>Ga0182747_1003190_pt1 | contig 11112 bp, 7 predicted proteins | sample eDN3rd30CBELigBY_FD_128526 | JGI IMG/M metagenome (GOLD analysis project Ga0182747, IMG submission 128526) | Enriched backyard soil microbial communities from Emeryville, California, USA - eDNA 3rd pass 30_C BE-Lig BY (version 2) (version 2) | ecosystem: Environmental > Terrestrial > Soil >...
CGTTGCCGTTGCCATCCAGCTGGTTGACCCAGAAGTTGGCCTCGACGGTGATGAAGCGGCCTTCAGCGATGCTCAGGTTGCCTTCGATAGGGAAGTGCCCGAACTGTTCGGTGCCTTCGCCCACGGCGATGCGGCTGGGTTCGCTGCCCACCTGCTGCTGCCAGGCCTTGTGCATCAGCACGGTGTAGTCGGCGGTGGCTTCCAGGCGGGTGGCTTCATCTTCCAGTGCTGGGCGGCGCTCGGCGTCCTTGGTCAGGCGTGGGGCGCCAGCGCTCCAGTCTTCGGGGGCGAACGGGCTGGTGAAGGCGGGCACGCTGTTCTGCCGCACCAGAATCATTTCTACCTGATACAGGCCTTCGGCGAAGGCAGCTGGGGCGAACAGCGCCAGCAGCAGGGTCAGGCAACGGATGGCACGCATGGGTCTTCCTTAGGCAGGCTGTGGGGTCAGGCGCTCGAACAGCGCCTCTAGGGTATTGAAACGTTCGTCGGGGCGTTCCATCGGTACCAGGAAGCGGAACTGGGTAGCGCCTTCGAACTTGTAACGTTTGGGCTGACCCTGGATCAGCTTGATCAGGGTCAACGGGTCGACCGGGGTTTCGGCTTCGAACTCGAGCTTGCCACCATTGGGCCCCGCATCGACTTTCTTGATCCCGAGCTTTTCCGCGTGCAGCTTGAGCGACGTCAGGCGCATCAGGTTCTTGGTCGGCTCTGGCAACAGGCCGAAGCGGTCGATCATCTCGACCTGCAAGTCCTTGAGGCCTTCTTCGTCGGCAGCCGAGGCAATGCGTTTGTACAGGATCAGACGCGCATGCACGTCAGGCAGGTAGTCTTCGGGGATCAGTGCCGGCAGGCGCAGGTTGATCTCCGGGCCGCCGCCCAGTGGTTGCTCAAGGTTCGGCTGGGTACCTTTACGGATTGCCTTGACCGCGCGCTCGAGCATTTCCATGTACAGGGTGAAGCCCACCGCCTGGATCTGCCCGCTCTGGCCTTCGCCCAGCAGCTCGCCGGCCCCGCGGATTTCCAGGTCGTTGGTGGCCAGCACGAAGCCTGCGCCAAGGTCTTGTGTGTTGGCGATCGCCTCCAGGCGCTTTTCGGCGTCGGCGCTGACCTTCTGACGGGTAGGTGTGAGCAGGTAGGCGTAAGCCTGGTGGTGGCTACGGCCAACCCGGCCACGCAACTGGTGCAGCTGGGCCAGGCCGAACTTGTCGGCGCGCTCGATGACGATGGTGTTGGCGCTGGGCACGTCGATACCGGTTTCGATAATGGTCGAGGCCACCAGCACGTTGAAGCGCTTGTGGTAGAAATCGCTCATCACCTGTTCCAGCTCGCGTTCGCGCATTTGCCCGTGGCCGATGCCGATGCGTGCCTCAGGCACCAGCTCGGCAAGGTCGGCGGCGCATTTTTCGATGGTTTTCACATCGTTGTGCAGGTAGTACACCTGGCCACCGCGCAACAGTTCGCGCAGCAGCGCCTCCTTGACCGTGCTCTTGTTCTGCTCCATGACGAAGGTGCGCACAGACAGACGGCGTGCTGGCGGCGTGGCGATGATTGACAGGTCGCGCATGCCCGCCACCGCCATGTTCAGCGTGCGCGGAATCGGCGTGGCGGTCAGGGTGAGGATGTCGACCTCGCTGCGCAGCGCCTTCAGCTGTTCTTTCTGGCGTACGCCAAAGCGGTGCTCTTCATCGATGATGGCCAGGCCCAGGTCTTTGAAGCGCACGTCGTCCTGCAGCAGCTTGTGGGTGCCGATGAGGATGTCGATCTTGCCTTCGGCAAGGTCCGCGGCGGCGGCGGCCACTTCCTTGGCCGACTTGAAGCGGCTCATCACTTCCACGGTCACGGGCCAGTCGGCAAAGCGGTCGCGGAAACTGTTGTAATGCTGCTGGGCAAGCAGGGTGGTGGGCACCAGTACAGCCACCTGGCGGCCACTGTGCACGGCGATGAACGCCGCGCGCATGGCCACTTCGGTCTTGCCGAAGCCCACGTCGCCACAGACCAGGCGGTCCATTGGCTTGGGTGCCAGCATATCGGCTCGCACGGCCTCGATTGCAGCCTGCTGGTCCGGGGTTTCCTCGAACGGGAAGCCGGCGCTGAAGGTGGCGTAGTCGGCGGACGGGTCGGCAAACGCGTAGCCCTTGCGCGCGGCGCGGCGGGCATAGATGTCGAGCAGTTCGGCGGCCACGTCGCGGACCTGTTCGGCGGCCTTGCGCTTGGCTTTCTGCCAGGCCTCCGAACCCAGCCGGTGCAGCGGTGCCAGGGCGTCGTCGCTGCCGGTGTAGCGGGCTATCAGGTGCAGGTTGGCCACCGGCACATACAACTTGGCGTTCTCGGCGTATTCCAGCGTCAGGAATTCGGCGGCCTGGCCGTCGATTTCCAGGGTGGCCAGGCCCAGGTAGCGGCCGACACCATGGTCGATGTGCACCACCGGCGCGCCTTCGCGCAGCTCGGTGAGGTTCTTGATGACCGCGTCGTTGGCGGTTTCGCCGCGCTTGTCACGGCGCCGGCGCTGCATCACCCGCTGGCCGAACAGTGGGCTTTCGGCAATCAGGGCCAGGCCTGGGTCGTCCAGCAGCAGGCCGTCGTCCAGCGGGGCGATGGTGATCGCCAGGCGCTCGGCACCGGTTATGAAATCGTCCCAGCCATCGACGGTATGCGGGCGCAGCTTCAGCCGTTCGAGCAGCTCCAGCAGCACTTCACGGCGGCCCGCTGATTCGGCAGTGAACAGTACGCGGCCGGGGAACTGGTCGAGGAAGTTGGCCAGCTCGGCCAGCGGCTGGTTGGCCTTGGCCTCGATGGCCAGGTTGGGCAGGGCGCGCGCCGGGAAGCGCTCGCGGCCCACCCCAGGGTCGAGCTCTTCGCTGCTGACCACTACCCGGGGCCACTGCTTGAGCCGGGCGAAGCAATCTTCCACCGGCAGGAACAGCTCGGCCGGCGGCAACAGCGGCCGGCTGAGGTCGCCGCGGCGGTCTTCATAACGCCCGCGCACGTCGTTCCAGAAGTGCTCGGCGGCCTGTTCTACGCCGGGGAGCGAGAACACCTGGGTGTCGGTCGGCAGGTAGTCGAACAGGGTCGAGGTGTCTTCGAAGAACAGCGGCAGGTAGTACTCGATACCGGCGGGGATGATGCCGCTGGCCAGGTCCTGGAAGATTGCACTGCGGCGGAAGTCGACGTCGAAGCGCTCGCGAAAGCGTGCCTTGAAGCGGGTCACTTCTTCCTTCTGCATCGGGAATTCGCGTGCCGGCAGCAGGCGCACCGAATCCACCTTGTCGATCGAGCGCTGGGTCTCGGGGTCGAAGGTGCGCAGCGTCTCGATCTCGTTATCGAACAGGTCGATACGGTAGGGTAGCTTGCTGCCCATCGGGAACAGGTCGATCAGCGCGCCGCGCACGGCGAACTCGCCATGCTCGTAGACGGTGTCGACGCAACGATAACCGCTGGCTTCCAGGCGCGTGCGCATCTGTTCCACGTCGATGGTCTGGCCCACATCCAGCACCAGGCTGCTGCCCAGCAGAAAGCGTGTGGGCGCCAGGCGGTGCAGGGCGGTGGTGATCGGCACCACGAGGATGCCGTGGCTCAGCTCCGGCAGGCGGTACAGGCTGGCGATGCGCTGGGAGATGATGTCCTGGTGCGGCGAGAACAGGTCGTAGGGCAGGGTTTCCCAATCGGGGAACGGCAGCACTGGCAGGCCCGGGGCAAAGAAGCGCAGCTCCTGCTCCAGACGGTCGGCGGCCTGGCTGTCGGCCGTCAGCAGCAGGGTGAAGCGGCCAGCGCTGCTGGCAGCCTCGGCGATGGCAAGGCTGAGGGCGGCACCGGGCAAGTTGCCCCAGGTTTGTTTGCCGGCCGTGGCCGACATTTGCGGTAGGCGCAGAACTGACACGGGAGATTGCACTCCAAGCGTTGCGGCAAAGAGACCGATTGTACCGGTGACGGTGCCGGCTGTCAGGCTCGAAAGGGCATGAGCGCTGGCTTGCGTCACTGCGACAGGCGCTCATTGCCGGTTCCGCGTCGGGGCGTCATAATGTAGCCCCTTTTTTCTGTCCCTACATGTGGAAGGTTCCCGTGACTCAGAAGCCCGACCAGTGTCTTGGTGAGTGGATTGATCGTGAAGCCCTGGCTGAAGCGATGATCCCGCTTATCGGTCAGCTCTACCGCAATAACAACGTGGTGAGCTCGATTTATGGCCGCAGCCTGATCAACCGTTCGGTTATCTCGATCCTCAAGGCGCACCGCTTTGCGCGCCACCGCCAAACCGACGAAACCGAACTGTCCGTCCACGAGACATTCCCCCTGCTCAAAGCCATGAGCGAGCTGAAACTGGGCGCCGCATCGGTCGACCTGGGCAAGCTGGCCAACAAGTTCAAGCAGGAAGGCAATGGCCGCACTGCCGAGCAGTTCGTCCGTGAAGAGCTGGCTGACGTGGTTGGCCAGCAGAACGCTTCGGCGCGTAAAGGCACCGACGTTGTTCTGTACGGTTTCGGTCGCATCGGCCGCCTGCTGGCGCGCATCCTGATCGAGAAAACCGGTGGTGGTGACGGCCTGCGTCTGCGTGCCATCGTCGTGCGCAAAGGCGCCGAAAACGACCTGGTCAAGCGTGCCAGCCTGCTGCGCCGTGACTCGGTGCATGGTCCGTTCGATGGCACCATTACCATCGACGAAGCCAACAACACCATCACCGCCAACGGCAACCTGATCCAGGTTATCTACGCCAAGAACCCGAGCGAAGTCGACTACACCCAGTACGGCATCGACAATGCGCTTGTTGTTGACAACACCGGTGTATGGCGTGACGCCGACGGCCTGGGCCAGCACCTGGCCTGCCCTGGTGCTGCCCGCGTGATCCTCACCGCACCTGGCAAGGGCGCGCTGAAGAACATCGTGCACGGTATCAACCACGGTGACATCACTGCCGATGACAAGATCATCTCGGCGGCCTCCTGCACCACCAACGCCATCGTGCCGGTGCTCAAGGCCATCAACGACCAGTACGGCATCGTCAACGGCCACGTCGAAACCGTTCACTCGTTCACCAACGACCAGAACCTGATCGACAACTTCCACAAGGGCAGCCGCCGTGGCCGTGCCGCGCCGCTGAACATGGTAATCACTGAAACCGGCGCCGCCACCGCCGCTGCCAAGGCACTGCCAGTGCTGAAGGGCAAGCTGACCGGCAACGCCATTCGTGTCCCGACGCCGAACGTTTCGATGGCCATCCTGAACCTGAATCTGGAAAAGGCCACCACTCGCGACGAGATCAACGAGTACCTGCGCCAGACCGCCATGCACTCGGAACTTCACAAGCAGATCGACTACGTGGCTTCGCAGGAAGTGGTTTCGACCGACTTCGTGGGCTCGCGCCATGCCGGTGTGGTTGACGCAGAGGCGACCATCGCCAACGACAACCGCGTTGTTCTGTACGTCTGGTACGACAACGAGTTCGGTTACAGCTGCCAGGTGGTTCGTGTGATGGAAGACATGGCCGGTGTGAACCCGCCAGCGTTTCCACGCTGATTCGCTTGTAAGGCAATGAAAAAACGGGAACCTTCGGGTTCCCGTTTTTTTTATTCTGAATGTGTGTTGTCAGTGCTGGCCCTTTCGCGGGTAAACCCGCTCCTACAGGATTATCGCTGCCCCTGTAGGAGCGGGTTTACCCGCGAAGAGGCCAGCACCGGCAACCGAGAAACCCTACTGTGCGCACAGCCCTACTGTTCATTCTGCTGCTACTCACCGCCTGCAACCAGGGCCCCACCCTGGAGCGTCTGGGTGGCCCGACCATGGGCAGCAGCTACAGCATCCAGTACGTCCGCGAGCCTGGTGGCCCGGTGCCGGCCCAGGTGCAGAGGGCGGTTGAAACCATCCTGCATGACATCGACCACCACTACTCGACCTACCGCGGCGATTCCATCGTCAGCCAGTTCAACCGGTTACCCGCCGGTGAGTGCCTAGCCCTGCCGCCCGATATGCTCGAATTGGTCAGCCTCGGCCAGCACCTTGCCGAACAGAGCGATGGCGCTTTCGATCTCACGGTAGAGCCTTTGCTCGACCTGTGGGGCTTCGGCCCTCAGGCCCGTCACGAGCAGGTGCCCGAACCACAGGCACTGGCCCAGGTGCGCCGGCGCGTGGGCTACCAGCATCTGCGCATCAAGGGGCGCGCCCTGTGCAAGGATGCCCCGGTGCAGCTCGACTTCAACAGCATCGTCGCCGGCCATGCTGTTGACGTGATCGCTGCGCGCCTGCAGGCCATGGGTGTCAGCAGCTTTGTCGCCGAGGTCACTGGCGAGTTGAAGGCAGTTGGCCGCAAGCCTGACGGCAGCCCTTGGCGCATTGCCCTGGAACTGCCTCGCGAAGACCGGCAGGTCGCCCGCCAGATCATCCCGGTCAATAGCCTTTCAGTATCAACCTCGGGTGACTATCGGCACTATTTCGAGCAGAATGGCCGGCGCTATTCGCACACCTTCGATGCCCGCCTCGGGCGCCCGGTCGAGCATGACCTGGCGGCCGTTACGGTGCTGGACGCCTCAGCACTGCAGGCCGACGGCTATTCGACGCTGCTGCTCATCCTGGGTCCGCAGCGAGGCTGGGATTTTGCCGTGGCGCATGACCTGGCTGCGGTTTTGGTGACTCGAGCAGAGGGAGGCTTCGTCTCCCGATCTACGCCCGCGTTCGAACGGGCAGTGAAAGGCCAGTGAAAGCACAAGCAGGGATGATTGCCGCCAGGGAATGGGTGAAGCATATGTAGTGCGGGCAAAATTGGCCTACGACGCGACCAAGGGTTAATGTGCGCGGCGTTCCGGGTTGATTAGACTGCACCCGAATTTTCTCATGGCGCCCCGGCGGCATGATCGTGCCCCGCAAGCGACCGTGGCTTGCGGGCCAGTTCTGAAGGAGTACGCATGGCTGTCTACAACTACGACGTAGTGGTGCTGGGTTCCGGCCCGGCCGGTGAAGGCGCGGCAATGAACGCCGCCAAAGCAGGGCGCAAGGTAGCGATGGTCGATGACCGTCGCCAGGTTGGTGGCAACTGCACCCACTTGGGTACCATTCCGTCCAAGGCACTGCGTCACTCGGTGCGGCAGATCATGCAGTTCAACACCAACCCGATGTTTCGTGCCATCGGCGAGCCACGCTGGTTCTCGTTCCCGGACGTGCTGAAAAGCGCCGAGAAGGTCATCGCCAAGCAGGTGGCATCGCGCACCGGCTACTATGCCCGCAACCGCGTCGACGTGTTCTTCGGCACCGGCAGCTTCGCCGACGAGCAGACCGTGGAAGTGGTGTGCCCCAACGGCGTGGTCGAGAAGCTCAACGCCAAGCACATCATCATTGCAACCGGCTCGCGCCCTTACCGCCCGGCCGACATCGACTTCCACCATCCGCGGGTTTACGACAGCGACACCATCCTCAGCCTCAGCCATACCCCGCGCAAGCTGATCGTGTACGGTGCCGGCGTAATCGGTTGCGAATACGCTTCGATCTTCAGTGGCCTGGGCGTATTGGTCGAGCTGGTCGACAACCGCGGCCAACTGCTGAGCTTCCTCGACTCGGAAATTTCCCAGGCGCTGAGCTACCACTTCAGCAACAACAACATCACAGTGCGTCACAACGAAGACTACGAGCGCGTCGAAGGCCTGGACAACGGGGTGATCCTGCACCTCAAGTCGGGCAAGAAGATCAAGGCCGACGCCTTGCTCTGGTGCAACGGCCGTACCGGCAACACCGACAAGCTGGGCCTGGAAAACATCGGCATCAAGGTGAACAGCCGCGGCCAGATCGAGGTCGACGAGGCCTACCGCACCGCCGTGCCGAACATCTACGGTGCCGGTGACGTGATTGGCTGGCCAAGCTTGGCCAGTGCGGCCCATGACCAGGGCCGGTCGGCCGCTGGCAGCATTGTCGACAATGGCAGCTGGCGCTTCGTCAACGACGTGCCGACCGGTATCTACACCATTCCGGAGATCAGCTCGATCGGCAAGAACGAGCAGGAACTGACCCAGGCCAAAGTGCCGTACGAAGTGGGCAAGGCCTTCTTCAAAGGCATGGCGCGTGCGCAGATCGCCGGCGAGCCGCAGGGCATGCTGAAGATCCTGTTCCACCGCGAAACCCTGGAAATCCTCGGTGTGCATTGCTTCGGCTATCAGGCTTCGGAAATTGTCCACATTGGCCAGGCGATCATGAACCAGCCAGGTGAGCACAACAACCTGAAGTACTTCGTCAACACCACGTTCAACTACCCGACCATGGCCGAAGCCTATCGGGTAGCTGCCTATGACGGCCTGAACCGGCTTTTTTGAGCGGCTCCGACCGGTGGCCTGAGCCGGTCGGAGAGACCGATTTCAACCCTACCCGAGGGTGGTCTTGGCCAAACCGGGAAAGTCTGTAATCAGGCTGTCCACACCAAAGTCAGCCAGCCGGCGCATCAGTGCCGGCTCGTTGACCGTCCACACCGACACATGCAAACCCTGGCCCTGTGCTTTGAGCAGGCGCTCGGGGGTGCACAGTGTCCAGTTCAATGCCAGCAGCTCGCAGCCATAGTTATGTGCCACCTTCAGCGGGTCGAGCCAGGCGTATTCGGCCACCAGCCCGCGTTTCACGTCCGGCACCAGTTCCAGGGCGGCGCCCAGTACCTCGCGTGAACTGGAGGTGATGGTCACCTTGTCCAGCAAGCCATATTGCTGGGCCAGTTCACGGATCGCCAGGACAGTGGTGGCCGCGCGGGTGCGCGAGGCGCTTTTCACTTCCAGCTGCCAGTGCTCGAACGGGCATTTTTCGAACAGCTCTTCCAGCTTCGGGATCGGGCAGGGCTGCACATGGCCCGGGCCGCCTTTGCGGGCATCGATCTTGACCAGGTCGGCGGCCGGGTGCTCGACCACTTTGCCGCGACGGCCAGTGGTGCGCTTGAGGGTGGCGTCGTGGATGACCATCAGTTCGTTGTCGGCTGACAGGTGCAGGTCCAGCTCGCAGCGGGTCACGCCATGGGACAGGCATTGCTGAAAGCTTTTCAGGGTGTTCTCGGGTGCTTCGCCCTTGGCGCCGCGATGGCCGTAGATCAGGGTCACGTTCGTTCCTTCAAATCAGGGGAAAATTGGCTCAGGAGGCAGGGTCGTTCAGTTCCAGCTGCTGGCGCCGTTGCTGTTGCTGGCGCTGCAGGATGTAACGGGCCAGCAGTTGTCGTTGGGCGTCGGTCATGTCGATGAACTCGGTGCCGACCTCGAAGCCGCCTTCCGGGCGAGGGTCGCAATGGCTGACCTTGCCGCGCAGCAGCAGGCCATGGGCACGCGGCATCAGCACCATTTTCACCTTCACTCGTGTACCCGGGTCAATCCGTGTGGCTTGGACGGATTCGATGCCGCCTTCGGAAATGACCACCGGTACTGGCTCGCCGACCTCGCCAAGCAGGGTTTGCGCAACCACCGCACTAAGCAAGTCGAGGCGCTTGTTCTGTGCCCGCAGGAAGGCGGCGAGCGTGCGGTCCTTGTCGCTGAGCTGGCGCAACAGGTGTTGCGACTCGAAGTCGGACAGGTGCAGCTCGCTGAGCAGGTTGAACAGCGGCGAATCATCTTGCAACACATCTGGTTCGAGGGCTTCGGCCGCGCTAAGGGGGCTTATTTGAAGTGCGATCCGATCTTCGATGCGGTAGTATTCGCGGCGATCTTCTTCGTCTAATGTCGTCATGGCGAACCCAAGGTAGCGGCGGTGGTCCGAGTGTAAAGCCGCCGTAGGCGCCTCGCCACAAGGACGTTCCCTTTCATCCGAACAAGCCCCGACATGTTCAGACCTCTTTTCGCATTCATCGGCACGCGTTATACCCGTGCCAAACGTCGCAATCACTTCGTCTCGTTCATTTCCCTGACCTCGATGATCGGCCTCGCCCTGGGCGTGGTGGTGATGATCGTGGTGCTGTCGGTGATGAACGGTTTCGATCACGAGATGCGCACCCGCGTGTTGGGCATGATTCCCCATGCCACGCTGGAGAGCGGCCAACCCATTGCCGACTGGCAGGCCCTTGCCCAACAAGTAAAGCAGAATCCGCAGGTGGTAGCGGTTGCGCCGTTCACCCAGATGCAGGGCCTGCTGACCCATGATGGCAAGGTGCAGAAGGTGCTGCTCAATGGCATCGACCCCGCTCGCGAGCGCGAGGTGTCGATCATCGACAACTTCGTCCTGCAAGGCCGCCTGGACCAGTTGGCGCCGGGCGAGTGGGGCATCATGATCGGCGACAAGGCAGCGGCCAAGCTGGGCGTTGCCATCGGCGACAAGCTCACCTTCGTCGCCCCCGAGGTCAGCGTGACCCCTGCCGGCATGTTCCCGCGCATGAAGCGCTTTACCGTGGTTGGCACTTTCCACGTTGGCGCGGGCGAGATCGACGGCTACCTGGGCCTGACCAACATCAGCGACCTGTCCCGCCTGCACCGCTGGAAGCCCGACCAGGTCCAGGGCCTGCGCCTGAAGTTCGACGACCTGTTCCAGGCGCCGCGCGTAGCCTGGAGCATCGCCCAGCAGCTGGGCGACCAGGAATTCTATAGCCGTGACTGGACCCGTACCCACGGCAACCTGTACCAGGCGATCCGTATGGAAAAGGCCATGATCGGCCTGCTGTTGCTGCTGATCGTGGCGGTGGCGGCGTTCAACATCATTTCCACCCTGGTGATGGTGGTCAACGACAAGCGCGGCGACATCGCCATCCTGCGCACCCTGGGCGCCACGCCCGGGCAGATCATGCTCATCTTCATGGTCCAGGGCACGGTGATCGGGGTGATCGGTACCCTGATCGGCGCCGTGGTCGGGATCTTCGCGGCGCTGAACGTGAGCGCCGCGATCGCCGGCATCGAGAAACTGATCGGGCACAAGTTCCTCAACGCCGACGTGTACTTCATCGATTACCTGCCGTCGCAGATCCTGGCCCAGGACGTGTACATGGTCTGCGGTGCGGCACTGGTCCTGAGTTTCTTCGCCACCCTGTATCCGGCCTGGCGTGCGGCCCGCACCCAGCCTGCAGAGGCGCTACGTTATGAGTGAGTCGCGCATGAGTGATAAAGCCGTTCTGAGTTGCCGCAACCTGGGCAAGTCCTACGACGAGGGCCCGGAGTCGGTGCAGGTGCTGTCCGGGCTCAACCTGGA
>Ga0182747_1003194_pt1 | contig 11107 bp, 7 predicted proteins | sample eDN3rd30CBELigBY_FD_128526 | JGI IMG/M metagenome (GOLD analysis project Ga0182747, IMG submission 128526) | Enriched backyard soil microbial communities from Emeryville, California, USA - eDNA 3rd pass 30_C BE-Lig BY (version 2) (version 2) | ecosystem: Environmental > Terrestrial > Soil >...
CAGGAGGTGATCTCCGGCAGGTCGGCGTCGGTGCGGTACCCGAGTCCCACGGCGGAGGTGAAGGCAGCGATACCCGGCAGGCGATCGGAGTGCGCGTAGTCGTAGAGATCGACGATGTTCGGCACCGTCTCTTCCGTGTACTCGGTGCGGTCCACCAGGTAGCCGCCGTCGTACGCCTTCTGCACTTCGTTGGTATTCGAGTGCAGGACGTCGTAGATCGGATCATCCTTCGGGCTCGAAAACAGCTTCGGCGGGAAGGGGAACGCGGTGTCGGTTTCGATCTTGACGTTGTATTCCTCCTCGAATGGCGGATACACCGTCTCGTGCATCAACGTCTCCCAACCGCCGCCCCAGCCGGTGATCCGGAGTGTTTCCGGCTCCTGCTTCGCGATGACATACGGGGCCTGGCGGCTGGCGAAGATGCTCGCCCCCAATGCGCTCGCGCCGACGATTTTCCCGCTGTTGACCAGCACGCTGCGACGCGATGCTTTTTTCGCCATCACATTCGAGTCGGGTTGATGATGAGGTGTATTTTCGGATTTACTCATGACGGTTCCTCCATGAACGTTCTTCGAAGGTATATCGACTGGTTCCGACGGATTTCATCCTGTTGCCAGACACCTCCTTGTCAATGAACCCCGGCTTCTCGTGCGGATTGCGGCCGACAGTTCGTCCGTCGGTCCGCAGACGGCTAGAAACCGGCGTATTCCTGCAAACCCACGGTCCATTCGATGATCAGAACGACCGCAACCGACATCACGACGCTGACAACAGCGGCGGCGGCGATCGTTGGGTCGAACGAGAATTTCAGGTAGTTGAAAAGCTGGATCGGCAGCGTCGTCATGTCCGATCGCACCAGGAACAACGAGACCGGGAACTGGTCGAACGAGACGATGAAGGCGAAGATGCCGCCAGCAATCACCCCCGGCCGGATCAACGGCAGGGTGATCTCGAAGAATGTCCGGATTTCCGACGCCCCGAGCGATCTCGCCGCTTCCTCCAGCGACATGTTTGAGCCTTGCAACACGGCGGTTACGGTGCGGATGAGATAGGGAATGGTGACGATGATGTGTGCCACCAGCAACCCGGCAAACGTTCGTGGCCAGCCCAGGATGACGTAGAACTGGAATAGAGCCAGACCGGTGAGGATCGCTGGCAGCATAAGTGGAGACAGGAAGAGCGAGCTGAGGAGATCGGCTCCCGGGAATCCTCCCCGGACGAGCACGAGAGCGGCCATGGTGCCGATCACCATCGCGATCAGCGAGGTGATGACAGCCAGCCGTAAACTCAGGAAGAATGAATCCATGAACTGCTCCGATGAGAAGAAGCTCCTGAACCATTCCAGCGAGAATCCCTTGAGCGGGAATTCCAGGTAGTCGGAGGCGTTGAAGGCAAAGACCATCACGACGAAGATCGGTGCCAGCAGGAAGACGAGAAGCAGGAGGATCAGAATGCGAAATGCGATGGTGCCTGGGCCCGCGCTCATGAGAATGCTCCTTCCGCGATTCGTTTGATGATCCGGAAATAGGCGATGACGATGATCAGGGATACGAGAAGCAGCAGGAAGGAAAGCGCTGCCGCGAATGCGAAATTGAAGACGCCGCTCAATTGCTGATAGATCAGGATCGGCAAGGTCAGTACCGAGAATCCGCCCATCAGGATCGGTGTCACATACGAGCTGATGGCCAGCGAGAAGACGAGCAGCGAACCCGCCAGGATGCCCGGCATGCTGAGCGGCAGCGTGACTTCCACGAAGGCCCGCAGCGGATTCGCGCCGAGCGAACGGGCAGCCTCCTCCAGCCGCAGATCGATCTTGCTGACCACCCCCGTTACCGTGAGTACCATGAACGGCACGTAGATATGCACCAGGGCCACGACCACCCCGAAGGTGTTGTACATGAGTGGCAGCGGGCCATCGATCAGCCCCATCGATTCCAGCCCCGAATTGATGATGCCGTGGTCCGCGAGCAGTGCCATCCATGCGTAAGTCCGCACCACGATGCCGGTGAGCATCGGCGACAGGATCGCCACCAGCAGCAACGTCCTGATCTTCGGGCTCCGGGCCCGCGCCAGCTGGAAGGCCAGCGGATACCCGATCAACACCGTAAACACCGTGGTGATGACACCGAGCTTGATCGTGTCGACGAGGACTTCGATGTATAGCTCATCGGAGAAGAGCTTCTGGTAATTCGCGAGCGTGAAATGCACGTTGTCATCGCTGACGGGGTTCCCCGAAAGCAGGCTGATCACGGCCATCACGATGAGCGGGATGATGAAGAATCCGACGAATACCGCCAGCAATGGCAAGAGCAGCAGGATCTGAGCGGGACTGATTCGCTTTTTGTCTCGAGGTGCTTTCGTGGCACTCGAAGCGGATGGGCTCAGCACGGCGCTCATGTTGTCTCATCCCCACTCACGGCTGCCGCGACCAAAATCTTGCCCCCGTCGTCGGTTACCAGCCCGGATTGCAAATCCGCTTCGATGCTCGCGGAGTCCCGCAGTGCGGGATCCCCATATCCCGCGCCGCCCGGCAGCCATTCCAGCAGGCGATCGTCGTCATCCTCCAGCACGACGTGGCCAGCGGTGAGGTCTTCCGGCGACAGGGTGGTGCCGTTCAACTGGATTCGGGTGACCGGGCCATCCTCGCCGCCCGAAAGCCCCCTGGGTGGTTGTCGCAACCGGTCCGGGGAAAAGAAGAACTGGATCGGGGAGTCGAAACCCGGCCTCCGGCTGAGCTCGATCTCATGCCCAAAGGCACCGCGCCACTGACCTGTTCCCGCCGAATCCGGATGCAATGCCCGCCGCCGGACCAGCGCCGGAGAACGCTGCTCGAAGATCTCGATCGAGACATTCCGGGCGCTGGAAGGGAAGCAGTTGCGGCCGATGCCGTCGCGTCCCTGACTTGCGCCGCGTCCCCCGGCGGTGAAGAAGTAGTCGTTATAGACCTTGCCGTTCTTGTCCTGGCTGTAGCAATTGAGCGAATGCATCAGCCCGTTGCCCGCCTGCACGCGATCCGGCAGGGCCTTCTCCAGGGCGCCGAAGATCAGGCTGTGGATGTGCCATCCGGTGCGCGTGCGTGAGTTCACCGAGGCTGGCCGGGTGCAGTTGAGGATGCTGCCTTCCGGCGCGGTCGTGCGGATTGGTCGGAATGTCCCTTCGTTGTTAGGAACGTCCGGCGTCAGCATGCACTTGAGGGGATACACCGTGTGCGCCTCGGTGTAGATCAACGCGCAGTTGATCCCGCCCGCGGTGCGTTGCGGATCGCTGCCAGCGTAGTCAACCAGGATCGTGTCGTCGTCAACGACGATCCTGCACTTCAGGGTGACAGGGTTGTTGATCCCGTCGGCGATGACCTCGTTCTCGTAGACCCCGTTCGGGATGGCCCTGATGGCGTCCCGCATCGCCCGTTCGGCCCGTTCCTGGACCGTGTGCGCGATGGGTTCAAGATCGTCGAAGCCATATTCTTCCAGGAAGGAGATGATGCGGCTGGCGCCAATCTCGTTGGCGGTGACTTGCGCCTCGATATCCGTGATTACCATTTCCTCGGTGCGGACATTGGCACGGATAAAGGAGAAGACGACCTCGTTGGGTACACCGGCATCGTAAAGTTTGGCGATCGGGATCAACAGCCCCTCTTCGTGGAGATCCCGCACGGAACTTGGCGAAAGCGACCCCCCGATGCTCGTGGTGTGGGCCACCGTCGTCAGGAAGGCGACCACCCGCTCCTTGTGGAAAACCGGGGTCACGATTGCGATGTCATCCAGGTGACCGGCGCAAATCCACGGGTCGTTGGTGATGAAAACATCTCCTGGCTTCATGGTCTCCACCGGGAAGTGGTCCATCACTGCCCGGGTGACGGTTGGCATCACGAGGTTGAATACGGGCATGCTGCGCTGCGAGTGGGCGACAGAGTTGCCCCTGGCATCCATAATCTCGCAGCCGAAGTCCTGCGCGGCGCCGATGATGGTCGACACCGCCGTTTGCAGCACGGTCGTCCACATTTCGTCAGAAATGCTGATCAATCGGCTCCACATGATTTCAAGTGAAATCGGGTCAAAGGTATCCGCAGTGGATGTGGTCATGATTCCTCCGGAAGGCATGTGGCTACTGATCAATGGTGACGACGAGCGTGCGATACCCGTCGACAAACGCGGAATCCCCGGGCCAGATCACAATGGTGGCCTCGGCTTCCTCAATAATGGCCGGGCCATCGATGCGCATTCCCGGCGATAGCGTGGTCCTGTCGTAGACCGGGCATGTGACGTAGCCAGGTTCAGGTTGCGGGAAATACACGTCGCGATGGCGAGCCGGGATGGCGTCCGCCACCGTTGACGGGATGGCTTCTTCCGCCAACGTCAATTGGGCGCCGCCGCCCTCGGCGACGATCTTCCAGTTCAGGGATTCAATGGGGAGTCCGGTCAGCTCCCGGCCGTATTGTTCCCGGTAGCGAGCGATGAATGCCGCAGCCAGGTCTTTCTCCCAGCCTTCGCCGAATGCGGAATCCGGCAGCGGGACTTCGAGTTCGTGATATTGGCCCGCAAAGCGCAAGTCGACCGAGCGTCGAATCTGGATGTTGCCCTCTTCGACACCGGCCACGCTGAGCACGCGTGAGGCTTCCGCTTCCATTTCGCCGTAGAGCGATTGCACGGCATCGTTGTCGAGAGCGGTGAGTTTGGTGATATGCGCGCGCGTGAATGAGAAGGAAAGGGGGGCGACCAGGGCGCCGATGGCGGAGGCTACGCCAGCGCCGATCGGAAAGAGGATTTCCTTGCTGCCGATGAGGCGTCCGACCGCCGAAGCGTGCGCCGGACCCGCCCCGCCAAAGGCAACCAGGGTGAAATCGCGGGGGTCCCGATTCCGCTCGATGATATGGAGTCGCGCTGCTGCTGCCATGTTTTCATTGACGATGGAATGGATACCCCAGGCAGCATCGACGGTTTCCAGTCCGAGCGGTTGCCCCACGACGGCATCGATTGCCTGACGCGCGGCGTCGGTGTTGAGCGTCATCCGGCCGCCGAGGAACGAGTCCGGCGCCAGGTAGCCCAGCACCAGGTTCGCATCGGAAACCGTTGGCTCGGTGCCACCGAGACCGTAGCTGGCGGGACCCGGCTCGGATGAGGCACTGCGTGGGCCGACCTTGAGCAGGCCTAGTTCGTTGATCCAGGCGATGCTGCCACCACCAGCGCCGATTTCGATCAGATCCACGGTCGGGGCCATCACCGGCAAACCGCTTCCTGGCTTGAACCGGTGTACCCGGTCCACTTCCAGCCACTGGCTGATGGCCGGGCGTCCATTTTCGATCAGGCAGGCTTTGGCGGTAGTTCCGCCCATATCCAGCGCCAGGACATCCTCATGGCCCGCCAGACCTCCGAAGAATTTGGCGGCCAGGGCGCCGGCCGCCGGACCGGATTCCAGGAGGCGGATCGGATATTCCGCCGCCGTTTCGGCAGCCGTCGTTCCGCCCGATGACAACATGACGTAGGGATCGCGCGTCAACCCGAGATCCCGGAGCTTCGCGATCAGGTCGTGCAGATACTCGCGGACATTCGGTTTGACATAGGCATCGGCGGCTACCGTCGATGTGCGTTCGTATTCGCCAACAAGCGGCGCCACGCGGGAGGATACCGAAAGGGCGATGCCCGGGTACTTCTCGGTGATGACGGAAGCGGCCAGTTCCTCGTGCCGTGCATCCCGGTACGAATGCAGGAACGAGATCGCAATGGATTCCGCCCCCGTGGCGATCATCTCACCCGCAATCCTGGAAACCTCTTCCGGGTCGAGGGCCTCAACGATGTCACCATCGGACGTGACGCGCTCGCGCACTTCCATCCGCATCTGCCGCGAGATGAGCGGATCGGGGACCGGTGCAAACAGGTCGTAGATGTCATAGATTTGCTCGGTGCCGATTTCGAGCACATCCCGGAATCCCTCCGAGGTGATGAGACCGGTTTTGGCTCCCCGGCGTTCAATCAGCGCGTTGGTCACCAGCGTGGTGCTGTGCACCATCAGCTCGACGGTCGCCGCATCCAGATCGTATTGGTCGATCAGGTCCTGGAACCCCCGGAGGACACCAGCAGCCGGTTCGTGGGCGTCGGTAAGTACTTTGTGGGTTGCCGTCATGTTGCCCTGATCGAGATCGAACAGGGCGAAATCCGTGAATGTGCCGCCGATGTCTACACTGAGCGCGAATTGACTCATCTGCCCGTACTCCTGCTGGATGCCATTCCTGTGTTCATGCCGATTCCCCTCCGAAATGTGTGTCATCCCCAACCGGAATGACCGTTACCAGTAGCTAATGTCGTGCTCGATCGCGAGCTCGATTTGGCGCTCCAGCGATTGTTTGATCTTGTCAGGAACCCGCGCACCCAACCCTGCGGCAATGCAATCGATAATCGCGGTACCTCCTACCGGACTGTAAAACTCGCCGATCGATCGGGGAGAAAAGAGCAGTACGATGTCCGCGCTCGCGATCCCCGGGGCGAACGTGGCGTCGGTGAGCATGATGGTCGTTGTCCCGGATTCGCGGGCCTCGCGCAATGTCCGGATGGACACGGTGGAATACCGTTGGGCGGTGACGGCGAAAAGGACATCGGTGTCCTGAAAGGAAGCAGCCTCGAAAAGCAGGTCGTACCAATCCTCCAGGATGAGGATCGGGATTTGGGCGGATTGCAGGACGCGACCGAGATGATGCGCCATACCTCGTGAGAGCCCGGCTCCGATGATCACCACCCGGCGGGCATTCAGCATGCACGTGATCGATTGCTCGATTGCGTGCCAGTCGAGATGTTCGAAGGTGCGTTCGACATTGGTCATGGTTTGTTCGAAGACGCGTTGTTTCAGGGTGTGCGGATCTTCCCCTTCCGCGTGTCCCGTCTCCAGGATTTGATCCATATGGGGCAGGTTGACGGAGTTCTCTGTCCGCAGGTGTTCCCGGAATTCCGGATATCCGGAATAGCCCAACCGTTGCGCCAGCCGCACAACGGTAGCCGGGTCCACGTGCGACGCCTTGGCCACCTCCACCGCGGAGGCAAACAGGATCGTGGTTGGATTGGCCAGGATGTACTCGGCCGCCACGCGTTGCTTTGCTCCCAGTTTGGAAAGTTGCGATTCGATACGTTCCCGTATGGAACCTTGCTCAGCTACCACCTGTTACTCCGAAGGTCGAGATGCGAAGAAAATTGCAGATGTGCATTTGTCGTTACACTGGGAGTGTAGGTTGACGTTAATACCTTGTCAACACCCTGGTTGGATACTCGTATGGAGTTCGGGACTGGGCGAGAAAGCCTTTTCCGTTGGCATCCGGATGCCAACGGCACGGCGAATGGAGACCACTTCGGAGCTGGTCATGGAGGCCGATTGCGGTTTCCCGATGCAATTCCCGAAATACGACGCTTTTGCATTGACCGGGAACCGGGGAACGGTTTCAATAGCAGCAATGTATTGGCGTTCTATGCGGAGTTAAGGGAGTTCCATGAAACACGTAACCATCGTCGGTGGAGGAGTGATCGGGCTGGCAACAGCCTGGGAACTCCGTCAGCGAGGGGCGGAGGTCACTATTCTTGATGCCCGGGAGCCGGGAACGGCTGCGTCGGCGGTTAATGCCGGCTGGGTATCGCCCTCACTGGCTGGCCCGGTGCCGGCGCCGGGATTGGTGCAGACATCGTTTAAGTGGATGCTGGATCCGGAGAGCCCACTCTATATCCGGCCGCGTCTCGAACCCAGCTTTTTGGCCTGGCTCTATCGTTTCTGGCGCGCGTGCAACGAGTCCCGTTATCAGGCGGCGCTCGAAGCCACGGCCATTCTGGGACAGCGTACTCTCGAAATCATGGACGCCTGGGTCGATCAGGGCATGGAATTCGAGATGCACAAGTATGGTCTCCTGTTCGCCTTCCGCGATCTTCATGAAATGGAGAATGAACTCAAGGCGTTCGAGACCGTCATTCCCTACGGGTTTGAGAAGCCAAATCCCTGGTACGGTGCGGAACTTCACGAGAATGAGCCCGTGCTTGGCAGCGAGGTCCTGGGCGGATACATGGTGAAGGAAGAACGCACCGTGCAGCCGGTAAGCCTGGTCAAGGGGCTAATTGCCAAGCTGGAAGAATCCGGCGTCGAGATTCGGCCCGGTTCACCGGTGGTCGATTTCGACACCAGCAAGGGACGAGTGGTCGCGGTACGCACCCCAACCGAGCGGTTGGAGACGGACTCCGTGCTGATCGCTGCCGGAGCCTGGACGCGACATGTCGCGAAGCTCGCCGGGGTGAAGGCGCCGATTGAGGCCGGTAAGGGATACGGGCTCGATTTCAGCCCGGCTCCGGTTTCGCCGCGCAGCTCGATCTACCTGCATGAGGATCGGGTGGCGGTGTCTCCGTTCGACAATGGCGTCCGTCTCTCCGGTACGATGGAGCTTTCCGGAATTACGGAACGCTTTACCCAGCGCCGTATTGATGCCATTCACAAGAATGGTCGGCGTCTGCTGAAGGGCTGGCCGCAGGATAGCAAGCCGTCCCATGTCTGGACCGGTATGCGGCCAATGGCACCTGATGGCCTGCCGGTACTCGGCAAGGCACCGGGTTACAGCAACCTGACCATCGCCAGCGGTCACGCCATGCTTGGTGTCACGCTGTGCGCGGTGACCGGCGTCTATATGTCCGAGCTGATCACCACCGGTCAGGCATCGGATATCCTGAAGCCATTCGACCCGGCGCGTTTCAAGGGCATCCTCTAGCCATCTGTCACGCCTGAAACGCAAGCTATTGGTAGGGGACGGCCCTGGCCGAGATGGCGAAGCCAGTGAGAAGCGGGAGCGGGCCTTTGAGGCCGTCCCGCGATTGGCAGCCATTCCGGTCGCGAATTTCGGGAGACCACCGGCCGCAGCTGCGTGGGTCCTGGGGTGAGGCTCCCGGCCGAAAAGCGTAGATCATTGGTAGGGGAGACCCTTGTGGTCTCCCGGTTTCCGGCGCAATTTCGGGAGACCACCGGCCGCAGCTGCGAGGGTCTCCCCTACCTGGGGGTTAGGTGTTAACGTACCACCAGAGCGAGGCGTAGGGCCGTCCCGCCACCGGTCCCTGTGTGGCCGAATCCGGATCGTACGCGCCCTCGCAACGACATCGCCTTTACATCACGCCAGTTGATATGTGAGAGTCATGCTTGAAGCCGTGTCAATCTCCAGGACGTTTGGTTCGACCAGGGCGAATGATTGCCTGACCATGTCGATCGAACGTGGAGAGATCGTCGGGCTACTCGGCGAAAACGGCGCTGGCAAATCCACCTTGCTCTCAACCTTCGCGGGGATGATCCAGCCCGACAGCGGTCACCTGCAGATCGATGGCGAACCTGTCGTCATCCGCTCCCCGAAGGACGCCCTCCGGCTGGGCATCTCCATCGTCTTCCAGCACTTTTCGCTCGTTCCCGCGTTTACGGTCCGGGAACAGATGCGGCTCGCGGGGTGGAAGGCCGATCATCTGCCCGATATTCTCGCCTCCCGGTTCCGGGGCGATGAGGTGATCGACGATTTGTCGCTTGGTGAGCGGCAACTCGTCGAGATCTCCCGGGCACTCGTTTCCCGGCCCCGTTTCCTGCTCCTTGATGAGCCAACGTCGATCCTGACGACGGCGGAATCGGAACGGCTGTTCGACATTATGCGCGGGCTTCGATCCGATGGAACGGCTGTTGTCCTCGTCACCCACAAGATGCATGAGGCGATGGCGGTCTGTGACCGGATTGTGGTGTTGCGTCATGGCAAATCGGTCGATCACCTAATCCGGACCGACTCCGGTTGGCCGGAGGGTACCGAGCGTCGTCTCCTGGCATCCATGTTTGGCACAGACCTCATTCATTCTCCGGATGTACCCCGCCAACCATCGCCAGCCGGATCACGCGCCCAAACGGAGGCGGATTCAACGGATGGAACCCCTGCCGTGTTTCGGGCCACGGGACTCGCCAGTGAAGGAAGCGAGCGCAGACGGGAACTGCGCCAGGTGAACCTTGAGATCGGGCGTGGTGAGATTTGCGCGATTGTCGGTGTTGACGGCCAGGGGCAACGGGAGTTGGCGGCGGTATGCGCAGGTTACTCCGAAGCGTCCGGCTCCATCCACTTGTCCGGAAACCTGCTACCGATGGGAGATGCATCGGCATTCCGTAAGCGCGGCATCGCGTATCTCACCGATGACCGGATGGGTGAGGGGACCGTTCCCGGGTTCACGGTGGAGGATGTGTTGGCGATGAAGCGGCAGCGCGACTGGCCTTTCAGCCGCGCTGGTCTCCTCCGTCGTCGGGCCATCCGCGAATTCGCCGGGAACATGATTTCCCGATGGCGGATCGAACCACCCCGGGCAAGCGCCCCAATCGGTACCCTGTCCGGCGGCAATATCCAGAAAGTCCTGCTGGCACGGGAGCTCGATATCGCAACGGCATTCCTGATCGTCAACAAGCCGTCACAGGGGCTGGATTCGCGGACACGAGACCTCGTCTGGGATGCCATTCATGAATTTGCCCGCGACGGTGGAGGGGTATTGCTGCTGACATCCGACATCGACGAGGCGCTGGAGCAGGCGGACCGGGTTGGCGTGATGTATGCGGGCGCTGTCTCCGGGTTTCAACCGGTGGGCAGGATTGAGCGATCGACCCTGGAGCGGATGATGGTGGTGGGATGGCAGTAACCCCAGCCGGTGTCAGGCTTACGCAGCGTCCCGGAGTCGGACGTTTGCTGCGTTCGCCCGTGCTCGATCCTGTTTGGGCCGTCCTCGTGGCCCTGGCTTGCGGTGCGATTGTGTTGCTCCTCACCGGGCACGATCCCCTCGTGGCCTACCAGGAATGGATCGAACGCGCCATTCTCCGACCACGTGGTATCCAGGAGACGATTGTCCGGGCGACACCGCTCCTGTTTGCCGGCGCCGCCGTTCTGCTCGCCTTACGGGCTGGAGTCTGGAACATCGGTATCGATGGGCAGGTGCTGGCCGGGGCACTGGTGGCGGCGGTAGTTGCCAGTGGCCTGGTGCATCAACCAAAGGTCGTCATGTGGGTTGGTGCTGCCGTCGCCGGGATTATCGCCGGAGCCGTGTGGGCGGCGATTCCCGCGTTGCTTCGCGGCAGGTTTGGCATCAATGAG
>Ga0182747_1003195_pt1 | contig 11105 bp, 5 predicted proteins | sample eDN3rd30CBELigBY_FD_128526 | JGI IMG/M metagenome (GOLD analysis project Ga0182747, IMG submission 128526) | Enriched backyard soil microbial communities from Emeryville, California, USA - eDNA 3rd pass 30_C BE-Lig BY (version 2) (version 2) | ecosystem: Environmental > Terrestrial > Soil >...
AACAGACCCGGGAGCCGAGCGCCCTCGGCGCACCGTCGGTCCGGTTATTCCTCATTCGGTTGCGTCTCCGCAGAGCCGAACTCCACTTCACCGGACAAGGTTCATCATACCAAATCAATCAAAATTAGGAGCCGCGACTTGAATTCCTCAGAGGTACCTATCAGATGAATCGAGATTCTGACGTTCTATCATAACCGGTCCCGTATCAAGAATCATTATGATGTTCACTTTCCAGATCACCATTTGTTTGACGGCAGGAGGCGTTTCGTGATCCAAGTGGCCTTTGTCACCTACCAGGAATCTCCCGACATCACCGCTGACGACCTCCTGGTGGTCGACCTCCTCCGGTCGGAGGGCATTTCCGTTGTTTCGGCCCCCTGGGACGACCCGGCTGTGGAATGGCCGCGATTCTCTTGCGTTGTCATTCGCTCACCGTGGAACTATTACCACAAACCGGACCGATATGCGGAATGGCTGCGTTCCTGCGAGACGGCCGGGATCAACCTGTGGAACCCGGCTCGGATGGTTCTCGCGAACATCAATAAAAGGTATCTGGCAGATCTGGCGAAGCAGGGTATCGAAATTGTTCCCCTGGAGTATCTGCCAGCGGGTAACCGGCGACCACTGCGTCAGATTCTGGAGACACGGGGCTGGAATGAGGCGGTGGTCAAACCCGTTATCTCTGCGGGAGCCCATCAGACATGGAGGACGTCGCTCACACAGGCCGACGGGGATCAGGCCCGGTTTGAAGAGCAATGCCGTATCACCGAGACTCTGGTCCAGCCGTTTATGGAGGAAATCGTATCGGAGGGGGAATGGTCGCTGGTGTTCTTCGCGGGGCAGTACAGCCACGCGGTCATCAAACGGCCGGCAGCGGGGGACTTCCGTGTCCAGCACCAGCACGGCGGCCACTACCAGTCGGGAAATCCATCTCCCGAACTGATCGCACAGGCCCGGAACATCCTGTCCAAAGTGGACTCGCCGCTCCTGTATGCCCGTGTGGATGGCGTGGTCCGGGACGGGCGGTTCCTGCTGATGGAACTGGAAATCAACGAGCCGTTCCTCTTCCTCGGCTTCTCGCCAGAGGCCCCCTCCCGGTTCGCTCAGGCCATCCTGGGGGTGCTGTAACGGTCACCAAATGGGCGGGATTTCGTGCCGTCACAATAAAGCGAGAACTGCGAAAGTACCGGATGGGACTGGTGGCTTTTCTCTCTTTGCGAAAATGACCCCATCTGCTTACCTTGAAAGTGCTTAAGGCGAGGCGTTTTCGAGAGCCTCGCCGGACTCAGGGGACCGGAGGATCTTGAAGGCCAGTACTGAGGACGAAAAGTTGCCTGTACCGTTTGCCCTGTGCTTCGAATTCAGCATACCACCATTCGATATTGTCGAGAACATCCGTGCTGTAGGCATCTCCGCAACTGAATACCCCCATCCCTTCCCAGCAGTTCGGGTCAGTGTGGGAGCGTTTCATCAGAACGGAGTCGTCGATGTCGTTTTCACACAGCCCCAGACCGTGGGCCTGCAGCGTCCAGTCCTCCGGAAACCGGTCACAACCTGTACAGCAATGCTGCGGAGATGCCGTCGTCGTGCTCGTCGTCATGAGGACACCTCTCCCGATGGAATTGCGGGAACTACCGCTTGCTGCATTCTCTGGAGGGAAACAAACGCCGGTTCGTAATCGGGATGGGCAATTAAAATGTCATTCCAGATCTGTTGGGCGATCTCGGGTTGTCCCAGGTCTTCGTAGACAATGGCGAGGTTGTGCCGGGTCTTGTAGTCGGTGATCCCCAGGTCCACGCTGGCGAAGTGGCGTGGTGTCTGTTCCTGAAGAATGCGGAGGTACGTCTGTTCCGCTTGCTTCAGTCGTCCGGCGGCATGAAACAGCATGGCCTGGCGGAACAGCAATTCCTTGTCATCGGGGAAGAGTCGCAGTCCCTGTGTACAGCAGTGCTGGGCCTCGTCTGTTTGCGGTAACTGCATCAGGGACCCGATGAGCAGGGCGTAGGCTTTGCGAAGGTGAGATTCGTCTTTTCCGGAGACCTGGAGACAGCGCTGGAGAGACTGGATGGCCTCGTTGTGTTGCCCGGCGTCCGCGTGGGTCATGCCGAGGTTAAACAACACAAACGGGTGATCGGGACGTTCTGCCAGGTCGCGATGCAGTAAATGAAAGTCGCGTTGCAACTTTTTAATGTGGCTGGCTTCGCTGTGGTCTGAGCCGGAGTGGACAACGTAAAGATCGGTCCAGGCGACGTCTCCCCCGGCGCGGCGGATGGAGGGCAAAATCTGTTCGTGGATATGGAATTCCCACTCCAGATCGGGCCGGTTCCGGATCAGTTTGACGTGATCCACGGCGGTGACGTCCTGCGGGGTGAGGCCGGGACAGTGGACCTGCATGAGATAGCCTAAACAATTCTCCGGATGGTCGCCGTTCACTAATTCTCTGAGTTTCTGACCGCAGTGCTCCGGCAGTGTGTCGTCGGAGTCCATCCAGAAGATCCACTCTCCCCGGGCCTGCCGGAACGATTCATTCCGGGCGAGGCTAAAGCTGTCGCGCCAGGGCCAGTGGTGGACGGTGGCGCCCAGGGCTTCGCAGATCTCCGGGGTGCGGTCTTTCGAACCGGTGTCGACGACGATCAGTTCATCCACCCAGGGACGCAGACTCTCCAGACAAGGACGGATGGTGCTTTCATTATCCCGCACGATCAGGCAGGCGGAGAGCTTGATCGGGTTGGGTTTCAGCAGCAGTTCTCCGTTTTCGTTGGCCTCCAGCAGGAAATGGTGGTACCCCACCCTGCGAGGCATTTTCTCTCTCTGATCCCTGACCTCTGGCCCCTGACCCCTTTCGTTCCACTTCTCCTGATAGAGCTTGTGATTGGTTTGCAGCAGCGCGTTCAAGTCGGTGCCACTGCCCCGAAATGTAGCGCTGCCGGTGTGGTGAATGAACGTGTCTTGAGCGATGAGGCAGCGATACCCCGCCTCGCAAGCCCGGCGGCAGTAGTCGTCATCTTCGAAGTTGCCGATCCCGAACCGTTCGTCGAGGAGGCCGATCCGATCGATGAGTTCTCGTTTGATCAGCAGGCAGAACCCCACCAGCCGGTCGGTGGGCTGGTATTGCCGGTGATGCTGCTTCCCCCAGTCCCAGGCGAACCCGTCCAGTTGGGCCAGGTCGTCATAAGGGACGGGAACCTGTTGTTCGCCGCTGATGTGGTTCGTCACCGGACCGACCAGGCCGACCCCGGGAACTGAATATAATGCCGCTGTTAATCGGCTTAACCAACCCGTGGTGACGAGCGTATCATTATTTAATAATAAGACCTGTTCTCCCTGCGCCGCCAAAATCCCCTGATTGGCGGCGGCGGGGAACCCGCGGTTCTGACCATTCGCGATCAGCCGCACATCGGGAGCGGATCTTAAGAACTCGACGGTGCCGTCCGTGGAACCGTTATCGACGACGATGATTTCGTACGATTCATCGGTGAGGAGTCGAATGCTGTCCAGACAGGCTTTCGTGTGTCCCCATTGATTGAAAGTCACCAGAATGATCGATGTGAAGGGGAGATTTGGGACCGGTTGCGGCGTCGCCGTCGTCAGGAACTGGTAGGCAAAGAACTCGGCCGCTTCGGCCTGGGAGCCGACCTGCAGGGACAACGGTCCGATGGTCACCTGTGGCGGACAGCCCTGTTGCTCCCATTCCGCGAATCCCGGTCCGCCGATGGCGCGCAGTTCCTGGACGTCGAATCCACAGCGAAACAACAGCTTTTCGATCTCCCGCCGGGTGAAGAACCGGACATGGTCTTCATCCAGGAGTCCGGCTGATTCATAGGTCCAGTTCCCGGCCAGCAGAGACCGAATGACCGTATGATTGCGGACATTGGGAAGACTGGTGACCAGCATTCCCTCTGGTGTCAGCCAGCGACGGATCTTCTTCAGAACAGCGGCGGGATCCCGCAGATGCTCCAGCACGTCCGCACAGATGACGCAGTCAAACGTTCCTTCAGGGAAGTCGATTCCCTCGGATTGCACGTTGCCGATGTAGACGTCATCCAATCGCTGACAGGCGGCCTCCGCCGCGTTGGAATTGAGTTCGATCCCGGTGACGTGAGCAGCCTGACGACGCTTGATCGCTTCTCCCAGCCGTCCGCCCCCGCAGCCGATGTCCAGAATGTGACGGGCCGTCGAAGGAACGTGTTCCAGAACATCAGGGCGGTCAAACTCGAAGTAACTGTGATCCTTCAGATTGGGAGTAGCTGGAAGAATCACTGACGTTCGATTTAAGAGGGGAGAGACCTGTTGCAGCACCTGTTCCATCCGGTGGCGATAAGTGTGTTGCTGTAAAGCCAGCTCCCGTCCGGCCGCGGCAATCCGTTCCCGTTCGCTGTCATGTGTTAAGTAATAGTGAATCTGATCAAAGAGTTCGTCCGCATCCTGATAGGTTTCCGCATGGACACCTGTCTGAAAGAGTTCCTCCTGACCGTTCTCTGCTATGTGATTTGTGAATAGTAAGGAACCGCTACAGAGTCCTTCGAAAACCCGCATGTTCACATCATCTTGAATGCTGCGATTAAACACGATCTTTGACGCGGAATAGATCTCCGCCATCTCCCGGTAATCACACTGTCCCAGAAAGCAACGGGGAATCTTTTCCCGGAGCAGGTTCAGCAGTTCGGTTCTGGCTCCGGGAAAAAAGTTGCCGACGAACGCCACGTCAAAGCGGTTCTCGACCTGCCGCCGTCCATGAATCACCGGATCACAGGCCAGCGGCAGCCAGCGAACGTTTGGAATCCCGGCCTGACGGAGTCGTTCGGCTCCGTTCTTCTGGGCGGCGAAGACGAAGTCCGCCTGCCGGGCCTGCTTCAGGCAGCGGTCAAATGCAAGATGCGTATCAATCCCCCACCAGGCCAGCGGCCGCAATTGTGGAGGGATGTCATACTCCAGCCCGTCATCGACCCGCAGAAAGAGACGGAACCGGTTCGGATCCACCTGCGGAAGATCGGCTGGCCTCAAGTGGACCGCATCGGTCAGACACTGCAGCGCCCGCAACGCATACTGACCGGTGGTTTCCGGTCGCGGCCCGTCGTCAAAAATCACTCCCACAGGCGGCATAAGCCCTCCGCGTCATGGTGGTTATCAGATTGGTCCCCGTTTCAGCACATCATTGTCGCCTCATTCCGTGTCGTGGCCGGAGTCAGTAACGGCGCATACTGCTCCTCAATCACCCGTTCCCAGGTGAAACTTCGTTCGAATCGTTTTCGTCCCTGGCGTCCCATTTCCAGACGTTCCTCCGGATGGTCCAGGAACCAGTTCAGTTTCTGCCCCCAGTCGGCCACGTCTCCCGGTTCCGCCAGCAGTCCGGTCAGGCCGTCAGTCATGACCTCCGGCATCCCACCGATGCGGCTTCCCAGCACCGGCTTTCCGCAGGCCATCCCTTCCACGGCCGTGCGGCTGAGTCCTTCCTGGGCAATCGTGGGAACCACCACCAGATCCGCTTCGCGATACCGCTGTGGCAACTGCTCCTGCGACTGCCAGCCGATGCATTTCAGAAAGGGTTCCGAAGAAGAGAATTGATTGGCATCCGCCGTGACCCGCAGTTCAAAATCCTGCCGCATTTGCCACAGTTGCCGACAGGCTGCCTGCAGCACCGAAAATCCCTTGATCGGTTCCTGGGGAAGTCCCGCAAACAATAGTCGCAGCTTTGTATGAGAGGGGCCGGAAAACTCTGGTTCCGGGAACCGCTCGGCATCCATCCCCCAAGTGACCACCCGCACGTTGTCTGACCAGAGCTCCCACAAGGCTTGAGTCGATGAATTCAAGACCAGCACCGCGGTGGCCGAGCGAACGGTCTGTCGAAGCAATGAGTGATAACGGTCTGTTCCGACCTGACTGAGTTGTCGTTCCGCCCGGTGCAGACTTCCGGAGAACCGGTCATTCTCGACCAGACAGGTCATACACTCCCGAGGAGTGGCCGGTTGAGAGCGGGAACACTGCTGAACCCCTCCCGATCGATCCGGTCGAAGACGCAAATTATTGAACGGACACAGACATTCACTCGCCTGCATTCGTAACAGATAAGAATAGCCCTCCATTGCCTGTGCTATATAGGGCTTAAAATTCCAGCAGTCTGTAATGATAATATGGTCAGGATCAAACTCGTCGACGGCTTCCCGAAACCGCTGCTGAATGCGGGGAATCGTCCAGTCCTGAATCGAGAACCGCAACGGAATCGTGTCCACCGGACAGGTGTGGTCCACCTGTCCAATCCCCCACTCCGGCAGCACGGGGTGAATGAGCTGAACCTCATAGCCCGCCTGCCGGAGGAATTTGGTCAGCTCGACCGTGTGAACAATCCCGCCCCCGGTCGAGGGCCAGTTGAACAGAAAACTGACAATCGCCACCCGCACACGAGTGGAAGAGAGACGCCTTTGGTGATTTCCAGTATTTTTACTAGTCTGAAGGCGTGAAAGATTCTGCTGAACCGCAGCTGACCGCTGGGAGGCCGGGATCGATTCCAGGAGGGCGACCGCCTGGTCCACATGCCCTAACGCCGCGTCCACTGTCGCCAGATTATTCTGTAAGCGAGGAATGAGAGAGGACTCCAGCGAGGAGTCATGGAGCAGGGCTTCCAGTTGCTGCCGCGCGGCGAACAGATCGCCATCGAGTGCCAGAGAAGTGGCCGTCTTCATCGGGCTGGCAACCATTCACCACTCCCTTCACTGCAGATCACGGAAACGGATCAGACGAGGGGAGCGAGCATACGAAAACCGACCGAAAGTACAAGTCTGATCAGATGAATTTTACAAAAAGAAGGACGTGTTTCAAAACCGCGTAATTTAACACTTCGCTAGACAATTTGTATTCACTAACAACCGTATTTTAACAGGCACTATTACGCCCCTCGGCGCAGTCCTTCATCGCCTCTATCTGGTTAGTCGAAATTGAGGTCGCAAAACTGCCAGAAAAATTCCAAGATTGAACGGAAAGTTGAAAATCGAAGGTTCAAGAGCCTTTCTCCCCCTGTTCGAACTCGTGAACGACATCGTTACCACAAGGAATTCGACCGAAACACCATTCGAAGGCAGAGCGTTCGCCGATCACACGGACGAATCGTGGAGTGCGGTTCCAGTGAATGTCTTCAACACGTTCAGAGCGTTTCGGCTTTGAAGTGACCGCTCCGATCTCCCGAAGGATACGGCTCCTGCCAGAGTTCCGGGAGCCGTGGCCCGATCTGTTTGAGCAGTTCCAGCAGCTCTGAGGGAATGGTCCAGTCTTCCCGCTTTTGTTGCTGAACCTCCAAAGCCTCTTCAGCGCGCCGAAGTTCACGCAATACGGTTTCAGTTCCCCCGTGACCAGTTGATTTTCCGGATCACTGTGACGGTACTGCCGTTCCACCAGGCGGGCAGCGTGGCTGCTCTTCCTCTTCAACGACTGAGTGTCTCTTTGTCACCCTGTTTCCAGATTGGATAGTAGATGGGTCTGGCACCACCGAGTATTTTCAGTTCCTCCTTCTTCTGGCGCCATTCCTCTTCTGACAACACTAATGCGCGAAAGCCGGATCGATCCTTTTCCATGACTTCTGTCTTTGCTGTGATGGTCTCTATCCAGCACTGAATCTGTTTGGCCTCTCCCTGAACGGGGGCGGGGGTCAGATGGGCGAACAACTCACCAGATGCCGAGATTACAAACCGGCAGTTGACTCCCTCCTCATAAGGAAATTCGGCAAGGATTGTGTCATGGGAATTGTTTTGCTTTTCCGGAATCGGTGACTGCCATTTCATTGCAATCAGGTCTTCCATAACCGTTTCTGTCTGGAGTTGTGAGATTGTTCCCGTAACGAAATCGACGAGCCAATCGCCATCAAGTCCGTTCACAACCAACCTTCCTTCACGATCAACGGCAGGCACTATGTCCTGCAGTGACAGTGTCATTGCCCTGCGGTTCTGAATGCCATTGGGAATAGCGTTTTGAGAATGGCGTTCGTCCTTCTCCAATGGAAAGAAACGAATGGCCTGACCGACTGCTGTTTTAGAGCGGGGCTCCCACACTTTCAGTTCCACCATTCCCTCTGGAGTCATGTACGCACTGATAATACGTCCCGTTTCAGGAATCTCGCAAAGAGCCATCGCCTGACCGGTACGATGTTGTCCAACAATCTGCCATTCATCTGTTCGGACATTCCAGAATCCCACGGAACCGTCATCCAGCAGGCAAACCACTTCGTTCGTTTGAAAAGACCAGATTGCATCCACGGTTGAAGCACCCGCTTTCGCATGGGGAAATTCTTGTTCCTGCTGTAATGCGGAATCAAGCACGAGAATTTTGTGTGGACAAACGACTAAAAATCGCTGGCTGTCCTGATGAAATTCCACCTTGAAAGCATGAACGACCGATTCAACACGAATGGGATCTGGTCGTTTATAGTCATTCTTTATATAACTGTGGCAGACAGTAAAAAGATCAACAAAGATTCGGTTCCCTCGAGTTAATAAATCAACGGTATCGCTAAAAGCAGGATCCTGCTTTGGGTTCTCTCGCACCGTGCCTGAGAATGCGTCGATAACCGTCTTTTTCTTTTCGTTTACAATTCTGGCAATCTGCCCATCGCTTGAAAAAATTGGAAGATTATAAGGCCACCCTTTTCCCTTAAATGCCCCGAGAATATCTGCTGAATGGGCGAGATACCTTTTGCCAACCGGGCTCAAGGAGGGAACATCAAAAATAGTGATTCCTGTTGTCGTCCGTTCATCTGTGACCACCAGCAGGTGGCGACCGGTGGGACTGAACACATAATTTAAGCATTCTCGTTTCAAATCGACCGTGCTGACGATCTGCTGCTTATGAAGGTCGAACAGGCCGATCTTGCTCGAATAAATCAGAGAGGGACGAGTTGTCGGCATTGTCATTTGGACGAGGACACGTTCCCCGTGAAAATCAACCGCACGATCAGTGTGCAATCCTCCCCAATGAATTTGTTGTGAGGCCCAGATAATCGCATGTTCTGGGAGAGGAATCTCACTAAAGGTCTGCCAGTCCCACACTCTCATCCTCCATAAGAACTGGTCCCACTCTGTTCTCTGGGCAATAACTGTCCTGAGATTACTTCCGCTGGAAAGCAAAGAAATTTGTCCCTTATTGGGCATCTCCAATGTTTTGACGACCTTATCTTCATCCAGATCCATAATGACAACTCGGGAAGGATGCCGTCTTCCGAGCATGAGAAAACGGCCATCTGTTGTCAGATGAAAACCACGGGCTTCCGGAGTGAAGACATACTCCACAAGCAATAGGTCCAATAGTTGGTCTGCAATCTTTTGCCGGATCGTCATTGATCGGGTTTCCTTGATCGATTTCGGTATGAGTGTTGATTCCGATTCCAAATGGATCAGGGCTTCCGACAAATGCAGCAAACTTTCAGCGACACTCCAGATGTAGACGTTACGCTTGAGTTTTCTTTCTGCTTGAGCTTCATGGTAGTTCACTTCAACCAGGAGTGTGTCAGACAAATCCTTCTCGGATGGAACCTCGACAAGTGCTCTCCGCTCATCTGCGGCGAGTCTGCGCCGGTCTCTCAATTGTTCACGGGCCGTTTCATCCAGATTCGGGATCAAGAGAAATTCTTCTTCAACGGGACTCAGTGAAACATCAGCCGACTTATCCATCGTTGATGTTTCAGGGGGTGCCGGAGATTCCTCCACCGGAAGTGGCGTTTCCAAGCGCAGACCTTCGACTGCAGGAGGCTGCATGGATTTTTCTTTCGGTGCCAGAAGATGAGGATCGTTGTGAAGAACCTGGCTGTTCTGTGGATCTGGTTTTGAAGAATGAGATCGCGTTAACCCAAAACCAACAAGAATCATGCCAGTCACCATTGCGGTCGCGACGACGATCAACGTCGACCGGGGGCTCGATGCCAGGACACCCGGTATCTGTGTCGACATTTTCATGTCGGAGGAAGCGGATAACTGTCGGTCCTGCTTTTTTCGAAGCAAAGTCGGTTCCGAGACATCAGGGACAGTGAAGGCTTCACGACATGCGGGACAACGTGCATTTTTACCGCGTTTGCTTTCTTCTATCCGGAGAAGGCGTTGGCAGGCAGGACAAGGAAGACGAATGGTCGATGACATAGAATAGCCCTTACTTCCCGGCAGAGGTCCTCAAAACAATACCTTGAGCTAAGCATCTTGAGCTGAGCCTGATCGCGAGGTGAATCCCAATCGGTATCTGCTGACAGATAATGATATTTGCAAAGTAAGATTCATCCCAGCCAGTGGCGATATCAATGGGTGGGATCGGCATCGCGGAGTCATGGCAGGGGGACGGGAAGCCATTCGAGAGCGGCTTCTTCCGTTTCTGGAACAGTACGATCGGATTCTGGAAGTGTTGAACTGATGTCTACATTATTAAAAGGAGTAAAGTAACAGCGGCGGGGGGTTGACGCATGACGCGGGCAAGAGAGCAGTTTGACCTTCAACTGATTCCAGTCTTCCGGAGGTCATCCCTCTTCCAATCCTCCGTATGGGAATGGTCTTTTCATTCCCCAATCACCACCGACAACAACGTGCTTTACTCCAGACGTTTCCTCATTTGGGGATCTTCCGTTATGATTTGAGGCAGTGCTTCCCCACGGTCAGAAACCGTGGTGCAGCACCACTTGAAATGACAATTTGATCGACGCGCGAGCGTCAAGAACTGCTTCCCACCAAACGACCAACCTGAACCGCAAGGTTCTTGAACCAAAGAAGCAGCACCTTGAGCCGCGTCCCGCAAGGGACGCTGGCCATGTGCTATTTCTTTGGTGCCCCTTGGTCGGGGTGGTGGGAAATGCCTTGGTACAGCGTCCTTATTTCGTGCGCTGTCCACGAATCACATCGCTTGAGCGAGATGTTTACGGGACCAATTCTTTTCTGACGGGACGGGCAGGACCATGGCGGACTTCGATCCCTATCACAAGTGGCTGGGAATTCCGAAAACACGGCGGCCTCCGACGCACTATGACCTGCTGGGTCTCTCTTTGGACGAAGAGGATAGAGAGGTCATTCGCGGGGCGGCCGAGCAGCGGCGGCGGTTCATCGAATCCCGGCGCGGCCAGGGACAGGACGGGGCGGTCGGGGGAG
>Ga0182747_1003196_pt1 | contig 11103 bp, 10 predicted proteins | sample eDN3rd30CBELigBY_FD_128526 | JGI IMG/M metagenome (GOLD analysis project Ga0182747, IMG submission 128526) | Enriched backyard soil microbial communities from Emeryville, California, USA - eDNA 3rd pass 30_C BE-Lig BY (version 2) (version 2) | ecosystem: Environmental > Terrestrial > Soil >...
GGACCGATCCAGATCCAGCCTTCAGAAATCTCCAAGGTGACCCTCGTCATTTTCCTGGCGGCATATCTGGACGACAAACGCGATCTGATTGGCTCCAGTTGGCAGGTCGGTCGACTGCAACTCCCACCAATCCCTTACATGCTGCCCATGGGAATCATGTGGCTGGCTTCGCTGCTGACGCTCGTCATGCTGAACGATCTTGGCCCGGCCCTCCTCTTTTTCGGGGTCTTCCTTGCCATGCTCTATATCGCCAGCGGCCGGTTAATTTATGTGGGCGTCGGGCTGGTCACCTTCGGGATCGCCTGCTGGGTCGCCTGGACGACATTCTCCCGGATCGACATCCGGGTCAATAACTGGCTCGATCCCTTTTGGGATCCGTACGGTTTCGGCTACCAACCGGTCCAGAGCGACTATTCCCTCTCAGCCGGCGGATTGTTCGGCACGGGATTCGGTCAGGGGCACCCAACCTATATTTCCCAGGTCCAGACCGATTACATCTTCTCGGCCATCGGCGAAGAGCTCGGGCTCCTGGGGACATTGGCGCTCATCGCTTTGTACTTCCTGTTCGTCATGCGAAGCTACGCGATTGCCCTGCGGGCGGAAGACGGCTTCGTTCAACTGTGCGTGGCGGGCCTGGCGACCAGCCTCGCGATCCAGACGATCATCATCATTGGCGGCGTTACCCGCCTGATACCCTTGACCGGTATCACCCTTCCGTTCATCTCCTACGGCGGAAGCTCGCTCATCACCAATCTCGGCGTCGTGGGGCTGATCCTGTATATGTCGAACCTGCCACGTCGCGCCTGATCTCAAGCGGGTCGCATGATGATTGAAACATCTGCATATGGTTTCCCCCGCTTCAGAACATCGTTTGAAAGCACGAGCGGTTTCACGTTTCGTGAAACACTCTCTCAAAGGACCCACATGCCTGCCGGACTCCGCATTATCTGCATCACTCTCGCCATCGCACTTGTCGGCTGGGGCCTCTTCACCGGCGATGATCTCTCCGATGCCCGCTGGCTCCTGATGCTCCTGGTCGCCTGGGCGATGCTGCTCCTTGGCACGCGCATACCGCTACCGACCACAATGCCGACATTCAATCGCTCGCTCATCCGCACCGCGCTGGCCCTGGCCACCGTGTTCGTCATCATCACCGCCCAGCTCGTCCGAATTCAGGTTGTCGCTCGCGACGACATCTACTACAAGACGGCCATTGATGCTGACGGCGAGGTGATTTCCAATCCCCGGCTGGCATCTACCCGGCTGGAGTCATCGCGCGGCAAGATATATGACCGGAACGGCGTCCTGCTCGCAGACACCATCCAGCAGGATGGAAATTACTACCGGTCCTGGCTCGTCCCTTCCACTTACCCCGTCACCGGCTATTACAGTCCGATGATGTATGGCGCAACCGGGCTGGAAGCCAGCTGGGAGCAGGAACTTTCCGGGAAATCTGGCGGTAACTCCATCGTCCAGACGATTCGCAGCCTGCTCGGGATGCCCCAAACAGGCGCAAACCTGAACCTCACGCTCGATGCCGAATTACAGAATGCGGCGATGGCCATGCTTGCGGACAGCACGGGCGCCATTGTCGTACTCGATATCGAGACTGGCGAAACCCTGGTGCTGGCCAGCAACCCCACGGTTGATCCCAACCAACTGTTCACCACCGGCAACGATCCGGAAGCCGCCGCCTACTGGGATTCATTGCTGAACGACCCAACGACTCCGCTGGTGTCCCGGGCGAATATCGGTCTCTACACGCCAGGCTCGACCTTCAAGACAGTGACCGCCGGGATCGCCATTGAAGAAGGCTACGCTGAACCGGATTCCGTCTATGAAGACACCGGCGAGCTCAATATCGATGGTCGGATCCTGCCTGAATTCAATCGGCCCGACGAAACACGTGACGAATGGACTCTGAGTGAGGGTATTGCCTGGTCGCTCAATGTTGTCTTCGCGCAGGTGGGGATGCAGGTAGGTGGTGAGACCTATTGGGAATATGGCCCCAAACTGGGGTTTGGTGAATCGATCCCCTACGATGTCCCGGTCTCTGAAAGTCAGATCGCTTCGGACCGGGAGGCCCTTTCCGACACCAACCTGGTGGCTGACACCGGGTTTGGTCAGGGACAAATCCAGATGTCGCCGCTGCACCTGGCGATGGTTGCCGCGATGTGGGCGAATGACGGGAAGATGATGGAGCCGTATCTTGTGGCCTCCGTTTCGGACAACGACGGCAACATCACCCGCACCACGTCTCCTTCCGTCTGGAAGACTCCGGTATCCCCGGAAACGGCCAATGCGGTGGAGCAGATGATGGTCAACGCCGTCAACAACGGTTCCATCACCAACGCGCAGGTTGGCGGCTATGTGGTCGGTGGCAAGACTGGCACCGCCGAAACCGGGAGCGGGGCCGCGCATTCCCTCTTCATTGGCTTCATCGGCAATCCCGAACCCAAATACGCGGTTGCTGTCGTCCTGGAAGGAGGCTACGGCGGGCAAACAAGTGCCACCGCCATAGGCCGGGACATCCTCGTCGCGGCCATTGAGCGGCGCTCGGCACCTTGAACCAAAACGACGGAAAAACAGGCGTCCGTACGCGGCCCTGCGCCACCCGTTTGGGTGGGAAAAACCGCGTGGTTCTGGTAAAATTGACGTATGATTCGTGATGCGAATCGGACAGCGAAACGTGCTCGCCACCTCCGATTTCACCTCATCGTGCAACGGGTCGTTGACTCGTTGCCAGATACCGTTCAGGAACTGCTTGAAGAGATCGCCATCGTGGTCCAGGACGAACCAGACGCCCATCAACGCCTGGAGTCTGAGCTGGACGACAATGATGAACTGTTCGGGCTTTATCAGGGCATCCCGCAGACGGAACGGACATCTGGCTACTCGATGGTCGTACCAGACCGAATCACCATCTTTATCGGTCCGATAGAGCGCGCCTGTACGTCGCGGCGTGAACTTGAATGGGAAATCCGAACGACGGTGCTCCATGAGTTGGGCCATCACCTCGGATATGGTGAGGCCGGGCTCGAAAAACTGGGCCTTTCGTGAGGATGAACAGCGTGCGCAATGCGAACGAACCGGACCGCCGGATCGCACCCGGCACGACAGGCGGTGTCCTCGACACGATCGCGGATGGCCTCACTTTCGTGCTGGAACATCCACGAATCATGATCCTGCCGCTCGTGGTGGATCTCGTCCTTTGGCTTTTCATTCATGTATCCCTGGCGCCGCTCGCCAACAATGTCGCCCGGTTCCTTGAAGACTCGGGAACAACGGACGCAGATCTGGCAGCAGAGGGCCTGAGAGACATTGGAGCGCGGGTTCAGGTAAGCGATGGCCTCGGTGCCTTTCTGCCGTCGCTCTTCAGTGGCCTCCCGCTCGATAGCTTCCTCAATGTCCTGGTGACAACGATGTCTCCCAACATGGGGCTCGGGATAGACCGCGAAGCGATCTACGAGACCTGGGAGCGCGGTCTCCTGGCAGCCTGGACCCCTGATTCGGCGGGTGTCGTCGCCCTGATTGGCCTTGGTTGCCTGATCGTGGGCACGCTGCTTCTGGTGCTGTACCGGGTGCCGATGGCCCGGGCCGTCCGAGGCGATACGACCTCAAGGTTGATGCCGGAAATCGGCAAGGCCTGGATGCACTTCATCGCCTACCTGGTATTGATGGCGGTCGCCGTCGTCATCGCCATGGTTCCGCTCTTCCTTGCAACCATGGTGCTCCTGATCCTTGGGTTCAACCTGGTCTTTATTATGGTCATGGCCCTGTTCATTTTCGGAGGTATGGTTAGTATCTCTACCCTCTTCACGGTCGATGCCATGCTCCTGCATCGGATCGGCCCAATCCAGGCGTTGAGGATGAGCTGGAGTGTTGGCCGGGTGAATTTCGCACAGACGTCACGGTTCGCACTCACCTCGCTCCTGTTTCTGATGGGATCACTCCATCTCTGGTCCCGCATGGTCGAAACCATGCCCGGGATCGCGATCGCGTTAGTCGTCAATGCCTTCATCGGCACGGGATTGTCCTTTGCCAGCATGCTTTTCTACTCTGACCGATTCCGGCTGATACGAACCAGACAACGCTCACAACGATAACCCCGGATACGGCGCGTCCCGGGCTTTGCAAGAAGCCAACGCGCGAAAGGAACCTCACCTATGGCAACCAATGCTGTGGAAAAAAATACCAACGCCTATGGCGCGGATCAAATCCAGGTCCTTGAAGGCCTGGAAGCCGTGCGCAAGCGGCCCGGCATGTACATCGGGAGTACCGATCAGCGCGGTCTGCATCACCTCGTACGCGAGATCATGGACAACTCGGTTGACGAGGCGTTGGCAGGCTATTGCGATCACATCACCTGCACGCTCGGTGCCGATGACATCGTCACTGTGGTCGACAACGGTCGTGGTATCCCGATCGACCTGCACGCCAAGTACAAGAAATCCGCGCTCGAAGTCATCATGACCACCCTTCATGCTGGCGGCAAGTTCGGGGGTGGCGGATACAAGGTCTCTGGCGGTCTCCACGGCGTGGGCGCCTCCGTGGTGAACGCGCTTTCGGACTGGATGTCCGTGGAAGTGCGGAAAGCCGGGGATACGAACCTGTATCGGCAGGAATACTCCCGGGGCAAGCCACAGGGCCCGGTGGAAGTTGTGGGCAAGTCCCTCAAGGCTTCCCATGGCACAACGACCAAATTCAAGGCCGATACGGAGATTTTCAAGGCCGGGCATGACTACAGCTACGAGATCCTGGAACAATGGTTCCGCGAGTGGGCGTACCTGACCCGTGGCCTGAAGCTGACGATCATCGACGAGCGGACCGACCGCGAGATGTCCTTCCTCTTCGAGGGAGGAATCATCTCCTACGTCCGGCATCTCAATCGCAATCGGGCAACGGTCAACGACAAGCCATTCTATGTCGAGCGAGATACGGCAGCCGGCATGGTGGAAGTCGCCTTGCAATACAACGATTCATTCGGGGAACTGACCCAGACGTACGTCAACAACATTCACACCATTGACGGCGGCACGCATCTCTCCGGATTCAAATCGGCCCTGACCCGCACCATCAACGACTATGCGAAGAAGAACGGCTTCATGAAGGGCGATGAGTCACTCTCAGGTGATGATGTCCGGGAGGGACTCACCGCCATCGTCTCGGTGAAGCTGGAAGACCCGCAGTTTGAAGGGCAAACCAAAGGCAAGCTGGGCAGCCCGGAAATGGCTGGCGCCGTGCAATCGGTGGTGAATGACGCGTTGGGCGCATATCTGGAGGAGAATCCGCAAATCGCCAAACGCATCATTGAGAAGTGCCTCACCGCCGCCCGCGCCCGCGAGGCCGCCCGCAAGGCGCGTGAACTGGTTCAGCGCAAAGGCGGGCTGGACACCTTCTCGCTCCCCGGTAAACTGGCGGACTGCACGGAGCGCGATCCCGCCAAATCCGAAATCTACATCGTCGAGGGAGATTCGGCTGGAGGTTCCGCCAAACAGGGGCGCGATCGGCGATTCCAGGCCATCCTGCCACTTCGGGGGAAGATCCTGAATGTGGAAAAAGCCCGGCTCGACCGGATGCTGCAAAACAACGAAATCCGGACGCTCGTGACCGCGCTCGGAACCTCGATCGGGGAGCAATTCGATATCTCCAAGCTCCGTTACCATCGCATCATCATCATGACCGATGCAGATGTCGACGGCGCCCACATCCGGACATTGCTCCTGACATTCTTCTACCGGCATTTGGAACCACTGATCGCCGAAGGCTATGTCTACATCGCGCAGCCGCCGCTCTACAAGCTCAAGGTCGGCAAAAAGGAGCAGTGGATTTACAACGACGCCGAGCTCGATAAACTGGTCGCCGTCCATGACGCCAATGGAGACAAATACGACGTACAGCGATATAAAGGTCTCGGCGAGATGAACCCGAGCCAATTGTGGGATACCACCATGGACCCCACAAACCGGACGCTGATGCAAGTAACCATTGATGATGGCATGCTTGCGGACGAGACATTCGACATGCTCATGGGGGCGGCAGTGCCTCCCCGCAAGAAGTTCATCCAGTCGCATGCCCGGGAAGTCCAAAACCTCGACGTCTAGCTCCGCAGTGATCATACTTCCGCACGAAACCACATGGACCGCCGCCCGAAACAGGAATCCGGGCGGCCCGCAGTAAGGACGACCATGTACATCGCGATAGACGCAATGGGAGGCGACCATGGGCCGTCGGTCATCGTTCCGGGAGCGTTGGCTGGCGCCCGCCGTCACGGGGTCTCCCTTCTCCTGATCGGACGCAGGCAGGAAGTCGAAGCCGCTCTCGCTGAACATGATTCCTCCGGGATCGAGCTCGAAGTCGTCGACGCGACGCAGACCATCGAGATGGACGATCATCCGGCCCAGGCCGTGCGGCGCAAGACTGACAGCTCGATCAATGTCGCCCTGCGCCTCGTCAAGGAAGGCCGCGCGCAAGCGATGATGTCCGCCGGAAATAGCGGAGCCGTGATGGCCGGAGCACTCATGACGCTGGGCCGCATCAAGGGCATTGATCGGCCCGCCATCACCTCGGAGCTTCCCAACGCCAGGGGTGGTTCATCCCTCATCGTCGATCTGGGGGCGGTCACTGATCCGAAACCCATCAACATGGTCCAGTTCGCGGTCATGGGCCAGGTTTACGCCCAGGCGATGATGGATATTCAGGATCCGAAGATCGGTCTCATCAGCAATGGTGAAGAGTCCAGCAAGGGCAACGCGCTCATCCTCAATACCTGGCCGCTCCTCAACGCCACCGAGGGGCTCAATTTCGTCGGGAACGTTGAGGGCAAGGATATCGCCGCCGGCACGGTCGACGTGTTTGTGACGGACGGCTTCACCGGGAATGTCATCCTCAAGTCCCTCGAAGGCGCTGCGGGTATGATCGTCCAGATTATCCGCGAAGAGATCACCTCAACCCTGCCACGGAAGTTGGCCGCACTGGTACTGAAACCTGCCTTCCGCGAAGTTGGGAGGAAGCTCGACTACGCCGGAACCGGCGGTGCACCCCTGCTTGGTGTCGACGGTGCAGTCATCATCTCGCATGGACGGTCCAACGAGCTGGCGATTGAAAACGCGGTGGGCGTCTGCAAACGCGCCGCCGAGCACGATTTATCTGGAGAGATCAGGAAACGCGTCTCGGTCACCCATGAGGTGCTGGCCATGACCAACGAGAATTCCGGCGCCATCACATCCTGACGCCGCACTAAAGAGGTTTGCGTGGCGGCTGACTGGTTTGTTACGAGCGTCAGTAGAATTACCGCGTCAACGTTCCTCCAGTGCGCTTTCACGATCGACGCCGGAGGCGCCGATGGGCGATGACGGGCATCGCCCGTACGGGACAAGTATGGCCGCCTCACCTCGGGTGATAGCCTGTTGAGGCGGTGTTCATCCTTCACCAAACCCCGCGTCCCGGTATTGCATCGTGTATGAAATCCGGGTCATGCGTTCGCGTTCCATGATGCCGCTTCACGAAAGAGGCGGTGACAAACATCGCGCATTCCGGACAAGCGCAACACCCCGACCGGGAGATGCCTGGTCGGGGTGTTCTGTATACCTGTCATGAAGTTTTGGATGGACATGCGCGGGTTCCCGAAAGATGTTGGCAGGACGGTCCTCATGGCACCCGCGATGACGCTTCGAAATCCCGCGCAATACCGCGAGGTAAGTTATTCCACCGCACGCTTCAGCTGGGTCCCTGGCCGGAACACCGGGCTATTACGGGCGCGAATGGTCATCTCCTCACCAGTCTGGGGATTGCGCCCCTGGCGCGCGGCGCGCTCCACGACCTTGAAAGAGCCAAAGCCGCTAATGGTCACTTCATCCCCATCAGCAAGCGCAGCCTGGATTGATTCAAAAACAGCATTCACGGCCTTCGTGCTCAACGCTTCGCTTTGCTCTGTTGCCTCAGCGACGGCACGCACAAGATCCTGCTTACGCACAGTGTGTTCTCCTCTACTGCCCGGATACCCAATAGATGGGCATCACGGCTAAACTACGGGTCAATCAAGCATTTTCGGTGCTATTGCTGCGACAGCATACCCTACAACATGGCAATATTGCCAAATCCGCACTGATTGCGGATATCACTGGCCACTCTCCACGTTGCGTCGTTGACGCGCTGCCTCAAACATTAGCAATGACCCTGCCACGCCTGCATTCAGGCTCTCGATCCCTCGTGCCAACGGTATGGCTACTCGCACGCTGGATGCCTCCCAGGCAAACGAGGAAGGCCCGAACGCCTCACTACCGACAATCAGCGCCGCCGATCCGGTCCACGACAGGTGATCGTAGTTCACGTCACCACCCGCATCCGCCAGCGCCACCACGTCAAACCGCATCAGCCTCTCGGCCAGTATTTCCCAGGTACCGTGGGAAAAGGGCACATGCACATGGGCGCCCATAGCTGCCCGCACGGCACGCGGATGGTAAGGATCGACAGATTCCGGTCCGATCATCACATGATCGACATCGGCCGCAGCGGCTGAACGCAAAAGCGTTCCCAGATTGCCGGGATCACGCACGCCATCGATCACCAGGACAAATGGAGCAGTGTTACTGGAGGGTTGGGGGACTTCCGGCTCGTCAGGAATCGGCAGGATCGCCAGGATGCCTTGAGGATGCGGCACATCCGTCAGGGTATTGAACAGGCGTGAAAGGACCACCCGGACCGGGATATCCGACGCGATATCCGGTATCAGCGCCCTATCCAAATCCTCACGGATGTACACGACCCTCGGTCTGGCCCCGGCAGCGAGGACATCGTCAACGGCCCGCAGCCCTTCCACAACATACGCCCGCTCCTGCAGCCGGATCTTACGGCGCTGAAGCGAGCGTATGGTCTTGATACCTGGGTTGGAAGGACTCGCAATCACCTCACCGAACGTACGGGGTTCGCGCATGCAAGGATTTGCCAGCCTAGGCCTGGGCGACCGGGGTTGCGTTCTTCGCAACCTGGACGATCGCGGCAAAACCTTCCTCGTCCCGAACCGCGATGTCAGCGAGGACCTTGCGATCCACCTCGACACCAGCGAGGTTCAGCCCGTGGATCAGCTTGTTGTATGGCAAACCGTTCAGGCGGCTGGCAGCATTGATGCGCTGAATCCACAACCGGCGCATATCGCGCTTTCGGACACGGCGGTCCCGATAGGCATACTGCAACGCATGCATCAGGGATTCGTTCGCGCGTTTGTACAGACGATTCCGGGTACCCCGGTGCCCCTTAACCTGCTTGAGAACATTGCGGTGACGGCGGTGGGCAGCCACGCCGCGCTTGACTCTGGCCATGTGTTCACTACCTCTGAATTGCGTCCCTGGTTCGGACGATCTACTTAATACCGTATGGAATGAGACGCTTCACACGGGTCACCGTCGCATCGTTCATCACCAGCATGCGATCGAACTGGCGCTTCACACGCGCGGACTTCTTCCGGCGGTTGTGACTCTTCATGCCTTTGGCGTGCATGATCTTGCCCGTTGCTGTGACCTTAAACCGGCGCTTGGCACCCTTATGCGTCTTCAGCTTACCCTGCTTACTCACGATCGATCCTCACTCTCTGACACCTCGGCTCGCTGGCGAACCGGTGCCATATGCATCGTCATGGTTCTTCCTTCCATGCGAGCCGTCTGCTCCACCACCCCATGATCCTTGAGTTGCTCGGCCATCTTTTCAAGAAGGACCTTGCCCAACTCCGGATGCGTGATGGAACGACCGCGGAAAAGAACCGTCAATTTCACCTTATTGCCAGCATCCAGGAATTTGGCAGCATGGTTGCTCTTGGTTTCCAGATCGTGGGCGCCAATCTTCGGCTCGATCCGTACTTCCTTGAGTTTGGTGACCTGCTGGTTGCGCTTGGAATCGCGCTCTTTCCGGCTTTGTTCGTAACGATACTTACCGTAATCCATTAAGCGACAAACAGGCGGCGAAGCGTTCGGTGCAACTTCCACGAGGTCCAGGCCTCGTTCACGTGCCATCTCGAGTGCTTCCCGGGTGGGAACCACACCGAGTTGGTTGCCTTCATCGTCGATGAGTCGCACTTCTCGAATTCGAATACGCTCGTTTACGCGCGTCTGAGCTGGTCTGGAAATAGCGGGCCTCCTGCGTTCAATAATCCGTTGCGCGGGGCATAAAAAACCGGTCGGCAGGTTCGCTCGACACGATACCACCGGCAACACCGGGCAAGTATAGTATGAATCTCCGCGTCATTGCAAAGGTTTAAGGCACGGTCACCAGCATGGGCGGGTGACTCGCCAGGACGTCACGCGCCTGAATTTCATCACGCGCAAGTTGCGATTTCAGGGCATCCAGGCCAGCAAAATCCGCATCCTGACGCAAGTGTTGCACGAATGATGTGGTCAGAATTTTGCCATACAGATCGGCATCAAAGTCGAAAAGATGGGTCTCGATCATCCGCGAGCCAGTGTTAACAGCGGGTCTTGTCCCAATGTAGGTCATCGCGGGTAAAGCGTCGTGGCCGGCGATCTTTGCGTAGGTGGCGTAGATGCCGTCCTGCAACGGGACCAGATCCTGAGGAGGCGCAACGTTCGCCGTTGGAAAGCCAATGGTTCGCCCAATCTGGGCACCCTGCACCACTTCGCCACTCACCTGGAACCGGTGACCCAGCACCTGCGATGCCTCTTCGGCTCGCCCTTCGAGGATCAATTGCCGAACTCCCGTGCTGCTCGTATTCCCGCAGGCAAAGTCCACCCGATCGAAAACATGTACGCGTGTCCCGTGATCAGCGGTGAGTTCCCTGAGCCGATCAGGCGTTCCCTCCCGGTTGTGCCCCAGGGCAAAATCACGCCCGACGCAAAGATCGTTCAAGGGACCAACATCGATCAGGCGAGCAACGAATTCATCCGCCGTCACCAGGGCCATTTCCCGGCTGAATAGGAGTTCCACCACCACGTCAGCGCCGTAAGCGAACAATAATTCACGGCGGCGAGCATTAGTGACGATCCGGCCGGGGAAGGAGGACGGTTGAAAGACCTGGGCAGGAAGGGGGTCAAATGTCACCACCACAACCCGGATACCTTGCGCGTCGGCATGTTGCCGGGCACACGCCAACAC
>Ga0182747_1003198_pt1 | contig 11099 bp, 7 predicted proteins | sample eDN3rd30CBELigBY_FD_128526 | JGI IMG/M metagenome (GOLD analysis project Ga0182747, IMG submission 128526) | Enriched backyard soil microbial communities from Emeryville, California, USA - eDNA 3rd pass 30_C BE-Lig BY (version 2) (version 2) | ecosystem: Environmental > Terrestrial > Soil >...
AATCGACGATGAACCAAGCCACAGGATCGCGCGGCAACGAGTCGAGCCACGCCCAGTACAGGCCCCACACCGATCTCCAGGCACCGAGCGGCCGGCCAGCCGTGTCGCAGACGGTGACGGACCGTGTGGAGACGCCGTCATCGACATCTCGCCGGTCGGCCACGAGCAGGGTGCCGTCCTCGCGGTAATAGTCGACACGACGGATCTGCCCATCGTCCAGGCTCTGCTCACGCAAGGTCGGTTCGGCCGGCGGTTCGGGGGCGACGAACGAGGTGGGAGGCGTCTCGGTACACGAATCCGCGAGGGTCCGCAGCTTCTCGTCGTCCCAGGTGCGGAGGTCCTCCCACAGATTGATCAGCGACATCCCGTCAACCATGTCGCCGCGATCGAACAGTTGCTGGCGTACGGCGTCGTAGTCGTCACGGAACTCGTACGTGACGATCGTGACGGGCGTGTGGGCCAGACGGACGAAGGCCCGACTGCGGTGCAGCATGGCGCTGGTCATTCCGGCGTACTTCTCCGGGATTCCCCACATCACGGCATAGTGGGTGCCTGCAGGAAGCACGCTGGAGGTCGTCACCATGGCGGCCACGATAGCGGTGGAGTCAGACCGCGGCATCACCATCTGGTCCACCGCGCCGTCTGAGCCACCACAGCAGCAGAACGGTGAGGCCGGCACCGATGCCAGCCGCGACCCACGGCCACCATGGGGACACGTCAGCGGTGGTGCCGTCGTCGGTCAGGTCGCCCGCGAGGATCCCCCCTGAGCCGCCGAGCGCAGTCGTCTCGGTGCCCACCGTCGCATCGTCCGACGATGATTCACCTGACGTGCCCACGGACGGGCCAGCCGTCGCGTCGTCCTCGGGAACCGCCAGATCCTTCGGGACCGCTTTGGGGCCGACCCAGGTGGAGAAACCGACGACGTCGAAGTCGCCCTCGCCGATCGCGAACTGATAGCTGCCGCCCTCGGGTCCATTGGGGCCCTCGATGCGGTACTTGACGGTGTAGGTGCCGGGGCCGAGTCCGGCCGCCATCGGAATCATGAGGTTGGTCGAGACGAGCCGCGGTTCACCCGCCGTCACATCTCGCCCGTCGGCGTCCTCGACGACGATGCGGGACGGCTTCTTGGGGTTGCTCAGGAACGCAACGGTCACGGCGTCGGGCTGGGCGTCGAGTTCGGCGTTGGCGGCCGGTCGCGCCACGACCGCCGGGTTGTCCGGTTCGGCCGCATGCGCGGCGCCGACGGGCATCACGCACATGAGGCCCGCGAGCGTCATCAGCGAAACGATCCTGGCCACGCCTCAGCGTATCGCGATGCGCCTGACATGCCGACACATGTTATTCTCGATCGGATGTCGGCCACGGTCGACACCTGCCGAGCCCCCGTGTCGACGAGGGCGACGACATACCGCGCGGAGAGACGATGACCTTGGTCCAACGCTCGTTGCGGAGATCCGGATTGGCGCTCGGTGCCGTCCTGTTGGTCTCCCTGATCAGCCCAGCGATGGCTGACCCGACCGACGACACCACAGACCCTGCCGAGACGACGGTCGTCCCACCGTCGGAGCAGTCGACCGAGCCCGCCACCGACGGGCCCGTCGTGGTGAAGGCTTCCGCCCAGGCGACCAATGACGATCTGGTCGGCGGCAACTGCCCGGTCGGTCCCGACATGGAGCCGTTCGACGCTCCGCCGCCGTTGGTCGACGCATGGTTCAACACGCCAGACATAAAAGCGCGGGGACTGGTCGACTACACCGATGTCCGTCCCTGGATGTTCAGCCAGCGGTATTCCAAGCTGCTGTGCAACACGGCACCCAACGCCACCATCAAGATCGGCATGTACTTCCTGCGGGCCACCAACGGCAGCAACCAGACCGAGATCAACCGGCCCGAGACCGACCCCGACGTCATCTACCAGGCGCTGGAGTGGCTGGCCAAGAACCGGAACGTCAAGGTCAGCGTGATCCTGGACAACACCAACACGTGTGCCCAGGCGCCGGAGAACACCTCCTGCACGCACATCATGACGCCGACCGCGCGCCGCGCCATCGAGTTGCGGTTCTCCAAGATCCCCAACAGCGAGATCGTCTACTGCGTCAACGGTTGCTTCAACACGATGCCTTACGGCACGTACCCGTACGCGATCGAGCACGAGAAGTTCTTCGCGGTCAGCGACACGAACTTCCCCGGCGAGTCCGCTGGCGCGCATCCTCTGGTGATCTCCAGTTCGGTCAACATCGCTCGCAGCCAGATCCGCAACTACCACCAGGAGGCGTCGTCGTTGTACGACGACCACCGTGCCTATCAGGAGTTCAATCTGCGATTCGACGGCATGCGGTCGTGCGCGGTCGACTACTGCGCACTGCTGGGCAAGGCGGCGTCGCAGACCCTTCCCAAACCGTCGAGCAATCCGCTCGGGCTGGTGCAGGAGCCGGGACGCAAGATCTGGGTCGACGCGATCCTGTATCGCGATACCGACGCGGGCCGTGGCACCCGCATCACGTTCGCCCCGCAGCGAAATCTGACCGATGCCGATCCGTTCATCCACCAGTTCGACGAGGTCGACTGCGAGGTGGACGACCAGATCCGGTTGGCCATGTTCAAGATGACCGACGGGAAGGCCGACCAGATGGTGTCCCGTCTCAAGACCTTGAAGAGCCAGGGCTGTGACATCAAGATGCTGATGACGTCGGCCAGCGGTCAGACTGTCATCTCCAGCGGCGTCAAGAAGGCGCTGGACAAGGCCGGCATCTGGTACGCCTGCACGGTCGATCCGATGCACACCAAGATGATCATGATCGGCCCCTCGAACTCGAACTGGGGCAGCGTCCTGCACGGTACGGCCAATATGTCGGTCGCGGGTCAGCTGTACAGCGAAGAGCACGTCATCACGTATCACCCGAGACGGGCGACGGGCGAGGGTCGAGCCGCACTGCGCAACGTGTACGACAAATACATGACGGAGTGGACCGCGCTGGCGGTCAATGCGAAGAAGGGCAACTGCTGATGTCGTTCCGCATGATGATCCGAACTGCGGTGGCGAGCATGCTGGTCGTGTCGGGACTGGCGTTGTCGCCGGCCACCGCCGCCACGGTCGCGCCGCCGAAGAACTTCAAGATCACGCTGCGCACCTCGACGCAGATGAATCTGTCCTGGAGCGCGGTCTCCGGAGCGGACAGTTACACGGTCCGCTACTCCACCTCCAGCTCGATGTCGAGTCCGTCGTACCGCGTTCCGACGGCGACGAACGTCCGCATCGAGAACATGAAGAAGAACACCAAGTACTACTTCCAGATCCGCGCCCGCAAGAGCGGCAAGGACATCTCGGACTGGTCGGCGAAGATCTCAGGCTGGACCACGAACTACGCATTCTCCCCACCGTCCAAACCGTCAATGTCCGGCGTGCGTTCCAACGGATTCAAGATCGCGTGGGGTGAGGTGCCCAACGCTTCTCGGTACCGCATCCAAATGGCGACCAAGAGCGACTGGTCCGATGCTGTGTATCTGTACTCGAAGAACACCACGAACTCGATGTGGGTCGGTTCGGGTGCGGCCGATGCCAGCCCCACCTGGTATCCGAACGACCCGACGGTCGAAGAGCCGTATCCGACCAATCTCATCAAGCCGAACACGACGTATTACATCCGGGCGCGCGCGTTGGAGGCCAAGGCCGATGACGACGGCAACGTCTACAACCTGACGGACTACTCGTCCACCGGGACGGTCAAGACCCATGCGAGTTGGACGGCCAATCCGGTGGCCGATCTGCAAGTGGCCGAGAGCTCGGCCGATGGATTCACCTTGACGTTCCAGGACGTTTACGCGCAGACCCAGTTCTCGCCTCGGGTCAAGCCGGATTCGTACCGCGTGCAGTACTGGCAGACGTCGGCGACCAAGAAGTATCTGAACACCCATGACATGGACGCCGCGACCGGGTCGGTCTCGGGCGTCGGCGGTGGTGGCACCGTCACGTTGAAGATCAAGAAGTTCTGCAACAGTGCCGCGGGTGCTGACTCGTGCGCTGCGTTCGCGCCCGGCAAGTCGTACTACTTCCGCATTTCGTCCTACAAGGGTGGCGTCAACGTCACCGATTACACGGCGTCGTCGGGTGTGCGCGGCGTCGCCTCGGATTTCACGCTCGCTTCGCCGGGCGATGTATCGGTCGATCAGGTCACCGACACGCAGGTCAAGCTGAGCTGGAACCAGGTCGCCGGCGCGAGTAGCTACCGTCTGCAGCAGAAGTACAACTCCACGTCGGGCACGGCCCGCTATCTGTACGACATCTGCGATACCGGCACGGCTCCGAAATTCGCCTGCACCACGTCAGGCGGACGTGTTTCGGTGACGCTGCCGAAGTTCACCGACAACAACACGGGCGCGACGTCTGCGTTCGCGCTGGGCAAGTCGTACTACTACCGCGTCTCCGCACAGTCCGGAGCAAGCGGAACTCCGGGCATCGAGGACCGTAAGTCCGACTACTCGCCGAACTACGCCAAGGCGACGATGCCAGGTTGGTTGCTCCCACCGCCGACTGGCATCGCCCGGGTCACGTCGACCGGTTCGACCGTCACACTGAAGTGGGATCAGGCCACTCGATGGGACGGGACTCCCTATACCGGCTCGGTGCGGTATCGCCTCCAGGTGGCGTCCGAACCCGACATGAGCGGTTCGAAGACGTACCCGGTCACGCCGATCTACTCCGGCGTGCACAGCCCCGAACTCAAGGTCACGGGGCTCAGGGCGGAGACGACATACTACTTCCGGGTCCGTGTCGTCGACACCAACAACTCGGGCACCTACTCGGACTACGTCGAGCGTGCCTTGACTGCTCGTACGAGTGAGCCGACCGGCTCGGTCGCGGTCGGCCTGGACTCGGTCAGTGGCTGTTCCCCAGACGACTACAATCTCGTGGCATACAACGGCAGCGATTTGGTCAATTCTGGGGGTCCGACGTCCGTCAGCGGCAACAGCGCGGAGTTCAAATTGAGTGATCTGCCGGCGGCGTCCTACAAGTTCCATCTCGCCTATTACGGCACCGGGAACTGCGTCTCGCCGTGGGTGTCGAACTCGGCCAACGCCGACGACGAGTCCCATGTGCTCAAGGTCGAGGCGCCGACCTACGCGGTGTCCAGTGCATCGACGCGTACCATCGCTCAGCGGCAGAAGGCCAAAGCGGGCGTGAAGGTCGCCGGTATCGTCAAGCGCCCGAACGGCGACCCGATCCCGTACGTCGCGGTGTCGGCGTTGGCAGGCCCCGAGGACGGAACCGCGTCGAACCCGAACCACGGCTATCGCGAACTGCACTCGATGGACTTCAGCACCGTCACAGGGTTCTCGCTGCAGGGGCTGTGGCCCAACAAGAAGTACAAGCTCATCTACGTGTCGGGCAACGTCAAGCAGTCGGTCTGGTACGACCACGTCACGGCGTCGAACCCCGGAACGAACCTGACCGTCACCCTGACAGGTGACTCGTCGCCGCCCGATCAGGGAACACCCGGTGATGGGTACGAGTACGTGATTCCGAGCAATCTGCGATCGACCGGGCAGACGCCGAACTCCTTGGCTGTGGCATGGAATGCCGTGACCGGGGCCCCGCACTACCGCGTGCAGTATTCGAAGAACGCGAATATGTCCGGCGCGCAGTACGCCGACACGACAGGTACGTCGCTGACCCTGAGCGGGTTGGCGGCCAGCACCAAGTACTACTTCCGGGTCGCGGTGGTCGAGGCCGGCAACGGCGGCAAACTGTCCGACTACACCCAGACCCCGTATCCGTCCGCCACGACCAAGGCGAGCTCGACCGGCGGATCACCGGGCTACGCGTATGCGATCCCGACCAATCTGCGGTCCACGGCTCCCAGTTCGACGTCGCTGAAACTGGACTGGGATCCGGTGTCCGGCGCCCCCGAATACCGGGTGCAGTACTCGAAGAACGCGAACATGTCGGGTGCGAAGTACGCCAGCACGACGGGTACCTCACTGACCCTGTCAGGGTTGTCGGCCAGCACCAACTATTACGTCCGGGTGGCGGTGGTTGAGGCCGGCAATGGCGGGAAGTTGAGCGATTACACCGGCACGCCGTATCCGTTGCAGAGGACGACGGCGGGCACCTTCACCAGCGGTTACGGCTATGCGATTCCGGGGAATCTGAGGTCCACCGCACCGACGTCGAACTCGTTGACGGTCTCGTGGAACGCGGTCTCGGGCGCTCCGCACTATCGGGTGCAGTATTCGAAGAACGCGAATATGTCCGGCGCGCAGTACGCCGACACGACGGGCACGTCATTGAGCCTGAGCGGGTTGTCGGCCAACACGACGTACTACCTGCGGGTGGCGGTGGTGGGAGCCGGTAACGGCGGCAAACTCAGTGATTACACGCAGCAGGCATACCCGACCGGCAAGACCAGCTGAGGTCGCGCCGCCCGGGTCCGCGATCAGTCGATGATCGCGGCGAGTTCCCGCACGGCGTCGCCGTGCTCGTCGGGCGTGCGCCCGGTGACGTCGTCGTAGGTGTCGACGAGGGCGAGGAGGTCGTCGACCATCAACCTGCCGCGCGCGGTGTCCTCGCCGCAGTTCGCGCGGCACTCGCCCGCGGCGATGCGGTGGGCGACGGTCAGCGCCAGAAGCGCGGCCGCCTCGGTCGGCTCCAGGTCAGGTGCCAGAACGAACGCGAAGACCGTCGACGCACCGACGTGGACCGCACGGTGTGCGTCGTCGAGCTCGCCGTCGGCCACCGGGAACGCCATGGCCCGGCCGATCAGATCAGGTACCCACAGGTTCGTCGACGGATCGGTCGATGCCGCCTCGGTCAAGGCGAGGAACGGCGCAACCCGCGCTCGACCGGCGTCGTCGAGAAGGCGCGCGACGCGGCGGGCCTGGGTCAGGCGGAGCGCAGCCCTGATCGCGGCGGAGTCCTGCGATGTGCCGAACAGTCGACCGATCAGCGGAACGAGGCGGGGTCGTTCACGGTCGGTCAGCAGGTCGTTCACGGTCCGTGCCTCGTGCGCCAGGATCGGATGGGTGCATTCCGGGCGGTCGGTCCACGGTTCACCGGCCAGCAGGGACACGTACTCCATCAGGCACGCCTCACCGCTGTGCGGGTCGTGCGCGCCGGCCGACAGGGTCGGCATGAAATCGGGAAGATCGTTCACCTGTCCATGGTCCTCTGCGCGTCAAGTGGTCGGTTGCTGTCGGTGGCCCTCAACTGATGAGGGCCGCCAGCGTGGCCCCGAGTTCACGGGCGCGATCCAGTTCAGGCGACCCCACATCGCCGAGGATCTCGACGGCCGCGGCACTCTGGGTCCAGGGGAGCGCCTGCACGATCGACCGCACGGACCGGACGGCACCCGTTGTGTCGTAGCGGCCGTGGACCAACAGGCCGTACGGCTTCTTCCCACCCGAGGACGAGGTGGCCGAGCCGTCATCTGACAGTGCGCCACCGGCCTGCAGGAAGATCGTGTCGAAGAAGTGCTTGAGCGCGCCACTCATGTAGCCGAAGTTCGCCGGGGTCACGAACACGAGACCGTCAGCGGCCAGCACGGTGTCGGCGTCAGGGTCGAGGGCCGGTCCGGACACGACGTCGACCCCATCGATGGCATCGTGGGACGCCCCCTCCAGCACCGCATCGAGCAGTGCCCGGACACTCGGGGTCGGTGCGTGATGGACGACCAGAAGGCGGCTCATATTTCCAGTTTGCCCGAATGTGCCTACCATCGACCATGGACTTCGCGGACGCCGCGCAGGCCCTGACGGCCAACATCGAGCGCGTGATCGACGGCAAGCCCGAAGCCGTACGCACGGCGCTCGTCGTCTTCCTGGCCGAGGGACACCTGCTGATTGAGGACGCACCGGGCGTGGGCAAGACGGTACTGGCGAAGGCGCTGGGGCGCTCGGTTGGCTGCTCGGTGCGACGCATCCAGTTCACGCCGGATCTGCTGCCCGGTGACATCACCGGGGTCTCGGTCTTCGACCAGGCGGCACGTGAGTTCGAGTTCAAGCCCGGTGCGGTCTTCGCCAACATCGTGATTGGCGACGAGATCAACCGCGCTTCGCCCAAGACGCAGTCCGCGTTGCTCGAAGCGATGGAGGAACGTCAGGTCACGGTCGACGGCACGACGTACGAGCTCGGCACCCCGTTCACGGTCGTCGCGACCCAGAACCCGTACGAGATGGAGGGCACGTACGCGCTGCCCGAGGCCCAGCGCGACCGCTTCATGGCGCGTATCCGGATCGGATATCCCGACACCGACGCCGAGTTGGCGATGCTGCGGGGTCGCGACTCCAGCAATCCGCTCGACACGCTGGAGCAGGTCGTCTCGATCGACACCGTGCGCCGGCTGATCGCGGCGGCCCGCGCCGTGCACGTCTCCGAACCGGTCGAGCAGTACGCGGTCGCGATCTGCCGGGCCACTCGCGAGCACGAGGATCTGAGACTCGGCGCCAGCCCGCGGGCCACACTTCAGTTGGTGCGAGCCGCCAAGGCCAGATCGGCGATGGACGGCCGCGATTTCGTCCTGCCCGACGACATCGACGCCCTGGCGCACGTCGTGTTGCCGCACCGGCTGGTGACGAACGGCCGCACGGTCGACGCTGAGGATGTGGTCCGTCGCATCGTCAACCAGGTGCCGGTACCCACCGGCGATCCGCGCATCGGACAGCCCAGCTGACATGAGGCGGTTCCGCCTGACGCATCGCGGCATCGGCTTCGTCGTTGCTGGTGTCGCGTGCTTCCTGGCGGCCGCGGTCATGTCGGTGCCGGCGCTGCTGTACGCCACCGGCCTGCTCCTGGGCACCGTGATCGTCGCGGTGTTGTTCGTCAGTCTGGGCCCGGGGCGCGTCGCCGTGGAACGCGCATTCAGTCCTCAGGTGGTCGACCCCGGACACGGCGTGCGGGCACGTATGACGGTCACGAACCAGTCGTCGTTCCCGTGCCCCGAAGCCACCTGGGCCGATCAGTTGCCTCGTGTCGTCGCGGGCCGTGCCTCTGGGGTGCTGCCGTCCCTGGGTCCGGCCGGCGAAGCGGATTCGCGCATCGCCGCTACGTACGCCCTGACGTCCTCGACCCGGGGACATCATGAGGTCGGGCCGTTGCGTCTGGAGGTCGGTGATCCGTTCGGCCTGGTACGCCGTCAGCGGTTGTTCGGCGAACGGCACCGATTGACCGTGCTGCCGCACCGGTTCGCACTGCCAGCGCTGCGATCGGTGGGCCTCGGGGACTCCGGATCGACACGTCCGGCGCCTCAGCACGCCGGGGTGGGGGAGGAGGACGTGATCGCCCGGCCGTATCTGCCTGGCGATGCGATGAAGCGGCTGCACTGGAAGGCCACGGCGCATCGTGGTGAGCTGATGGTGCGTCAGGAGGAGCATCACGTCAGCCCTCGTGCGACTGTGCTGCTCGATCTTGACGCCCTGACGCACGGCACCGCCCGGCACCGGGGGGAGTGGGAGTACTCGGCGACCTTGGAGTGGAGCGTCTCAGCCGCAGCCTCGGTCGTGACGCACCTGGCGGGAATGGGCTACGTCGTCAACGTCGTCTCCCATGATCACGCGGTCGACGCCGTGGTCGCAGACGGCGCCGACACCCTCCGCGACGCGCTGATCGCATTGGCCGGGTGCGAGGCCAGCGAACGCGCCGCTGCTCCGGTTCCGGCCGAGCGTTACGTCGTCGTGGCGACGGGACGCCTGCTCGATGATCGTGCCGCCGATTGGATCGCGGCGATGCCTCCCGACACGCAGGTCCACGCCCTCGTCGCGGTCGCGACCCACGATCGCGTGCTGGACCGGCTCGCGGCAGCCGGATGGCGGGTGGCCACCTACGGACCCCGGTCGGACATTCCGGACGTCTGGGCCGGTCTGGATGAGAACGCTCATGCTGCGAGCTGAACCCGACGCAGAGACCCTGGCTGCTCAGAGAACCGGCCTGGCCAGACCGTGGGTCGAGATCGTCCTGGTCGCCGTGGCCCTGTTGCTGCTGCTGACGTCGTATCGCGCCGTGGTCGCCGGGCGATCGTGGTTCATCACGGCCGCATTGGTCGTCGGCATCGTGACCCTGGCCGTGGTGGTCCTGAGACTCATCGGTCTGCGTCGTCTGACCACACCACTGGCACTCCTGCTCGAACTGCTGGTGCTGGGGTGGGTGTTCGCGCCCGAGACGTTGGTCGAGCTGGTCCTCCCCACCCCGGACACCGCCAGCGAACTGGCGCGTTTCGTCGATCGGTCCGCCACGATCATCATGAACGAACAGGCACCAGTGGCGGCCTCCGAGCCGATCGTGTTCACGGTGGCGGCGTCGTTCGGGGTTCTGATCGTGCTGGCCGACGTGTTGCTGCGCGCACGCTGGGCCGTCGGGTTGGTGGGATTCCTGCTGCTGTGCGTGTATGCGGCTCCGGCGATGATCACCGGTTCGACCGCGTCGCCGTGGCTGTTCGTCGTAGTCGCGGCCATCTGGCTGGTCCTGCTCCGCGAGCGGTCGGCGATCGGATCACCGACGCGACGAGCCCGGCAGGTCCCGGCGGCGATCATCGGTGTCTGCGGACTCGCCGCGGCGGTGGCGGCACCGTCGGTCCTGCCCGACATCAGCGCGGTCGCGGCGCGCTGGGGCCATGCGCCGCCGCAGGTGTTCGGTCGCGGTATCAACCCGATGATCGAACTGGGCACCAATCTGCGTCGGAACACCCCGGTGCAGGTGCTCAGCTACACGACCGAGCTCGACGATCCGCCGTATCTCAAGGTCGCGACGTTGACCGATTTCACCGGCAAGACGTGGCAACCCGACGACGACTACCGCTTCGCACGGTTCGAGGGCCGTCTGCAGATCAACAACGGCATCACGATCGAGGAACGGACGACCAAGGTTTCGATCGACAATCTGCGCAGCAGTCTGCTGCCGGTGCCGTATCCGGCCACCCAGGTCGAGGACTTCGATGGTCGCATCCGGTGGGAACGCACGGGACAGACCGTCGAGTCGGTCGACGGCGACTCGCGCAACAAGTCCTACACCGTCAGCAGCCTGCAGATCACTCCGACCGCCGACCAGTTGAGAGAACTCCCGGACAGCGTGCCGTACGACATCAGGCCGTTCCTCGACGTGCCGGTACCGG
>Ga0182747_1003203_pt1 | contig 11093 bp, 7 predicted proteins | sample eDN3rd30CBELigBY_FD_128526 | JGI IMG/M metagenome (GOLD analysis project Ga0182747, IMG submission 128526) | Enriched backyard soil microbial communities from Emeryville, California, USA - eDNA 3rd pass 30_C BE-Lig BY (version 2) (version 2) | ecosystem: Environmental > Terrestrial > Soil >...
CGATCTGGTCGGCAACACCGCCACCACGTCGCTGGGCTTCGATGCGCTGGGCAAGGGCGGCAAGCTGGTCATCGTCGGCCTGTTCGGCGGTCAGGCCAACTGGTCGCTGCCGATGTTCCCGATCAAGGCGGCCACCGTGCAGGGCTCGTTCGTCGGCAGCCTCGCGGAACTGCATGAACTGATCGATCTGGTGAAGGCAGGCAAGGTCCCCACGGTGCCGCTGATCCACCGTCCGCTGAAGGACGTGGCGGCGACGCTCGAAGACCTGCGCCTCGGCCGCATCGTCGGTCGCGCCGTCCTGACGCCCTGAGTGAAGAGGCCGCGCGTTCTCCAGCTTCAGGGCGAGCTTCCCGGAAGCTGGAGCGACTTTTTGTGAAGCAGTCGCGACCAGCCAAAGAACGGGTGTGTCCGGTGAGCCAGCTTTCACCGGAAATGCTCAGCCGGGGATCGCGTCAGGAAAACGTGGATCTGGGGGCAGAGGAAGGACGGGCGGCCTGCCATTGGAGCCGTTCCATACATTGTGAACAGCCCAGGGTTGCCTGTATCATCTGATTCGCGTCGCCCGGCCGCCATGCCGGACGACGGTTCCCTGTTTTCCCGAGCCGGCTGGCGCGGCGTTGCGACGCCAGCCGCCGGTATCTCCAGACAGGACGTGGCTACATGTTAAGCATGAACAGTCGCACGTTGACCGTCGCCGGCCTGGCCATTCTCGTGGGCGCGCCCGCCATGGCCAGCGGACCCGTCAGCCGGCCGCATCCGGCGGTGGAGCGTCCGGCGGCGGATGCGCCCGCCCGCCCAGCCCAGACAGATGACATGCAGGCGCTGATTGAGGCGACGCGTGAAATCGCCCGGTCGACCGGCGCAGCGGCGGACAGCATTGGCATGGATCCAGACCGGCTCAGCGGCATCCTGATGCGGCTGGACCGGATCGAGGCGCGCGTCAAACGCCTTGATCAACCAGCCAGCCATCCAGCCAGGGGCGCGGAGCCAGGGTGGCGTTGAGCCTGCGGAAACGATGCGGGCCAGGGAGGGTTCCCCGAGACGTCCGGGTGGTTGCGCACCGGAAGGATGGTCGTTCGGGGCGTCCGTTGTCAGCGTCAGGGGCGAGGGGGCTTCGGGACGCCTCCAGTGTTCCGGGTGGGCCGCCGGACTGATGATCAGCGAGCGGACGTCGGCGGTTTTCCCCATGGCGTCGTCGGATCGCTTCGGAAAAGCGGATTTCGCTTTTGGTGAACAGGATGCGTCAGGCCGGGTTGGCCGGGCGCATCGTCATATCGGATAATGCCAGCCGCGCGCCTGGTGGAACGACGTTGATATTCGCATCGGATCTCGCATCGCACCGGGACCGGCTGTCGAATTCCCAAGCTCCACCAGACAATCAGCACGTTGCCAGCAGTCCTGCTGTTCCGGCGTTCACGTCGCCGCCGTCCCGGATGGCGCAAGGCGAATGTCGGAGCAGGCCGTCTGGCGTGTTGCGCCTGCGCGACGCTGGAGTCCGGTTCCGCTCGCGAAGCGGAACATGCCTATTGCCTGTGGTGGGAGCCGGCTCCCACGGTTCGGGGTGGTCGTTCCCACGATTGCGCCGGAACGTGTCCGGCCCCCGGAGATCGGTCCGGAATGTTATTTAACTCGTTCATCTTTCTGCTGCTGTTCCTGCCATTCTCCTTGCTGGTCCATTGGCTTGCCGAACGTTTCCGGCCGGAGTGGCGGCTGCTGGTGTTGCTGCTGCTGTCATTCGCATTCTACAGTTACTGGGACTGGCGCTTTGCGCCGCTGCTGGCCGCGTCCATCGGGCTGAACTGGGTGCTGGCGCGCATTTTCTGCCAGGCGCGCCTCGGCTGGCTGATCACTCTGGCGATCTGCGTCAATCTGCTGGTGCTTGGGGTCTTCAAGTACGCCGGCTTTTTCGCCAGCTTCATTCCCGGCGTGACGATGAAGGGCGTCGATGTCTTCGGCTCCGGCGACGCGCTGCCGCTTGGCATTTCCTTCTTCACCTTTCATCACGTCATGTATCTGGTGGATCTGCGCGCCGGCCGCGCGCCCCAGGTCGGTCTTGTGAAATACGGGCTGTACATCGCCTTCTTTCCGCAGGTTCTGGCCGGTCCGCTGGTGCGCTGGAGCGAGATCCTGCACCAGTTCGACGGCCGCCCCTACATGCGCTCCGACGCCGCGGAGCGTTTCGCGCGCGGGCTGCTGCTGCTGTGCGTCGGTCTTGCCAAGAAGGTGCTGATCGGCGACCCGCTGGCTGCGTATGTGAATCCGGTCTTCCAGGAAGCGGCCAACGGCGCGACCATCACCCTCGTTCAGGGCTGGCAGGCAACGCTGGCCTTTACCTTCCAGATTTACTTCGATTTTTCCGGTTATACCGACATGGCGCTGGGCATCGCGCTATTGTTCGGCGTCGTGCTGCCGCAAAACTTCGAGGCGCCATACCGCTCCCTGTCGTTGCAGGATTTCTGGCGGCGCTGGCATATGACCCTGTCGCGGTTCCTGCGCGACTATCTTTACATTCCACTTGGCGGCAATCGTCACGGCCTGCCCCTGCAACTGGGCGCGCTGTTCATCACCATGGCGCTTGGCGGCCTCTGGCACGGCGCCGGCATGACTTTTGTGGCGTGGGGCGCCGCCCATGGCTTCGCCCTCGGCGTTGGGTTGTTGTGGCGCAAGGCGGGCCTGCCCATGCCGGCGGCGCTGGGCTGGGCGCTGACATTCCTGTTCGTGGTCTTTACCTGGGTGCTGTTCCGGGCTGGCAGTTTCGACGCGGCGTTGCGCATCTATGAGGGCATGCTGGGGCTCACGACCATTGGCGCTGGCCTGAAATGGCGCGCCATCGCCATCGCCGCCGCCGTTGCGCTGATCGGTCCGACCGCCTGGACTGCCGTGCACAAGGCGCCGCCGTCGCGCGTGCTTGCCGTCCTTGCGGCAATTGTGTTCACGCTCATCCTGTTCAAGATCGGCGACGATGCGAACTATGAGTTCATCTACTTCCAGTTCTGACCGCTCGACGTCCCCGGCCGCAGCCGGGGCGTCCGCGCGCTGGCGCCGGTTCTCGATGGCGTTCATCGTCGCCGCGATCGCGTCGCTGGCCGCGCTCGCCGTCGGTCTGGTGCTGCTGGACCCCTATGATACCGGGCGGCTGACCCCGCTGGGTCCAAAGGGCATGGCCGAAGGGCCGTCCTGGCAGGTCAACGCCAGTCGCGCCCGCGACCCGCAGTTCGACTCGGCGATTATCGGCAATTCCCGCGCCCAGATGATCGAGCCGGCGATCCTGGATGAAGCGACCGGAAGCCGTTTCGTCAACCTGAGCATTCAGGGCGCCGGGCCGCTGGAGTTGCAACTGGTGCTCGCCACATTCCTGCGCCATCACGCTGCGCCCCGGGCGATCGTCATTGGCGTCGATGAATGGTGGTGCCGCCCGGCGCAGAAGCGCGGCGACAAATTTCCATACTGGCTCTATGCCCCTGGCGCCGTTGAATATTTGCGCGGTCTGGTGCGGTATCAGACGCTTGAGCATACGCCGCGCCGCTTCGCCGTTTTGCGCGGCGGCGCCGCAATGGCCCGCCCGGACGGTTATTGGGACTACACTTCCCTGTATCTCGGCATGACCGGCGCGGAGGCGGCCCAGCGGCGCATGCGTGACGGCGAACGTCTCAGCCAGAGCGAAAACCCCAAAAATGTCTTTCCCGCCGTCGCCATCCTGAAAAATATGCTGGACGCCTTGCCAGACAGCACAGGGGTAGCGGTGGTCTGGCCCCCGACACATACGAGTTATCAGCCGCTGCCAGGCTCCGGGGCGGACGCGACCCTGCGACAATGCCAGGCTGCGTTGCGCGACGTGGTGACGGCGCGCCCTGGCGCAAGGCTGGTGGACTGGAGCGGAGATCGGGACTTCAATCGCGACGCCGCCGATTTTCACGACGGGACCCACTACCGGAAGAACCTTGCCGACAGGCTGAACGCGGACGTGGCGGACGGTTTGGCGGGAAGGGCGGAAGCAGCGACCAACTGAGCCGGCGCGCTGGCCGTCCTTGCGGCGGTCGCGTTGACGCTCATCCTGTTCAAGATCGGCGATGATGCGAACCATGCGTTCATCCACTTCCAGTTCTGACGGCGGAACGCCGTCGCGCGACGCCAGGCGCTGGCGGCGTTTCTCGGTGACTTTCGTGGTCGCCATCGTGGTGTTGCTGGCCGGGTTCACTGGCGGTCTCGTTCTGCTGGATCCCTATGACACCGGGCGCTTCACCCCGCTGTCAGTGCGCGGGGTGGCGGAAGGGCCGCCCTGGCAGGTCAACGCCAGCCGCGCCCGTGACCAGCGCTTCGACTCGGTGGTCGTGGGCAACTCACGCATGCAGATGCTTGAGCCGGAACGTCTGGACAGGCTCACGGGCCGGCGCTTCGTCAACCTCAGCGTGCTGCGGTCTGGTCCGCTTGAGGTGCGCCCCGTGTTCGAAGCCTTTCTTCGTCATCATCCGTCGCCGCGCGCGGCGGTTATCGGGGTGGACGAACTCTGGTGCCGGCCGACGCAGAAACGGGGCAACCAGTTCCCGTACTGGCTCTATTCAGCCAGCAACCCGGAATATCTGTATGGGCTCGTCCGCTATCAGGCCGTGGAGCAGATGGCGCGGCGTCTGTCTGCGCTTTTTGGCGGCGCGGAGATGGCCCGGCCCGACGGTTATTGGGATTATACGACGGTCTATCTTGGCAAGACGGGGGGGCAGGCAAAGCAGGACGCCATGAAGTCCAGCGCGAGCCGTCCCGTCGACACCGATAATCCTGACAGGGTGTTTCCGGCGATGGCCATTTTGCGGGACATGCTCGACGCCTTGCCAGCCACGACCCGGACCGTGCTGGCCTGGCCGCCAACACACATCAACTTCCAGCCGCAGCCCGGCTCGGTCGCTGAAGCTGTCCTGGACCAGTGCAAGGCGCAGATTCGCGACATCGCCAGCCGACATCCCAACGTTATGTTCCTCGACTGGGGCGGAGACCGGGCGGAGAACCGGGATCCCGCCAACTTCCACGACGAAATCCATTTCCGTAAAGCACTGGCCGGCCAACTGGCGGACGCTGTCGGCGCGGAGCTGGTGCGTCCTGGCAAAGCGACGGCCGACTGAGCTGGCGTTCAGCGGCCGCTCTTGGCGATTCGCACCGGCTGGCGGCTCACGCGCGGGGTTGACGCCTGGCGGGCGGCTGGAGGCGCATGGGCGCCCGCGCGGCAAATCCTTGTCCCGGCAACGGGAACAGGCCGAAATGTCATTTGTTATGACGCTCGTGCGAAGGGATGCGTTGTCGCGACGTCACGCAGCGTCTATACAGCCTCCCTGCATGCGCCCAGGGAAGGCCGGATCCTTGATCTGGCCACGTGATCCCCGCGGGCCCAGGAGAGAACAGCGGCTATGGCGAACGTAACGATAAGCGCGGAATACCGGCCATCCGAAAACGAGCCATTCATGGGTGAGCGCCAGAGAGAGTACTTCCGGCGCAAGCTGCTCGACTGGAAGGACGAGATTCTGAAGGAAAGCCGGGAAACCCTGGCGACCTTGCAAAAGGAAAACGAAAACCATCCGGACGTGGCCGACCGTGCTTCCTCCGAGACGGACCGGGCGATCGAACTGCGGGCGCGCGACCGGCAGCGCAAGCTGATCTCCAAGATCGACGACGCCTTGCAGCGTATCGAAGACGGCACTTATGGTTATTGCGAGGAGACCGGCGAGCCGATCTCCCTGAAGCGGCTGGAGGCGCGCCCCATCGCGACCCTGTCGCTGGAGGCCCAGGAGCGCCACGAGCGCAACGAGCGGGTGCACCGGGACGATTGACCGGCTCGCGGTTTTCGCTGCGTCAGGCAGAGATCGGGGATGTCTGCTTCCGTGTAACTTGGCCGGGGGCGTTGCGTGCGCGACCTGGCGGCAGGTTTGCTGATGAAACAGAAAGGCCGGGTTTTCACCCGGCCTTTCTGTTTGGGTCGTTCGGCAGGCGCGCTCAGCCCTTCCGTGGCGGCGAGCGTCCCAGCAGGCGGGCGAACTCGGCCTCGATCGCCTCGGGAGACAGCGGATCAAGCGCTGGCTTGTCGTCCGATTTGTTGCCGGCGTTGTCGTCGGTCTTGCCCGGCGCGGCGGGTGTAATTGTCTGCGCCGGCCTGGCCGCCGCAGCAGCGGGCGCCGGAGGCGCAACTGGCTTGCTGTCCGCGAAATCAAACGACAGGTCCGGCAAATCAACTTTTGAAATCGGCGCGGCGGGCGCCGATGTCGCCGTGGAAGCCGGATTTGTCTTTTCAGCCGCCGGCGCTTCTGGCTGGCGCGCCGCAGGAGCCGCAGGAGCCGCAGGAGCCGCAGGAGTCTCTGCCGTCGGCGCATCGCCCGACCCAGACGGTGTTTCGCTGGCAGGAGCCGGCCGTGACGCGGTGGAACGCAGTCCGGCGAGATCAAGGCGCAAGGAGGCCAGCGAGCTCATGGGACGCGGAGCCGCCGTTTCAGTCGCGGGTTCATCCGGGCTGGTTGTTGGAGTTGCGGCTGGCGGTGGGACCGGCTTGGCAGTCTGGGACGCCGCCGCTGGCGCTGGACTGCGCAGCGCGTCCTGCAACTGGCGCTCCATATCATTCAGCACATGCGAATCGATGGCCGGTCGCGCGGGTTGCGCCGCAGATGCGGCGAGCGGCGCGGCAATGGATGGCGCTGCGTTGGTTGCCGGAGGTTTCCCCGTGCCCTGGGAGGCGGCCGGCGCCTGAGGCTCAGGCCCGGGCTGGGGCAGTCCAGACGTCTGCGGCGCGGCTGGACGCTGTTGCGCCGCTGGCTGGCCAGACGGTGCTGCGGGCGTGGGCGTCGGGCCAAAGCCTGGTCGCCCGGTGGGTTGGGCCTGGGCGCGGGCCGCAACAGGAGCGGCAGGCCCACTGGCCGGCGGCCTGACGCCTGGAGGCGGATTGAAACCGGGCGCGGTGGGCCGTCCTGCCGTTGGCCTGGCTGGAGCGGGCGTTGCGGCGCCGGCCGGTCGTTGGCCAGGAGGCTGGCCCAAGGGCTGGCCCAAGGCTTGGCCGGCGGGTTGGCCGGCGGCCGGAACTGGACGGCCCTGGGGAGCCGGAGCAGACTGTGGCGCGGAAACGCGGACTTCAGGCGCCGCCGCTTGCGGGGCGGGCGCTGGCCGGGCTGCGGGGGTTGGCGCGGGAGCTGCTGGCGGCGGAACTGGCGCTGGCCGTGCGGCTGCGGGGACGGGAGTTGCCGGCGTCGGGGTCGGCGGGGTTGGAGTGACCGGGGCTGGCGCCGGAGCCGCCCCAGGCGCGGGCGCGCCCTGACGAAGCAGGTGATCCACGCTTGGCAGACGGGTTTCGTTGCGAGGTTCGGGCGCGCGTGGCGGTTGCGGCCGTCCATCGTCGGGGCGCGTCTCGGCGCGACCCGTTTCGGACGGTTCGGAGGCGTCCGCCGGATCGCTGGCGACCGCTGGCGCACTGCGCCGCCCTTCGCCGCGAATGATGGCGCTTTCGATCACCACGTCCGATGCGCCGCCGATCATCACCAGATGCTCGACATGGTCGCGGCGCACCAGCACCAGCTGGCGCTGGTCGTCAAGATCATAAACGTCCACAACGCCCAGTCGGGGTTGCCGCGATCGCGGCCCCTGGGCGGCGGCGCGCTTGCGACCCGACGTAATGCGCCGCAGCACGAAAGCGAGAATCATCACCACGACGAGGATGATGATGAAGGCTAACAGGAATTGCGCGGCGTTTGTCATCTCTGATCCGGACATCGGTTGCTCGGGCGATTGCTGTCGCAAACCGGCGAACCGTCCGGCGACAACATACGTGAGGCGCAGTTTTTCATGATCAGGGTTAATCGACGGTTGACAGACCGGCAACAAGGATTCGCGTGCGGAAGCAGAAAACGTGAACCTTTCGGCAGGCTTCTTCGATTAAGGTGAACGCACGGATTAACTTCGGGCGGCGCGCGCCTCATCGTCTGTTGCGCAGGCTGCGCATGAATGGCCGCGGGGACGTTGCCATTTTATCCGCGATCCTGCTTCTGATGGCGGGCGCGGCGATAGCCGCGACCGGATGGCAGGGCGCGCCGCCGCGCGCGCTGTTGGGACGCGGCCAGGCCGCCTCCAGCGGAAGCGATTGTCAGGACGTCGATGACCAGTTCACTGTTCCGAACGCGCATGGCGCAATCCGCGATGGACGCGCAGGACGCCGATAACACGCGCACGCCCGGCGAGCGGCGGAACTTCTGGCGGGTCAATGGCGTGGCCTTGCCCTTGCTGGGTTTCTCCGTGGCCTTCATCGCGGCGGCTGTCTGGCTGGCGACCCTGGCCCCGGCGGACGCGCGCGCGCTGGTCATCGGTCTGCTTGCTGTTCTGGCGGTGGTCGGCATTTTCGCGTTGTTCGGCTTCGCCGTAGGCTTCTTCCAGCTGGCCCGGGGCGTTTCGCGCCCGACGCGCCTTGCCCGCGCCATCGTCGACGGTTCGCCAGCTGGTCATGCGGTGGCGGATAGCCATGGCGACGTGATCTGGTGCAACAATGCCTGGCGCGACCTTGTGGGTGGGGAGGGCGACCAGCCCGCCTCACTGGAGCGCGCTTCGCGCCATGCGCCCGAAATAAGCGAAGCGCTTTACCGGCTGGCGCAAGCCGCCAGGCAGGGCCGCGTCGCCCATGACGAACTGCGGTTTCCCGCCGCTCCTGGCCAGGGCGGCGACGCCAGCCCTGCCGGGGCCGCCGGTTCCCCCGGTCAGGCATCCTGGCGACGGGTGGAGGCGCGCCAGCTCGGCGCCGGTCGCAAGGCGCCTTTGTTGTGGACAGTGACGGACGTCACCGCCGACCGCGATCGCCAGGAGCGGATGTTCCAGGAGCTTCAGCACGCCATCGATTTTCTGGATCAGGCGCCGGCGGGCTTCCTGTCCATCGAAGGCGACGGCGATATCGGTTACATGAACGCCACGCTGGCTGGCTGGCTGGGGATCGATCTGGCCAGCGCCGGGGCCGGCGGGGTCCGGCTGGATGAAATCGTGGCCCGGGGCGCCGCCGCGCAATTGCTGGCGGCGTCGATGACCGGAGATGGCGTCGACGGGATCGAGACGCTTGATCTGGATCTGCGCCGGCGTGACGGCCACGTCCTGCCGGTGCGGGTGATGCATCGCACGCCGGTGGATGGAAGTGGACGGCGCCTGCCGTCGCGGACGCTGGTGCTCAACCGTTCGTCAGGCCGTCCGTCCACCGGCGAGACCTCCGAAGGCCAGCGCCAGGCGGAGGTCCGCTTCGCCCGCTTCTTCAACAACACGCCGGTGGCCATCGCCACCATTGCCGGCGACGGCGCCATACTGCAGAGCAACGCGTCGTTCTCACGCCTGTTTCCAGCGGAAGTGGTGGCCGGCGGCGTTACCGGCGTCGTGGTGGAAAAGGACGCGCCACAGCTTGAAGCGGCGCTGCGGTCAGCCGCGCGACAGGAAGATGTCGCTCCATTCGACGCGCAGATCGCCGGCGACGGCGGCCGGTCCGCGCGGTTCTATGTAAGCAGCGTTGATGATGCTGAAGGCGAGGGCGAGGCGGCGATCATCTACGCGCTCGACACCACCGAGCAGCGCGCCCTGGAGGCGCAGTTTGCCCAGGCCCAGAAGATGAACGCGGTTGGCCAGCTCGCCGGCGGCGTGGCGCACGACTTCAACAACGTTCTGCAGGCGATCATCGGTTTCAGCGACCTGCTGCTGGCCAAGCATCGCCCGACCGATCCCTCCTTCCAGGACATCATGCAGATCAAGGGCAACGCCAACCGCGCCGCCGCGCTGGTGCGGCATCTGCTGGCGTTCTCGCGCCGCCAGACGCTGCGTCCGCAGGTCATGCAGGTGGGCGACGTGCTGGCGGACGTTTCCCTGTTGCTGAAGCGGCTGCTGGGCGAGCGGGTCGACCTCGACGTGCATCACGGGCGCGATATCTGGCCGGTCAAGGCCGACATCAACCAGTTCGAACAGGTCATCATGAACCTGTCGGTCAACGCGCGCGACGCCATGCCGGACGGCGGCAAGGTTTCGATCCGCACAAGCAATGTCACGGCGGCGGAGGCCCGGCGCTACGACGACAGCATGCCCGCGGCCGATTATGTGATGATCGAGGTGAGCGACACCGGCGTTGGCATGCCTCCGGAGGTGATGGTCCAGATCTTCGAGCCATTCTTCACAACGAAGGAAGTGGGCAAGGGCACGGGCCTTGGTCTGTCGACGGTGTATGGCATCGTCAAGCAGACGGACGGCTTCATCCTCTGCGACAGCGAGCTGGGCAGGGGCACGACCTTCCGCATCTTCCTGCCGCGCCATGTTGCGGAAGAGCAGCCATTGAAAGTCGAGGGCGCGGCCGTCGCCCGTCAACCCGCCGCCGATCTGACCGGACGCGGCGTGATCCTGCTGGTTGAGGATGAAGAGGCGGTGCGTGCGTTCGCCTCCCGCGCCCTGTCAACCCGCGGCTATACGGTGCTGGAGGCCGCCTCTGGCCGTGAGGCGATCAGCCTGCTGGAGGAGCGGGGCGAGCCGGTCGATCTCGTCGTCTCCGACGTGGTCATGCCTGAAATGGACGGGCCGTCGTTGCTGCGCGAATTGCGGGCCCGCGATATCCAGGCGCGCATCGTGTTTGTATCCGGCTATGACGAAGATGCGTTCCGCAAGAACCTGCCGGAAGGGGAGGCGTTTGTTTTCCTGCCCAAGCCCTTCAGCCTCAAACAACTCATCGAGGCGGTGAAGGCGCAGATGGAGTAAAGGCAGCTGAAACGACGGATCGTGGGTGGAAATGCGCGTGCGTGACGCTGGATATTCACCCGCCATTCCGTGTGGAAGCGCCCACTGCGGCGCTCTGCCCTCCGGTAACCCGTGCGATGACCGGGCGTCACGGCGACGGGCGGAAAAAACCCTTTACATGCAATATAATGTTGAGAACAAAAATCGAACATGATATATGGAACATATAGAGTACAAACAACGCGTTGAAGCCGCCCGACGCGTCATGCCATAAGGGACAGGACAATGTCGCAATCCGCGCTCAGGCTCGTTGAAGGTTCCTCCATGGACAAGACAAAGGCGCTCGACGCAGCGCTTTCCCAGATCGAGCGGTCGTTTGGCAAGGGCTC
>Ga0182747_1003204_pt1 | contig 11089 bp, 11 predicted proteins | sample eDN3rd30CBELigBY_FD_128526 | JGI IMG/M metagenome (GOLD analysis project Ga0182747, IMG submission 128526) | Enriched backyard soil microbial communities from Emeryville, California, USA - eDNA 3rd pass 30_C BE-Lig BY (version 2) (version 2) | ecosystem: Environmental > Terrestrial > Soil >...
AGCCCGATCGGAATGAAGCCCGCGACCGTGACCAGCGTGCCGGTCAGCATCGGGAAGGCGATCGAGGTCCAGGCATAGCTTGCCGCCTTCTCGACCGTATCCCCGACCTCAAGGCGCGAGATCATCGTCTCGATCGCGATCATCGCGTCATCGACCAGCAGCCCCAAGGCGATGATCAGCGCCCCCAGCGAGATGCGCTGCAGCGTGATGCCGAAAACATCGAGAAGGATGAAGGTGATCGCAAGGACGAGGGGGATCGTCAGCGTCACCACGAAGCCCGCGCGAAAGCCGAGGCTGACGAAGCTGACCAGAAGCACGATCCCGACCGCCTCGGCCAGCGCGCGGACGAAATGGCCCACAGCGTCATTGACCACATGGGGTTGGTCGGCGAACTTGGCCATCTCGATCCCGATGGGCAGGTCGCGCGCCACCCCCGCCATCAGCGCATCGACCGAATGGCCGAATTCGAGGATATTGCCGCCGTCGCGCATCCCGATCTGAAGCCCGATCGCTTCCTTGCCGTTATAGCGGAACAGCTCGTCCGGTGGATCCTGATAGCCGCGCCGCACCGTTGCCACATCGCCGATGTTGAAGAAGCGGTCGCCGACGCGCAGGTTCACATCGGCGATTGACGAAGCGTCGTCGAACTTGCCGCCGACCCGCAGCAAGACCTGTTCCGGCCCGGCCTGCACGATCCCCGAGGGGGTGATGGCGTTCTGGGTCGCCAGCGTCTGGACGACCTGCGTATGGTTCAGACCCAGCACCGCCAGCCGGGCCGAGGAAAACTCGATCGAGACCTCCTCCTTGCGGACGCCGAGAAGGGCGGTCTTGCCCGCCATCGGCAGCGCCTGAACCTGCTTGCGGATATCCTCGACCCGGTCGCGAAGCTCGCGCGGGGTAAAGCCGTCGGCGGTGAAGGCATAGATATTGCCGTAAACGTCGCCGAAATCGTCGTTGAACTGGAAGCCCTGGAACTCCTGCGGGAAATCGGGGCGGATGTCCGACATCATGTTGCGGACCCGCTTCCAGACCTCGGGCACCTCTGGGCCGCGGATGGTCGGATCCAGCTCCAGATAGACGATCGAGCGCCCCGGCATCGTGACCGAGCGGGTGAATTTCAGCTCGTCCAACTCCTCCAGCTTGGTTTCGATCCGGGTCGTCACCTGATCCAGCGTGTCGTGAATGTCCGCCCCCGGCAGCGAGGCGCTGATCACCATGATCTTGATGGTGAAATTCGGGTCTTCCTCGCGCCCCAGCCGCATGTAGCTGAGCGTGCCCGCGATCATCGAGACGATCAGCAGGAACCAGACGAGCGAGCGGTGATGCAGCGCCCAGTCGGAAAGGTTGAAACGGCCATTCATGGGGCGACGCTTGCTCCTACCTGCTGGCCTTCTTCGAGCGAATGGATGCCGCGGATCACGACCTCCTCGCCGGGCTGGAGACCCTCGGTGACGATGACCATGCGCTCGTCAAGGCCGGGGCCGGCGGTGCCGACCGGGCGGCGGGCGACCGTCGCCTGCGTCTCGCTGCGGGTGACGACCCAGACCTGACTTTTCCCATCATGCTCGAAGACGGCGGCGGCGGGAATGGTCATCAGCCGCGCGCCGGTCGTCGCCGGGCGCGCACGGACCAATGCGCCCAGCCGGACGCCCGAGGGATCCTCCAGCGCCAGCCGCACGCGCCGGGTGCGGGTCGCGGCATCGGCCATGGGTTCGATCCGCGACAGGGTCGCATGGTGGATGCTGTCGGGGTGATTGGGCGACCAGACCTCGAACCGGTCTCCCGCCCGCAGCCGCGTCACCAGCGCGGCCTGCGCGTCGATCACCACCTCAAGATCGTCCTGTCCCGACAGCTCCATGATAGCCTCACCCGCTGCGACCACCGCGCCGGGCGTCGCATGGACCACGCTGATCACGCCGTCAAAGGGCGCCCTCATCTCGGCAAAGCCCTCGGTGTCGCGGGCGCGGATCAGTTCGGACCGCGCCTTCTGATCGGCGGCGATGGCGGCGGCCAGCGCCCGCTCGGCCTGCTCCATCTGCTCGTTGGTCGCGACGTTCCGCTCCAGCAGCGCCCGCGTCCGATCCGCCGCCGATTGTTCGGTCTGAAGCTGCACCCGCGCCGCATCCACTGCCGCCTCGGCGGCGCGGACCTGCCCTTCCAGATCGTCGGGGTTCAGCGTGGCAAGGGTGTCGCCCTCCCTGACGATATCGCCCAGATCGACATTACGCGCGGTCAGCCGCCCCAGCGTCTGGAAGGCCAGCGCCACATCGACATGCGCGCGCACGACGCCGGGGACCGAGCGGTCGCGCGCCTCGGCATCGCCGACGACGATGCTGACGACCGGACGAGGCTGGGCAAGGGCGGGACCGCCCGCGATCAGCAGAAGGGCGACCGGAAGGGATAGCAGCCGTTTCACCTGACCTCCGCGGAGATCTGCGCCTCGACGACCTCGCGGCCGGGATAAAGCGATTGCGAACCGGCGCCGACCACGATCTGCCCGGATTCCACCCCGGTTGCGAGGATGACCGAGCCTTCGGCGAAGCCCGCGATCCCGACCTTGGCCAGCGAGACGCGCCCGCCCTCGTCCACCACCCAGACGGCGGGGGATCCGGCGGTCGCGGTCAGCGCCGTCCAGGGGACCGATATGCCGCGCCCGATGGGAAAATGTACCGCCCCCCGGACGGCCGAGCCGAGCAGCTCGAATCCCGGCGGCGGGTCGTCGATCCGCGCCCGCACCAGGACCGAGCCGGTGGAGGCGTCGACAAGGGGCGCGATGTCGCTGACCTTCGCCTGCATCCTGAGGTCCGGAAAATCGATGCCGACAAGGCTGACCGGCGCCCCCATCACCTGATCCAGCAAGGGCGAATCCGGGGTCTGGAACACGACCTCGCGTCCCGTCGAGGAGGCGAGCGTGATCACGGATTGCGCCGCGCCGACGATCTGGCCCGGCTCTGCCCGCCTTGCGGTGACGATGGCGTCGGTGGGGGCGCGGATCGTGGTGTCCTCCAGCGCCCGGCGCGCCTGATCGCGGGTAGAGATCGCCTCGGTCATGGCACCTTCAGCCGCCGAGAGCGCCTGGTTCGCCCCGTCGAGGCTGGCCCGCGTGCCGACGCCGCGGCTGAGCATGGCCGCCGCGCGTTCCTGCGCCTGACGCGCCTGTTCCTGCGAGGCGCGGGCCGAGGTCACGGCAGCCTCGGCGACCCGCAAAGCCTGCTCGGATTGGAGAGGATCGGTTCGGGCCAGCGCCTGTCCCCTGGTCACCGCGTCCCCTTCGCTGACCGCGACCTCGATCACCCGTCCGCCATGCCGGAAGCCGATCTCGATCGTGTCGGTGGCGTTGACCGTGCCCGTCAGGGCGGCGTCGAAGGTCAATGGGGCTTCCCGGACCCTCACGAACTCCACCGCCAGCCGGTCCTGCGCCAGCGTGGGCGCGGCAATCAGGGTCAGGCAGAGGGTGTTTGTCAGCAGGCGCAGCATACCGGTCCCGTTCTGGCATGGGTTTTTATTGCCCAATCCAACGCCCGGTTGAAGCCCAATTGAGGCGTCCCGCCGCCGCATTGACCCTACGGAAGCCTGAGGCGCGGCGGGCTAGTGATAGCTGCGCACCAGTGCCGCCGCGATCAGCCCCCAGCCATCGACGACGACGAAGAAGGCCAGCTTGAAGGGCAGGGCCACGACGGCGGGTGGCACCATCATCATGCCCATCGACATCAGCACGGCCGACACGACAAGGTCGATGATCAGGAAGGGCAGCGAGACGAGGAACCCGATCTCGAACGCGCGCTGGATCTCGCTCAGCATGAAGGCCGGGATCAGGACCGAGAGCCGGTCGGGGGGCGCCTGCTGATCGGCCGAGATCTCGGCCAGCGTCGCGATCATCTCGGGGTCGGTCCGCGTTTCCATGAAGCCCCGGAAGGGGATCATCCCACGTTCAAGCGCGACCTCGACGGTGATCTGGCCGTCGCGCAGGGGGATGCCTGCGGTCTGCCACGCCTCGGTCAGGACCGGGTTCATCACGAACCAGGTCAGGAACATGGCAAGGCTGACGATCAGCATGTTCGGCGGCGATTGCTGCAATCCCATCGACTGGCGCAGGATCGACAGGACCGTGACGATGAAGGGAAAGCAGGTCACCATGATCGCGATGCCGGGCGCGAGCGAAAGCGCCGTCATCACCGCGAGGATGGTGATTGCATGCCGTCCGACGCCATTCGCCGCCTGATCGGTCAGCGCGGCCATCGCCGGCATCTCCTGCGCCAGCGCCAGCCCGGGCAGCAGGATTGCCAGCAGCGCGAGTATCCCGCGCGTCACGACGGGACGGCCGCGCCCAGGATGCGGACGCAAAGCCGGCTGTCATCCTCGCCCGCGGTGATCAGCTCACCCCGCGCGATGACCTTGTCGCCCACGCAGATATCGACCCCGTCCGAGATTTCCTGATCGAGGCCGAGGACATCATCGCCGCGCAGGCGCGAAAGCTCCGCGACGGTCAGGCGGGTTTTGCCCAGACGGATCGTCACCTCGACCTGGATCTGGTCGGTGGCTATCAGGCCGGATAGGGGATCCATGCTCATTCCTCTCGAAAGATGTCGTCGATGATCGTGGCGATACGGGCAAGGATCCCCGCCGGATCGAACTCTGCCCTGCCGGATTCGCTGCGGATTTCGGCGGTGGCGCGGGCAGGCCCGCCATCCTCCAGCACTGCGTTCGTCAGGCCCGCTTGCGCCACGCAGTCGCGGATGTCCTCAAGCATGTCGGTCGGCGCGCGGATGCACAGGACCGCGCCGGCATCGCGGGATGCGGCCTGTCGCAACTCCCCCTCCAGCACCGCCAGCAGGCGAGGGGCTGAGGACGCCGTGCCAAGCAGTTCGACAAGGCCCGACAGCACCGGTTGCAACTCGCTCAGCGCCTCGCGCCGGATGCGGGCGGCCTCGTCCTCGCCCGCGTGAAGGCTATGCCCGAGACGCGCGAGTTCGGCGCGCAAGCCATCAAGGCTCGCCTCGCGGCCGTCGTTCAGGCCTTGCTCATATCCTTCCTGATAGGCGTGCTCGATTCCCTGATCCGGCGGCGGGACGGCCGGGTGGGGACGGGCGGCAAAGGATTCGAGGCGCAGCGCGGCGGCAGTCAAATCGCGTCCTCCCGCTTCTCGATCCAGCCGGAGAGCAGCTTCAGGCTCTCATCCTTGCGGGCTTTCATCAGCTCCTTCAGCCGCGCGACGGGGTCGCTGTCGGGCAGGGGGGCGAAGTCGATCTCGGGCACGGCGGCGGAAAGCGGGGGCATGACCTCGGGTTCCGCGGGCGACTCCAGCGCCGCCGTCGGGCCGTTCACGGTTGGTCGGGACTGGTCGAGAAGCGCCCGCTCCGCCTCGGGTCGGTTGCGCAGCACCGGGCGCAGAAGGAAGGCGGCGATCGCGAGGGCGAAGAACCCGATCAGCGCAAGCTTGACCAGCGCGTTCAGGTCAAGTCGCGACAGCGGGCCGCCTTCGCTGGCCAGAGTGCCTGCCTCCGACAGGCTGGCGAAGGGCAGGGACTTCACCGTCAGCGCATCCCCGCGCGCCTCGTCGAAGCCCACGGCCGAGGCGACGAGTTCGCGGATCACCTGCAACTCGGCCTCGTTGCGCGGGACAAGGCGCGGGGGGCCGCTGGCGTCGGCCTGCTCTACCCCGTTGACGAGGACCGCGACCGTCAGCCGCCGGATCGATCCGGGCTGCCGGCTGACCTCGCGCGTCACTTTGCTGACCTCGAAATTCGATCGCTGCCGGTTCTCGGACCGCGAGGAACGGCTTTTGTCGCCCTTGTCCTCCTGCCCCTCGGGCAGGTTCGAGGCGGCGGTCACGGTTCCCGGCTGGTTATTGGTGCTCTGGTCCGCCAGTTCCTCGCTTTCCTGCGAGATCAGCGCGCGCCTTTCGGGATCGAAGCGCTGCTCGGTCAGAAGCTCGGTCTCGGTGACCAGATCCATGTTCACCTCGACGATCGCATTTCCATGGCCGACATGGGCGGCCAGAATGCGCTCGACATTGCTTTTCAAATCCGCGGCGCGATCCTCTCCGGCCATGTCGTCGCTGGCCGGGATCACGCCGCGCTCGCTGTCGATGACGCTCACCCGCTCGGGCAACATGCCGGGAACGCCGGAGGAAACGAGGAATCTGAGGGCGCGGGCCTGGGCGTGCGTGACCGGACTCGCCGTCGTCAGCGTGACCGATGCGCTCGCCTCGGCCTCGCGCCGATAGCCGCGCGCGGTGGGAACGGCGAGGTGGACGCGCGCCGATTTCACGTTCGGCAGCGCCAGCACGGTGCGGGCCAGCTCCCCCTCCTTCGCGCGCCAATAGGCGGCGTCGAACATCTGCGAGGTGGTGCCGAAGCCCGACATGCCGTCGAGAATCTCGTAGCCGGTGCCACCGGACGAGGGCAGCCCCTCTCCGGCGAGGGTCATGCGCAGCGCGTCCCGCCGCCCTTCCTCGACCCAGATCGCATTGCCTCGGATCTCGAAACGGCTGCCCGAGGCTTCGATCGCGGCCAGCAATTCGCCCGATTGCCGGGAATCGAGGCCCGAATAGAGCAGCGACATGGCGGGCCGGCTGGCGAACCAGGAAAGACCCGTGATGATCGCGAAGGTGGCCAGAAAGGCCGCGACAAGGACGCCCTGCTGCCGCGCGCTTCTGGCGCGCCAGTAATCCTGAAGCTTCTGCAAAAACCGCCCCTTTCGAATCGAGGAACCCGACTGTCCCGATCCTGATGGCATGGCGGCGATTAAGAATTGGTTAGCCCGCGACTGCTATCCCCATCGGCAGATCGACGGAGAATCACCATGGCCCATGCAGCCCCCGCGAAGCCCGAGAATATGCCCGAGACCAGCGGCCTCAGGCGGGTATTGCCTCTCGCGCTGGTCGCCCTGCTGCTCGGGGCGGGATTTCTATCCTCCTATAAGGGGGTCTGGGCGCCGCTCTCGCTCCTCGAGTCCGGGAAGGATCAGCCGGTGATGGCCACGGCACCGCGCGCCCAGTTCGTCGGCCTGCCTCAATTCGCCCTGACACTGGCGGGACCGGGGCTGCGCACCTTGGTGATGTCGGTCGAGATCGAGACCGACGCCCTCCACGCCGGGGAGGTCCGCCACCTGTTGCCGCGGCTTTCCGATGCGTTCAACAGCTTCCTCGCCAGCATCGACCCGGCGGCGTTCGAGCGGCGCGGCATCCTCGACATCATCCGCGACGAGTTGGCGACCCGCGCCGTCCATATTTTGGGCGAGGGCGCCTTCAGCGACATCCTGATCACGGAGTTCCGCATCCAATGAACCTGTCCCAGATCCTTCAGATGGCCCTGCTGACCTTTTCGCTGGGGGTAGGGTTCTTCTGCTTCGTCCTCGCGCGGCGCCTGAGGCGTCTCAATGATCTGGAAACCGGGCTGGGCGGCGCGATCGCCGTCATGGCGAGCGAGATCGGGCGGCTCGAGCGGTCGATCCATGCCGCCAAGACCGAGGCGACAGTCGCGACGCGCGGCCTTGCCGAGGAGGTCGAGCGGGCGAAGGAAGAACGCGCCTTCTGGGTCTTGCAGAAGAAATTTTCGGACAGCGTGCCAGCGACCACACGGCTCAGGCGTCGCAGGCGCATCCCTGCGCGGGAGATGACCGATGCCTAGACCCCTTTTGCAGATGGCGGGCGGTATCATCGCGCTGGTTGCAGCGGTGCAGGCGGTCTCGCTGATGGATGGCGTGTCGCGGCTGCGCGCCCATGCCGAACCCGCGGCGCTTCTCGACGGCTGCGATGACGTGCCCGAGGCGGTCATCCTCGCGGAAACGCTGCATCAACGCGGCCTCGGGATCGAGCGCTATATGCAGGACATCGACCGCCGCAAGGCCGAGCTTGCGACGGCCGAGGCCCAGATCACCCAGAAGCTCGTCGAATTGCGGCGCATCCGCCAGCAACTGCGCGAGCGTGACGACACGGCCGGGCAGGCGCAATCCGATGACATCGCCCGGATCATCGCGCTCTACGACCAGATGAAGCCCGAGCAGGCGGCCATGGTCCTCTCGAACCTGCCCCCCGATTTCGCGGCCCAGATCCTCGTCCGGGTCGAGCCGCAGACCGGGGCGCGGATCATGGCCTCGGTCGAGCCGGCGCAGGCGGCCGTGCTGACATCATACATGGGCGCCCTGCGCGCGAAGCAGAATTAGGAGACGGCCATGTTCGGAATCCTCGGCATCGTCCTGACCTTCGCCATGGTCTTCGGCGGCTATATCCTGGCTGGCGGCAAGCTTGCCGTGATCCTGCACTCGCTGCCCTATGAGATGATGATGATCGGCGGTGCGGCGCTGGGATCCTTCCTGCTCGCAAACGAATCCGCCGTGATCAAAAATGCGCTCCGCGGCCTCCTGCATTCGCTCAAGGGGCCGAAATGGCGCGAATCCGACATGCAGGATGTGCTGTGCCTGCTGTTCCAGCTTCTCCGCGTCGCCCGCGCCAGTCCGGTTGAGCTGGAAAGCCATGTCGAGGATCCCGAGAACTCGCCGATCTTCCAGGCGTTCCCGCGCATTCTGCAGGATCATCAGGCGGTGTCACTGATCGCGGACACGCTGCGCTCGGCCAGTCTCAATTACGACGACCCCTATCAGGTCGAGGAGATGCTGTCGCAGCGTATCAGCCTGATCAATGGCGAGGCGATGCATGCGCCCCATGCGCTGCAGAACATGGCTGATGCGTTGCCGGCGCTTGGCATCGTCGCGGCCGTCCTCGGCGTCATCAAGACGATGAGCTCGATCGACCAGCCGCCCGAGGTTCTGGGCAAGATGATCGGCGGCGCGTTGGTCGGCACGTTTCTGGGCGTGTTCCTCGCCTATGCGCTGGTAGCCCCCTTTGCCCAGAGGCTTCAGGCGATCACGCGCCAGGACATGGCCTTCTACGATGTCATCAAGTCCGTCCTGGTCGCTGGCCTCCACCAGCACGCAACCAATCTTTGCGTCGAGGTCGGAAGGCAGGCGACCCCGGAACATGTCCGCCCGAGCTTCGGCGACCTTGAAAACGCGCTGCGCGACCTGAAGAGGGCGTCGTGATCGCCGCTCTGCTGATCGCCACGGCACTGGCCGCGCCCCCCGCTGCCCCGGATACCGCCGAGGGGCTGATTTCCGAGGCCAGGGATCATCTGCTGAATGGCGAGCCGCTGCCGCCCGACATGAACCTTCGCCTGCGCAGGCTCGATCCGGCTCCACGGTTGCGCGTCCTGATCTTCCTGCGCCGCGCCGGGATATTCGAGGGGCCGGGCTGGACGGCCGAGATGCTTCTGGCGGCCCCCGAACCCGGAGGGGCAAGATGAGCGCCGCCGAGGCCCTGCCCGAGCGCCCCGCCTCGCTGCGCCCGGTGCTGATCACGGGGGGGCTGGTCATCATCGTCCTGTCCATGGTCCTGCCGATGCCGGCCCCGGTCCTTGACATCGGCATCGCCCTGTCGATTGCCACCGCGACTGTGATCCTCGTCATGGCCGCGCTGGTCGAGAAACCGACGGACTTCCAGGCCTTTCCCGTTCTGTTGCTGGTTTCGCTGCTCATGCGGCTGTCGCTCAACGTGTCCTCGACCCGGCTGATCCTGACGCATGGCCAGAACGGACCCGATGCGGCGGGACATGTCATCAACGGCTTCGCCGAATTCGTCGCGGGCGGCTCGCTGCTGGTCGGGATGACGGTCTTTGCCGTGATCACGATCGTGAATTTCATGGTGATCACAAAGGGGTCGGGCCGCATGGCCGAGGTGTCGGCGCGCTTTGCCCTCGACTCGCTTCCCGGCAAGCAACTCGCCATCGACGGCGACCTGAATTCGGGCGCGATCGACCATGAGGAGGCGAAGCGCCGCCGCGTGCGCGAGCAGAACGAGATCAGCTTCTTCGGCTCGCTCGACGGCGCGTCGAAATTCGTCAAGGGCGATGCTATCGCGGGGCTTGTGATCACGCTGATCAACCTCTTCGTCGGGCTCGCCGCCGGGATACTCGTCCATTCGCTGCCGGTCGCGGATGCGCTTTCGACTTATTCGCGGCTGACCATCGGGGACGGGCTCGTCTCGCAGATCCCGGCCCTGATCACCTCGATGGCCGCGGCCCTGCTGCTGTCGCGCGGCGGGGCAAGCGAAACCACCGCCGATCTGCTGTCGAAACAGATCGTCTCGAACTGGCAGGTGCCCGCCGTCGCCGCGGGCGGGATGGTGGTGGTGGGCATGGTTCCGGGCATGCCGGTCGCGGTCTTTCTTGCCCTTGCGGGCGCGCTTGGCGCGGCGGCATGGGTCATCCGCCAGCGCACCGCTGCGGCGGGCCCGGTAACAGAAGCCCCGGCCGAGCCGATCGTCACCGGCCCGGCTCCGACCCGGATCGGCGACATCCTCGATACCGAGGAGATCAGCGTCGAGATCGGCTCCGGGCTGATCCTCAGCGCGCTCGATCAGGGCAGGGGCCTTGGCCAGAGGATCACCAACCTGCGTCTGCATATCGCGCGCAGTTATGGCGTCATCCTGCCCGATGTGCGCATCACCGACGGAACCGGCTTCGAGGACGGGGAATATGTCATCCGCCTTCAAGGCGTCGTGCGCGGGCGCGGAAGGCTGAAGCCGCAGGGCGTGCTGGCGCTGGGGGCCGAGGCGGTCCTTGCCCCGATCCGGGGCGAGGAGGTGCGCGAGCCGGTCTATGCAAGTCCCGCCAAATGGATCGCGACCGAGGAACAGGACGATGCCGCCATGGCCGGAGCCACGGTCGTCGCCCCAATGGAGGTGCTTTCCACCCATCTGATGGAGGTGGTGAAGTCGAACCTGCCGGCCTTGCTGACCATGACCTCGATGCAGCGGATGATCCGCGAGCTTTGCGGGCTGTCGGACGAGAACCGGGCACAGGCCAACCAGCGCTTCTTCGACGCGATGATCCCCGAGAAGGTGACGCCGGAACTGCTGCTCGCCGTGCTACGCGGCATGCTGGAGGAGCGGATCTCGATCCGAAACCTCGTCCTCATCACCGATGCCGTCCACGAGGCGCGCGGCGCGGCCACGCCCGAGGCGGTCTATGAGCTGGTGCGCCGCCGGATGCGGGGACAGATCTGCGAGCAATTCGCGACGCCCGACGGGCAT
>Ga0182747_1003206_pt1 | contig 11084 bp, 10 predicted proteins | sample eDN3rd30CBELigBY_FD_128526 | JGI IMG/M metagenome (GOLD analysis project Ga0182747, IMG submission 128526) | Enriched backyard soil microbial communities from Emeryville, California, USA - eDNA 3rd pass 30_C BE-Lig BY (version 2) (version 2) | ecosystem: Environmental > Terrestrial > Soil >...
ATCATCGAGGAGCGGATCCACCTGAGCGGGTCGAGCCTCGCCGACGGCTACGTCGACGAGCACGGGACCCCCGACCAGGAGCGCACCGCGGCGGGGTTCATCGAGCTCGACGGCCGCCGCTGGCACCGCACGGCGGACCGGGGGGAGCTCAGGGACGGGCGGCTCGTCGTGCACGGCCGCACCGATGATGTCATCGTCAGCGGCGGGGTCAAGGTGTCGCTGACGGCGGTCCAGTCGGTCGTCAGGCTGCTGCCGGGGCTGGCCGACGCCGTCGTGCTCGGCGTGCCGCGCGAGGGTTGGGGGATGGCGCCGGCCGTCGTGACGACCTCTGCGTCCGACCTCGAGACGGTGCGGGACGCGGTTGCCGCGCGCCTCGGCCCGGCAGCCCGCCCGGTCTCCGTCACCGCGATCTCGCCCATCCCGCACTTGCGCTCCGGCAAGCCGGACCTCGAGGCCATCCGCGCCGTGCTCGCCGCAGCCGCCGAATAGGATGCTCCGGTGGCGAAGAAGCAGCGCGCGGCGAAACAGTCGACCCCGGCGAAGAAGTCGGCCCCGACGCTGAAGCGTGACGAGGTCGAGGCGGCGCGCCGTGCGGCGAACGCGAGCCCGGCCGCGCAGGCCGCCGCGGCGAAGCAGGAGCGCGAGCGTCGCAGCGCTGAGGCGGCAAAGGTCCGGCAGGAGCGGCAGGCCGCGGCGGCCAAGCGTGCGGCAGCCCGTCGGCGCGCGCACCTCGGCGACTGGATCGGTGCGGCGCGCATCCCGACGCTCCCGCTCAGCGTCGCCCCGGTCATCCTTGGCGCCGCGACCGTGTACCTCGCGACGCTCGACCTCGAGGGCGCCTGGCCGCACTGGCTGCGGTTCGCGACGTGCCTGGCGATCGCGGTCTGCCTGCAGATCGGCGTCAACTTCGCGAACGACTATTCGGATGGCGTCCGCGGCACCGACGCGGGCCGCCACGCGAGCGCGCCCGGGCGACTCGTCGCCTCCGGCAAGGCGAGCCCGCGCGCGGTGCTCACCGTCGCCATGGTGTGGTTCGGCCTCGCGGCGATTGCGGGCATCATCCTCACGGTTCGGACCGAGCACTGGTGGTTCCTCGCGGTCGGGGCGGCAGCGCTGCTCGCGGCCTGGTTCTACACCGGCGGCAAGCGGCCCTACGGCTATCTCGCACTCGGCGAGGTCGCCGTCTTCGTCTTCTTCGGCGGGGTCGCGGTCATCGGCACGGCCTTCGCGATTGGCGGCTACGTCCCGTTCGAGGCGATCGTCTGCGCGGTCGCGGCCGGCGCATTCGCCACCGCGACGATCCTCATCGCCCATACCCGCGACATCTCGAGCGACCGGGCTGCCGGCAAGCGCACCCTGAGCGTCCTCCTCGGTGACCGCGCCTCGCGGATCCTGTATGTCGTCCTGCTCGTCGTGCCGTACCTCGCGGCGGGCCTGCTCATGGCGATGTTCTACCCCCGCGCGATCTACGCGATGCTGACGCTGCTGATCGCGATCCCGGCGGCACTCATCGCGCTGACCGCGAAGTCGCCGCGGGAGCTCGTCACCGTGATGCGGCTGACGACGCTGTGCTCCCTCGCCTACGCGGTGCTGCTCGGCCTCGCTATCGCCATCTGGTAGGAATGCGGACCGCGCCTTAGTCGCGCCCCTCGGCTGCCTGCGGCTCGGCACCGGCGGTCGCAGCGTCGTCCGCCTCAGCATCCTCGACATCCGCGTCCCGGTCGAGGCCTCGGCGGTCTCGCGCGGCAAACTCCTCGGCGACGCGGCGGCGCAGCCCCCCGAAGGCGAGGTAGGACACGGCCCAGGAGGCGATGCCCGCGAGGATGATGCCAAGCCACCAGAGGGTCGCCCAGTCGGGGCCGAGGATGAGCCACATGAGGGCGACGGCGATGACGAGCAGGCCGACCCGGACGATCGCGTAGCTGAGCCAGGGTCTCATGCCCCCAGCGTACCGACGGCGGCTGGACATCAGTCGTCCGGCCTAGACTCGGGGCATGTCCCGGATCATTATCGTCGCGGTCGTCGCGGTGATCCTTGACGTGTTCGCGCTCATCGACCTGCGCTACATCGACGCCCGCCGGATCCGGACCATGAACAAGCTCTCCTGGGCGCTCATCATCATCCTGCTGCCGATCGTCGGCGCGCTGCTGTGGTTCTTCATCGGGCGTGGCGGGCGTCGGCGCCAGGCGCCGCGCGCGCCGAGGGCCCCCGACGACGATCCCGAGTTCCTCCGGCGGATCCGCGTCGAGCAGGAGTCTCAGGAGCGCATTCGCCGGCTCGAGCAGGAGCTCGCGGAGCTCGACGAGGAGGCGCCAGGCGCCGGTGAGTCGGGCTCGGGTAAGCCGGGTCCGGTCGCGCGAGGCGACGAGGGGCCCGCGGATCCCGCGACCGGCGACACCGCGGGGCGCTAGGCCCGTGCGCGTGGCACCGGCGACCGCGTATGCCGTGGAGCTACTCGGGCAGCTCGTGCGGCTCGGCGTCCGGCATCTGGTCGTCGCCCCCGGCTCGCGCTCGCAGGCGCCCGCGCTCGTGGCCGCGGAGTTCGAGCGCGTCGGACTCGTCCGGCTCCACGTGCGTATCGATGAGCGCTCGGCCGCATTCCTCGCGCTCGGTCTCGGTCTCGAGTCCGGTGTGCCCGCGGCGATCATCACGACTTCGGGCTCGGCGGTCGCCAATCTGCACCCGGCCGTCCTCGAGGCCCATCACGCCGGTGTCCCGCTCCTCGTGCTGAGCGCCGACCGCCCCGCCGAGCTGCAGGGCGTCGGCGCGAACCAGACGACCACCCAGCCCGGCCTCTTCGCCGGAGCGGTCCGCGACGAATGGGATGTGCCCGCGCCGCGGGGCACCGCGGACGAGTCGGCGCACGCGATCGCGACGGCGACCGCCGCCTGGCGGGCCGCGACCGGCGATGGCGACCCGCGCGCGGCCGGCCCGGTCCACCTCAACCTCGCGCTCGCCGACCCGCTCAGCTCCCCGTGGACGGCCCCGGACGCACTCGTCGCCGAGCTCGGGTCGGACGCTGACCAGCCCGAGCCGGGCGGCCACCCGCCGGTCATCACCGCCCCCCGTGAGGTGGCCCGCGTCGACGCCGACCGGCCCACCGCGGTCATTGCCGGCAGCGGGGCCGGCCCCCGCGCCGAGCAGGCTGCCCGCGACCTCGGGGCGGTGTTGTTCGCCGAGGTGGCCAGCGGTGCGCATTTTGGGCCAAACCTAGTCGTCCCCTACCGGGAGGTCATCCGAGACCCGGACTTTCTCGAACGACTCGAGCGGGTCGTCGTCTTCGGTCGCCCGACGCTGTCACGGGAGGTGCCGTGGCTCATCGAGCGCGGCGGCGTCGAGCTCATCGGCGTCCGGGCGCCCGGCGTGGAGGACTACAACCCTGGCCGGGCGATCGGGCGCTTCGTCGACGAGGTCCTCGCGGACGGCGCCGATTCGGTGGCGGACCTGACCCGCGACTGGGTGCGGCCGTGGGTCGGGGTCTCCCGCGCATTCCTCGAGCAGGGGGAGGACCTTGCTCCCGACGTGGCGCTCGCACCCGGCGACAAGGCGCGGCACGAGCTCGAGGCCGTGCGCCGGCCGGTGACGCGACGGACGCTCGTCGAGGCGGTCTGGCGCGCGACCTGGCCGCACGACCGACTCGTGCTCGGTGCCTCCCGGCTCATCCGGGAGCTCGACCGCTCGGCGAGCGGCAAAGCGGTGCGCGTCCACGCGAACCGCGGCCTCGCCGGCATCGACGGGACCGTGTCGACGGGGATCGGTGTCGCGCTCGCGCAGCAACAGGGCCTGCGCGCTACGGAGACCGCAAGCGCCGTCGGCGTCACCCGCGTCCTGCTCGGCGATCTCGCATTTCTCCACGACGTCGGCGGGCTCGCGCTCCCCGAGGCGGAGGACGCCCCGCGCATCATCGTCGTCGTCGGCAACGACGAGGGCGGCACGATCTTCGACCTGCTCGAGGCCGGTGAGGCGGCGCGCGGGGTCGGCGGTGCGGCCACCGCGGCGTTCGCCCGGGTGATGCGCACACCCCAGTCGACCTCGGTCGAGCAGCTCGCCCGCGCCTATGGCTGGGAGTATCGCCGCGTCGAGACCCGGGGCGAGCTCGACCCCGCGCTGTCGGGCTGCGCGGGACCCACGATTGTCGAGGTGGCGCTGGCTCGCTAGCGTGGCGGGATGCAGCCCAGCGTGCCTTCGCCCGTCGGCCCCGACTTCCGCCTCGCCGACATCGACCCCGACCGTCACGACGGCATCGAGGACCGGGACGCCGCCGAGGCCTACGTCAAGGACACTGCGGAGGAGTTCGCCGACCTACAGGAGCGGCTCTTCGCGGAGTCGCGCAGCGGCGGCACGCGCCGTGTGCTCCTCGTGCTGCAGGCGATGGACACCGCGGGCAAGGGCGGCATCATCCGCCACGTCGTCGGACTCGTCGACCCGCAGGGGGTGCGCATCACGGGCTTCAAGGCGCCGACGCCCGAGGAGCTCGAGCACGACTTCCTCTGGCGGATTCGTCGCGGCCTGCCGGGCCCGGGTCTCATCGGCGTCTTCGACCGCTCCCACTACGAGGATGTCCTCATCCACCGGGTCCGCGGCCTCTCCCCGATCGACGTCGTCGAGGCGCGCTACGGCATCATCCGCGACTTCGAGGCCGAGCTTGTCGCCGACGGCACGACCCTCCGCAAGGTCATGCTCCACATCTCGAAGGACGAGCAGCGGGAGCGCCTCGCCGAGCGTCTCGACCGGCCCGACAAGCACTGGAAGTACAGCCCCGGTGACATCGACGAGCGGGAACTGTGGGACGACTACCAGGACGCCTACCAGCTCGCGATCGAGCGCACGACGACGCCCGAGGCGCCCTGGTACGTCATCCCCGCAAACCGCAAGTGGTACGCACGCTGGGCCGTCTACGCGGTGCTCCTCGAGACGCTGCGGGGCCTCGACCCGCAGTGGCCCGATGCCGACTTCGACGTCGAGGCCGAGCGCGCCCGCCTCGCCGCCTCGGGCTAGGCGCGCGGCGGGCGAGCGTCAGGGCGCGCGGAGCGCGTCGAGGATCGGGCGGAGCTTCAGCTCCGTCTCGGCGAGTTCGGCGGCCGGATCCGACTCGGCCATGACGCCGGCCCCGGCGAAGGCGCGGAAGCGGCCGTCCTGCCCGAGCTGCGCACAGCGCAGCGCGATCGCCCACTCGCCGTCGCCCCGCGCATTCATCCAGCCGACCGGGCCGGCGTAGCGGCCGCGGTCCACGGCCTCGAGCGCACGAATGCGGGCCATCGCCACCGGCGTCGGGGTACCGGCGACGGCGGCGGTCGGGTGGAGCGCCTCGACGAGCGCGAGCACATCCGTGCCGTCGGCGATGCGCCCGGCGACATCGGTCGCGAGGTGGCTGAGGTGGGGGAGCTCGAGGACATACGGTTCACGCGACCACGCCAAGTCGGCAAGGTGCGGCCGGAGGGCGTCGAGCACCGAGTCGACGGCGAATGCGTGCTCCGCCACATCCTTCGCGGAGTTCAGCAGCGACGTGCCTGCCCCCGACGCGGCGGTGCCCGCGAGCACCCGTGCGGTCACGCGGCCTTCGTGCACCGTGATGAGCGTCTCGGGGGAGGCGCCGAACAAGCCGTCGACGCCGAACACACTCGTATCGGGATGCGCGGCGTGCAGCGCGTCGAGCAGGGCACCCGCATCGACCGGCCCGTCTGGGTCGACGATGACATCCCGGGCGAGCACCACCTTCTGCACCGAGCCCGCGGCGATCTCCGCCGCTGCCGCGGCCACCGCCGCCTGATACGCGGCCGCGGTCATGGCACCCTCGCGCACCCGAGCGGTCGGCAGCGGCGCGACACCCAGGCGCGGCAGCACGCCCTCGACGCGGACCGCGCGCTGCGGCACGAGCAGGCTCGCCCCCGCGGGCGAGCGCGGGTCGAAGGGGAAGGATCCGAAGGCGACGGCCGATGGGTCCTCGGCGGCCAGTCGCCCCCACCAGGCGCGCGCTGCCGCGTAGAGCTCCGGGCCGCGGAAGTCGCCGCGGCGCACCGCCCCCTCGCCGAGCCAGCCGTGCCCGTCACGGACGAAGACGAGCGGGAGGGGCACGAAGCAACGCTACTCCGCCGATGCTCGTCACAGTCCCCCCGGCTAGACTCGCACCGTGTCACGCGCCAGCCTCGAGAAGGACCCCGACGAGGTTGCCGGGATGTTTGACGAGGTCGCACCCCGGTACGACCTGACCAACCAGGTGCTGTCCGCGGGCAATGCCGCGCTGTGGCGGATTGCGACCGTCAAGGCGATCGCCGCGCTCCCGCACGAGCGGGTCCTCGACGTCGCCTGCGGCAGCGGCACCTCGACGGTGGCCATCCAGGCGAAAGGCGCGACCGCGGTCGGCGTCGACTTCTCCGCCGGCATGATCCGGGAGGCCCGGCGACGCCACCCCGGGATCGAATTCGTCGAGGGCGACGCCATGGACCTGCCGTTCCCCGACGGCGAGTTCGACGCCGTCACGATCAGCTTCGGGCTCCGCAACGTCCGCGACCCGCGCAGGGCGCTCACCGAGATGTACCGCGTGCTGCGTCCAGGCGGACGCATCGTCATCACTGAGTTCTCCACCCCGCCCGTCGGGGTCATCCGCGCCGCCTACGCGGGCTACCTCCGCCACGTGCTCCCGCGCGTCGCCGGGCTGACGAGCTCCAATCCGGCGGCCTACCGCTACCTCGGCGAGTCGATCGAGGACTGGCCTGACCAGGCGCAGCTCGCGAGCTGGCTGCGCGGCGCGGGCTTCACCCGGGTGGCCTATCGCAACCTCACGGCCGGCATCGTCGCGATGCACCGCGGCCTGAAGCCCACGGATGAGACGGTGCTCGCGATCCAGGCGAGGCGGACGCGCAAGGCGGCGACGTGACCGCGGCGCGCACCAGCCTTGCGGCATCCCTCGGCCTCGACCCGCGCCGCTTCAGCGCTTCACTGCACGACCGTCGGCTCGCGGCCGCGATCGAGGACGGGCTCGAGCGCGTCGAGGCGGAGCTGCAGCGGGAGCTGACGTTCTCGAGTCGGCTCGCCGACGTCGCCGGCCGCTACCTGCTCGAGGCCGGCGGCAAACGCATTCGTCCCGTCCTCGCGCTGCTCACCGCGCAGCTCGGCGATGGGGCCACGCGCGAGGTCATCCGGATCGCCGCGACGATTGAGATGACGCACCTCGCCTCGCTGTACCACGACGACGTCATGGACGAGTCGACGCTGCGCCGCGGCGTCCCGAGCGCCCACCTGGTGTGGGACAACTCGACGGCCATCCTCACCGGCGACCTGCTCTTCGCCCGCGCGAGCCTCATCATCGCCGACCTTGGGCTCGAAGCGCTCCAGCTGCAGGGCACCACCTTCGAGCGGCTCGTCCTCGGGCAGCTCAACGAGACGGCCGGGCCCCGCGAGGACGAGGACCCCATCGAGCATTACCTCCAGGTGCTCTCCGACAAGACGGGCTCGCTCATCGCGACGGCGGCCGAAGCGGGCATCCGATTCTCGAATGCGGATCGCGCGCTCATCGCGCCGCTCAGGCGCTACGGGGAGCGCGTCGGGGTCGCGTTCCAACTCGCCGACGACGTCATCGACCTCGCCGCCGACCCGGCGGTCACCGGCAAACCGACCGGCACGGACCTGCGTGCGGGTGTGCCGACCATGCCCGTGCTCCTGCTGCGGCGGGACGCCGCGGGGGATGCCGAGGCCGCCGCCCTGCTCGGACGGCTCGGGGCCGAGGATGATACGGAGTTTGCGGCGGCCGTCGCCGAGCTCCGCGACCACCCCGTGACCGCGGCCACCCGCGAGGCGGCGCGACGCTGGGCCGACGAGGCGAATGCGGCACTCGAGCCGATCGCCGACGGACCGGTCAAGCGCGCGCTCACCGAGTTCGCCTCGAGGGTCGTCGACCGCGACGCGTGACGAGCGCCGGAGACGGCACCGCCAGTGATGGCACGACCAAGAAGACCTGAAGGACCGCATTCATGACGAAACTCCGCCTCGCGATCATCGGCGCGGGACCCGCCGGCATCTATGCCGCCGACATCCTGCTCAAGTATGAGCGCGCCTTCGAGGTGTCGATCGACCTCTTCGACCAGCTGCCCGCGCCGTACGGGCTCGTGCGCTACGGCGTCGCCCCGGACCACCCGCGGATCAAGGGCATCATCACCGCGCTGCGCGAGGTCCTCGACCGCGGCGACATCCGGGTCTTCGGCAATGTGCGGTACGGCGAGGATCTCAGCCTTGACGACCTGCGACGCCACTACCACGCGGTCATCTTCTCCACGGGCGCGGTCCGCGATGCCGAGCTCGACATCCCGGGCATCGAACTGCCGGGCTCCTACGGTGCCGCTGAGTTCGTCTCCTGGTATGACGGCCACCCCGATTTCCCCCGCGACTGGCCACTCACCGCAGAATCCATCGCCGTCATCGGCAACGGCAACGTCGCCCTCGACGTCGCGCGGATGCTGTCGAAGCACCCCGAGGACCTCATGCCGACCGAGATCCCGGCCAACGTCGAGGCAGGGCTGCGGGCGTCGAAGGTCACCGACGTGCACGTCTTCGGTCGCCGCGGCCCCATGCAGGTGAAGTTCACCCCGCTGGAGTTGCGTGAGCTCGGGGAGATGCGCGACGTCGACATCGTCCTCGATGAGGCCGACTTCGAGTATGACGAGGCGGCGCGAGGGGCGATCGCCTCGAACAAGCAGGTGCTCGTCATCGACCGCGTCTTCACGAAGTGGCGGAGCGAGCCGCAGACGGGTGGCTCCCGCCGACTCCACCTCCATTTCTGGTCGAGACCCGTCGAGCTCGTCGCAGGTGACGATGGAGCGGTCGCGGCGATCCGCGTCGAGCGCACCGAGTCGGACGGCGCCGGTGGCGCTCGCGGCACGGGCGAGATCCGCGAGATCCCCGTCCAGGCGGCGTATCGTGCCGTCGGCTACTTCGGCACGCCGCTGCCCGACATCCCCTTCGATACCCGACGCGGGGTCATCCCCAACCACGAGGGCCGGGTTGTGCGCACCGACCCGTCGAGCCCGGACCAGGACAACGAATTCCTGCCCGGGGTGTACGTGACCGGGTGGATCAAGCGCGGCCCGATCGGGCTCATCGGCCACACGAAGTCGGACGCGATGGAGACGATCAGCCACCTCGTCCGCGACCAGGCGAACTGGTGGTCGCCGACGGAGCCGGACCCGGATGCGATCCCCGCGCTGCTCGCCGAGCGCGGCATCGTGTGGACCGACCTCGACGGCTGGCACCGGCTCGACCAGCACGAGCTCGCGCTGGGCGCGCGCGCCGGTCGGGACCGGATCAAGGTCGTCCCACGCGACGAGATGGTGCGGATCTCGCGGGACTGATCCGCCGCATTCGTCGCGCTCACGATCGCGCGGTGACTACTGCAGACCGGCGGTGAGGCGCATCACGTTGTCGAGGATCTGCCCGGGGACGGGACGCCGCTGCCAGTCCTCGAGCAGGAGCTCGGTCGAGTCCTCACGGTACTGCTGCTCGATCTCGCGCAGCTCCCGGACGAAGTCCGCGGAGTGCACGATGACGGAGATCTCGTAGTTGAGCGAGAACGATCGCATGTCCATGTTCGATGACCCGATAACGGCGACCTCATCGTCGATCGTGAAGTGCTTGCTGTGGAGGATCGTCGGCGACCGGTAGAGCCAGATGCGCACGCCCGCCTTGAGGAGGTACTCGTAGTAGGAGCGCTGCGCGTGGAAGACCATCGCCTGGTCGCCGATCTCCGACACGAAGAGCTGCACGTCGAGGCCCGACTGGGCCGCGGTCGTGATCGCGTACAGCATCGAATCGTCGGGGACGAAGTACGGCGAGGTGATGATGACGCGCTGATTCGCCTCGTACAGCAGCGAGTTGAACAGTCGGAGGTTGTTCTCGCCCGAGAATCCGGGACCACTCGGGACGACCTGCGCCTCGACGAGCCGATCGCCTTCCCGCGGCGGCGGATTCGTCACCTCATGCAGCAGCACCTCACCGGTCTCCGAGTACCAGTCGGTGATGAACAGCACGTCGATGCTCTGCGCGATCGGCCCCTCGAAGCGGACCATGAGGTCCTTCCAGTGCAGCCCGCGCTTGATGTTGCCCTTCTTGTTGTACGAGGAGGCGATCATGTTCTGCGAGCCGGTGTATGCGATCTCGCCGTCGACGACGAGGAGCTTGCGGTGGTTGCGCAGGTCGGGGCGGAGCCAGCGCCACGGCCAGAGCGACAGCGGCAGCATGCGTCGCCAGGTGATGCCATGTTCCTTCAGGAATCGCAGGGTGCGGCGATACCCCGGCTGGCGGAGATTGGCGACATGGTCGAGCAGGACGCGGACGGTGACGTCGCGCTGCACCGCCTCGGCGAGCGCGTCGAAGAAGCCCTTGGTCGTGTCGTCGAGCGTGAGGATGTAGAACTCGACGTGGACCGTGCGCTGCGCCTGCCGCACCGCCTCGGCCATCGACTGGATCGACTCCTCGTAGTGCGTGAAGTACTCGAAGGTGTTGCCCCCGACGAACGGCATCGCGCCGAGCCTGCGGTTGAGGGTGGCGACCTGTTTGAGCCAGTCGGGCCAGTCCGCCTGCAGGCGCACATGGTGGTCGTCCGGCACAGCCTCGGCGATGAACTCGTTGACCTCGTCCTGCCGTCGTCGTCGCTGCCGGCCGACTTGACGGGAGCCGAAGAGGAGGAAGATGAGCCACCCGAGCCACGGCAGGATCATGATGGCGAGCAGCCACGCCATGCTCGTCTGTGGCCGGCGGTTGCGCGGGACGACGACGAGGGCGAGGACGCGCAGGCCGATGTCGATGATGAGGAGCAGGAATGTGAACCACGGCGACCATTCGAATGTCACGACGATCCCATCACCGAGACTGTCCTCCATGCGCGGCGCTCCCTTGCGTCCCCCGGTCAGGCCGACCGCTTAGCGGAAGTTGATGAACTGGAGCGCGACGTCGAGGTCCTTCGACTTCAACATCGCCATCGTCGCCTGGAGGTCGTCGCGGGACTTGCTCGAGACTCGGAGCTCGTCGCCCTGGATCTGCGCCTTCACGGATTTCGGCGCCTCCTCGCGGATGAGCTTCGAGATCTCCTTGGC
>Ga0182747_1003213_pt1 | contig 11067 bp, 11 predicted proteins | sample eDN3rd30CBELigBY_FD_128526 | JGI IMG/M metagenome (GOLD analysis project Ga0182747, IMG submission 128526) | Enriched backyard soil microbial communities from Emeryville, California, USA - eDNA 3rd pass 30_C BE-Lig BY (version 2) (version 2) | ecosystem: Environmental > Terrestrial > Soil >...
CCCGCGAACCAGCCGGCGATCGGCAACGCGAGCCGCCAGTCGGCACTGCCGAGCAGAAAAATGCAGGCCCCGCCATACATCGCGAGATACCAGACGGCGCGGATGGCGGCTTCCGCCGTCTCGCGCAGGGCGTCGGGCGTGTGCATGACGCGGTGGGCGAGGCGTCCGGGGAAGTCGTTCTGGAAAAATTGCCAACTCTGGCGCAGCACATGCCAGTGGCTGAGCCAGCGCATGCGCGACGTGACATCCGGCACGAGAAACGTATTGCGCAGGTGAAGATCGATATAGATCAGGATCGGCCGGACGATGCCGATGGCGATCAGAAGTACGAGCAGCACCGGCCAGTATTCGCGCCATGCCTGCCAGCGGTCGGTCTGGCCGACAAACGCCACCACCTTGCCGACGAATACAGAGACCAGCGCATCGGCGCAGGCAACGCCGAAACCGCAGAGAAACAGCCAGAAAAAAATCCGCTTATGCTCGGCAAGGAAGTAGCGATAGAAGCCGGCGAGAGAAGCGGGCGGCGTTTCGGGCGTGGCCGGAGCGGTGATCTCGATCTTGTTCATGGCCACGTCGTTGCCAGCGATGTCGTTGCTTCGGCGTTGGTCAGGAGACCGGCTCGGTTTAAAGAGAAGATTTTGCAGGGAAATTTGCGCGATGGAGCGTGTATCGCGCCATCGGTTTTCTCATGCCCGGCGCGGGCTGTAAACGGCAGCCGTTTTCAGGATAGACGGGCTAGCGCACTCAGGGCCGGTTTGCCTGCCGGCGAGCGAAATTCGCAACGCCTCTGCCGCGCCAAGCGGCCGGCTTGGTCGTCGTCAGGTCGTCGAGGATTTCGGTGTTCGGGCAGTATTCCCGGTAGTGCTCGAAGCTCGTGCCGTGGTCGAGATGATAGGCGCACTGCGGCTTATGTGAGCATGTGCCGCAGCGCCGTTGCAATTCCCGCATCACATTGGGGTCGTTGAGCCGCAGGCTTTTTGCATCGATGCCAAGGACGGCGAGAAGCTCATGGAGCGCGCCGGTGGCCTTGGTCTCCTGATTGACGAGATACATCAGCTCGTCGGGCTTAAGCCGCAGGTCGCGGGCGATCGAGGAAATTTCCGCGACGGAACAGCTCGCAAGCTCCTGACGGTCTCTTTGCTGCTGCCGGTATCTTCGGATCGATTGCAGCAAGGCGCTCAGGATCATTTGCAGACCCGAAGGGTTCTTTTCCGCTTGAAATCGGCCCATGACGATCACCTTTTTGCTTATCTGGCCACTTCAAAAATCAAGCCGCATTGACAAGGATCAATGGGCGGCCGGCATAGCCCCAGTATCGAATAAGACGCATTAAATAGAGTTGCGGCAAACCTGCGGTCATTGAAATCGTGAAGATCGCTTCCATTCCATTGTTCAGCTACGGCTTCCGGCCATTCTTTCTCGGCGCTGCACTATGGGCTTTCATTGCCATGGTGTTGTGGATCGGCCTTCTGACCGGCGGCCTCTCCTTTGCAGGCGGCTACGGTGCCGTGCCATGGCACATTCATGAATTTCTGTTCGGTTATATCTCTGCGGTGATGACCGGCTTTCTGCTGACGGCCGTGCCGAACTGGACGGGACGCCTGCCACTGCGCGGCGGCAGTTTGTTGGTTCTGTTTCTGGTATGGCTCGCCGGCCGCATCGCTATGCTGATGACCGCAAGGATCGGCTTGCCGCTCGCCGCGGTGATCGATGCCGCTTATTTGTGGCTGCTCACCTTCGTGATCCTGCGCGAAATTCTTTCCGGCAATAATTGGCGCAATCTCAAGGTCATGGTGCTGGTGGCGATTATCGCCTCGGCCAATACGTTCTTCCATATTGAAGTCGTCCGTAGCGGCGCACCAGATACCAGCAGTCGCCTCGGCATCGCCGCGATCGTCGCGCTCATCATTCTCATTGGCGGGCGCATCACGCCGAGCTTCACCCATAACTGGCTCGTCAAGCAGGGCATCGCAAAACTGCCGTCGCCGTTGGGCCATTTCGATATTATTGTGATGGCGATTTCGGCTTTGACGCTTTTGCTATGGGTCGCCGCGCCGCATTGGCGGTCGACCGGTGCGGCACTGCTGGTTGCCGCAACGCTGCTCCTGATACGGCTCCTTCGCTGGCAGGGGATGCGCACCTGGCGCGAGCCGATCGTATTTATTCTTCATCTTGGCTACTTCTTCCTGCCGCTCGGTGCGCTATTGCTCGCCGTTTCGATTTTGTTGCCGGCAATGCTCACTGAGGGCGGCGCACTACACGCATGGACGACCGGCGCGATGGGCGTCATGACGCTCGCGGTCATGACGCGCGCAACGCGCGGCCATAGCGGGCGCGCGATCGAGGCCCCCGCTACGACAACGGCGGTCTATGTCGCGATCGTGTTCGCAGCGGTGCTTCGCATTGTCGCCCCCATGTTTCCGGCGACCTATATGCCGCTCATCCATACATCGGCGCTGTGCTGGCTGCTCGCGTTTGGCGGCTTTGTGCTGGTCTATGGCCCGATGCTGTTGCGGACGCGCAAGACTTGAAGGGATCAAACCTGCGCTTTTGATCGCACCACGGTCACCGTGCAGGGCGCTTCGGCAACGATTTTTGCCGAGACGCTGCCGAGATAGCGCCGGACCGTCGAGCTCGCACGCGCACCGACAATGAGGTGGTCGATCATGTTTTCGCGAGCATAATGAATGAGGGCTGCGGCAGGATCGACCGATTCAAGCACCTGGTACGTGACCTTTTCCTTGTCGACGGCAAGCGGCTGCGACCAGTGCTCAAGTTCCGCCAGCCGGCGCAAAAATATGTTGCGGCCGGTTTCGTCCTGCATCTCGTCGATCTGTACGCGCGAAATCTTGAAAACGTAAAGACAGGCAAGTCGTGCATTCGGCACGGTAGCGAGAATGCCCTGCGTCGCCGTCCGGATCGCCTCCGGCAGCTGTGGCGAGCGATCGGCGAGATCGAGGGCGACAGCGATGATCGGTGCACTTGCAAGCTGCCGCTTCAATCCGGCAAATGGCGGATTGCGCCGCAGTTTCAGCCAGCGCGACAGGGTTTTTATAAAACCGCTGGCCGTCATTTTTTCAGCGCGCGCCGTGAGAAGAACCTGTTGTGGATGCTGCAGGTCGAAAGCAAGCTGGGCCGCGGTCGGGTAACGATCGTTCGGATCGACCTCGATCAAGCGGAGGATGATTTCCTGCAGCCACGGCGAGATTTTATCGTTGAGTCTTCGCGGAGGGACGGGGTCCACGTAGAGTCTGCGCCGCCAGCCGGCAATTCGCATCGGGTCGCCAAATGGCTGCTTGCCGGTCGCGAGAAAGTATAGAATTACGCCGAGCGCGAAAAGGTCACTGCGTGGATCGCTTCGCACGCCGAGGACCTGCTCGGGCGAAATATAAGGCCCGGTGCCGACCGGATCGTCGAATTCTTCGGCCAGCAAATCGGGCAGCCGGTCGTGCCGCGCAAAGCCGTAGTCGATCAGTACAGCATCGCCGTTCGGCCGCAAAATAACATTGTCGGGTTTTAGGTCGAGATGAATGACGTGCTGCTCGTGCAGCTTTTGCAAAGCGGTAGCGATTTTGACGCCGAGCCGGATGACCTCGTCGATTTCAAGCGGCAGTTGTTCAAGCCAGGTTTCAAGCGGCGTGCCGGCGATGAATTCCATGGCGATGAACGGATTGTTGTAGCTTCCGGCCGCGACGAAATGCGGAAAATGCGGACCGTGCAGGCGCGGCAGAATGATCTTCTCGGTTTCGAAGCTGACGATCGAAAGTTGATCTCCGTCATAACGCAGGAACGGGATCTTCAGAATTACCGGATAATCGGCATCGGTTTGACTGACGCGCCAGATTGAAGACATGCCGCCCGTTCGCAACAGTTCGTCGAGCCGGAAACCCTCGATTACATCGCCCGGTGAAAGCCGCTGAATATCGGCTGCCATCTCAATAGCCCTGCAGCAAGCGAGCGGAGAGAACGTCGGGAAGGCCGGCGGCGCGGATCTTTGCCGCCGCACCTGCGGTGTCATAGGGAACGCGATAATGTGCAACCCTATTCCGGGCGGTGTCGAATATTGCATAGGCTGCCGCCGGTAATCGGTCGCGCGGCTGTCCCACAGCGCCGATCACATTCAGCCAGCGCCATATCGGCGAGAGTTCGACCGGTGTGCTGTCGGCAGGCGTGAATTCGATCACCTTGGCGGTTGTGGTGATGCGATAGATGCACGGCACATGAACGTGCCCGCAGAAAATCAATCGTGCTTTTGACGCTTCGAATGTGCGGCGCGCGGCGGCGGAATCGGTGACATAATGCCAGGCTTCAGGGGAGTCCGCCGAAGCATGGACAAATAGAACATCATCCTCTTGTTTTTGCAGCGGTAGGCTTTGCAAAAACGCTTGCTGCCTGGCGTTCAGCCGCGTCCGCGTCCACTCGATTGCGGCTGTGGCGATATCGTTCATGTGGGCGTCGGGACGAAAAACCGCAGCATCGTGATTGCCGAGGAGCGCGATTGCGCCTTTGGCGACATAATCGGCGATCTTGTCGGTCACCCATTCGGGATCGGCACCGTAGCCGACATAATCACCGAGAAAAATATAGCGCTCGGCACCCATCTCGGCGGCATGGCCAAGACAAGCTTCTAATGCTTCGCGATTGGCGTGGATATCGCTGAGGAGGGCGATGCGCATCCTATTCGTTTAGCATGCCCTCATAGCCAGCGCGATTTGCCGTCATGCTTTCAGATAGAGGAGGCTGGTGCCGATCAACACGGCTGACACAGCGATGGCCAGCAGGAAAGGTGCGAGGTCGGAATTCCAAAAAGCCGATTTCATTCTATCCCCCTATTTTTTGTTGGCACTTTAAAAATAGGGGCCTGTGGCTGCGGCGCTTTGACGTAACGCAATCGCCTCTTTTAGAAAAAATCTTCGAGTGGCCGCCTCGGGCTGGGCGCGACAGTGGCATTGGCCTCGCCGAGCCGCAGGATGAGTTGCGGGTTGCCTTTGATGCTGTCGAGGAGACTGAGCTGGAAGCGTAATTCGCTCACCTCGCAAGGCTGATTGAGATAGGAGACCTTGAGCCCAAGCCGTTCGGCTTCAATGATGAAGGCCGCGAGTGCCTCACCGCAGGAGAGCCAGTCGCGCGGCGTATCGAACGGCGTCGAGAACACGGCGATGCCCGGCGAGCGCCGCACGAGTTCTTCGTCGCGTGCAGCCTTGCCGTCGCCAATATCGAAGGTGCGGATGACGAGCGGCGCGACATAAGCGGCAAAGCCGCTGATGCCGACGGCATGCGCCGGAATGCCGTCCTGCGCCGAAGTAAGCGGCGGGCGAATCCATGCCGCAAGTTCGCGCAGGAACGCCGCATTCTCGAACTGAATCTTGTCGGCGGCCATCACGATACGGACGAGTTGCGCACGGTCGTTCGCGTCATCGATCCAGCCGACATGCACATCGCTGCCTTCCAGGCTGGCATTGAGCCGCTCGCGCTGTCCGGCAGCGATCGGCGTGGGATCGAAAGCATTGCGATTGGTCCGGCGGCGCAGGATGGCGGCAAGAAGCTCCCGGTCAAGGACACCGGGGCGGTCTTCCTCGATCACGGCGTCCGCCAGCAGATCTTCGATATCAGGATCGGGAAAGCGCCGGATCGCGAGGCGACAACCGAAGGCCCCGGCTGCGAGCCGGAGGAAGCCCAGCGCCGCGCCGCAGGAAATCAGCAGTTCGCGGTCAAATGGATCGGCTGCCGCAAGGCTGCGCGAGCGGTCGGCGTAAAGCGCGACGCGGTCATGATGAAGCCGGAAGCGCCACGGCTGCGTATTGTGATTGGACGGCGCGAGCAGTGCATAGCGCAAAAGAAAGCGGAGCCGGTCGCGCGGGGAACCGCGCCGGGGAAATTCGTTCGCGTCAATGTTCCAGCTCGAAGCAGGCTGTGGCGTCGCCGGCTCGGTCTGTGAATGGTTCGGCAGCATGAGTTAAAAGAGCATGCGACCGGCGCGGGGGATTTGACCTGTCGCAACAATCGGAAAATTTTGAAGTTCAGTTCTTTTCAAACAACCCGGCGATCAGGCTCATGCGCACGAGATCGGAGAGGCTGTCGGCCGCCATCTTGGTCATGACATGCGCGCGATAGATTTCGACGGTGCGCGGGCTGATCTCGAGATCGGCAGCGATGACCTTGTTGGCGTGCCCGGCAATCAAGCCTTCGAGCACTTCGCGCTCGCGCTGAGAAAGCAGCACCAGCCGCTCGCGAATCTGGGATTTCTCGGCCTCGCGTTTGGCGTCCCGCGTGTAGCGATCGAGCGCGGTCTGTACCGCTTTCAAAAGCGCTTCGTCGTCATAGGGCTTTTCCAGGAAGTCGGCGGCGCCTTCTTTCATCGCCTCGACGGCGAGCGAAATATCGCCGTGCCCCGTCATGACGATGACCGGAAGGTCGCTACCGGCTGACTTCAGCTTGCGCAGCAGTTCGATGCCGCTCATCCGGGGCATGCGCATGTCGGTGACGACACAGCCGCCTTTGATCGCGGGGAGGGCTGCAAGAAACGACGTCGCCGAATCGTAGGTCGCGACCCGAATTTTTGCGGAAGCGAGCAGGAACTGCAGCGAATCCCGCACCGCTTCGTCATCGTCGATGACGTGAACCGCAACGCTATCCGGCATCGGCGGCGTCCTCCTGTGGAACGGAAGGCAGCGTTAAACGGAAAATCGTGCCGCCTCCGGGATTGGGTTCGATCCAGATGCGGCCGCCGTGTCCTTCGACGATCGTGCGCGAGATCGAAAGCCCGACACCCATGCCGTGCGGCTTGGTCGTGAAGAACGGCTGGAACAATTGGCTGGCAATATCCGGCGCGATGCCGCAGCCGGTATCCGTGACGCTGATCTCTACCATACTGTTCTCGGTCTGCGCCGTGCTGAGTGTGAGCTCTCGGCGCGGCGTTTCTTCCATTGCTTCCATGGCGTTCCGCATGAGATTGACCAGAACCTGCTGGATTTGGATGCGATCGGCAAGCGTGAAATCGGAGCGCGCCTTGAAATTGAAACGCACGCGGATCGCGCGCTCGCGTGCGCCGACGAGGGCGAGCGCGCCGGCTTCCTCGATCATTTTCGAAATGCTCTCGACGCGCTTTTCATTCTCGCCATGCGCGACGAATTCGCGCAACCGCCGGATGATCTGGCCGGCGCGCAGGGCCTGTTCCGCGGCTTTGCTTACCGCCTGCCGCACCTGAGTAGCCTGCTCGTCAGTGTTACCGGCAAGCAGCCGTTGCGAGCCGCGCATATAGTTGGTGATGGCGGAGAGCGGCTGATTGAGCTCGTGCGCGAGGGTCGAGGCCATTTCGCCCATCGCGGTCAGGCGCGAGATCTGCACGAGTTCGGACTGCAACTCCTGTAGCCGCGCTTCGGTCTTTTGCCGCTCGGTCAGATCGCGGATGAAGCCGGTGAAGAAACGCCGCTCGCCGGATTTCATCTCGCCGACGGCAAGCTCCATCGGAAAGGTCGAGCCGTCCTTGCGCTCGCCCACGACGACGCGTCCGATGCCGATGATGTGCCGCTCGCCCGTTCTCAAATAGCGATCGAGATAACCGTCGTGATTCTCGCGATAGGGTGATGGCATCAGAATCTTGACGTTCTGTCCGATGACTTCCTCCGGCACGTAGCCGAACAGCCGCTCGGCTGCGGGGCTGAACGAATGGATGATGCCTTTGATATCGATCACGATCGTCGCATCCTGCACGGTATCGAGGATCGACTGCAGATGTGCTTCGCGAATGCGCAGATCTTCGGTGGTCGCGGCGCCCCTTAGGCGTGTGCGTTTCAGGCTTTCGCCGACCACCGACATGCCGGTGCCGACCGCGGCGAATGCCGTGAGCGCGATAATCTCCTGCGGCGAGAACAGCGGAAATTTCGCATAGGGCATTATGAAGCCGAGGCTCAAAACCGTAGCGACCAGCCCGGGGCCGATACCGCCGAACGTCGCGAGCAGCAGGATTGCCGGCGCGAAGAAAAGATACGGCGTCTCCTGGCCGATCAGCGAGGCGAGGGCGAGCTGCGCGAGCTCCGCCGCCGACACGAAAGCGACGGCAAGGACATAGCCGCGCAAGGAATGCAGGGAAAATGCCCCCCGGTCGGGTGCCGCAGGCTTCATGGGAAGATGCGCGGGCGAGCGATTAAGCAATTGAAATCCATCATGTTTCCTAGCACGCCGGCGGGCGCGCCGTGACCTAAGGGATTCCCCTTAGGGGGTTGATCTGAATTTCGGGCAAATCCGCCGGGCGGTAAAGAGTCTTACGAAGGAGAGCCCCCATGTTTGCCGCCGTCGCACCGAGATTATCGAACAAGCTGCCGAAGCCGTCCTTGGTGCGTGGATGCCGCGCCCACCCTGTCGCGCAGGAACGTTACGGCAGGCTTGCCGTCGCTTTCGAAACGATCGGTTGCACGATGAACTTTCCGCGCAATGGCGAAATCTACGGCGAGGGCGAAACGGCGCGTTCGTTCTACAAAGTCGCGAGCGGTGCGGTCCGCACCTACAAGCTGCTCGACGACGGCCGCCGCCAGATCAGCGGTTTTCATTTGGCGGGCGATATTTTCGGTCTTGGTGCCGGTGCGCACTACCAGTTTTCTGCTGAAGCGGTCGCTGCAACGACGGTGGTCGCGGTCGATCGCGGCACGCTCGCCAAGCTCGCCGCCCGCGACAGCGAGCTTGCGAGCGAATTGTGGACGCTGACCGCCGAAGAACTCGATCACTTGCGCGGCCTGATGACGACGCTCGGCCGCAAGAATGCGCATGAGCGCCTGGCTGCTTTTTTGCTCGAGATGACCAGGCGGATCGGTGCCAACGGCGCGATTGAGTTGCCGATGTCGCGGCAGGACATTGCCGATTATCTCGGCCTTACCATCGAGACGGTGTCGCGGACCTTTACGCAACTCGAGGCGGAAGCCGTAATCGAGCTGCCGTCGTGCCGCCGCGTTGTGTTGAAGAACGGTGGCGCGCTCAGCCGGCTGAACGATTGACCGGGAGGCGAAGATGGCCGCCGCTTGCGAGCTTGAACGTAAAACCGGATTTCATCTGCCGGAAAATTTCCGCCGCATTTGCCTCGAATGCGTCGACGCTGGGAGTCACTCTCGCAGTAAACCGAGCGAGGGTTACATTCTGTGGGCGCCGCTCGACGAGAAATCCGCGATCGAGACGAGAGCCTGGATCGATTATGCCGATTACTTTCGGCTCGTGAAATATTCGCCCGGCGCGGCCAACGAGGTCGGGCATCTGATGCCGCGGACCGACGGCAGCTGGACCTTGCATTACGACATTGCCGGTCCCGATGAAGACCCGTCGGACTTCCGGCTTGAAGGCGCTCGCTTCACGCCCGGGGCGCTGATTTCAATCAGCGAAGCCAACAAGAGCCGCGTGTATTGCGTGCGCGGCATTGGACCTTACTGAAACCCTGAAATAGATCAGCGTGGCGCTTTCTTTTTCGACGGCAGCGGTTTGTCCTCGTCGTCGTGCAGAATGCGTTCGGCTGCGCCGTCGAGGTCGTCATATTGACCGCTTCGCAGCGTCCACATGAATGCAACGAGTCCGATCAGTCCGAGAACGAGGGCAATCGGAACGAGATAAAGAAAATCCATCATCGTGCTGCCTCCGCGAATTCTTGCGGGAAATCCCGCGAGGGAGAAATGCCCGCCGCAGGGCGAGGTTCCTCGTGCTTTTGCATGTGCGTGCGGCCGAGCCGCAATGCATTGCCGACGACGATCAGCGACGAGCCCGACATCGCGATTGCTGCGACGAGCGGCGTTACGCCGCCCATGATCGCAAGCGGCACCGCGACCAGATTATAGCTAATGGCAAGCATGAGGTTCTGCCGCACGAGGACGCGTGCACGGCGTGCGACCTCAATCGCCTGCGGCACGGCAAGGAGACTCTCGCGCAGGAAGACGAGATCGGCAGCGTTACGGTTGATGTCAGCGGCGCTTGCGGGTGCCATCGAGACGTGAGCCGCAACGAGCGCGGGCGCGTCATTCAGGCCGTCGCCGACCATCAGCGCACGATGGCCCGCGGCTGCAATCGCCGCAACATGCGCAGATTTCTCGCCCGGCGAGACATGCGCGATATGCGGCAGGCCAAGCTGTGCGGCGAGCGCCTGCACGGGTGCCGCGCGGTCGCCTGAAAGCACTTCAATGGCAAGGCCGTCTCTTTTTAATGCTGTGATGGCGGCGTTGGTATCGGGGCGCAACTCGTCGTCGAAATCGAACGAAGCCAGCAAATGCCCGTCGCGAGCGAGTACGACGCGCGGCGTTTCCGCCGTGCCGGGCTTTGCATCGGGTGCCGCCCATTCGGGGCGGCCGAGGCGATAGTGGCTGCCGCCGATCTCTGCCTCAACGCCTGCGCCGGCGTGCTCGGAAATATTCGTGATCTCGAATTGTCCGATGCCCTTTCGTCCGGCGGCCGCCAGCGCGCGCGAATAAGGATGGCGCGAATGCAAGGCGATGGCGGCGGCAAGCGCCAGTGTTTCGGTATTGCCCGTGTGCTTGGTGAGCTTCGGCTCGCCCATCGTCAGCGTGCCGGTCTTGTCGAAGACAACGCTGTCGATTTCGGCGAGCCGTTCGAGCGCGCCGCCGTCCTTGACCATGATGCCCTGCTCGAACAGCCGCCGCGCGGCGACAATCTGCACCATCGGCACGGCGAGCCCGAGCGCGCAGGGGCAGGTGATGATGAGGACGGCGATCGCGATGGTCAGCGCGTGGTGAACATCGCCCTCGATAATCATCCAGCCGATAAACGTAAGAAGCGCCGTGAGATGCACCACAGGCGCGTAGAGTTGAGAAGCGCGGTCGGCAATGCGGCGATAGACCGAGCGGCCAGATTCAGCGGCTTCCATCATCCGCACCATTTCGGCGAGGAACGAGTTCTGCGCTGCGGCTGTCGCGACAATGGTCAGTGGCCCGGTGAGATTGAGCGTGCCGGCCTGAAGTGTCGAGCCTTCCTGCGCGGGCTGCGGCAGGCTTTCGCCGGATACCAGCGAGCAGTCGAGCTCGGAGCGGCCTTTCAGCACCAGCGCATCGACCGGAACGCGCTCGCCGGCGGCGAGCA
>Ga0182747_1003216_pt1 | contig 11063 bp, 14 predicted proteins | sample eDN3rd30CBELigBY_FD_128526 | JGI IMG/M metagenome (GOLD analysis project Ga0182747, IMG submission 128526) | Enriched backyard soil microbial communities from Emeryville, California, USA - eDNA 3rd pass 30_C BE-Lig BY (version 2) (version 2) | ecosystem: Environmental > Terrestrial > Soil >...
AAATCAATGGGATAAAATAGGAAAACAAGGAAGACGTTATGTCGACGAATTCCATAACATTAATAAAACTACTAATCGATATATTGAAATTTACTCCAAATTATAATGAATGATAGTCCAATCATTTGTTTTATTCAAAACATAGGTTATGAAGAGACTTTTTTTAAATAAAGGAGGGTTTAAAAATGGGGCAAATTAATCATTCCCTAAAAGACGTAACTGTCATTGGACTAGGGAAAATTGGATTAACTTTAGCTGCTGTTTTTGCAAATAATGGATTCAATGTGTTTGGAGCAGATATTAACCCAAAAGTAGTAGACTCCGTGAATAAAGGAAAAGCTCATATAGAAAATGAGCCAGGCTTAGATCAATTAGTAGAAAAAGCTCATAAAAACCGGAAATTAAGTGCTACTTTAAATACTTCAAAAGCAGTTAATCAATCCCAAGTAGTGGTAGTAATCGTACCTGTTCTCCTTGATAATAAAAATATGGTGGACTATGGTTTTATTGATTCTGCAGTCGAGGAAATTGGAAAAGGTATTAAAAGAGGTACATTAGTTATTTTTGAAACCACACTTCCCACAGGTGATACGCGAAATAGGTTTGGGAAAAGGATTGAGGAAATATCAGGATTGAAAGCTGGGAAAGACTTTTACTTAGCGTACAGCCCAGAAAGAGTTTATTCAAATCGAATTATTCAGGATTTAAAGAACTATCCTAAAGTTTTAGGCGGTCTAAATGAAGAAAGTTTGAATATTGCTTCTATGTTTTATGAACAAGCTTTAGATTGCCAGTTAATAAAAGTAAGTTCTCTAGAAACCGCAGAATTTTCTAAGGTGGCAGAATGTGTATATCGGGATGTAAATATTGCACTGGCAAATGAGCTCGCAAAGTTTGCTGATGAAAAAGGAGTCAGTATGTCAGAGGTTATAACCGCCAGTAATAGTCAACCTTACTCAAATATACACTATCCTGGAATAGGGGTAGGAGGTCATTGTATTCCAATTTATCCATATTTCTTTATAAATAGAGGGTTAAAAAGTGGATTGACCAATTTAGCTAGAAAAGTTAATGATACAATGGCAGACTACGCAATTGAAAAGATTGAGACTAATCTCGGAGCTCTTCAAAATAAAAATATTCTTATCTTAGGATTGGCTTTTAGAGAGAATGTGAAAGAAACTACAAAATCATCTACACTTTTATTAATAAACCTTTTGAAACAAAAGAATGCAAATATATTTTTAAATGATCCATTATTTACAGATAGTGAAATTGTGAATTATGGAGGTACCCCCTTATCCTTAGATGATAAAAGGGTATCAAAGATTGATGTTATTATTCTGCAAGCTTTCCATAAACAATACGAGAGCTTAAATTTTGAAGGATTTAGTAATTGTAAAGTGATTTTGGATGGAAGAAATTCATTAAATAAAGAAGAAATAAATCAGTTAGGGATTAAATATGAAGGGATAGGTAGTTAGAGAACACATTTAAAAAAGGAGGAATAGTTTCAATATGATTCCTATGGTCGATTTAAAGGCTGAATTAGAATTATTGAAAGAACCTATTTTTAATGCATTGAAAGAAGTGTTAGAAAGTGGGGAATATATTTTAGGAAGTAAAGGAAAAGAGCTCGAAAAACAAATAGCTTCTTATATAGGAGCTACCTATGGTATTGGAGTAGGAAATGGAACAGATGCACTCTATTTAGCTCTTAGAGCATTAGATATAGGACCAGGTGATGAGGTAATTACAACCCCTTTCACCTTTTTTGCAACAGCTGAAGTAATCGCTCAAGTAGGAGCGACACCCGTCTTTGTAGACATAGAAAAAGAAACTTATAACATAGATCCTTTAAAAATAAAAGAAAAAATCACAGATAATACCAAAGCAATTATTGTTGTTCATTTATATGGACAATCTGCAAAAATGAAAGAAATCATGAAGGTTGCAAAAGAATTTAACTTAAAAGTGGTTGAAGATGCATGTCAAGCCATTGGTACGGAATGTGATGGTAAAAGAGTAGGAACGATAGGAGATATTGGCTGTTTTTCTTTCTTTCCTTCTAAAAACCTAGGGGCCTATGGGGATGCCGGCATGGTAGTTACAAATGATAAAAGTCTCTACGAAAAGATTAGCACATTAAGAAATCATGGAAGTCAAATAAAATATATACATTCAACTATCGGATTGAATAGTAGGCTCGATGAATTTCAAGCTGCCATTTTGCTCATCAAGCTTAAATATTTAGATATTTTCTTGCACAAGAGAAAGGAAATTGCTAAAAAGTATACACTAGAATTGAATAGTTTAGTGAAAACTCCTTCTATCATAGAAAATAGAGAACACACCTTTCATCAGTATTGTATTGAAGTAGATGGGCGTGATCAGTTAGCAACCTTTTTACAAAAAAATGATATTTCTTCTGCGATCTATTACCCAATCCCTCTTCACCTCCAAGAAGCCTTCAATTATTTAAACTACCACAAAGGCGATTTTCCAATTGCAGAAAGCGCGGCAACTAAAGTTTTAGCGTTGCCTATTTATCCAACTATGACTTTTGAAAAACAAGATAAAATTATTTCAGTTCTAAAAAATTTCCTAATGAATCGGTTTTAAAAAATAGTCTCTTTAGGTTAGAGTTGTTTTGAGTAATTATTTCTATTTCACTTAGAAGAGAAATAATTACTCAAAATCAGTCACGTCCATGGACAAAGTGTATCTGAAATAAGGTTAAATTTACTCATAAATTAGTGTAATAGCTACTTAGTCTCTAAATTAACAGTATAATTCCTCTTTAGATGTATCATGAATTATTTTAGGGTTAGAATCATGTTTATTCTTTTTTTGTATCTTTACTTAAATTTAACCCGGAATTATCACTAAAATGATTGAAATGCTGAGCACATCAAGAAGTGGGCAAGCATATTTTAAAAGTATAGACAAGAACACAAAAGTGATATTTTATGAAAGGGTGATTTTATTGACACCAATTATACACAGGCGTATACAAGCAAATATCAGACCAAGGACTCTTAGAACTCTCCTCCTACGTTTACAGGGTGAACAAGTTGCAATTTTAACACCTTTTGACACATATACAGGGACTTTAATTGCTGTTAGATCAGATTATGTTGTTTTGATTCAAAGTGGCGGATCGTTAATTTTTGTAAGAATTCCTAAGATTGAAACAGTGACAAAACTTTAAGGAGGGAAGTATTGTATGTTTGAAAGTTTGTTAATACTCGAGTTAGCAGAACACGTTGGTTCAAGAGTCGAAATTACTGTCGATGATGATTTAATAGAAGGTACTCTCTTGGCAGTTTCAACTGATTTTGTTGTAGTATCTAGCACTTCCGGGTATAACCCAGATGTGCAAGTGAATATCGTGATTGAATTTATTAATTCTATACAATTTATTGGAGCTGCTTAATTAGTCAAGATACTTTATAAAATTGCTCCAATTAGAACGGCTTTTTTTTGTAATGCTTACCTCATGTTCCCTTACATTATAAACGGTAAAATCTTTATATAACAAACGGCTTTCTTTTAATAATTTATTTAATATACTAACGTCTTCATACATTCGGCCATTCTCGAATTCAGTTATTGGAAAGCCATTGTTTTTCTTTAGAGAAGAAGTACGATAAATGCGGGGACCTAAAGGGAATAGATAAGACAGTAATTCGCTTTTATTACTGACTGATTTCCCTTTCATTACCCCTTTATATTTTACATAGCTTGAGCTCATTTGTTTCCAAGTTCTTAAGTTTCCATAAAGTACAGCGATATCATCGGATAGGACTTTCAAATGCTTTTTAATAATTGAAAAGGCGTTAGGATCAAACCAATCATCGGCGTCTAATTCAACAACAAATTCTGTCTCGATATAAGGCAATAGATCATTTAATGCCCTAGCCTTGCCACTATTTTCTTTTTTAAATAGTTTAAATTGAGGGAATTCTCTCCATTTCTCTAGTTGTTTATAAGAATTATCAGTAGAACCGTCGTCAATCACCAATATTTGATCTGGTGGATTATTTTGCAAAAGACAGGAATTAATAGCGATCTCTACATATTCAGCCATATTGTAATTAGAGAGAATAACAGAAATTGAAGGATGATTCACATCTTGTTCTAGGTCATGTTGGTATTTTTCTATAAAATTTAGCTTTTGGAGAGTACTTGTAGTAGTATCTTTTCTTGTTTGACTTATAAAATCCCCACTTTCATTTACAATACATGATTTGTTAAGTCTAGAAAGCCATGATGATAATACAGCTTCTTTAAAAGGAACCTGATATTTAGAAAAAAAATTAGTTTGCTGTAGAAAAGAGGTTTTAACTAAAAAAAGACGATGGATAACTTTATCTTTAGCCCTATAGGGATAGGTTATTACATATTTATTACCGTGTAATTCCAATTTTCTATCTTTTATATTAGAATTAAAATAATCTTGATCATAAAGAAATAAAACATATTCACAGGATAATTTTTGAATATGTTCATTTAAAGTTATTCCTAAGTCGTTGTTTAGTAATTTTATATATTTAATTTCTTGATCAATAGAGGGGGCACTTAATTTTAAAGGCAAATTAGATTCCTCTAGAACAGTAATATCACTCACTCGATGGCGAATAAAACTCAGGGATGCTAAAGCTTGCTGTAAAGTAGTTGAATTAGAGTAGTTCAGCAGAAGAACATGGATATTTTTCATTAGTTTTCCTCCATTATAAAAATTACTTCTTCCCTATGTATGTTTAGTAATAATTTTATTAAATTAGACATGAATTTTTACATAACAGAAATCAAGGTTTCGATGCAATAAAATGTTAGATAATCCCAATTGGTATCCAATAATTCCACATATAGATATTACTAATACAAACAAGATACGGGATCATTGTGGAGTTTTTGCGAATAATGCATTAACAAGCAATAGTTGAAGTCTGAATTGCAATAGAATAGAAGATATGAAAGTAAGGAAAAAGATGATCTTTTACATAAAAAAGTAATAAAAGTGATGATAGTCCCACTGATTTCCCTATTTTTTATTTGTAAGTGATATTATATTAACTAGATCGGAAGGTATCACTTACTACAAAAAGAGATTGTCTTTAATTGCGATTCGATGCTACTCACTATATAAATTGAAATAGAGAAAAGATTATAAATTTAAATAAGAGCATTCATATCCATCTTTTTCTCATTTTTCATAGTTATATACCACTCTACTATAAAATTTATATAAAAAGAAAAAGAGCTCATAAAGTGAAGTTCACCCCAAATATTAGACACGATCTAACATTTGAAGGCTTTTTTATGGCTCTTTAAAACAATTTTACCGGTAAGTTTTTAAACACTCTAGGTAATCTGTAAAATAGAATTTTTAATGATTCTGTAACATTAACATAGACTGATTATATGATTAGACCTAGAGCAGTGAGTAAAGCAACTAAAGCAGCAGCAGGAACCAATGAAACGTCCATTACATAATTTATTTCACAAAGTGAGACAGTTGTAGGAATACTGGTAATGCCAGCAATAGCAACAACAGGAGCAAAAGCCACGGTGGCAACATCGCAATCACAGTCTACGGATGAAAGTACACCAGTAATAGGAACTCCTGCATCAGTAACTATGACAACATTACGGCCTATTAATCTTTCAAGTTGTTCGCGTATCCCTGGTACACAACAACAATCACATTTTTCTTTATGATCTTTGTGATCATTTTTACAACAATCATCATCGTCCCATTTCTTAGAGTACCCGTGCCCGTGATCATCAGGCTTGTAATCACAGTCATCTTTTTTAGAGAATTTTTTACCTTTAAGGTCTTTCTTATAATATTCCATTAGTAACTCTCCTTTTCTTTGTTAAAATCATTTAAAGAAAGAGGAAATCCATTTTTAATATCATTCCTCTTTCTTCTGTTATAATATATACAGGCTTTAAGCTTTTGGTAACGGCACCTTACTTAATACCTCACAAAAAAATAAAAAATCAGCAAAACACCTAAGGTTTTTTAAAAATCCCAGGTTTTTTTTCTGACTTTTACGACTTTTTTCTTATCACAGCATCTCAAAAATTTTTCTTATAATGTAATTCTATTACTTTAGAATTTTTTATAAAACCTTTGCCTTCTCTTTTTTTTAGCAAAGTGATGCTAGAGAGGTAAGACGTTTCTGGATACTTTTGCATTCTTCCTTTAGCCTATAAGTTTCTTCTTTTAATAAATTTATGTTTTGTTTATTGTATCTTCGATGGCCCCCTTCAGTTCGCTGAATCTGGAGATTAAATTCTTTCTCATATAAGCGAATTAAGTCAACACTTAAGCCAGTAAGCTTCACTGTGTCTTTTAAGGTGTAAACAATTTCATCATCTAAGTTTTTAGACATTTTTCTAGAGTTAATCTTTCTACAAAAAACATAGAACACTTAAGATATTTTGGAGTTAGTATAGTTTCATGGACACCATTTAATTAAGTCCTTACAATTATTTTTGAGAGGATGTGTTCGAATTGGAACGTAGACCTACAGGTAAAAAGTATAATGATGAGTTTAAGAAAACCATTGTGGATTTATATCATGCGGGAAACTCATTAAAAGAATTAAGCAGCAAATATGACGTATCAGAAGTAACGATTTATAAATGGGTGAAAGAATTCACGCCCATCAGTTCAGATAAAGGTTCTGTGACACCAAAGGAGTTAGCTGAGATTCAAAAAGAAAACCCTCGATTAAAACAGGAATTAGAAATTCTAAAAAAGGCTATGGCCATAATCGCGAAAAAGTAACACAAGCAGAGCTAAACCATTTTATCGAGAAATATAAAGGGCAATACACAGTCCAGAAAATGTGCGAAGTGCTGACGATTCCAAGAAGTAGCTACTATAATTCCTTCAAAAAGACGATGTCAAAGCGTGGCCAGCAAAATCAGGGACTGACGATAGAAATCCAACGAATTCATTTGAAAAGTAAAGCGTGTTCAACGCTTGATGAAAAAGGCTGGAATTCGTTCAATTACGAAGAAAAAATATCGGCCCTATCCATCAAAAGAAAAGGTTGTGCAGCTGAATAATCTTTTAAAACGGGATTTCTCTATTCAGACGATTAATGAGAAATGGGTGTCAGATATTCCGTATATCTCTACGGTAAGAGATGGCTGGTGCTATTTGGCATCTGTATTGGATGTACATTCTAAAAAAATCGTTGGCTATTCTTTTTCTCGTTCAATGACATCCGAACTGATTATTGAAGCACTTCAAAACGCCTACACTGCTCAAAAGCCCCGAAAGGGCTTACTTCTTCATACGGATCTTGGCTCACAATACACCATAGTGAGTTTACTCAGCATGTCCACAAATACGAGATGAAGCAGTCTTTCAGGCAGAAAGGCTGCCCTTATGATAATGCCTGTATAGAGTCGTTTCATGCCATATTAAAGAAAGAAGAAGTGTATCATACGCAATATACAGACTATTCAGCTGCAAAATTAGCTATGTTTCAGTTTATAGAAGGATGGTATAACCGAAACAGAATCCTTAGTAGCCTCGGCTATCAAACTCCTCAAGCGATTGAGGATCAAATGAGAAAAACAGCTTAAGACTTAACTTTTTTGTGTCCAAATTATTGACTCAAATCCAGTTTTTTATAAATAAAAAATTATTAGAGGGAGTTTTATAAAATCCCATTAATTGTTATTAATTTCTTCAGGCTGATAACAATCAAATCGGTAATACTTTACTTTTAATTTTGATTGGCGAGCGTATTTATCCAGCTTTCTCACTGCTTCTCACTCCATGTCTATTCCTGCTAGTAACATACACACATTTTGTATACACGCTGTATTCATTCTACATAATATTCATTTCATAAAAACAGCCCTTATTAACAATAACTTTTTTGTTCTATTTACACGATATACACAAACAATTTTAATAAAGCAATTATTAAATTACTTTATTAAAAGATAGTTTTCTATTTATATACCTTGTAGAAAAAGGTTCTATTTGTCGTTATGTAGAGTAAATGATACAACATTAAAATAAATAAGATAGTTTTATCATTTACCTATATACATAAAATACTTTTAAGAATAACTTTCATTTAATTAGTAACATATATAATCCCTTGAAAGCTATATATGTTACGGTGGTGAGTGTTGGAGTATTAATCTTTTAAATTATTCTTTCGACTTTGAATCATTTGATGAACAATCTCTTCATGAGATGCTAACATTTCTCTGGTAGTAAACTGATGTTGTTTCGCATGGCGAGAAAAATTAGCTTTGCTATACCATTGATGACATAATGGACAGGGTAATTCGTTCTCTACTTCGTAAGGCGTGGAGGTCCAACGTGTTGAAGGTACAAAAGGTTTACGCGTAGTTACTTTTGTAGTTGAATAATCTCCTTTTTGTATAGGTACCTGTAGTGGTTCTGTTGTCGCAACTACTTCATTTGTATATGTGTTGTATGGAGCATCCTCTGTTTCCTCTTTAATTAGAAGATAACCAGCTTCCGACATAGATAATCCAAGCTCTTCACATCGTTGTTGAAATTGAATATAGATACTTTCTGGTAATCGAATTGGCAGTACTTTACTAGGTTCTTTTCGCTTGGATTGACGAGCGTATTTATCTAGTCTTCCCATTATTCCTCACCCCATTTTTAGTTTGTATACAGATTCAACACCTTATAGATGAACTCCTGCTGACATACTGAAGACAAATTGTAGTTATAAAGTATATACCTCACTTATATTATGTATAAAAATTGCTTCTTTCTCTTTTGATGAAAAGTCATTTTACATTCATCAACTAAACGCTTAAGATAGAATCATAATTAGGGATAGGTTGGATGGCATGAATGGCTGTCATAATATTTAGCATAGGCGGTGCTGATATGTGAAGACAGAACATAGAAGAAATACCCTTTTTTATTTTTTATGAGAAAATAATATTCAATTATTTATGTTAGAAGTCATAACAAAGTTATAGTTTTTCTATATCGATTTTTAATAATATAAGGACAGTTGTTTGAAGATTTGAAAAGACTTTTTTACACAAAGACAGCGCCCAATTAGTTAGACGCTGTCCTTGTGTATTTTTCCTATAATTCACAACAAAATCGGGTATATGTTGAACATCTGATAAGGTCCAACCAGGAAATCCCAATAAACAGAGCTGTAAAGCAAATCCTAACTTATTATGATCCCGACGATGACGCTTGATAATTTCGATATCATGAGGGGATAAGGTGTAGTAACTTCCTAATTCATACTCACTAATTTTTTCTGGAATAGATGTAAACTCTAAACGCTATTCTGACGTCAATAATTCTCTTTCACGTTTTGAGGACATGATTTTCTCCTTTATAAAATGCAAGAAAATACCTTGTTTATAGGATGCCATAGCTCAATGGATGTTAGAATGAAGTATTTTCTTGTCATGCTAACATATTTGTAAACTATTTAATTTAACTACTCAGTTGCTTCATTAGATTATTAATTGACCATAGTATCTTGTTGTATCTTGCGATACAAAGTCATTCTAGAGATACCGGCCTTCTCTGCGGCATCTGTACGACTCATACCTTGATTAATAAGATATAAAGCATAATCAATCTTTTCATCATCGGTTTTTGGTCTTCCAGGATGTTTCCCTCGTTTCCTTGCAGCCTGAATCCCTTCCTTAGTCCGTTCAGAGGTTAAATCTCGTTCAAATTGAGCAATACCAGCGAAAATAGTAAATAACATTTTTCCATGTGCTGTTGTTGTATCAAGCCATGATTCCTTTAAACTTTTCAGGTGAGCTCCTTTTTGAGAAATATGTTCCGTGATTTCAATGAGATCTTTTGTAGAACGTGATAATCGAGTTAAATCTGTTACAACAACTGTATCTTCTGGACGAAGAAATTCTAGTATACTATTTAACGCCGGCCGGTTTCGTTTTGCACCAGTTATTTTTTCGAAGAAAATACGATCACATCCAAACTCTTCAAGTTGTTTCTTTTGGCGATCTAAATTTTGGTCTAATGTAGAAACACGCATATAACCAAACTTCATGTTTATCATCTCCTTTACTAAACATTGTATCAAAAACGATTCAATGAGAATATTGTTACAAATAATATTGTTACATATTTTTGTTACACTCATTATGCAAGTTAATTAGACTAAAAGTTTATTACTAATTATTGTAACAATAATGGTCGTTTTTGTTACGGATAGTGTGGATTGACATCATTTATAAAACATATAATTATAAGGATATATCCAAAAATGATTGAATACACACTCTTTTTAAAAATTATATAGCAGAAAGCTATGAACCTGAAGATTCATAGCTTTTTTTATTCAGTATAAAACTTTTATTTATTTTATTAAAACTATATAGCTGAAGTTTAACAACATGGATAAAGAGTTTAATTAATTCCTTCCGTATTACCATAGTCTAAACCAAACGAAATTTCTTTTAACGCATCAATGAAAATATGTGTAGCTGCGTCTAGATGTTTATCCTTTCTATAGACAATTCCCACATTACGAGCAAGATTAGAATTTCGTATAGGAATGATCTTTATATTAGGTTGATTAAGATACTCTAGCTAAGGGCTAGTTTCTTTTTCAAATTATGCTTAGCGAGGGAAAATTCAGTTTCTAACTTCCATAAAATATATTATATTGGGTTTTATGTAATTTGGTTGGCGGGACCCCTATAAACTTTTTTGTTCATTTTCATAAAGCTTAATGCTTTCATCACTTGATTGAATCATGTCTTTTTCCATCACAATTTTTGACTCCGTATTGGCTTTTCCTACCTTCAATTGGTACTTCATATCACGTTCCAACTCATTCATTTCTTGTTGGGGTTGACGTTTATGTTTAACTTCTAGTGCAATGGCTTTTTCATAGTTGTTCATTTTCTTTTTGACAAACAGTTTCTCTAAATCCTTCACCAAAAGCTCATATCCTTATTTTCTTTTTGTTCCTTTCCCTCCCTCATTTTCTTAACAATATGAATTATATTAAGTTCCCTTTGTGTATCTTAGGTAT
>Ga0182747_1003217_pt1 | contig 11063 bp, 10 predicted proteins | sample eDN3rd30CBELigBY_FD_128526 | JGI IMG/M metagenome (GOLD analysis project Ga0182747, IMG submission 128526) | Enriched backyard soil microbial communities from Emeryville, California, USA - eDNA 3rd pass 30_C BE-Lig BY (version 2) (version 2) | ecosystem: Environmental > Terrestrial > Soil >...
GCGGCCGGAGACCAAGATCGTGCTGGCCGAGCCTGCGAATGCGGCCCTCGTCTCCAGCGGGATCGCGCAGCAGCGCGGCGAGGGGCATGCGCCCGCCGCGACCCATCCGGCTTTCGAGCCGCACCCGATTCAGGGCTGGACCCCGGATTTCATCCCCTTCGTCCTGCAGGAGGCGATGGATTCCAAAGGCTATGACGATCTGGTCACGGTTCCCGGCCCCGAAGGCGTCGCCTGGGCGCAGAAACTCGCCTCGGGCGAGGGGATCCTGACCGGCATCTCGGGCGGGGCGACCTTCGCCGTCGCGATGCGGATTGCCGAAGCCGCGCCCGAAGGGACGGTGATCCTCGCCATCCTGCCCGATACGGGCGAGCGTTACCTGTCCACGCCGCTTTTCCAGCAGATCCCCGAGGAGATGGACGAGGCGGAACTGGCGCTCTCGCGCTCGACCCCCGGATACCAGATGGGCTGAAGGAGGGCGAAATGGAAACGCTGGACCCGGTGGACTGGGGTGATTTCGCACGCGTCGCCCATGAGGCGGTGGACCGCGCCATCCTTCACACCCGGACGCTGGGCGACCGGCCGGTCTGGCGTCCGCTGCCTGCTGAAAGCGGCGCGGCCTTCAGGCGGCCCCTGCCGCGCGGGCCGCAGCCCTTGCCCGAAGTGGTCGATGAGGCGTGGCAGGACGTCCTCTCCCATCCGATGGGCAATACCCATCCGCGCTTCTGGATGTGGTATATGGGGGCCTCCAGCCTGACCGGGGCGCTGGCGGATTTTCTTGCCGCTGTCGATGGCTCGAACCTTGGCGGCGGCGCCCATGCCGCGGCCGAGGTCGAGCGGCAGGTGATCGACTGGATGAAGGCGGTCGCGGGTTTCCCGCCCGAGGCAAGCGGCACGCTGACCAGTGGTGGTTCGGCCGCGAATCTGATCGCGCTGACCGTGGCGCGAAACCAAGCAGCCGCCTTCAACCTGCGCGAGGAAGGGGTCGCCGCCCTGCCGCGACCCCTGCGCTTCTACGCCTCGGATCAGGTGCATGGCTGCCACCGCAAGGCGGTCGAGATGCTTGGCCTTGGCAATCGCGCCCTGCGCCGGATCCCCAGCGGCCCGGATTTCCGCCTTGATCCCGTCGCCCTTGCCGCGGCCATCGCCGAGGATCGCCGCGCGGGCTGGCAACCCGCTTGCGTGATCGCGACTGCGGGCACGGTCAATACCGGCGCGATCGACCCGCTGCCGGAACTGGCCGACCTCTGCCAGCGCGAGGGGCTGTGGCTGCATGTCGACGGCTGCATCGGCGCGGTGGCCCGCCTGTCGGAGCGGTATGGCCATCTGCTTCAGGGGATCGAACGCGCGGACAGCCTTGCCTTCGATCCGCACAAGGGGCTGCATGTCCCCTTCGAGGCGGGCTGCGTCCTGCTGCGTGATCCCGCCGCGCATCTGGGCAGTTTCGCGCTTCATTCCGAATATCTCGATCAGGCCGCGCGCGGCATCGCCGCAGGCGGCTGGCTTCTCGACTATGGCTTCCAGACCTCGCGCGGGTTTCGTGCCTTGAAGGTCTGGATGATGATGAAAGAGCATGGCGCGGATCGTTTCGGACGGATCATCGGGCGCAATATCGACCTGGCGCACCGGCTGGCGGCGCGGGTCGATGCCGAGGCGCGGCTCTCGCGGCTGGAGCCTGTGACGCTCGACATCGTCTGCTTCCGCTATGATCCGGGCGGAATAACACCGGAGGCGAGGACCGCGCTCAATATCGAGATCATGATGCGCCTTCAGGAAAGCGGGGTCGCGGCCTTCTCGGACACCACGCTGCGGGGCGAGCATTGGCTTCGCGCAGCGATCTGCAACCACCGCACCACGCCCGAGGATATCGACGCGGCGATCACGGCGCTGGTCGAACTGGGCGATATGCTGAGTTCCGCCGCCACCCGTGGGGGCGCAAGGTGAAAAGAAATGCTCTTCCTCCTTAGGCCGCTCGCGCAGGAAAGTTTCCGGGCCGATCGTCCCTGAACCCGATCCCCGTCGGTCCTGTGCCTGCTGGAGAGGACTCTATTCGCCCGAAACCCACGCATGATGTATGATCCGGTCTTGCCAAGAGGGGTCCGGCATCAGAAATCGGACCCAACGAACAAAGGGGTGCGTGATGAGAACGCTTGCATTTTCGACCTTGGCTGCAATCTGCGTGGCGGGTGCCGCGATGGCAGCCGATTTCGGCCCGCTGGTCGCGCCGGATGAACTCAAGACCCTGACCGCCGCTCCCGACGCGCCGCTGGTCCTCGACATCCGGGGTGAGGCCTATGGCCAGGGCCATATCGAGGGCGCGGTCTCGGCGCCCTATGAACGCTTCCGCGGCCCGGCGACCAATCCGGGCGCGCTGGTCCCCGAGGATCAGCTTGAAGCCACGCTGCGTGAGCTGGGTGTGACGCTGGAGCGTCCGGTGGTGATCGTCCATCAGGGTGAGGACGACAGCGACTTCGGCGCCGCCGCCCGCGTCTACTGGACGCTCAAATCCTCGGGCGTCAGCCATCTTGCGATCCTGAATGGCGGCATGGGCGCATGGAGCGCCGCCGGCCTGCCGCTGGAGACCAAGGCGAACCAGCCGGCGCCGTCGGACGTGGACATCACCTTCTCGCATCGCTGGCTGGCGACGACAGACGACGTCTCGGCAATCGTCAAGGGCGAGCATCAGGCGAAGCTGATCGATTCCCGTCCCGCCCCCTTCTTCGAGGGGCAGAAAAGCCATCCCAATGCCGCGAAGCCCGGCACGCTGCCGGGGGCCGAGAATATCTCGCACGCGGTCTGGTTCAATGATCCGACCGAGGTGATGAACTCGACCGAAGCGACTGATATCGCCGCGAAACTCGGGATCAAGAAGTCCGAGCCGGTGGTGGCCTTCTGCAATACCGGCCATTGGGCCGCGACCGAATGGTTCGCGCTCTCCGAGCTGGCCGGGGTCGAGGACGCCAAGCTCTACCCGGATTCCATGGTCGGCTGGTCGCAGGCGGGCGGCGCGATGGAGAACACGCCCGGCCTGATGCAGAACCTGCTGAACCAGATCAAGGGTAGCAACTGATGACGGACACTGTCGCGGCCCCGGCCACGGGTCAGGCGGCGCAGCGGGGGCTGGTGATCCTCGCGGGGCTGGCGGCGATTGCCGCCGTCGCCCTTTTCGCCGGTGCGCGCTATGGCCTGCTGCTGGCGATCGGGCTTGGCTTCGGGATCGCTCTCGAAGGGCTGCGCTTCGGTTTTGCCGGACCGTGGCGCGCGATGATCCTGCGCCGCGAGCCGGCGGGGATCCTCGCGCAGCTTCTGGCCATCGCCATCGTCTCGGTCGTGGCCTTCCCGATGATCGCGAACCATCCGGGCGAGATCGCGGGGGCGGCGGCACCGATCGGCTATGCCATGATCGCGGGCGCCTTCGTCTTTGGCGCGGCGATGCAGGTGGTGCTGGGCTGCGGCTCGGGCACGCTGGTCAATGCGGGCAGCGGCAATCCGGTCGCGTTGCTGGCGCTGCCCTTCTTCGCCATCGGCAGCTTCCTCGGCGCTTACTGTCTGATCTGGTGGACCGATCTCGGCGCGCTGCCGATTCTGACGCTGACCGGCACCTCGGGCCTGATGCTGACGCTGGCGCTGCTTGCGGGCGTTTCCCTGTTGCTGCTGGTGCTGGCAGCGCCCGGCCAGCGGCGCGTGCCGGCAAGGCTGCTTATCGCGGCGCTGGCCGTCGCGGCGCTGGCGATCGGCAACCTCGTCGTGGCGGGGCAGCCCTGGGGCGTGGTCTATGGCCTCGGCCTCTGGGCGGCGAAGGGTGCGGTCGCACTTGGCGCCGACCTCTCAGGCTCGGCCTTCTGGAGCGCGCCGGGCAACGCTGCGCGGCTGGGCGAGAGCGTGCTGACCGACGTGACCTCGCTGACGAATATCGGCCTTATCGTCGGCGCGTTTCTGGTCGCAAGCTGGCGGACGGGCGGGCTGTCGCAGCCTTTGCCCAGGCTGCCCGCGCGGGCCTGGGTCGCGACGATCGTGGCCGGGTTCCTGCTGGGCTATTCCTCGCGCCTCGCCTTCGGCTGCAATGTCGGTGCCTTCTTCTCGGGGATCTCGACCGGCAGCCTGCATGGCTGGGTCTGGTTCGCCGCCGGTTTCGCCGGATCGGTCGTCGGCGTGAGGCTAAGGCCGCTTCTGGGGATGGAGGGGCGCGCATGACCCGCAGCGTCACCGCCCCCATCGCGATCCTGTTCCTCGGGCTGCTGATGGTCTTCGACCATGCCACCTCCGACCTGAACCCCTACAAGGCGCCGCCGATCATCGCCCTCGGCTCGGGCGTCGTGGCTTCGGGCGGCTTCTGCGGGGCAATGCCCGAATAATCCGCTTGCGCACTTGATCCCCGGCAGAGGCATGGCATTCTGCCGGGGCACCGGAACGACGCGAGCGAGAGGACATGACCCCAGCCCTGCTGACCAATCGCGACGCGCGCCGGCTTTTCCTTGACCGCCATCTTCTCCTCCGGCCCGGATCGGGCAGCGGTCGCGGTGCCGATCTTCAGGGCGTGCTGGGCGGGCTGGGCTTCGTGCAGGTCGACAGCGTCAACACACTGGCGCGTTCGCATGACCTGATCCTGTGGTCGCGCCGTGGGCAGTATCGTCCGCCCGCGCTGGACCGGATGATCGCGCGGGACCGCGCGGGGTTCGAGCACTGGACCCATGACGCGGCCATCATCCCGATGCAATTCTATCCGATGTGGCGGCTGAAATTCACCCGCGACGAGGCGCGGATGCGCCAACGCTGGCCGAAATGGCGGCGCGAGGGATGGGATTCGGAAATCGACACCGTCCTGCAGCGCATTGCCGATACCGGCCCCGCCTCTTCGCGCGACGTGGGCGAGGGGGAGGAGCGGGGCTCCTCGGGCTGGTGGGACTGGCACCCGTCCAAGACCGCGCTGGAATATCTCTGGCGTTCGGGCCGACTGGCGATCCGGCACCGGCAGGGCTTTCGCAAGGTCTATGACCTGAGCGAGCGGGTCATTCCCGCGGAATATATCGGCCAGCATGTCGAGGACGAGCGCATCGTCGACTGGGCGATGTCGGCGGCCCTCGACCGGCTGGGCTTTGCCACCAGCGGCGAGCTTGCCGCCTTTTTCGAGATCGCGACGCGAGACGAGGCGAAGGCATGGTGCGCGGCGGCGCTGTCCAGCAGCCGGATCGTTCCGGTGGATGTCGAAGGCGCGGATGGTGCGCTGCGCCGGTCCTTCACGACGCCCGAATTGCTGGATCTGCTGCCGGATCTGCCCGAGCCGATTGACAGGGTGCGTATCCTCTCGCCCTTCGATCCCGCCTTGCGTGATCGCGCCCGAGCAGAGCGGTTGTTCGGCTTTCACTACCGGATCGAGATCTTCGTCCCGGCCGAGCGTCGCCGCTATGGCTATTACGTCTTTCCGGTCATGCAGGGCGCGCGGATGATCGGCAGGCTCGACGCCAAGCGCGAGGCGGGCGGGCTTTCGGTAGCGGCTTTCTGGCCCGAGCCGGGGATCCGCATTGGCAAGCAGCGCCTGAAGGGGCTGCGGGCCGAGCTTGAGCGGATCGCCTCCTTCGCGGGGCTGGAGCGGATCGAGATGGCCGCGGACTGGCTGCGCGCGTGATCCCGCGCCTCACGGCTGCCTAGGACCGGCCGGGCTGAAGCGGGCTGCGGTCGATATTGACCATCGCGGCCCCGAGGCGCGGATCGGCGGCGACGGTCTCGCGATGCCGGGGCAGGGCGAATTGCTGCTCGCGTTGCAGATAGGCCAGAAGCTTCTCGCGGATCTCGCAGCGCAGGTCGAAGGCCTTCCCGGCATGGGAGGCGCTGGCGAGGATGCGGACCTCGACCACATTCTCGCGGAAATCGGTCACTTGCAGCACGAAGACATCGCGGTTCCACAAGGGCGAGGCGCGGACGATACGCTCGGCCTCGGCCCGAAGGTCGGGGATCGAGACCTCGTAATCGAGATAGATCAGCACGGTCCCGATCAGCGTCGCATCGCTGCGCGTCCAATTCTGGAACGGCTGCTCCATGAAGTAGTTGAGGGGCACGATCAGCCGGCGCTTGTCCCAGATCCGCACGACGACATAGGTGGCGGTGATTTCCTCGACATTGCCCCATTCGCCCTCGACGATCACCGCGTCGTCAATGCGGATCGGCTGCGTCACGGCAAGCTGGATGCCCGCGAACAGGTTTCGCAGCACCGGTTGCAGGGCAAGACCCACCACGATCCCCGCCGCCCCGGCCGAGGCGAGCAGGCTGACACCGTATTGCCGCACCCCGTCGATGGTCATCAGCGCCGCGCTGAGCCCGACCGCGACCAGCAGGACCGAGGCGACCCGTTCGAGGATGCGCGTCTGCGTGACATGTTTTCGCGCCAGCAGGTTGTCCTCGACATCCAGACGAAAGCGCCGCAGATGCAGCGTCATCCAGATTTCCAGCATGATGCGCAGCACCCATGTCACGCAGGCGATGAAGGCGATCAGCATTGCGTGGCGCAGCATTTGCCCCTCGCGCAGCGGCAGGGGCGCGATATTGGCGGCGAAGGACACCGCCATGATCATCATGCCCAGCTGCACCGGCCCCCGTGTCCGCGACAGCAGCTTGCGCCAGAACTCGTCACTGTGGCGCATGGCCCTTTGCGCCAGCAGGTAAAGCAGGAAGCAGGCCGCCCATGCGGCGGCCAGAGCGACGACAAAGATCAGGCTGGTTTCCATCCAGGAGCGCATCGGGCCTCCGGTTTCATGCTGGTTTCCGTTAAGCGCCAGGCCCGCCTCGATGAAAAGGCTGGATGGTCCGCCCGGCGGTCCATCTCCGGGTCGTCCTGACGCGATTGCGTTTTTGGAACGACTGCCGGGTGGGGATGTTCCCCCGGCTCAAGATCCCGTGAAGTCGGATGGGGTCAGGCTTCCGCGCGCGAAGCCACGAAGAACAGCCGCGGAAAGGCCAGAAGGCACCGCCCGTCGGATTCGGGATAGGCGGGCGCGATTTCCTCGCGATAGGCGTGCAGGAACGACGCCTGCTCGTCCACGTCGAGGGTGGCGAGATAGGGACGCAGGGCCGATCCCTTGAACCATTCCACGATGGCATCGACGCCTTCGAGTTCGTGGTTATAGACCGTCCGCCAGATATCCACCCGCGTGGCATGGGGCCTGAGCAGCGCGTGGAGCGCGGGCGGCCGCATCAGCGGCTTGCGGCGCGCATTCGCGGACCCCATCCGCGCCGACCAGCGCGGATCATCGGCCACCTTACGCATCGCGCGATGCGAGGGCTCGTCGAGATTGTCGGGCATCTGGACCGCCAGCGCACCGCCCGGCGAGAGCAGATTCACGAGGCGGACGAACAATGCCTCGTGATCCTCGACCCATTGCAGCGAGGCATTGGCAAAGATCACGTCGGGCGGGGTGGTGGGCCGCCAATCCTCGATCGTGTCGGGCAGGAACTCGCATTCCGGCAATTTCCTTCGTGCGGTCGCGATCATGTCGGGGTCGGAATCGATGCCGACGATCCGCGCCGCCGGATAGCGCCGCGCAAGCAGGGCGGTCGAATTGCCCGGCCCGCTGCCCAGATCGACGACAAGATCGGGCCGCTCTACCGGGACCGCGTTCAGAAGGTCGCGGGCGGGGCGGGTCCGGTCGTCCAGAAACCGGGAATATTGCGACGCGCTCCAACCCATGCCGATCCCCTAATCCCTTGGAAAGACCAATCCCTCGAAGAGCTTCCGCGCCGTTCGCAGCGTGCCCGCGCCGGTCACTTTGCCTTCGGCGTCCTGCTCGATCAAGACATGGGCCGCGCCGCTTGGATGCTCGACCAGAAAGCGGCCATCGGTCGGCAGGCGGGCCAATGCGGCGGCGGGCGTGCCGGGCAGAGTGCAGGCGGTCGCTACGCTGACGGCGGCAAAGACCCCGATCGAGGCATGGGCGCGATGCGGAATGAAGCTGCGCGTCCCGATCGTGCCGCCCGCGGCCGGGGCCGAAACCAGCGTCATCTTGGGCACGGATTTCTCGGTAACGTCGCCAAGGTTCATCAGCGGTCCGGCCTTGAGGCGGATGGCCTCGACCCGCGCCCTGAGCTTGCCGTCGGCCTCCAGCGCCTCACGGTCCTCGTTGCCGGTCAGGCCGAAATCCGAGGCGCGCATGATGACGCAGGGCATGCCGTTGTCGATCAGGGTGCAGGCGACGCCCTCGATCACGTCGACCGCATTGCCGCTGGGCAGCAATGCCCCGCACATCGACCCGGCGATGTTCTGAAACATCAGCGGCACAGGCGCGGCGCTGCCCGGCACGCCGTCAATGGTGGCCTCGCCCGCATAGGTCACGCGCCCGCCGGGGGTCTGGACGCGGGCCAGCGCCACCTCGCCCGTGTTCAGCATGTGGATGCGGACCGGGGTTTCCTCGGCCGCGACAGGGACCAGCCCGCGCTCGATCGCGGCGGGGCCGACGCCGGCCAGGATATTGCCGCAGGCCTGCGCGCCCGAGACCAGTGCCTGATCGACAAAGACCTGCAGGAACAGGTAATCCACATCCGCATCCGCGCGCGAGGACGGAGACAGGATCGCGACCTTCGAGGTCAGCGGATCCGCGCCCCCGATCCCGTCGATCTGGCGCGGATCGGGGCTGCCCATGATCCTGAGCAGCAGGTCGTCACGCGCCGCCGGGTCATTCGGCAGGTCCGAGGCGAGGAAATAGGCCCCCTTGGAGGTGCCGCCCCGCATCCAGAGGCAGGGGATGCCCGCCTCAGACATATTTCAGCCCCTTGGCCGCGAGGCGGGGGCGCATGTCATAGATGTCGAGGCCCAGCTCTCCGGCAGCCAGTCGTTGCCGCTTGGCCTCCTCGGCCGCGACACGCTGGCGCGCGGCGTCCAGAACGGCCGCAGCATCGGCGCGGCGCACGACGCAGACCCCGTCATCATCCGCGACGATGACGTCTCCGGCCTCGATCGCCTGTCCGGCGCAGACCACCGGGACATTGACCGATCCCAGCGTCTCCTTGACCGTGCCCTGCGCGCTGATGGCCTTCGACCAGACCGGAAAGCCCATCTGGGTCAGGTCGCGGATATCGCGGACGCCCGCGTCGATCACCAGTCCCCGGCACCCCCGCGCCATGGCCGAGGTCGCGAGCAGATCGCCGAAATAGCCATTGTCGCAGGGCGAGGTGGGCGCAAGGACCAGAATATCGCCGTCCTGCAACTGCTCGATCGCGACATGCAGCATCCAGTTGTCGCCGGGCGGCGCGCTGATCGTCACCGCGCTGCCCGCGATCCGCGCGCCGGGGTAGATCGGGCGCATGTAGCTCGCAAGGCAGCCGATCCGGCCCTGCGCCTCATGGACGGTGGCGACGCCGGCCTCGGCCAGACCTGCGATGATTGCCGCATCGACGCGGGAAATGTTCTGAACAACCTTGGCCATGGCTCAGCCTTTCTTCACCGGCGGGGTGCCGTGGGTGTGGAATGTCTCGATGGTCTTCAGGCCCCAGGCCTGACCCTTCTTGCGGTCGGCCTCGGTCCAAACCACCGGCTGCCAGTCGGGGGCGAGGATCAGCCGCGCCCCGGCATTGGCGAGTTCCACCCGGTTCCCAGCCGGCTCCCAGACATAAAGGAAGAACGTCCCCTGAATCGCGTGCTTATGCGGCCCGGTCTCGATATGGACGCCGTTCTGCAGGAAGATGTCGGCGGCGCGCAGGATGTCCTCGCGCTGGTCGGTGGCATAGGTGACGTGATGCAGCCGCGCCTCGCCGCCGCCATGCTCCTCGGTGCAGGCGAGGTCATAGGACTTGTTGTTGACGGTGAACCAGCAGCCGCCGATCCGGCCATTGTCGAGCTGGATCATCTCGGTCACGCGGCTGCCAAGGCAGGTCTCCATGAAGCGCCGGAACTCGGTCACGTCCGAGGCCAGCAGGTTCAGGTGATCCAGTCGGCGCGGCGCGGCGCCGGTGAAGGCGCTGGCGGTGTTCCTCAGCGCCGCGCGCTCGGCTGCGTCCTGCGGTCGATACCAGACCGTGTCGTAATAGATCTCGAAGACATGGCCGAAGGGATCCTCGAAGCGGAAGGCGCGGCCGTGGGACTGGTCGCCATCCACCCAGCCAAGGATCTTGTAGCCCGAGGCCTCGATCGCCGCGACGCGGCGCGCAAGGGCTTCGGGCGAGGCGGCGCGATAGGCGACATGGCCGATGCCGGTGGTCGCGGCCCGCGTCAGCTTCAGCGTGGCATGTTCGTAATCGTCCCAGGCGCGCAGATAGGCGCTGGTTTCGTCCTGACCCGAGAGCTTCAGCCCATAGATGCGGGTGAAGAAATCAAGGCTTTCGTCGAAGCGGTCGGTCAGCATCTCGACATGGGCGAGATGGGCAATGTCGTGGCAGGCTTCCATCAGAGTTCATCCACGGTGCGCGGGAAGATCGACTGGAAGCCCTCGGCATATTGGGCCTTGCGCCCGCCCGACTGGCCGCCCGAGTTCCGCATGAAATGGTTGGCGCGGTTCTGGGCGACGCGGGTATAGAACTCCCACAGATGCTCCTGTCCTTCCATGCATTCGATGGCGGCGCGCTTCTTGTCCCAGACCGGGGTGATGTCGAGGAAGGTGTCGGGCTTCCAGCCCATCTGCTCGGTCTGGTGCGGCTCGAACAGGTAAAGCTGCGGCGCGCCCAGCACCTTCTGGCCCGGCTCATGTCCCCAGGCCTGCGCGATCATCCGGCATTCCAGCGCCACCTGCGTCGCATACATGTGGTCGGTGTTGTAGGGATCATACTGGCTGTGGCTCAGCATGAAGCTTGGCTGCACCTTGCGGATCACATCGACCAGCCGGAACTTGTCCTCCTGCTCCAGATGCAGGGGATAGTCGCCAAGATCGAATTCGATCAGGTCATGGACACCAAGCGCCTGCGCCGCCTTTTCGGCCTCGGCGCGGCGGGCGGACTTGACCCGGTCGAGGGTCATTCCCGGTTCCTTCCACAGTTTCGCGCTTTCGCCACGCTCGCCGAAGGACAGGCAGACAACGGTGACCTCATAGCCCTTCTCGGCATGCAAGGCGATCGCGCCACCGCAGCGCCAGACGAAATCGGCAGCA
>Ga0182747_1003219_pt1 | contig 11056 bp, 12 predicted proteins | sample eDN3rd30CBELigBY_FD_128526 | JGI IMG/M metagenome (GOLD analysis project Ga0182747, IMG submission 128526) | Enriched backyard soil microbial communities from Emeryville, California, USA - eDNA 3rd pass 30_C BE-Lig BY (version 2) (version 2) | ecosystem: Environmental > Terrestrial > Soil >...
ACAAGGCACAAAAGCGCCAATTCAACGATTAGCAGATAAAATCTCTGGCGTATTTGTACCGATTGTCATCGGCATTGCAATCCTGACATTCTTCGTTTGGTTTTCCTTAGTTGAACCAGGGAATTTCACGCAAGCACTTGAGGTGTTAATTGCAGTTCTTGTTATTGCTTGTCCATGTGCACTAGGTTTAGCGACTCCAACTTCAATCATGGCTGGGTCTGGGCGTGCAGCTGAATTCGGCATTTTATTTAAAGGCGGAGAGCATTTAGAACAAACACAGGGCATCGATACAGTTGTAGTAGATAAAACCGGCACTGTCACACATGGTAAACCCGTCTTAACGGATGTTTACGCAGTTAGTGGCCAAAATGAAGAGAAGTTTTTATCCCTGATTGGTGCAGCAGAGAAACAATCTGAGCATCCGCTCGCCCAAGCGATCGTTCAAGGGATTCTAGATAAAGGCATCGAATTGGGGAATGTCCAATTCTTTGAAGCAATTCCGGGCTACGGTGTACAGGCAACCGTTTCAGGTCAGGGGGTTGTCATTGGTACACGTAAATTGATGCAGCAATACGGGATTGATATTCAATCGGTGCTGCCTACAATGGAGAAGCTTGAAAGTGATGGGAAAACAGCCATGCTAGCGGCCATTAATGGACAGTATGCTGGTCTGGTAGCTGTAGCAGATACCATTAAAGAAACATCCAAAGAAGCGATAGTCCGCTTGCAAGACATGGGCATCAAGGTGATTATGATGACTGGCGATAACAAACGTACAGCACAAGCCATTGGTAAAGAGGTAGGCGTCGACGCAGTAATTGCAGAAGTATTGCCTGAAGGGAAAGCAGAAGAGGTCAAGAAGCTGCAGCAACAGGGAAAAAAGGTAGCGATGGTCGGCGATGGCATTAATGACGCACCGGCACTGGCAACAGCAGATATCGGTATGGCAATTGGAACGGGTACGGATGTCGCCATGGAAGCAGCGGATATTACATTAATTCGTGGGGACCTAAACAGTATTGCAGATGCTATCTTAATGAGCCGCAAAACAATGCGCAATATCAAACAAAACCTATTCTGGGCATTTGCTTATAACATTATCGGGATTCCGATTGCAGCAGTGGGTCTCCTTGCTCCATGGGTAGCAGGCGCGGCAATGGCATTTAGTTCCGTATCGGTTGTGTTAAATGCATTACGTTTACAGAGGGTGAAATTAGAAAAAAATAAAGAACAATAGCCAATTTTAAGGTGAGGAATGAATAAGGGGGGACAATGTGAAAAAAATTAAAATCGCCATCAATGGAGGAATCGGATTTGGTGCTAAACTCAATTCGAAACAGCTTATCACGATCTCCAAATATATGAATGACGATGAGGAACTGGAGTTAACCACATTCCAACAGCTCTATATAGAAATACCTGAAGATAAAAAAGAAGCAATCATAGAAGAGTTCGAAAGTGTCGGGTTAGCCTGTTATCCTGTTGGAAACTTCGTAAAAAGCTTGAAAACCTGTAATTTTTGCAAAGGGGAATTCGAGGAAGGAATGCCTGTCGCAAAGGAATTAAATCAACGTATAGCAGGAAAACCAGTCCCATTTACTTTGAAGGTTGCATACACAGGCTGTCCAATTGGCTGTGGCGAACCGATGTTAAGCGATATAGGAATTATGAAGATGAAAGATCATTACAATTTATATGTGGGGGGGAAGGCAAAAGGGAAAGATGCCGAAGTAGGCACTTTGCTGCTGGAGAATCTCACACCGGAAGAATTGTACGATTCAGTAGAGAAAATCGTTGCGCTATACGCGCAAAACGGGAAGAAAAGGGAGACATTCTATAAATTTTTGAGACGGATAGGCAGGGAGCAATTAATAAGTTAAGTTTTAACAGGGCATTAATTCAATGGGAATTAATGCTCTTTTTTATTGGAGAGCATGAAACCAATTTAATGTGCCATTCGTAAATATAATTATTGAAAGAATATTTCGTCATCTCTAGCAATCTATTTTCTATATCTAAAGGAGGTTTTCAAATGAATCATGCTCGAGTAGCAACAGAATGCCCAAAATGCGGCGGTAAAGAATTCGGAAAAGGGAAACATAGTGGATATGCAGCCATGTATCCATCCAGAATGAGTTTTGGTTCAGATGTCGAATATATTATTTGTACGAAATGTGGATTTATCATCGAAAGCTATGTAACCAAACCAGAGAAATTTAAAGGGACACTTTAGGGGCAGTTCAAGTGTCGGCAGCACCATGCATGCGTTTTGAAATGAGTTTTTTGGAATTAGCTGAAATAATAGAAAAAGAGGTATTTGTCATGGTAACCAAAAGTGAAAAAGAAATTCTATTGGAAAATAGCGTCGAAAATTTCAAAGTGCTGCTCGGTATTATCGAATCCGTCCCTAGCAGAAAACGCAGCCTTTCAATTGAAACGGAAGAAAGAGATAAGAATTTTCGAGATGTACTGATGCATCTTTATGAATGGCATGCCATGCTTGAAAGATGGTATAGAGAAGGGATGGATGGAGATATCCCTTTCATGCCGGCGCCAGGTTACAAATGGAAGACTCTGAAACTGCTTAATAAGCAGATTTGGGAAAACTATCAAGACGTAACCTTAAATCAAGCCATTAAAAAATTGAAGTTAAGCCATGAAAGAATTATGGCTCTTATAAACCGGCATACCAACGAAGAAATCATGACCAAAAAATATTATAAGTGGACCAAAACAAGTAATTTATACAGCTATTTTGCAGCAAACACATCCCATCACTACACTTGGGCCATCAAAAAATGTGAAGCTATTGCAAAGGCGATAGAAGGGGAGAGAGAATCCGTTGGTTGAAAATTTTATTGAATTTAAGCGTGCCACTGAAGCCGGTATGTTAGAAGAAGTGAAAAAACTTTTTTTAGAGTATGGCCAGTCTTTAGCTATTAATCTAGATTTTCAAAATTTTGATGCCGAACTAAAATCGCTGCCAGGAAAGTATGCCCCACCAAATGGCACGATTATCCTGGCAATAGTGAATGGGCAAGTTGCAGGATGTGTGGCACTTCGCAAATTGAAAGATCGTATATGTGAAATGAAAAGACTATACGTCCGTGATGAATACAGAGGACTAAGGATCGGAAAGGGGCTAATTGAGGCAATCATCAATGAAGCGGCTCGTCTAAATTACGAATACATGAGGCTAGATACCCTTTCAACGATGGAAAAAGCGCAAAGTCTATACCGGTCATTAGGATTTTATGAGATTGAACCATACGTTTTTAATCCCATGGAAGGTACGAAATTTATGGAACTAAAATTGGGCTCATTCTAAATGAACTGGTTCTCGCAGTTAACGAGCGCGTTTCGCGAGTAAAGCGGGAACGCGCTCTTCTGGTAGCGCAAAGTCGCTCGTAAAAGGGGAGAACGCGCTCGAGAACAAGTCAAAACCGCTCGTAAGCCGAGCAAACTCGCTCGTGAAAGAACAAGCCGCGCGTAAAAGGAGCCAACACGCTCGAGAACAAATCAAAACCGCTCATAATCCGAGCAAAGTCGCTCGTAAAAGAACAAGCCGCGCGTAAAAGGAGCCAACACGCTCGAGAACAAATCAAAATCGCTCGTAATCCGAGCAAAACCGCTCGTAAAAGAAAAAGCCGCTCGTAAGCCGAGCAAACTCGCTCGAGAAGAAGTCAAAACCGCTCATAATCCGAGCAAAACCGCTCGTAAAAGAAAAAGCCGCGCGTAAAAGGAGCCAACTCGCTCAAGAACAAATCAAAACCGCTCATAATCCGAGCAAAGTCGCTCGTAAAAGAACAAGCCGCGCGTAAAAGGAGCCAACGCGCTCGAGAACAAATCAAAACCGCTCGTAATCCGAGCAAACTCGATCGTGAACTAACCCCTCTCCCCATAAACCAACCCCCATCCCTTGACACAGCCCCCAACTTCATTAAATGATAGGTTTAACAATGATAAGGGTGAAGAAGATGAACAATTCCATAAATATTTTAGTAATTGAAGATGATGAAGATATTAATCGACTGCTGTGCAGGATTGTGAGCCAGAGCGGCTATTCAGCGAAGGCTGCTTATTCCGGTACCGAGGCCGGCATTTATTTGGAAAGTCAGAAATGGGATATGGTGCTGCTGGATTTAATGCTTCCTGGTTTGTCTGGCGAAGCAATCCTGAAGAAGTTAAGAAAAGAGAGTAATGTGCCTATCATTATTATCTCTGCCAAGCCGGAAACCCAAACGAAGATCGATACCTTAAGGGCAGGGGCAGATGACTATATTACGAAACCTTTTGATATTGAAGAGGTTTCAGCAAGAATTGATTCTTGCCTGCGCCGATACAAACCGTCAACCGATGTACCCACTGCAACTCAGATACATCACAAAGATCTCGTCCTCGATACAGAGGCAAAAGCCGTAGCCGTTCTAAATAAGGAAATTAAATTAACTGCACTTGAATACGACATTCTTTACCTGCTCATGTCATCGCCCAAGAAGGTATTCACGAAAGCAAACCTTTTCGAAAGTGTTTGGCATGAGGCCTTCCATGGCGATGATAATACGGTGAATGTTCATATAAGCAATATTCGAACTAAGCTTGCTAAAGCAAATCCGGATGAAGAGTATATCGAAACGATTTGGGGAATGGGGTACCGATTGAAAACTTAAGGTTTTCTTAAGAATTCGCTTAAGCCTTCCTTATTGTTTTCTCCTTATAGTAAAAGAGTAAGTACATCAATCAGAATTTATAAAAATACTCTTAAGGAGGAAATGCCATGAACGAGTATGTTCTTAAAACCAGCCAATTATCAAAGAAATACCAAAATAAAATGGCACTTGACCAAGTGAACCTAGCCATTAAAGAGGGTTCGATTTATGGCTTCATTGGGCAAAATGGAGCCGGAAAATCAACATTAATCCGCCTGATTGCAGGTCTTGCTTTTCCAACAGCCGGAACATTTGAGTTGTTTGGAGTGGGCCATGAACCTGAGTTGCATGAAGCAAGAAAACGAATAGGGACGATCATTGAAGGACCAGCCCTTTATCCGAATATGACAGCTGCTGAAAATCTGGAAGCCCACAGATTATTAAAAGGAATTCCAGGGAAGGAATGTGTTGAGAAAACGCTTGCTCTCGTAGGCTTGCAAGACACAGAGAAAAAGAAAGCGAAGAATTTCTCCTTGGGGATGAAACAGCGTCTTGGGCTGGCGATTGCCCTATTAGGAGATCCTGAATTTTTAATTCTAGATGAACCAATCAATGGGTTAGACCCAATGGGCGTGGTTGAAATTCGTGAGTTATTGAAGAAGCTAAACCAAGAATATGGCATTACGATTTTGATTTCGAGTCATATTTTAAGCGAGCTCCACTTACTAGCAACTCATTATGGAATTATTCATAATGGCGAGTTGCTGGAGCAGCTAACAGCGCAAGAACTAAATGAAAAGAGTCAGCATTATCTCCACATTAAAGTGGACAATCCCGAAAAGTGTGCAAGTATCATCGAAAGCAAGCTTGCCACAAATAATTTTGAAGTAATGCCAAATGGCGTCATTAAATTATTTGGATTTGTTGATGTACCAGGGAAAGTTTCACAGGCACTTACAAATGAAGGACTGGTGATCGAACAGTTTATGCCGATGGGTGAAGATCTCGAAGCCTATTTTACAAAACGCATCGGGGGTGTTCACCATGGGTAATCTGCTAAAAACAGAATGGTATAAATTAAGAAAAGATCGATCATTTTGGGTATTGCTGCTAATCCTATTTGGTTTTGCAGTTTTTTACCCTCTACTTATAAATCCTGATGCATTGCCAACTGGAAATGACTTTTATCGAGGACATATTCTATCCATCAATACGGATATCATACGGCTATTTCCAGCAATATTAGCAGGGTTCTTTATCTCTAGTGAATATTCCTTGGGCACGATGAAAAGTATCGCCTCATCGGGCAATAGTAGAATACGATTATACTTTGCTAAATTGACGATATTTTCGATTGGCTCTGCCATCATCATGTTAGTATTGCCAATTTTTATGTTAGGTGCGAGTTTAATTTATTTTGGATTTAATCTTATGCCGGACTGGCCGTTTTTCTTGCAAACTATAGGTTTAATTGCACTTTATGCGGTAGCCTTTGCATCCATCATGGCGTTCTTTTCAACGATTCTGACTGACAGCGGAAAATCGATTGCGTTCCTGATTTTATTCATCGCGTTGGGCGGGTCGCTTTTAGAATATATTGGTTCAAAAATATCGTTTTTGGAACCTCTCATTTTACATTCAATCTTTATGACACAGCCATCCATCCTATTGATTGATCAAGTCGGTCAATGGAGTGGGGAGGATGTGGTAACCTATATCGTGGTGCCAATTGTTACATTCATCGTATTTGGAATTTTGGGAAGTCTCCTTTATCGAAAAAAAGAAATTAAGTAAAGTAAGGCGGGGGTGATGTAGATGCTCTATATAGGAATCGGTGTGATTGTTATTTTGGTCTATCTGCTCACCCGTCTTATATCTATAAAAAAGGAAATGAAGCGAGCAACCCGGCAGCTGCATGAGCTAAATGAAAAACAAACAGACAAAAAACTGGACATTCGCTTTTACGATAAAGATATTGAAAAGCTTGTTAAGGAAATAAACCATCAAATTGATATAACGAAAAGGGCTGCTGCGGATAAGCGCAGAACTGAAAATGAGCTGAAACAGGCAATTTCCCATATTTCACATGATATTCGCACTCCGATGACTTCGATTTTGGGCTATATTCAATTTTTAGAAGTGGATGAAATATCGCCGGAACTGCGAAAAGAATATACTCAAATTATCAAAAACGGAGCACTCCGTTTGAAGGTATTGCTCGAGGATTTTTTCGAACTCTCCATTATCGAACAAGCCGATTACCCTATGAATCTCGAAATGATTAAGCTAAATCATGTTGTATTTGAGGTGCTGCTTGGGTTTTATGAAGAATTTAAAAAACGAGATTTAGCACCGATGATGGAAATTCCTGACGAGGAAATTGTGATTAAAGCAGATCTATCTGCCGTGAAACGAGTGATTGAGAATTTGGTCGTCAATGCCATTAAACATGCAAGCGGAAGTGTCTCCATTCGGTTGGAACAATCAGCTGCTTCTGTACAATTGACGATTAGTAATGCAACTGACCTGTTAAGCAGGCAGGATCTAGAACATCTATTTGATCGCTTTTATAAAGCAGACCAAACAAGAACGGGCAAAGGAGCGGGACTAGGCTTGCCAATTGCCAAAAGCTTAATGGAGAAAATGAACGGACGAATCTCGGCGAAGTTGGAGCAGGGTCAGCTATCGATTATTTGTAGCTGGGAGAGATGAGAAGGGGCAGGCTGGTTTACTAAGCTGCCCCTTTTTTAAATTGACTTTATTTCAAATCAAAATCTATAATGTAACTGTATTTCACTTTAAGGAGGATTATTAAAAAATGACACATTCTATGAGACTACGTTTCCAAGCTTTGAACCAGTAATTGAATAAGGTTAAAGGCTCTGTTTGTTTAGCAGAGTAAACGGGATTAGTCTGTCCTTTTTTAATCATCTTCAGGCAGCATAGCAAGAGGAGAAAGGCAGATATAGATAACACTGTCTTTCTTTTTTATTCTCATTCTTATAAGGCATACTCCTTTTACTCTAAACCACAGGCGGGTGAGTCTATGGTTTTTTGTTTTCTTTCATGAAGGACAACATAAGCTGATTTGGAATAAACTTGTCCTTCATAAAAGATGATTTTTAATACCCAATAAGATTGAAAGATAGAAAAGCAGGGGGAAAACAAAATGTGGTTATTATTCTTTTAATACGGGCTTGATTTAGAAGCTCGTATCGATTCTAGATTGCAGCTATCGATACGAAATCACAAAATTTCGGAGGTAGCGAAAATGGAACAAATTTGTTTTGAATTAGAAAACGTAGAAATGAACTATTTAGATAAAGAAATCTTGAAGATTGACCGATTGGCGGTGCATCAATTCGATCGCATTGGTATCGTTGGAAAAAACGGCGCAGGAAAAAGTACACTTCTAAAGCTGCTTGCAGGAACGATTCAGCCTTCACAAGGCAAGGTGAATCGCCATGCAGACTTTGGATGCTTCGAGCAAGTTGAAGCACCCAATGCCGACGAAGCAGATCCAAAACTGCTGGGAAAATTACATGTAGAACAACAGCGAGAAGGCTTAAGTGGAGGCGAGCATACACGGCTCAAGCTTGCGCAACTTTTCACGCATTATTATGAGTGCCTATTAATCGATGAGCCAACCACACACTTGGATCAGGAGGGCATTTCATATTTATTGGATGAATTGCGGTATTATTATGGAGCACTAGTCCTGATCAGTCATGACCGGGCTGTCCTGGATGAACTCGTAACATCGATATGGGAGATTGATGATGGCAAGATAAATGTCTATGCGGGAAATTATAGTGAATATATCGCTCAAAAGCAGCTGGAACGGGAGCAGCAAAGTCAGGCACATGAACAATATTTGAAGGAGAAGAGCCGACTTGAAAAAGCTGCAGACGAAAAAATGAAAACAGCAGAAAAAATCGCGAAAGCTTCATCCATGTCAAAAAAGGAATCGAAGGCAAAAGCAAATCGAATGTTTGAAACGAAATCGAAAGGCACAGGACAGAAAGCTTTACAGCGTGCAGCCAAAGCCATCGAGCATCGAATTGAAAAGCTTCATGCAGTTGACGCGATTCAAGAGGAAAGGCCGATTGTCTTCCATCAATCAAGTAGATTGGAATTGCACAACAAGTTTCCCATTATGGCAGATAGAATTACCGTTCGTATAGAGGACAAAGTATTGTTGGAAGATGTAAGCTTTCAAATTACTCTTGGCAAAAAAATTGCCGTTACAGGGAGCAACGGGAGCGGGAAAAGTACTTTATTTCATTATATTGTGGATAGGGGGAATGGGCTTACCATCTCGCCCAAAGCGAAGATCGGGGTATTCCAGCAAATGAGCTATCATTTTGTTACCGATGAAACAGTTCTGCAATTTCTAAAAAATCGATCATCCTATGACGAAGGATTCCTGCGAAGTGTGTTGCATTCCATGAGATTTGTCGGAACAGCCCTACAAAAAAAGGTCAGATCGCTAAGTGGGGGAGAAGCTATTCGACTTCAACTTTGCAAGCTTTTCTTAGGGGACTATAACATTTTATTATTGGATGAACCAACAAATTTCTTGGATATTCAGGCCATCCAAGCATTAGAAAACTTTATCAAATCCTATAAAGGAACAATACTTTTTATCTCACATGATAAGCAGTTCATAGCAAATGTCGCAGATGAGGAATTTCAAATTTTAAATAAAAAATTAATTCAAAAATAATCAATCCTGCCAGTACGCTCATCAATAGCGTGCTGGCATTTATTTTGCTTGTAATGGAATATGTGGGTAAATCTAAAAATACTTTTAGTATAAAGAGTTTTATGCTGGGAGGATGCATATGAAACCAATCCTGCTCATTTTGCCTTTATTACTTGTTTTAATGGCATGCTCAGCTAATGCTGGCAAAGTATATGAAGAAGCAGAAATAGTAGCTAATTCAAGCGAGGAAACCCAAGTAAATCAGATTATTGACCTTGCTTCTTCCGCGATATTTGCAATCCTGGAATCGGAGGGGATTGGAAGGAACATGATGGTGATTGACCCAACAGTGGACAACCCCTATATCGAAATCATAAGAGTTGATGGAAAAGAGCTGTCAAGTGCTGAAACAGCCAGAGTGGAAAAGTTAATAAAAGATACCGTCTTCACGAAGACCGATGTTGCATTCAATGTCACACTGCGTCCTCAAACAAAGGAAGAAATTCGTGATAGTCAATGGTCGCCGATTTTCCAGGCTGTTATAGATGAGACTGAAAAAAAGTTTAAGGAATACCGAGGATTTGCTTACTCTTTCTCGCCAGAACCACTGCAAATAATCATTAAAACCGATTTAAGGGATAACAAAAGTACATCTAATAGAGAAAAAATCGAAGCAATTGAACAATATGCCAATCAAATAATTGAACGGAAAATAGAAGAACTGACCGTTGAGAAAATCGCCTATAAAATCATTATACGAAATAACGATAATGAAGAGATTAATTAAATAGTCAAAATAACCCTCCTAAAAAGTGGCATTTCCAACAGGATTTGCTCCTTTTTTGTTGAATTCATATATTATCGAGGCTTATTAAAATTTTATGGGGAGGAGAATTTAGATGATTATAAGACTTGCAGAAGCAAAAGACGTTGACCAACTAATCAAAATGCGCTGGGATTTTACCATTGAGCATGATGAAAGTAAAAAGAACGCTTCCTTTGAAAATTTTGAGAAGGAATGCCATTCATTTTTTGAAAAAGCCATGACGAGTGGGCAATGGTTTGTTTGGATTGTGGAGGAAGAAGAAAAAATCGTCTCCCATATGTACATAGAGTTAATACAAAAAGTGCCTCGCCCAGGTAGAGTCACGCATCCATTTGCATACATGACGAATGTTTACACGATCCCGGAATATAGAAATATGGGAATCGGAAGTAAATTACTAAGTGCCATTAATGACTGGATTAAAGAAAATGAGTACGAATTTGTTATTGTCTGGCCAAGTGATGAAGCGATTCCTTTTTATCAAAAAAACGGTTACGTACATTGCCAGGAACCCTTGGAGTATTTTCCGATTTGAAAAATCAAGGAGGATGAAGGAAGTGGGTAAAACCTCTGTTTATGCCTACCTATCTATTAGTGGGGAATATTTTCCGATAGATATCGTTACAGAAAGGCTACAGATAGAACCAACTAGGAAATGGAATGCTGGAGATTTGATTAAACCCGAAAAACCGATGAGAAGGAGCTATACTAATTGGGAGTACGAAGTAAAGAGCGTTGAAACACTGGACGTGAACGATGTTCTAGTACCACTTATTCAAACCTTTGAAAATAAAGTAGAAATCATTCAAAAACTACAGCATGAATATGATTTATATAACGTTATTCGTATTGTTATTCAAATTTATGATGGACATA
>Ga0182747_1003222_pt1 | contig 11049 bp, 11 predicted proteins | sample eDN3rd30CBELigBY_FD_128526 | JGI IMG/M metagenome (GOLD analysis project Ga0182747, IMG submission 128526) | Enriched backyard soil microbial communities from Emeryville, California, USA - eDNA 3rd pass 30_C BE-Lig BY (version 2) (version 2) | ecosystem: Environmental > Terrestrial > Soil >...
TTAGCGATTGCGATTGCTTCGTCGAAGTCTTTGAATGTTGTAACAGCAAGTACTGGACCAAAGATTTCTTCTTGGAAGATACGCATGTTGTTAGTACCTTTGAATACAGTTGGAGCTACATAGTAACCTTCTGCAAGTTCACCTTCTAATACGTTTTGGTGACCACCAATTAGAAGCTCTGCTCCTTCTTCTTTACCAATTTCAATGTAAGATAAGATTTTATCTAATTGTTGTTTAGAAGCTTGAGCACCCATCATTGTTTCTGTGTCTAATGGGTTACCGATTTTAATTGCTTTAATACGTTCCATTACTTTTTCCATGAATTTATCGTAGATTGACTCATGTACTAAAGCACGTGAAGGACATGTACAAACTTCACCTGAGTTAAGAGCGAATAATACGAAACCTTCGATTGCTTTATCTAAGAACTCATCATCTGCATCCATTACGTCTGGGAAGAAGATGTTAGGTGATTTACCACCAAGCTCTAATGTAACAGGGATAATGTTTTCCGTTGCATATTGCATAATTGAGCGACCTACTGCAGTTGAACCAGTGAATGCGATTTTCGCAATACGTGGGTTTGTAGCAAGTGGTTTACCAACTTCAATACCAGTACCGTGAACGATGTTTAGAACACCTTTTGGTAAGATATCTTGAATTAATTCTAATAATACATTAATAGAAGCTGGAGTTTGCTCAGCTGGTTTTAATACGATACAGTTACCTGCAGCTAATGCTGGAGCGATTTTCCAAGCAGCCATTAGTAGTGGGAAGTTCCAAGGAATAATTTGCCCAACTACACCTAGTGGCTCATGGAAGTGATATGCTACTGTATCACCATCGATTTCACTGATACCGCCTTCTTGTGCACGGATTACTCCAGCAAAGTAACGGAAGTGGTCAACTACTAAAGGAATATCTGCAGCTAATGTTTCACGAACTGCTTTACCATTGTCCCAAGTTTCTGCTACAGCGATCATTTCTAAGTTTGCTTCAATGCGATCTGCGATTTTATTTAAAATTTGTTGACGGTAAGCTACTGAAGTTTTACCCCAAGCGTCTTTTGCTGCATGTGCTGCATCTAATGCTAACTCAACGTCTTCAGCTGAAGAACGAGGTACTGTTGTAAATACTTTACCTGTCACAGGAGAAATTACTTCTAAATATTGACCTTTAACTGGTGCTACCCATTCGCCACCAATAAAGTTTTGGTATTGTTCTTTAAATTGTACTAGAGAACCTTCTGTATTAGGATTTGCATATATCATAATTAATTCCTCCATTTATAGTAGAAATTTAAGTTAATAGGGTTCTTCACAATTTCGACAAATTTCCCTATGAATCTATAATGCTCTTTTACGAAAACAAATGCAAGCGTTTTCACCTACAAAATTTCGATTTTTTTTAGAAGATAATAGAATAAATGCAATTTCGCAATAATATTATGTGCTAGATAAAAGGTAAAACCTTTTATAAAGTATGAAATCTAATATAATATTAAAAAGTAAAGAAATTTCAAACTATTAAAACTGACATAGGATATAATGGGGGAAATGTTATGGGAAAAACAACTTTTGCACTAATTGGCCTCGGTGTTGTCGGGGAGCGAATTATTAATCAAATTTTGAATCATGATTCAAGTGAGATTATCGCAGTCTATGATGAAAATAAGGAGAGATTAGAAGAAGTGGCTGCAAAATATCAGCTACCAGTTGCGGAAAATGTTGAGGGATTATTATTAACTAAACCAAATTGGGTATATATTGGAACACCTCCTGTAAGCCATGCAACACTAGCAGAGCAAGCAGCAAGCCATGGATTAAATATACTTTCTGAAAAGCCACTTGCACATGACGCAGCAGATGGAGAGAAAATGGTAGCAGCTGCTGCCAGTGCGGATGTTCAAACAGCGATGCATTTTCCTTTAATGTATAGTCCGGTTATTCAAAGTTTAAAACAAGCGGTACTAGAAGGGGAACTTGGAGAAGTTGTTCGTATTGAACTCCAGACTTATTTCCCGGTTTGGCCACGTCCGTGGCAACAAAATCCATGGATTGGATCACGACAACAAGGTGGTTTCATTAGAGAAATTTTCCCACACTATTTGCAAGTATTACATCATATATTTGGTGATTTAAACATTTTATCTCATGAAATTACGTATCCTCAGGATGTAGAACTTTGTGAAACGGGAGTGTCTGCTCTCGCAAAAACTGAATCTGGTATTCCGGTTTTATTAAATGGGTTAACAGGAATTGGACAGAAGGAACGATTAGAATTTAAAGTCTATGGGACAAATAAAGTCATGACAATTCGTAATTGGTCAGAGCTTTGGGTAAGTGAACAAGGGCAAGATGAAGTTCAGATTGTGCCTGATATTAAGCCGAAGTCACTTATTGATTCATGTCACGGATTAGTTGATGGTGAAGAGATTCTTACAGTGCCGTTTGAAGAAGGTCTAAAAGTTCAAAAATGGATTGACCAATTATTAGGATAATCCGATTTAAAGAGTTATAAGTATGAATTCATCTAGTTGTTATGCTTATTTGGCACATTATTTCGCTTATTTCTGTACAAAATGACATTATGATAGATAAGTCGTATAATTAGTAAAGCGCAAAATAGGATGTGACAAGATGAAATATAATAAAACGGCTATGACAAAATTAATTAATCAGCATCGTGAATTGCATGATGAATTAAAGCAAATAAAAAAAGAAATGGGTCTTGAGAAGAATTTAGCTATTAAGGCACTATATCACTCTGCAGTAGCAGATAGTGGACGATATATGAAAGAATATCAAGAGATAGAAAACCAACAGTAAAAATTACGCCTTACTTCGACTTTAAAGAGAAGTAAGGCGTTTTTAATATTATTTGTGTATTGTTGAATTCATATCTCTGATCTTTTCAAGTGATTTCGTGAATCCTGTAAAAGTATTTAAACTCTTGAAATGCTCCACGATTTGTTTCGCACACTCTGAAGTTGAATTATGGTGAGTGTTTACCTCTACATCGTATACTTCATGTTGATGTACAAAATTTAGTTGAGATTGAGCTAAACCGATACGACGGTCACCTCGATCATGTTCTCTTCGTGAGAGTTCGTCAGCTGGACAATGCACACCTACTAATAAAATCTCATATCCATTTAATAGTTCATAAAAATACTTTGATGTGATCGAGTCATGAATGATTTGGTCTAGAATCAAATTAACCCCTTTATCTGCAAACATTGCTACGTTGTGATAATAAAAATACTCCGTTTCAACTGGAATGAGACGTTCGTTTTCTCTATCTTCCATACTTTCAATAATATAATCGTACTCGTCTATACTAAAAGCGAAGAAGTCAGGTAATAGTTTGGTAATTTCATTTGCCAAAGAAGATTTACCTGAACTTGATACTCCATTTAAAACAATAATTTTTCCCTTTTCCATAAAATCCTCCTGTGGTATTACTAATTTGATTTTATTGGAAAATATAGGGGAGGTAAAGGGTGTTTATTTCAAGTAATTTTTGCAATGGCTAGGCGATAAGCACATTATCTAATCATTTTTCAATACAATGGTACACTACATTTAATCGTATAAAATGATGAGGTGACTGAAATGACTAATAATAAAATACTTAACGTTCAACAGTTAGGGTTTCAATGGCAATGTGAAGATCCCTTCTTAATTACAATGTACCATCATGATCTTTATCCAGCAGGGAATGAAGAACAAGGTGTGGATCCAAGTTTGTTGGTTGGAAGAAATATTGGCGGAGATTTTGAAAAGCGTGAAGGCTTTAGTATGTATCATGGAAAGACAGTTCCTGGGTTCCAGGCGCATCCACATAAAGGATTTGAGACGGTAACGGTAGTACTTCAAGGATTAGTCGATCATTTTGATTCAACAGGTTCGAAAGGGCGCTATGGAAATGGTGATGTTCAATGGTTAACGACAGGTAGCGGTTGTCAACATACTGAGATGTTTCCGCTGGTAAACGAGGACAAACCTAACCCACTCGAACTATTTCAAATATGGCTGAACTTACCAGCAAAAGGGAAAACAGCGAGTCCTGATTATAAAATGCTTTGGGCTGAAGATATTCCAGAGTTTGAGGAAGCTGATGCTAATGGAAGAAAAGCGATAGTTCGACTAATCGCCGGCAGTTTACATGGTAAGGAAAGTTTAAAACCTAATAGTGCTTCATGGGCGTACGAAGAAAATAACCATGTAGGAATTTATTTAATTAAAATGGAACCTGGGTCTGTGTTTACACTACCATCTGTTTCACTAACATTGAATCGAAATCTCTATTTCTATGAAGGAGAAACGATTGCAATTGAGGGAGAATCGGTTCCTGTTTCGAATCGTGTGAAATTAGCTGGAGACCAAGATACGACAATTACGAATGGTACTAAAGAAAGCTATCTTTTAGTACTAGAAGGTGAACCGATTAATGAACCCATTGCTCAGTACGGTCCATTTGTGTTAAATACAAGAGAAGAAATTCAAGCGGCTTACACAGAATTCCAACAAACTCTTTTTGGAGGTTGGCCATGGGGGCGCCCAGATCCTGTAAATGAACGAGATGCAGGAAGATTTGCTAGCCATGGGGATGGACGTGTTGAAAAGAGATAAATGACGTTTTTGAAGGCAAGTGGTTGTTTTAAAAAACCACCACTTGCCTTTTTGTTTTGTATGCATGGATTCATCAGATTAATTTATATCATACTCTTCAAAAGTCTAAGCTCTTTGGATGACTAACCATATACTACGTTGATGAATAGTTTTACTCTGATAGGTGGTGATTGAATGGTATATTATCCTAGAGATGAATACGGTAGACCACGCTCTCCAATGAATTCACAAAGGGGTGGATATGGACCTGTTCCTCCAATGAGAAGACAAGATGAAGCGTACTATTATCCCAATCAAGGGAGAAGGCAGAATGAAGCCTCTTTCTATCCTAACCAAATGCAACGACAGAGGGAAGGTTATGTTTACCCTGATCATAGAAGAAGACAAGAAGAAGCTTACTACTATCAAAATCAGATGAGAAGACAGGACGAAGCTTACTTTCACCCAAATGGAATGCCAGGGCCAAATCAGCCTCCAAACCGACGTCCTCCATCAAGAATCCCGGAACATTTAAATTCTCTTGCAGGACATATGGGCACTATTACACAAGGGATAAATATAATGAGGCAAGTAGGATCGCTTTTAAGTATGTTTAATACTAGAAGGTAAAAAAAGTGTGAGTGCCAGGCACTCACACTTTTTTTATTCCTCTTTATAAAACCGCTCGCCTGTTTCTTCGTTGAAATAAACGACAAGTCTTTTCTTGGTCGTTGGATCAATTGAGACTTCGTTAGTTCGTCTGAAGCCAGGGGGAACTTGTTGCCCTTGTTTATTACTAAATCGTTGGTCCCAAATGAACCAAGAACCAAGTGCTAAAATAAGGAAGATAATAAATGAGATCCCGTAAATTCCGAAAATCCATTCCATAGGCTATACCTTTTCTGCAATAACAGCCGTTCCATAGGCAATAATTTCGCTCATGTTCTGACCAATTTCTCCAGAGTCAAATCGCATCATGACAATGGCATTTGCACCCATTGTGGAAGCATTTTGTACCATACGATCGATTGCTTGTTTTCGAGCATCTTCAAGCATTTCCGTATATTGATTGATCTCTCCACCAATTAACCCTTTAAAGGAAGCGACAATATCTTTTCCTAAACCTCTTGCTCGTACAGTTAGTCCAAAAACAGGACCTAACACTTCTTTTACTTCATGATTCGGTATTCTTTCAGTGGTTACGATGATCATATGTATCCGCTCCTTACTATAATAGTCATCACTAATATCATTATATGATGGATATGGGTTGGAATGCCAATTTTGGGTGAAAGACGGTTGATTATTTATAAAAACGCGCCAGATAAGTCTAGGCGCGTGAAAAGATTCTTTATTGAATAGTTGTTACAGAAGCGCAAATATAGTTGAATAGTTCAAAGTCATTTTCAATAACATCTGGACTACCAGAATATGAGAAGATATAAGCGGTATTATTGTGAATAATTGTACGTTGAATTAAATGAATTTCTCCCATTTCATTTTCAATAAATCGAATCGTTTCATTCCACGCGAAACCATTAGATTGATAGGTTTCATTACTTACAAATTCAACACCTGATTGTGCTATTACGTTTTCGATATATTCATCCAAGCTTACAGGCTCTGCTAAAGGTTCAGCGACAACATTTAAGTTTGTTCTAGTCATTTGATTTAGGTAGACTGCGAGTACCGGAAGTGGTTGTTCACCTACATCAATTGGAACTACACTTTCAGGTAAAGCAAATGAAATATCTCCAAAGTCTACATCGAAGAATTGGTTTTCGATTTGCTCAGACTGACTTTCAGTAGTTTCATCTGATTTTGAAGTATCAGATTTGGTTTCCGTTTTTGTATTAGTAGTGCTGGCTGATGTTTCTACGACTTCTTCCTCTTTAACGTCAACTGATTCAGTATCTGTGTTAGCAGAGCATGCAGATAAAGCAATCAATCCAGTAAGTAATAGCGGTAACGAATGAACTAGTTTCATAGTTATCTCCTTAGATTTTGATACAAAGATTCTCATCTTCAGCACAATCTATCATAAATTGATATGGAAAAATATACAATAAATATTTATAGTTTCCAGTAAACAAAAAAACACGACCCACACTAATGAATGGATCGTGCTATTTCTATATATCTATTAAGAATAGATTAATTTCGAATTAAGTAGTCGAACGCTGATAGGGAAGCTGTTGCACCAGATCCCATGGCGATTATAATTTGCTTATATGCGCTGTCAGAACAGTCACCAGCAGCAAAGACACCAGGAATAGTAGTAGCACCACGTTTATCAACGATGATTTCACCAAAACGAGAACGTTCAAGCGTACCTTCTAACCATTCTGTGTTTGGTACAAGGCCGATTTGAACAAACACTCCAGCCAATTCAATATGTTTTTCTTCACCAGAGTTAAGATCTACATATGTAAGACCATTTACTTTGTCAGTTCCAGTAATTTCTTTCGTTTGTGCTCTTGTTAGAACTGTAACATTTGGAAGGCTGTGTAATCGTTTTTGTAATACTTCATCGGCTTTTAACGCTTCGTTGTATTCGATAACAGTTACATGGTTTACAATCCCCGCAAGGTCGATTGCTGCTTCAACACCAGAGTTTCCTCCTCCGATTACGGCAACATCTTTGCCTGCAAATAAAGGACCATCACAGTGTGGACAGTAAGCTACACCTTTGTTTTTGAATTCTGCTTCACCTGGAACATTCACATTTCTCCAGCGAGCACCAGTTGCAAGGATGACAGTTTTACTTTTCAGAACAGCACCATTTTCAAGTTCAACTTCAATAAGGTCTTTCTTTTCTAAACGAGTTGCACGTTGAAGATTCATAATATCGACGTTGTATTGTTTAACATGCTCTTCAAGGGCTACTGCAAGTTTTGGACCTTCAGTTTCTTTCACGCTGATAAAGTTTTCGATTGATAGTGTATCCAAAACTTGACCACCAAAGCGTTCTGCAACAATACCTGTACGAATACCTTTACGTGCTGCATAGATTGCTGCACTTGCCCCTGCAGGACCGCCACCTACAACAAGAACGTCGTACGGGTTTTTATTTGCAAGTTCTTCGGCCTTAGGACCAGAACCTAATTTAGCTAGAATTTCTTCGATTGTCATACGACCATTACCAAATGATTCGCCATTTAAGTAAGCCGCAGGAACAGCTAAAATGTCTTTACTTTCCACTTCTTCTTTGAATACAGCACCATCAATCATTGTGTGGCGAATGTTCGGGTTAAGAACACTCATGATATTAAGAGCTTGTACAACATCCGGACAGTTGTGGCAAGTTAAGCTAACATAAGTCTCAAAGTTATATTCACCATCAATCGCTTTAATTTGATCGATGATACTTTGCTCTACTTTTGGAGCTCGACCCCCAACTTGAAGTAGGGCTAAAACTAATGATGTAAATTCGTGTCCAAGTGGAACACCAGCAAACACAATACCTGTATCTTCGCCAACACGGTTTACACTAAAGCTTGGTGTGCGCTCTAGTTGTACTTTTTCAACAGTGATTTTTGAAGAAAGAGAAGCTAGCTCTTCTAAAAGAGCTAGCATTTCATCAGATGCTTTGCCAGTACCTAGACTTACTTTAAGCTCGATTTCGTTCTCAAGCAGCTGAAGGTACTGACTTAGCTGTGATCTAATTTCTGCATCGAGTGCCATTTATATCTCTCCTTAAAGTTTACCTACAAGGTCAAGGCTAGGTTTAAGTGTTTCGCTACCTTCTTTCCATTTTGCAGGACAAACTTCACCTGGGTTGTTACGAACGTATTGAGCAGCCTTAATTTTGTTAATAAGAGTACTTGCATCACGGCCAATACCGTCTGCATTAATTTCGATTGCTTGGATAATACCATCTGGATCGATAATGAATGTACCACGGTCAGCCATACCATCTTCCTCGATTAAAACATCAAAGTTACGTGAAATAACATGAGAAGGATCGCCAATCATTGTGTAAGTAATTTTTCCAATTTTATCTGAAGAATCATGCCATGCTTTATGAACGAAGTGTGAGTCAGTTGAAACTGAATATACTTCAACACCTAATTTTTGTAATTCTGGATATTGCTCTTGTAGATCTTCAAGTTCAGTTGGACAAACGAAAGTAAAGTCTGCAGGGTAGAAGCAAACAACACTCCATTTACCTTTTAAATCTTGGTCTGATACTGAGATAAACTCACCGTTTTTGAAAGCTTGTGCTTGGAATGGTAATATTTCTTTTCCGATTAATGACATAATCTAAAACCTCCATTAATTAATAGTAATTATAATCTAGTTATAATTCTTGTTTGTTTGTCGATTTTTGTCAACAAAATATATGTGTATTTTGTATGAACAATATGGAATATATACTTGATGAAGAAACTTTCGATATAAGTCGCTGAAATAAGTGACATATTTTTTGATGAAAAATTTACTAATTTGCGCAAAGTAATTGAGAATAAGATTAAAATGATTCTCTTTATCTCAATAAGGTCTTCAACCGTAACTATTGTAGCCATAGATTCTTCTGTTAATACTTCAATATTGCCATTTTCTGCAATGCTTTCAATCTCCCTTTTTTAGCGGAAAGTTCGCAGATCGTGTAAGTTCGTTAGAGGCTAAAAGTGAATATAGTAATATGAATATTTATAATAGTGAAATAATTTTATCGATATCTATGACAAGGAATTTATTTTACATGGTATTCTTTGGTATAATTGGATTATGTAGAATCTGTTAATTAGGCATTTTGGGGGATTGGAGCAAGAGATAAATGAGAAAGAGTATTCGGACAAAATTGATTGTTATTTTAACCTTAATAATTTTAGTTATTAGCGTAACAATCACATCGATTAGTTTAACTTCTAGTATGAGATTAATAGAGGAGTCGGTTAGTCAAACTGCAGGATCAATTGTTCAAAACGCGGTCAACGTAATAGATGTAGATGAGTATGAAGAAATTACATTGGAATCAGGTGAAACGGACTACTACTATGAGTTGCGAGAACAATTAAATGAAATAAGAGAAACATCTGGTATGACATATCTATACACTATGACACGTCAAAAAGTAAATGATACATACGAGTATTATTATATGGTAGATGGCTGGCCTCTTGAAGATGATACGGCTTCGGTTATAGGAGATAAAGAAGAGAACATTGAAGATTTCCCTGCAATGGTAAATACGTTTGAAGAGAAATCATTGCAAGTTGATATGTCTTATACCAAAGAATGGGGCGGAATGGTCTCTGCCTATTATCCAATTACTTCAGAATCTGGAGAGGTGATTGGGTTAATTGGGGCAGATATTGATGTAACAAACGTATATGAAAATATGTTTGCTAGCATTCGAAATTTAATCATTCTCATTATTGTAATATCATTAATTAGTATTTTTGTGGTTTCTATCGTGATTTACTATATGATCAGACCGCTCAAAAATTTAACGACACAAGTACAAAAAGTAGGGGAAGGTAATTTTACTACGACAATTGAAGTGAAAAGAAAAGATGAGATTGGTTTATTGGCTAATGCAATTAATTCCATGCAGCAAAATTTAAAGAATATGATTGCAAACATTTCCAAAGCTTCTGAATCGGTTAATACACAGAGCGAAGCATTAACAACTGTTTCAAATGATGTTCAACTAGCTAATACACAAATTGCGGTTACTATGCAAGAGTTAGCATCTAGTATGGAAAAACAATCCGGTTCGTTAAATTCATTGACTGATGAGATGAGTTCATTTGCATACCAGATTGCACAAGCAAACGATTTCGGAAAAGAAGCATCAGTAGATTCAAAGGAAATTCAAGAATTTACTTTTGAAGGAACTCGTTTAATGGATGCATCTAAAGAAAAGATGAATCTAATTAACCAAACAGTAAATGATGCTGTAAAACGAGTACAAGAGTTAAGCCAGCAAACAAATGAAATTTCTTCATTAGTTGTTGTCATTAAGTCTATTGCGGATCAAACGAACTTACTAGCGTTGAATGCTTCTATCGAAGCGGCACGTGCTGGCGAGCATGGGAAAGGTTTTGCGGTTGTCGCTGAAGAGGTACGAAAACTGGCAGAGCAAGTATCAAAATCGGTGCAAGATATTACGAAAATTGTGGAAAATATTCAGTCTGAATCAAAACACGTTGCACAATCCTTAGTCGAAGGGTATGCGCTAGTAGAAGAAGGAAGCAATCAAATCGAACTAACAGGTGAAGCATTTAATAAAATTCATACATCTGTTACAAGTATTGGGAAGCAGATTGAAAAGATTTCAGAAAACCTAGGAGCAATTTCAGATAACTCACAAACGATTAATAAATCGTTAGAGGATATCGCAGCTATCTCTGAGTCTGTAGTAGCAGGAGTGGAGGAAACAACTGCTTCTATTGAAGAATCTAGTTCTTCGATGGAAGGGATTTTAGAA
>Ga0182747_1003223_pt1 | contig 11048 bp, 8 predicted proteins | sample eDN3rd30CBELigBY_FD_128526 | JGI IMG/M metagenome (GOLD analysis project Ga0182747, IMG submission 128526) | Enriched backyard soil microbial communities from Emeryville, California, USA - eDNA 3rd pass 30_C BE-Lig BY (version 2) (version 2) | ecosystem: Environmental > Terrestrial > Soil >...
CCGGACCTGCCGCTGATCGGCGCCGGCGAGACGCGGGAGTACGGTTTCCCCGTGGGCCCAGCCGGAACCCATTGGATGCACGCCCACACCCTGCAGGAGCAGGCCCTGCTCGCGGCGCCGTTGATCGTGCGTGACCGCCGACGGGTGGACGAGCAGGAGGTCGTGATCATGCTCCACGACTTTTCGTTCACGCCCGCCGAGGAACTGCTCAGACGGCTTAAACAGGCGGGCGGCCACGGCGCGAGCCGTGCCGACGCGGGTTCCAGTGGGATGAGCCACGGCGGCATGGGCCACGCCATGGGGCATGGTGGTCACGGAAATCCCACGTCTGCGGCCATGCCGATGGATGTCAATGACATCGAGTACGACGCTTATCTCGCCAACGACCGCACCCTCGACGATCCGGAGCTCGTGCGGGCGGACAAGGGAGGGCGTGTGCGGCTGCGGATTATCAACGGCGCCACCGCGACCGGCTTCACCATCGACACCGGACGTGTCGAGGCGCAGCTCGTGGCGGTTGACGGCCAGCCCGTCGTTCCGGTCCAAGGACGTCGCTTCCCGTTGACAATGGGTCAGAGAATCGATCTCGTTCTCGAGATGCCAAAGGACGACCAAGGCGTGCCGATCCTGGCGCAGCGCGAGAATGCACCGGAGCGGACTGGGATCATTCTCGCGACGGCAGGCGCCCGCATCGGGAAGATCGCTACCTCTGGCGAGGACAAGGGAACCGTCCTGGATCTCGCCCTCGAGAGGCAGCTGCGGGCCGCACAGCCCCTGGGTGCCCGTGCGGTGGACCGTACGATCACGACCGAGCTGCTGGGCACCATGGACGGCTATGCCTGGAGCCAGTCCGGCTTCGACAGGCCCATGCAGGTGCGACGAGGGGAACGCGTGGCGATCAGCATGCGGAACACCAGCATGATGGCCCACCCGATGCACCTCCACGGGCACCGGTTTCAGGTCGTGGGCATCGATGGGGTTCAGCTGGCGGGAGCGGTCCGTGACACGGTCCTCGTTCCGCCCGGAAGCACGGTGGCAGTTGCATTCGATGCCGACAACGCGGGCACCTTCGCGTTCCACTGCCATCATCTCTACCACATGGCAGCCGGCATGATGGGCTTCATCGCCTACGATGGCGTAGCCGGGTAACGACGCACGAGAGGGAAGTTCTCCACCATCCCTCTTGCCCTACGCACCGTGTCGTTCATGTGGCTCCCGCCGACACAAGGGCGGAGCCATCAACAGTGATCGGGCGATCCTCCACCGGTCTGGATCAGGCCGCCCGTTCCTCTAGCTCCTTCGTCCAATCACCCTTTGAGGCCAAGCCGTTCATTCTGGCACGATGGGTGAAGGCGCCCTGGGCCACGGCGACATTATCGGCCTTCCCGGACCAGGCCTTCTGAGGCGCAGCCTGCAGGGCGCGGCCGTAGGAAAAGGTCAACCGCCAGGGCACCCCGCCGATCCTGTTCATGGCATCGAGGTGCGCGATGGCCTCGGCGTCCGACTGGCCGCCCGAGAGGAACGCGATGCCGGGCACGGCGGCGGGCACGCAGCGCTTGAGCACCATCAGGGTCTTGTGGGCAACGTCCTCTACGGAAGCCTGCTGTGGCGACTTCTTGCCGGCGATCACCATGTTGGGCTTCAGCACCATGCCTTCGAGCACAACCCGCTGGTCGTAGAGCTCCTGGAAGACTGTCTTCAGCACGAACTCCGTCACTGTGGCACAACGGTCGATGTGATGCCCGCCGTCCATCAGGACCTCCGGCTCGACGATCGGCACCACGTCCTGCTCCTGGCAAAGCGCCGCGTAGCGGCCCAAGGCATGGGCGTTGGCCTTCACCGCGGTCCAACTTGGGATCCCCTCCCCGATGTCAATGACCGCTCGCCACTTCGCAAAGCGAGCACCGAGGCTGCGATACTCCGCGAGACGCTCGCGTAACCCGTCGAGGCCTTCGGTAATGGTCTCGCCCGGACAGAACGGCAGAGGCTTGGCGCCGAGATCCACTTTGATGCCGGGGACTGTGCCCGCCTGCTCGATCAGCGTCACCAGGGGCGTTCCATCCTTGGCCTTCTGTCGGATCGTCTCGTCGTAGAGAATGACGCCGGAGATGTAATCTTTCATCGCCTCCGTCGAGCGGAAGAGGAGCTCGCGGTAATCGCGCCGGTTGTCCGGGGTGGATTCAACCCCGATGGCATCGAAGCGCTTCTTGATCGTTCCCGAGCTTTCGTCTGCGGCCAGAATGCCCATACCGGGCTGCACCATGGCTGCGGCGGTTCGTGCAAGTTGATTGAGATTCATCATCTTCCTCCACTGGTGCGGCCGTGATGGTCGAGAGCTCCTACGATCCGTCTGTCGATGGCCCGGATAGAACCCGACATGGCTGTCTGGGTTAACGCTAAGTCCATCGACATTGTGCTCATCCCCTTTAGCAGAGGCCCTCATGATGAACGCTCACGACCCTTCGATGCCCCACCATGGCATGAGCAAGCACCACTACCTCATGCTCGCCTTCAACATGGTGCTCAGCCTGATCGTCATGTACTTCGTCATGTTCTCCATGATCGATGGCTGGGGCGACTTCCGGAACAACCTCAATATGTTCTACATGGCGCTCACGATGGTGGCCCCCATGGGGGTCATCATGCTCGCGACCATGGGTGGAATGTACAGTAGAAGGGGTCTCAACCTCGCCCTCTATATCGGCTTGGCCGCCCTCTTTGTCGCCGCCTTCACTGGCACGCGGACACAGGCCCTTATCGACAACCGCCAGTTCATCGCCTCGATGATCCCGCATCACTCCGGCGCGATCCTCATGTGCCGAGAGGCCACCCTCACCGATCAGGAACTGGTCAACCTTTGCGGCGCGATCACTAAATCGCAACGTGAGGAGATCGAGCAGATGAAAGCGATCTGGGTGAGGCTGAACAACGGCAGCAAGTCCCCCTAACATAGGGAGCGCGCTTCCAGACCCACGCCCGGCCCAGAATTTGACCAATCGGTGCCCGTCCGGGCAAGGGCCGGTCCCTGGCGCAGCGGCCGTGCGATAGCTAGGAAGTCCTTGAGGCCGCTGCCGAAGCGAGCGATGGCCTCGCGATGGGAGTGAAGTTCGCTGTACGGCAGGTAGCGCAGATCCAACTCGCCGACGCGGGAGAAGGCTGGTCGTGCGAACTGCGCCCGTACGTCCGCCTCCCGGTCATCCGGCGCCGCCGGGAAGAAGTTGCGGGCCGCAGCGCCCTAGATCCACCATGCGGATGCTCGTCCGTATGGGCTGACCACATCCGGGCGGCTGGCGTCCCAAGCGAGATCAAGGCGATACCTGAGTTCAACCGGCTCAAGAGTTGGCTGGGTGCGCCTCAGGTGAAAGGGCTGGCTTGTCCCCAGGATGCCGGTTGGCTCGCCCGGCAGGTTGAGAGCACCGCGCCTGGCACCTATGACGTCGTGCTCTTCGGTCCGCTCGCCCAGGCGACCTTCGCCCGGTACCAGGGTCGCCAGGCGCTGTGATGCCGGGTTCAGAACTCCGAGCGTCACCATGGCTCCTCTGACGGAGGTCGCGTAAGTGGCCTATCCTGGAGCGATGCCTGAGCTTCAGAGGTCCGTTTTCGGGCGCGGCACCAAGAATGCTCGTAATCCAAGGCTCTTGCGGTGGATCTCGGATCCCCTATGGTGAGGGCGACCCGCAAGAGGAGCAGTTCAGTGGACCCTGTGTGGACCCACTTACGTCGGCTCGTCGCAAGCCTCATGCTTGCGGCTATGGCCTCGTTCGTGTTGCACAGCGGAGCCATGGCTGGTCTGGATCATCACGCGGATCGCGGTGGGATTTCTCATATTGAAGTGTCGAACGACTGCGATCCGAATGGTCTTGGCTGCAGCCACACACCTCATTGCAGCAGCGTCTGCGCACCGGTTTTGCCGTCCGTCGGGATTGGGTCAGGCGATGTCTCACCTGAAGCCATCAAGTTAGTGCTCGTGAGCCGGCTTGGCTCCGGAATTGAGCCGATGGGTCTAAAGCGTCCGCCGCGAACGCTCGGGTCCGTTTGAACGAGCTTTCGGCCCACGCCATGTTTCGCGAGATCGCGCCTGTGATCTGCGGTTCCCGTGCTCGTCTATGCGGCTGGCATCCTGGCTGCTGTCACTGAAGGCTCCGCGACCTCATGGGGCGGGAGCAGTCGATGTGCCGCATTGTGCACACTCCTCGATGAGGATCCGGTGCATGCGGCCTAACCGGTGATCAGCAAGGCTCGGAACTGCATGCGGCAAGCCCTGGAAACGCTGGACGTTACGTCGGCCGCCTCTTCGAAGACGGAATGAAGAAGCTGGGCATTTTGGGCCTGATCGCCGCACAGGCGTGGGGCCGCTGGACCTTTGTCCTCCTCCGGAGCGATGCATTGCCAGACAAGACCGATAATCCCCGGAGGCGGAAGCCGACAGGCTCCCGTGGTGCTGATCGCAGACAAGCAGGCATCCCCAGGCACCAGGAAGTAGTGGACACCACGGACCCTGTTGTGGGCGATCGGCGTCGGAGTAAACGAGCAAAGTCGCGGGGCGGGATCGAGGCCCAATCCTATATTGTCTTCGAGGCCCGGTTCGCTCGGGATTTGTTCTGTGCTGTCCCAAAGAGCAGTCCAATCCCAGACTTCCTTATTGGAGCAGGTTGGAGCTTCCGCGGTACGCTCAGTCGGCATTGGAGTAGCCTGGGAGGCTTCAAAGCGGCGGAGGCAAGAGCTGCCATTGAGCGGGAGGGATACTACATGTTCACGGCCTCTTTGGATGTGACGTAAGAACTGCAAAAATGCCGTCATGCTGAGTGTACCGATACAGACTTGCGACGGTGCGCACGCAGTCGCAGACGAGTGTCACCAAAGTGCGCTTGCGATGGGGCATGCGAACACCCTACCCCGTCCTGTGCCGATCACCATTTCCGCTTTCCAAACCGGGTGTGTTCAGGCGCTGGTGTCAATGATTCTGCGCAGGCATGTGGATGTTGGTCCCAGAGTACGTTCGATGCGCTTCCCAATCGGAGGATGATGTGGGTCGACGACGACATGGATTCACCCGTTATGTTGCCATCCTAATGGCTGCTTGTGCGCAGCCGGCACTAGCGTCGCACCACCAGGACAATGAGAGCTCTGAGGCAGAACGAGTTGAGAGAATCATTCTGTCTCTGCCAAAGCCTCCTCCGATCGAAGGGCTCATCGGATTGGACCCCTACCGGCCGAAGGGACGCGGTTCCTACCTGCCCCTGATCGCGAAGGAGGCCGAGCGGCACGGATTACCGATCGCTGTCGCGGATGCCGTTGCCATGGTCGAAAGTGCCTACGATCCCTCCGCCGTTGGTGCGGTTGGGGAACTTGGGCTTATGCAGGTCCGTCCTGGCACCGCAGCGATGCTGGGATTTGCTGGTCCCAGGGAGGCCCTAACCGATCCTCAGGTTAACATCCGCTATGGTGTCGAGTACCTTGCCAAAGCTTGGCGCCTCACGGGCGGCGATCTATGCCGCGCGCTCATGAAATATCGGGCAGGTCATGGAGAGGAGCGAATGACGCCCCGCTCGGTTGAGTATTGCCGTAGAGCCCAGGTTCACCTCGCCGCCATCGGTTCGCCCTTGGCGAATCAAGGGCCTGACGATCTTGCGGGGCTTGCAGCTCTACCGATGCAGGTTGCCTCTGCCCAGTCCCTTCCACTGGAGCGCGAGCCTCGCTTGACGATACAGGAGCAGCGGAAAGCGGCTTTCCAGCGCGAGCTCATCCGACGTTTCATCATTTCGGTTGCAAACGTCGGCTCGCAGAGCAAAGCCGAGGTGCGCAAACGCGCAGGCAGGCTGTCCAAGGCCGCGGAAGCTGACCTCCGGGCGAAGCGGGCAGTTCCGTTGGAACGGAAGCCGTAGGTGCGGTGCACGCAACTGCCATGGCGCGCTGGAACCCCCTCTGGGTTGGCTAAAGGCATGGCCGTGGCAGCGCTCGCGGCTCCTCATTGCAGGAAGCGCCGGATGCCGTAGCAGCCGCCGGCACTACCCTGACAAACATCGCCGGTTCTCAGGTTGGGCGTTCGCGGTCAAAGAGCTACACCGGACGAGGACGGGCAGCCGTCAGCACCGCCGCTGGGAGTTGTGATGGAACAAACAGCTTTGCTGTTGAGCGAATAAATACCCTTGAAACCCGAGGCAGTATCGATCATGTGATCCGAGGCGGCTGTTCTGAGCGGCCCTGATGTGAAAGTGTTGGGTATGGCATTTTGGCTGGCCCTGTCCCGGTTGCTGACGATCCTGGCGGTCGTGAGCCTTGTTGTCGTCGGCGGCTCGTCAGCCCCGTCGGCAAGGGATGGGTCAAACGTGCCTGCGGTGACGGCAGCGGATGATATGTCCTGCTGCGACCAGCCGCCGCCCGACTGCAGCGACATGAAAGCCTGCCCTTTCGCGGTGCTTTGCATCGCCAAGTGCCCCCAGAGCATGCCGATGGTTGACTGGGTGGTGGTTCGCGCTGCGCTCGCGGCGGAGCTCGTGCCTTATTTCGCGCAATTTGGCGACAGCCTTCCCGCACCGCCTCCGTATCATCCCCCCAAAGCCTAGTCCTGCACCGGCGCCCACGCCGGGTGGTGTCGCCCCGTGACCGTGCGTCACGGGGTTTGATCGCGCATTGAAAGGCGTCCCTCCGTAGCGCCTGCGATGCTCTCGATATGCATGACTAGGTTACAGACAAATGTTTCTCCTCACTAAAGGGCGCGTCCTTGCGGTTGCGTTCCTGGGGCTGGCCATGGTCGGAACGGCCATCCTTGGCCTCATCACGATGGATCGGTCGGCCCTTCCGGCCTGGATCCCCTCATCCGTGGTCCAAGCCCTGCCCGACCGTTCAACCCTTCCGGACTGGGTTCCGACCTCTTGGACGCAGGTGAAGGCACGGTTCGGGCTCCCCAGTGCTGGCACGCTACCCCCCGTCTCGACCACAGAGCTCAAGGAACATGCCTTCGAGCTTGTCCAAGGCGAGATGAAGCAGGGTGAGGCCCTGGTGGACGTGCGCCTCGTTGACAAGCGCTCCGGGAAGCCGGTCCCAGACGCGGTGGTTTTCGCGCAGCGGATCGACATGGCCCCCGACGGCATGCCGACGATGACAGTTCCTATCGAGCTAATGCCGTCGCCTGAGCCCGGAATCTATCGGTTCAAGACCAACCTGACGATGGAGGGCGGCTGGCAACTCTCACTGGCCGCAAAGGTACAGGGCCAGACCGGCACCGCCCAAAGCCGACTCGTGCTCAAGGCGGTGCAGTGATGGATCAGATGACCCCATCCCATGACTTCGAGCCACGCGAGCACTGGCCCGCGGAGGGCAAGCGGTCATCCAGGCGCATTCTGAACGCTGCTTTGGTGCTCCTGGCCCTCGGAGCCGGCATCTGGCTCGGCCTCCGCGCGGGCCAGGGCCGCCTTTCCTTGCCCGGCGGCTTTGCGCTGCCGAGCTGGCTCGCCTCCGCCCCGGGAGGCAACGGCTCCTCTCCCGCAGCGTCCGGCCGGACGGCCTATTATCGCGACCCTGATGGCAAGCCCTTCTACTCCGCTGGGCCGAAGAAGACGGAAGATGGCCGGGACTACGTCTCCGTCCGGGCGAGTGAGGACGTGAGCTTTGACGACAAGCAGAAGGATGCTCCGGTCAGCACGACTGCGGCCGATCAGAGCGGCGGAAGGAAGGTCCTCTACTACCGCAATCCGATGGGACTGCCGGATACCTCACTGGTTCCCAAGAAGGACTCGATGGGGATGGATTACCTGCCCGTCTACGAGGGCGAGGCGGAGGATGGCTCGACCGTCACGGTTTCGCCTGGCAGGCTGCAGCGCACCGGCGTCCGGTCCGAACCGGCCGAGCGCCGTGTTGTCACCCGGCCGGTGCGGGCTCCCGGCACGATCAAGCTCGATGAGCGCCGTGTGGCGGTCATTGCGTTGCGCTCGGAGAGCTTCATCGAGAAGGTCGAGAACGTCACAACGGGCGAGCGGGTGCGCGCCGGCCAGCCGCTCCTGCGGCTCTACTCGCCGGAGATCTCCGCTGCCAGCGCTCAGTATCTGAGCGTCCTCAACGACGGAGGCGGCATTGCCGGCGGCCGCGCCGCGGTCCTCGAAGGAGCTCGTCGACGCCTGGAAAACCTCGACGTTCCGCCGGAGGCGCTGGCTGAGATTGAGCGCGGGCGGAAGGTGCCGGCCACGATCACTTGGTCGGCCCCGCGGGACGGCCTCGTTCTGGAGCGCAATGCGACGGACGGGATTCGGGCCATGCCGGGGGATGTTCTGTTCCGGATCGCCGATCTCTCGATGCTTTGGGTGCTCGCCGACGTGTCCGAACACGATCTCGGCGCCGTCCGGCCGGGTCAAGCCGTTATGATCCGCGTGCGCAGCCTGCCAGGCCAAGTTTTCCCTGGCAAAATCGGCCTCATCTACCCGCAGGTGAACCCGGAGACCCGGACGGCCCGAGTCCGGATCGAAATCCCGAACCCGGATGGTCTCCTGCTGCCGGACATGTACGCCGACGTTGAGATCACGAGCGGAGCCGCCAAGCCCGTTGTGGCCGTGCCCGACAGCGCGCTCATCGACACGGGCACGCGCCAAGTCGTGATCGTCGACAAGGGCGAGGGCCGCTTCGAGCCGCGTCAGGTCACGGTGGGCGCCAGCGGGAGCGGCTTCGTCGAGATCCGCGAGGGCGTGGCGGCTGGCGACCAAGTGGTTGTGTCGGCCAATTTCCTCATCGATGCCGAAAGCAACCTGAAGGCCGCGCTCCAAAGCATGTCGGCTCCTGTCGCGGAGAAGGCCCAATGATCGCCCGCCTCATTGCGTGGTCATCCCGCAACCTCATGCTTGTCCTGATCGGGACGGTGTTCGCTGTTGCGGCGGGTCTGTACTCCCTGCGCAGCCTGCCGCTCGACGCCATCCCGGACCTCTCAGACGTGCAGGTCATCGTCTACACAGAGTATCCGGGTCAAGCACCGCAGGTCGTGGAGGATCAGGTTACCTATCCGCTCACCACGGCCATGCTGACGGTGCCGAAATCGAAGGTGGTGCGGGGCTTCTCGTTCTTCGGCGTTTCGTTCGTCTACATCATCTTCGAGGACGGAACCGACGCGTATTGGGCCCGCTCACGCGTGCTGGAGTATCTGAACGCGGCTGCACGGCGTCTGCCCACCGGCGTCACCCCGAGCCTGGGGCCGGACGCCACCGGCGTGGGCTGGGTCTACCAGTACGCCGTGATGGCCAAGAACACGACATTGGCCGAGCTGCGGTCGCTCCAGGACTGGGTGGTGCGGTTCGCCGCCGCGAAGGGCGAAGGCGTCGCAGAGGTCGCAAGCGTCGGCGGGTTCGTCAAGCAGTACAACGTGGTGGTGGACCCGCGGCGGTTGCGCGCCCAGGGAGTGTCTCTCCAGGCCCTGCGCGAGGCGATCCGCACCAGCAACACCGATGTCGGCGGGCGTACGGTCGAACTCTCCGAGTTTGAGTTCATGGTTCGTGGCCGCGGCTATCTCAAGAGCATCCAGGATATCGAGAGCATTGTCCTCAAAACCGATGCCGGGACGCCATTGCGTCTCGGTGACCTAGCGCGTGTCGAAATTGGGCCTGATGAACGGCGCGGCATCACCGAGCTCAACGGTGAGGGCGAGGTCGCGAGCGGCATCGTCCTGCAGCGGTTCGGGGCCAATGCGCTCAACGTGATCGAAAGCGTGAAGGCGCGGCTCGCTGAGGTCGCTTCGAGTTTGCCGAAGGGCACTGAGATTGTTCCCGTCTACGACCGCTCGCAATTGATCGAGGCCGCCATCGAAACACTCAAGGGCACGCTCATCGAAGAGAGCGTCATCGTCGCCCTGGTCTGCGTCGTATTCCTGCTCCACCTGCGCAGCGCCCTGGTCGCCATCCTCATGCTGCCCGTGGGCATCCTCATGGCATTTGGCGCCATGAGGCTCCTGGGGCTCGGATCCAACATCATGAGTCTGGGCGGCATCGCCATCGCAGTCGGCGCGATGATCGATGCGGCCATAGTGATGATCGAGAATGCCCATAAGCACCTGGAGCGGGCACCACCGGACCAGCCGCGCGTCGAGATCCTGATCAAGGCGGCGAGCGAGGTTGGGCCCGCCCTGTTCTTCAGCTTGCTGATTATCACGGTCTCGTTCCTGCCGATCTTCACGCTGGAGGCGCAGGAGGGCCGCCTGTTTGGTCCGCTCGCCTTCACCAAAACCTTTGCGATGGCAGCAGCGGCCATCCTGTCAGTAACGCTCGTTCCCGCGCTGATGGTGATCTTCGTGCGCGGGCGGATCGTCCCAGAGCACCGCAATCCGATCAACCGGTTCCTGATCTGGATCTACAGGCCGGTCATCCGTGGCGTGCTCGAGGCCAAAGTCCTCACCATTGTGCTCGCCCTCGTGGCGCTCGGCGCAACGGTCTGGCCAGCCCGCCAGCTTGGCACCGAGTTTATGCCGACCCTGAACGAGGGCACCTTGATGTACATGCCCACCACCTTGCCGGGCCTGTCGATCACCAAGGCAGCCGAGCTCATGCAGACGCAGGACCGGATCATCAAGTCCTTCCCGGAGGTGGCCTCCGTTTATGGCAAGGCGGGGCGGGCGGTCACCGCCACCGATCCCGCGCCGACCGAGATGTTCGAGACGATCATCACCCTGAAGCCCAAGAGCGAATGGCGGCCCGGCGTCACCATCGACAGCCTCAAGGCCGAGATGGACAAGGCGCTGCAGTTCCCAGGTGTGTCGAACGCCTGGACCATGCCGATCCAGGCGCGCATCGACATGCTCTCGACCGGCATCCGCACGCCCGTCGGCATCAAGGTGTTCGGCACCGACCTTGCCGAGATGGAACGGATCGCACGCCAGGTCGAGGCCGTGGTGAAGGCGGTGCCCGGCACGTCGAGCGCCTATGCCGAGCGCGTGATCGGAGGCTACTTCCTCGATATCGTGCCGGATCGCATCGCACTCGGACGCTATGGCCTCACCGTCGGCGATGTGCAGGACGTGATTGCCACGGCGCTCGGCGGCGAGATGGTCACCAACACCGTGGAGGGTCGTGAGC
>Ga0182747_1003228_pt1 | contig 11031 bp, 8 predicted proteins | sample eDN3rd30CBELigBY_FD_128526 | JGI IMG/M metagenome (GOLD analysis project Ga0182747, IMG submission 128526) | Enriched backyard soil microbial communities from Emeryville, California, USA - eDNA 3rd pass 30_C BE-Lig BY (version 2) (version 2) | ecosystem: Environmental > Terrestrial > Soil >...
ACACACGGTTTACGCCATACACATTGTACTTTGTTGTTTCAAGCAAACGTAAGTTTAAAAGAAGTACAAGACCGCATGGGTCATTCAGACGCTCGGACAACTTTGGAAATCTATACGCATGTAACAAAGAAAACAAATGAAACGGCTATTGTACAATTCGATAGCTTTATGGAAAGTAATCATACTACGGATTTAACTACGGATTTAACTACGATTGATTGAAATTCGTTGAAATTCAGTGAAATAGTAAAAACGTCAAAACCCTTATATACCAAGGGTTTTGACGTTCAATGAAATTCAATGATATTAAACTATGGAGACGGCGGGAGTCGAACCCGCGTCCAGAAACTCCAATACTTAAACGTCTACGCGTGTAGTTTGCCTACTTACATTTCATGCTGCATTATGCCGACAAACAGGCGTCCTGAGCACTAACTTGAGAATCTCTTGACGGTGACTCAAGTGGCACCACCGACCGTATCCCACTAAAGTTGGGCCCCACGTTCTCTACATGGGCGATAGAGAGGCAGAGCGCTCACGAGCTTACGCTGCGAAAGCTAAATTTTGTTGTTTGCCAGTTATTATATAACTTCCGTTGATGACGGAGCCGAGCCTCCGACGCGCAGCTCAAGCTTGAACCATCCCTGTCGAATCCGTAACGTCCCCTTTATAGTAAAGGGTCATGGTCGAAACCATGTACGGCAGTGATGCATTTAAGCATCGAACTTACTTACTGGCTGTATTAGTTATTATACATGCGAAAACACTAGATTTCAAGCTTTCATCCCCATGTATCTGTTGGAGAGATTACTAATACTTGGAGTTGGGATGAATTCCGCATAAGAAAAGTCAAACTAGAACGCAGATTAGCAAATCATCACTGATTCTTTGCCTTAAATACGCGCTCCATCTCACGTTTAGCTTCTTTCTTCTTCATATCATTACGCTTGTCGTAATCTTTCTTCCCTTTACCAAGGCCGATTAATAACTTCGCGTAGCCATCTTTGATATACATTTTCAGAGGAACGATTGTATATCCATCACGTTTTACGGCACCTACTAATTCACCAATTTGCTTTTTGTGAAGCAAAAGTTTGCGTACACGTAAAGGATCGTGGTTAAAACGATTTCCTTGTTCGTATGGACTGATATGCATGTTGTAAATCCAGGCCTCGCCATTTCGAACTTGAACATATGAATCCTTCAGTTGCACTTTTCCAGCACGAATCGCTTTGATTTCTGTCCCTTGTAGAACCATCCCTGCTTCATACGTTTCTTCTATAAAATAGTCATGGTTTGCTTTTTTATTTTGAGCTAATACTTTCCCTGCTCCTTTTGCCATTTTGCCAACACCTCACAACAAATCAACCGTTAATGATTGAATCAAATTTAGTCAGTCTCGCACTTTAACGAATTGCCAAAAACCCTTAAACTTTCCAACCCGAAAGCGCGAGAAAGGCTGCGTAAAAATTGCTTTATAAGCAGTTGCCTTCAAAAGCAATTTTTTAACAGCCTATCCAACAGATTTTCTACTTTTACTATACAATAAGTCACTCGAAACTACGAGTTATCTTTTCTTCTTTTTCTTTTTGCCGCCATTTTTCTTTGCAACGCCTTCGTAAAACTTCTGTTTTTGTTTTACTTTACGTTCACCTGGTTTATCATCGGTTCTTCTACGGCCAGGACGTCCATCGTCTTTCTTGCCCTTACCTTTTCCGTCACCGCGACCTTCTTCCTTCTTCCCACGTCGATCACCACGGCCACCTTCTTCACCTCGTCCGCCACGTCCTGCATGAATTACTTTCGGAGCAGAACGTTTTGCTCTACCAGCAAAGGATTTCACCATGCCAACAACTTCAAAGTCAATCGACGATTCTTCAATTATTACGTTAGTAACGCGAACTTGCACTTCATCACCAATACGGAATTGGCGACCAGTATGTTCACCTACCATGATCATTTGTCGGTCATCAAAATGGTAGTAGTCGTCCGTCATATTACTAATATGGACAAGCCCTTCCACCGTATTTGGTAACTCCACAAACATCCCGAAGTTCGTAATAGAAGATACCATCCCTTCAAACTCTTCACCGATTTTATCAGACATGAACTGTGCTTTCTTCAATGCATCCGTATCACGTTCTGCATCCACTGCACGGCGCTCGCGTTCTGATGTATGATCTGCGATTTCATCCATCGCCAGACCCCATTTTGTTCTCGTTGCATTCGAAAGATCCTTATTAATTAAGTATGTTCGAATTAAGCGATGCACGATCAAGTCCGGATAACGGCGGATTGGAGATGTGAAGTGCGTATAGTAATCCGTTGATAATCCGAAGTGCCCAATCGATTCAGGATAATATTTCGCTTGCTGTAATGAACGAAGTAACATCGTTGAAATTACAGGCTCTTCTGGCAATCCTTCAATTGCTTTAATAATTTCTTGCAATGCTTTTGGATGAACAGAATTTCCTGAACCTTTTACAACCAATCCAAAGTTCGTCACAAACTCAAAGAAACGATTTAACTTTTCAGGTTTTGGATCTTCGTGGATACGGTAAATAAACGGAACATCCATCCAATGGAAATGTTCAGCAATTGTTTCGTTCGCTACTAACATGAACTCTTCAATAAGACGTTCAGCTGTCCCACGTTCACGTAACACGATGTCAGTTGGCCAACCTTCTTCATTTACTAATACTTTCGATTCTTTAAAGTCAAAGTCAATCGCACCGCGGTCAAAACGTTTATTACGAAGGATTTCGGCTAATTCCCCCATATCCTTAAACATCGGAACAAGGTTTTCATAGCGTTTCATTAATTCCTTGTCTTCGTGGACTAAGATTTTATTCACATCAGAATACGTCATTCGTTCTGTCGTTTTAATAACCGATTGGAAAATTTCATGCTCCACCACATGCCCATTACGGTCAATCTCCATCTCACAAGATAACGTTAAACGGTCTACTTGTGGATTTAATGAACAAATCCCATTTGATAAGCGGTGAGGAATCATTGGAATAACACGGTCAGTTAAATAAACACTCGTACCGCGCTCATATGCTTCTCTGTCAATTAGCGATCCTTCTGTTACGTAATAGCTTACGTCAGCAATGTGCACCCCTAGTTTGTAGTTACCATTGTCTAGTTTTGTAACTGTTACGGCATCATCAAGGTCTTTTGCATCGGCGCCGTCAATCGTCACAATCATTTCATTTCGCAAATCACGACGACCAACTAAATCATCCTCAGAGATTGTATCTGGAACCTGACCTGCCGCATCGACCACTTCTTGAGGAAATTCTGGTGGAATATCGTGTTTATAAATAATCGAAAGAATATCCACACCTGGGTCGTTTTTATGTCCAAGGATTTTTGTAATGATCCCTGTTGCCGATTTGATTTCACTTGGCCAGTTAACGATTTCCACCACTACTTTATGGCCATCCACCGCACCAAGGGAATCCTCTTTCGTCACGAAGATATCCATATTCATTTTTTTATCATCTGTCACAACAAATCCAAACCCACGATTCGCTTGATATGTTCCTACGAATGTTGATTTGCCGCGCTCGATGATTTTCGTAACTGTACCTTCTCGGCGATCCCCAGAAGTCTCTTTTAATACACGGATTAAAACGGTATCCCCATTCAATGCTCCGTTAATTTCATGCGGTGGAATAAAGATATCATCCATTCCATCCTCTTCAGGTGTTACAAATCCGAAACCTTTTGCGTGGCCAATAAATTTCCCGCGCAATAAATTCATTCGTTCTGGTAAACCATAGCGGTTTGAACGAGAACGTACGATGTAGCCCTGATCTTCCATTCGGACTAATGTTTTGACCAAATCTTTAAACTCATCAGCATCTTCTAGCTCTAGCAGATCTTCGAGTTCATCTATTTTCATCGGTTTATATTCTTCATCTTTCATTAGATCGAGTAGGCGCTGTTGTAAATCATTATTTTCAGTCATAGGTTTCCCCTCCTTTTGTTATACTAATGTCACTTCATTCTCTTTAGTTTTTGCTGGATTGCACTATTCATTCCACTCAAGTGAATTTAAAAATTGAAGCACCGTTTCATGTAATTGCTGTTTTTCTTTATCTAGCGTAATGACATGACCTGAATGCTCAAACCAAACGATTTCCTTCTTTAAGGATTCCACATCTGAATAAATTATATGAGCAGATTCTGGGTCGATAATCTCATCATGGCGAGATTGGACAACTAATAACGGTGTATAAATCATATCGAGCTCAGCCTTTACGTCATATACAAGTTGCTGCAGTTGAGGTAGAGACGGCATCCCTCTTTTTTCAATTTCTTCGACTTCTTTTTCGATATCGGATGGGTCTTTTCCTTCAAATTCCTTGTAGTCTCTCGAATATTTCAGTACACCTTCAAACATCTTGTCAGTTGTCCTCATCGACATCGGCGCACACATGGTCACAACGCCTTTTAAAGGGAAATTCATCGCAAGTTTTAGTGAAAATACGCCGCCTAATGAAAGTCCAGCAACAGCGATTTCTTCATAGCCTTCGCTTTTTAATAGTTCGTACCCTTCAAGTACACTTTCCCACCAATCCTCTGGTGCGGTTTCAATCAATTGCTCTGGTGGAACACCATGTCCTTTATAGTGCGGGGCGTGACAAGTATATCCGTTTTTTTCTAAGAAGCGTCCTAGCATCCGGACGTCCGATGAGCTGCCAGTGAAACCATGCAATAATAATACAGCTCTAGATCCTGCTTTATAGAAAAATGGTTCGATTGTTGTTTTTCGCAAATTTCTAGTCCTCCAAAAAAATCTACTTATTATATACATTTCACCCAAACATTGGCTAAATTCCATTATAAATGAAAAAGCCTAACCATGCTCGGTTAGGCTTTCATTATTTTCAAATTATGAACTTTTCATTCGATTTTAAAGTTTTACAACGACTAAAGCTAAAACGAAGAATAAAACTGCTAAAACAATTGTTATTCTATGTAAGTATAAATCCATACCTCTAGCTTTTTGTTTACCGAAAAGTTGCTCAGCTCCACCTGAGATGGCCCCTGATAATCCTGAGCTTTTACTAGATTGTAATAATACAGCAACAATTAATGCCAAGCTTACGATGATCAGTAATGTTACTAATAGCGTATGCATAAACTCCACCTCCTGAGATTGAAACTTCACAACAAGTATCAACAGTATACCAAAAAAAGTCTATTATGACAATATTCAAAATGAACATTGGCTTTTTCATTATATAGTTTGTATTAAATCGAAAAATATTCTTTAGATGGTTGGAGCTATTATTGGTTATTAGTAGTAATCTCTGATAATTTCTCAATTTATTCTATGTAACATATATACGTTATCTTGAGTTTAGATGGGTTTGGCTAAGTTTTTACTATTACTATAGTGATTACTATTTTAATTATTCTACTTTTAGGATAGTTTATTCTCTTATTTATGCTATTTTTCTAAACTTTCAGAATAATATTGAAATTAAGAATCTTGTTAACTATAATAAAACGAACCAAACACATAGAAAAGAGGTTACATAACCATGAACGTTTTACAAAAAATCGGCAAATTTGCAGGAGATACTTTTGCTATCTGGGTACTTCTAGCTGCAGGTCTTGCAATGTGGATGCCAGATAACTTTAAATGGCTTGCTCAGTACATCACTCCTTTACTAGGAATCGTTATGTTCGGTATGGGGATGACGTTAAAATTTAATGATTTCAAATTAGTATTAAAACATCCAAAAGGTGTATTTTTAGGGATCATAGCACAGTTTGTGATCATGCCAGGTCTTGCGTTTTTATTAGCAAAAGTCTTTAATTTATCACCTGAATTAGCAGTAGGTGTTATTTTAGTAGGGTGTTGCCCTGGTGGTACTTCATCTAACGTAATGACGTTTTTAGCAAAAGGTAATACAGCATTGTCTGTAACAATTACTTCATGTACAACTCTATTAGCTCCATTCGTAACACCAGCTTTAATTTATTTATTAGCTAGTGAATGGTTAGCAGTAGACTTTATGGCAATGTTTACATCAGTAATTCAAGTAGTATTAGTTCCAATCGTTTTAGGTCTTGTTGCACAAGCATTCTTTGGACGAATTGTTTCTAAAGCAGTTGATATTTTACCAGTTGTTTCAGTAGTAGCGATCGTATTAATCGTTGCTGCAGTAGTAAGTGGTAGCCGTGATCGTATTATTGAATCTGGTTTATTCATCTTAGCAATTGTTATTCTTCACAATGGTCTTGGATATGCATTAGGATACCTTGCAGGTAAAGTATTTAATATGAGTTATGAGGATAAAAAAGCAGTTTCTATCGAAGTTGGTATGCAAAACTCAGGTTTAGGTGCAACACTTGCAATGAACCATTTCGGTGCAGTTGCCGCAGTACCAAGTGCAATCTTCAGCTTCTGGCACAACATCTCTGGTCCAATTCTAGCAACATACTGGTCTGGTAAAGCTAGCCGTATGAAAAAAGCTGAAGATGGCCAACAAGTAGAAGCGAAAAAAGAAGCAAAAGAAAAAGTTGGAGTTTAAAAAGCTCTTATTTAAACAGATGGAGGGAAGTTCCTTCATCTGTTTTTTTATTTGGTAACTTACACGAGATCTGTATTTTTAAAAAGCCTTGTAGAGATTTTCTCTCCACAAGGCTTCTGGTTGCTTATATTTATTTTACCTCGAACTTCACCACTATTGGATTTTCCAAGTCGACTCCATCTAGAGATTGAACAGATGTATCTACATAAAGTGAATATTCACCACTTGGATAACCGTTCGCAGGTGGCAAGATATAGATTGTTTTTCCGTCTTCGGCCACTTGGATGTTAATATCCTCAACAAATTCAGCCTGATGACGAATAAATACATTTTCATTTTTGATGACAGTACTTGGATCAATCGGCATATTAAAATCAATTTTGAGTACCTTATTTGGATCAAAGTCCTTTAATGTCGGTGATTGATCCGTTAAGTCTTTTAGTCTAATTGACTCTTTGTATGCATTTAATTGTTGATCCAATTCTTCTTTTCGATTGTCGGCTTCATATTCCCTCGCCTTTTCAACCGTATCAAACTCCCATAACTTCATGGATTGCAGATTTGAGTTATATTGATATCGAATAAGGTCTAATTGATAAAGTAGCATATCACTAAAGCTCATTTGTGTTGTAGCCGTCATTCCTACACCTTTACTCTCATTGCCTTTATCGTCCACAGTTGTCACTCGAATCGGGTAATTCGTGTTGGAAGATAGCTCTTCTAGTAAGTAGTGTCCGTCTTTTACTTCGCCAACATATTCACCATACACATACAATTTTGCAGTAACAAAATCAGTATCTGTTGGATTTGTAAAAGTAATTTCGACTGTATTGGTTGTTGAACTTACTTGTATATCCGTCACCTCTTTTGGAGGAATTCGGTCTTTTTCATTCACTCTGACATAAAAATAGGCGAAATTATCTTGATAAGCAACTTTGACATTCTGTCCTCCAATTTGATTTGGATTATAGTTACTTACCACCATATCTGGTGTCACTTCCACATCGGAAGTATTACCGAAATTTGTACGTGCAGTAATCACGGCACCCGTTATATCAAGGGGTTCCCCTTCTACATATGTTTCTTTATTTGGATTCGACTTAGTGACAACATCAAGTATTTCCTCAGTTGCGTCCACTTGATTATCCTTTAACTCTGGAAATTTAAAATCTTCATTCCCATTCATTGTCCAAGTTGAATCAAAGTCAAACCCTTGGAAGGTAGAAGCGTCTTGTAATTGTTCATAGGTAATACTGCGAGCACCTTCATCTGTATCTAAACCGTTAGTAGGTAGAACACCATTAGAAGCTGTATTTAAATAATAGTTATTCGTAACAGTTCCAGATTCGTTTTTCCCTACAATTGCAGCTTCATAACTAAAAGAATAAGATGAATCAATATTCCCTAGATTATAGGTATTTTCAATGAGTCCATAATTGTTACCCGCGATTCCACTAACATGATTCCTTGATTTTACGTCACCAATATTAAAAGTATCTCGGATTGTTGAATTTTGATAATTTGTAGTAGTAATACCAGCACCTGTATAGTACGCTTCAACCGTTCCTGCATTATAGGTTCTAAGTATTGTAGATTTATTATTTGAACTAAAAGTTATTCCTGCAGCATAGAATTCTTTGGAAATAATATGGCCTGTATTATAACTATCTACGATAATTGAACTAGAAAGTCCACCAGCTATTCCACTTGCATAGTCAGTTGCTGTAACATCACCACGGTTTTGACTTCCCTGGATTGTGGAGTTATAACCAAGACTGCCAACTAACCCAACTGCACGATAATCTCCTGTGATTTTACCTTCATTTACAGCATTAATTATACTAATATTCGACGCAGTATAACCCGCAATTCCGGCAGCGATATTATTACTAATAATATCCCCTTTGTTTTTACTATCCTTAATTTGTTTACCAAATGTAGTTGCGACAATTCCTCCAGCATATTCTTCAGCTGTAATTTTTCCTTCATTGTAGCTTGAAATAATCGTGGATTCACTAGATTGTAATTTTCCTATAATTCCTCCAGCTTCATTCGCACTAATATCCCCAGTATTATAGGATTCTGTAATATTAGTCATTTCCGCAAAACCTACTAATCCACCAGCATATGAGTCGAACATGGAATTAGCTTTTATATTACCCGTGTTATAGGAATGATCAATACTCCCACGAGTAGGATAGGATGTGTCGATATAACCTACAATAGCACCGGCGTATACATCCGATGAATCCGAATAGATCGAGGTATTTTCTACAGTAATTGAACTATTGACCATTCCAAGGTTTTGAACTGTTAAATCCTCACCGTAACCAAATAGCCCCGCATAAATAGTTTGATCGGTTTTTATGTTGATTTTCATTCCGATTATGTTGTATCCATTCCCATCAAATGTTCCTTCAAATGGTTTCTCCTTTGTACCAATCGGCTCCCAACCAGCACCATTGTGGTAGAAATCGCCCCCCTCTGAAGTTGCATGCGAGAGGTCAATATCATTCATTAAAATATACTTACTATTAAGGTTTTCACGCATTTTATTTAAATCTTCAGCTGTATAGATACCCACATATCCTTCTGGTACCTCTGAAATGTGGCTTTCCGCTGAAACATTAGGGCTTGTATATAATGAAAAAGTTATAAAAAATATTAAAATAACGAAAAGGCTAGCACCTTTTTTATACATTCATTTATTCTTCCTTTCTATGATTAACTCTTCTAAATGAAGATTTGCTGTAAATTATCCTAGAATAATATATCATAGGTTGCGTTAGTGTTACTGAAGTATCTTGCACCATTGAAGGGAAATATTGGAGTTTGAAAGATATGATTTTGAGGGGGGTGCCTGTCCCAAATGATAAGTTTGGGGCAGTTTTTATTTTTTGGTTTATATTACTCGTTGCGGAAATTATTATAGTAGATAAGGAGGTGATATCTAGAATTGTTGCTACTAGAGAGGACTAGATCAAATAAGTTAGTCATGCTAGAAGCGTTACTTCGACGATTAGATGCTAGTGACCAAGACTATCTTTACTTTAAAGAAAACTATAATCGACAGCTCGCTGGCTTTGAAGGCGAAAAGTGGGTTGATCGAGAATGGTTTGACATGCCGGACCTTGGAAGTCATTATTTATTGTTTAATTATGAATTTGAAAATGAATTTGGCTATCCCCACCAAATTGACACCCTCTTACTTAATCCAAAATTTATGCTTATATTAGAAATTAAAAATATTTCTGGACGAGTTGACATTGATGAAAATAAGCACCAAATGATTATCACTAGACTGGATAACACTTTAAAAAGCTATGCTAGTCCAATCGATCAGATAAGACGTCATTCACAGCACCTCAACAGGTTGCTAAATCAGTTGAAAATTTCACTTCCAATTGAAGGTGCCCTAGTATTTTCTAATCCCGCAACGATCATCGGTAATGTCCCCAACAATTTTCCAATCTTCCATACGAGCGGACTACGGCATTTTGTCCAAAAGCTATTGCTAAAATATAAGGAAGAGCTGCCAGAAAAGCAGATAACAAAACTATCAAAAGTATTACTTGCGAGATTAAAACGGGTTGAGGTTAAACCTACAATTGATATATCGCGCATTAGGAAAGGCGTGTTGTGTGAATACTGTGCTTTTCAATATCAGATGAAGTACAAGGGAGGATCATGGGGGTGTCCGAATTGTGGGAGTCGAAATAAGCATGATCTTCAACGTGCATTAAACGACTATCGTATACTTATAAATAATTCTATTACTAATAGAGAGTTTCGTGATTTTTTTAATATCGAATCAGTATATAATGCTTCTAAAATCTTAAGTAATTTAAATCTGGAGGCTGTTGGAGATAAACGTGGTAGATCTTATTTAATTCCTAATAATATCTTTGAGATGAAGTAGTTTTGAGAGAAGTCCATGTTTATGTGGATTTCTCTTTTTTAATGTAGAAGATTCTAATAAGTCCTTCATTTTTTCTAATAACTATCAGTTTTTTTCTAATAACTAACCTCTTTTTTCTAATATCTATCTCCATGCAGCAGCATTTATGGCTAGATTCTAATAAGGCCTTCATTTTTTCTAATAACTCTAGCTTTTTTCTAATAACGCACCTCTATTTTCTAATATCTATCTCCCTGCAGCTGCGTTTATAGCAAGATTCTAATAAGGCCTTCATTTTTTCTAATAACTCTAGCTTTTTTCTAATAACTCGCCTCTTTTTTCTAATATCTATCTCCCTGCAGCAGTGTTTATCGCTAAATTCTAATACGTCCTTCATTTTTTCTAATAACTATGGCTTTTCTTCTAATAACTCGCCTCCTTTTTCTAATATCTATCTCCCTGCAGCAGCATTTATGGCTAAATTCTAATAAATCCTTCATTTTTTCTAATAACTATGGCTTTTCTTCTAATAACTCGCCTCCTTTTTCTAATATCTATCTCCCTGCAGCAGCATTTATG
>Ga0182747_1003232_pt1 | contig 11025 bp, 13 predicted proteins | sample eDN3rd30CBELigBY_FD_128526 | JGI IMG/M metagenome (GOLD analysis project Ga0182747, IMG submission 128526) | Enriched backyard soil microbial communities from Emeryville, California, USA - eDNA 3rd pass 30_C BE-Lig BY (version 2) (version 2) | ecosystem: Environmental > Terrestrial > Soil >...
CGGCGAAGTGCGCCAGGCCAGCGGCCACGACCAGGGCCGCGGCGAGTGCGAGCACGATGACGTCGGAACGGATGAACGTGCGTTCCGCAACCATGCGCAGATCTTATGCCCCTGAAAGAATGGTTCCGTGGATGTTGCCCTGACCCTCGTCTCCGTGGTCGCCATCGCGGTGGCTGCCGCCGCACTGGCCGGCCGCTGGTCGATGTCGGCGCCCCTGGTGCTGATCGTGGCGGGGATCATCGGCTCGTACCTGCCGTTCGTGCCCGACGTCGAACTGACGCCGGACATCGTGTTGCTCGGTCTGTTGCCGCCGCTGCTCTACACCGCGGCCATCAACACGTCGCTGCTGGACTTCCGGGCGAACCGGCGCCCGATCGCGCTGCTCAGCGTGGGCCTGGTGCTGTTCACGACGTTGGGCATCGGATTGATCGTGCACAGCCTGCTGGACGTGCCGTGGGCCGTGGCGTTCGCACTCGGCGCCGTCGTCGCACCACCCGATGCGGTCGCAGCCGTCGCGATCGCCCGACGCATCGGTCTGCCGCGGCGGGTCGTCACGATCCTGGAGGGCGAGAGCCTGGTCAACGACGCCACCGCGATCGTCACGCTGCGCACCGCGATCGCTGCGATCGCCGGGACGGTCTCGGTGTGGCAGGCGGGGTCGAGCTTCCTGGTGTCGGCCGTGGGCGGTGCGCTGGTCGGCCTGATCGTCGCGGTGATCGTCGGCAAGATCCGGCGCAGGATCCAGGACGAGGTCACCGACGTCGCAGTCTCGCTGATCACTCCGTGGGTCGCGTACCTGCCGGCCGAGGAGATCTCGGTGCACGGCATCGACGGACACCCGTCGGGCGTCCTGGCCGTCGTCACGGCGGGACTGCTGCTGGGTCACAAGTCTCCGCTCATCCAGTCCGGCACGTCCCGACTGTTCGAGCGCACCAACTGGGCGACCGTCTCGTTCGTGCTCGAGAACGCGGTGTTCCTGCTGATCGGGATGCAGATCCGCTCAGTGCTCGAGGCGGTCGATGACAGTGACGTCGCGGTGTCCACGATCGTCGTGACGAGCGTGGTCGTGCTCGCGAGCGTCATCGCGCTGCGCCTGCTGTGGGTGTTCCCGGCGACCTACCTGCCGCGGCTCATCCCGCACGTCGCGGCCGCCGAACCGCGTCCGTCGTGGCAGACCACGTTCATCGTCGGCTGGGCCGGGATGCGCGGCGTCGTCACGCTCGCGGCGGTGTTCCTGCTGCCCTCCGACACACCGCAACGCGAGGTGCTGGTGCTGGTCGCGTTCGTGGTCACGGTCGGCACGCTGATGATCCAGGGCATCACGTTGCCGTGGGTTGTGCGCAGGCTCCGCGTGCCCGGTCCGGACCGCCACGAGGACCATCTGCAGGAGGCCAGCGTGTACCAGTCGGTCACTGAGGCGGGCCTGCGCTATCTGGACGGCCTTCCGGACGGATCGTTGACCGACATGGTCGAACACCGGCTGCGCGAACGGGCCGTCGACCGCACCAACGCGGTGTGGGAACGACTGGGCGGCGTCGACACACCGAGCCGCCAGTATTCGCGGACCCGCAGCGAGATGCTGGAGGCCGAACGTACCGAACTGCTGCGGATCCGCGCCGAAGGTCTGGTGGACCAGTCGATCCTGACACGGGTCATGAATGCGCTCGACGTCGAGGAATCGATCCTGGATCGTGCTTTCCTGGATGAAACGACAGCGGATCGGGAGGTCGAGTTGCGTCCCACCTACACCCAGGGCGGTGCGTGCGAGCACCTCAGCGAGGCCTGTGAGGTGCCCGATCCGGTCACGCCTGCCGGCTGTGAGGAATGTCTGCGTGACGGCGACGCATGGGTGCATCTGCGGCTGTGCATGACCTGCGGACACGTCGGCTGCTGTGATTCGTCGGTCGGCAAACATGCAACGGCCCATTTCCATGAGACCCAGCACCCGGTCATGCGGTCGTTCGAGCCGGGAGAGGCGTGGCGCTGGTGCTTCGTCGACGAGGTCACCGGATGATGATGTCGTCCAAGGAGGACAGCAACCGGCGCATGCTGCGGGCCCGCGACGCGATCGACCGTGCCTTCGACCAGCCGCTGGACGTGCCGGCCCTGGCCGATATCGCGTTCGTGTCCGAGGCGCACTTCTCGCGGGTCTTCAAGGCCACGTTCGGCGAGACGCCCCATCGATATCTGCAACGACGCCGGATCGAGCGTGCGGCTGCGTTGCTGCGCGACACCGATCAGCCGGTCATCGACATCTGCACCGCGGTGGGGTTCGACGGCCTGTCGACGTTCACGCGTACGTTCACGGCGATCATGGGTGAGACCCCGGCGGCCCATCGCGCCCACGACTCGACCGCGGCGGTGCCGTCGTGCTTCGAGAAGGCCTGGCGGAGGCCCGCCGATCAGACACTGCGGAGGCCCGCCGATCAGACACTACGGAGGCCCGCCGAAGTGAGCAGTTTTGGAACAACCGCGTCCGTCGAATCCGAATAGCGTGCTTCCCATGACCAACAACATGACCTTCAGACAGTCCCAGATCTACGTGCTCGACCAGGACGAAGCGCTCGACTTCTACGTCGGCAAACTCGGCTTCGAGGTCGCCTCCGACGTCGACCTCGGGTTCATGCGATGGCTCACGGTGTGCCTGCCCGGTCAGCCCGACCGCGAACTGCTGCTCGAACTGCCCGGCCCGCCGGCCATGAGTCCGGAGACCGCGGAGCAGGTGCGCGATGCGCTGACCAAGGGCGCCGGTGGTGGCTGGTTCGCCCTGACCGTCGACGACGCGCACGCCGCCGCGGAGGACCTGAGGGCCAAGGGCGTCGAGTTCACCGATGAACCGTCCGAGAAGCCGTACGGTGTGGATTTCGGGGTCCGCGATCCGTTCGGCAACAAGATCCGCATCGGTTCGCTGAAGGAGATGGGTTGAGATGGGAACGCTTCGACTGACGACCACGCTGGAGGCCCGCGGCCCCGCCGCCGCGGTGCTGCTGACCGAGGATCAGGTCGCATCGCTCGGCGGTGGCAAGTCCCCGGCTGTGCGGGTCACGGTGGACGGGAGATCGGCCGAGGGCCGTGTGGGCCGTATGGGTGGCGACGTCATGCTCGGCTTCAGCAAGGCCAAGCGCGCCGAACTGGGCGTCGACATCGGTGACACGATTGACGTCCTGATCGAGTTGGACGATCAGCCGCGTGTGTATGAGGCGCCGCCCGCCCTGGCCGAGGCGCTGGCCAAGAACCCGAAGGCCCAGGCGGCGTGGGACGCGCTGGCGCCGTCGAAGCGCAAGGAGTGGGCGCGCCAGGTCACCGAGGCCAAGGCCGAGGAGACCCGCGATCGCCGCATCGCCAAAGCGATCGCCGAACTGTCCGCCTAGGCGCGGCACTGATCGCGGGGCTTGAGCGAGCCTGTCGTCTTGCGGGTGCCTTCCCGCGTGTCGGCCGTGGGCGGCCTCCACGCTGGCGACCGGGATTGGGTTGTCAGGCGGTGGGTGCTTCGAACTCGGCGCTGGTGAAGTCGACCGTGCGGCGGGTGTTGGCCACGGCCGTGATGGTCGCGACGCCCAGCACGCCCCGGCTGTCGTAGACCTCGGCGACGCCGACCGCCACGCCGTCGTGACTGATGTGGTCGGTGGCGCGCAGGCCCACCAGGACGTCGACCGGCGGACGAGACAGGGCGAGACCGACGTCGGTGTTGATGTACTCGACACCCTCGCTGCCCCAGTTCGTCGTCATGCTGGTGGCGTCGGCGACCGAGGCGACCGCCTGGAACGGCGTGCAGTCCTCGCCGACCACGATCGGCACCGCGGTCTGCCAGGTCTGATGACGACCGGCGTTCTGGTGGGCTCGGAAGTCGTCGGACCAGTCGACGGCGCTGGCGAAGAACGGCACGTGGTGCTGGCCGTGCGGTGGCAGCAGGTCGGCCGGTGGCGGGGTCGGGCGGTCGCCGGCCGGGGGAGCCCACACGTCACCCTCGGGGTTCTGCGTGGGTTTCAGGTACGTGGTGCTGGCGCGTGCGACCACCTCGCCGTCCTGTTTCAGAACCGCGTCGAGCAGCATCAGGCGAGGACCGTCACGGACGACCTCGACCTGGGTCGTGGTCGCGGCCATGCGAGCCGGGCGGAACATGTCCAGTTGGAAGCGTGCCGGCACCAGATCGGCGCGCCCGGCCTCAGCGACACGGCGTTCGGTGGCACGTGCCAGCAGGCCGCTGACCGCGACCCCGTGCATCTGGTCCTCGCTCCACGCCGAACGCGCGAGCGGTTCGGGATGGAAGACGTCGCCGTCGGAGGTCTCGGTGCGGCTGAACCAGGCGAACTGGAACGCGTTCTCGTCCATGGAGACCATGATGCCCGGCCGCCGGGAGCCGTCAGCGCGCGAGGTAGGTCTCGGCGAGCTTGGTGGGTGCGCGGGCCAACCACGCATCCTCGATGATCTGGGTCAACCGGTCGACGTCGACCGCGTCGAGCCGCACGAGCAACATGGCGTACTTGTCGAAGTGCGTGATGGTGAAGAAAACATCGGGATCTGACTCCAACAGCGCCTGCTTCTCGCTGAGGTCCTCGGCGTGCACGCCCATGGTGGGTCCGTCGGGTGCGGCGTCGCCGAGTTCGGCGCGGTCCTTCTTGCCCAGCGGCCGATCCCACACGAACGTCTTGTCGTTGACGCGCCAGGTGGTGTTGCCCCACGCGAGTTTCTCGGTGACCTCGGGGAATGTCAGCGCGATGCGCTGGACGTCGTCGATCGTGGCCATCAGATACCGCGGAGGATGCGCCACACGATGGCCGCGAGGGCCAGTCCGTGCCCGATCACCAGAGTCAGGCCGTGGTCGACGACCGAGGCGATGTAGCGGGTGATGAGTCCTGCGTGCTCGGCGACGCCGTCGACCGCGACGCTGCCCGGCCGGATGACACACAGCACGAACAGGGTCGCCAGCAGCAGGACCGGCGGCAGCACGCCGGCGGGGAAGAGGTTGCGCGAGTCGACCGCCAGAGCCAGCGTGAACACGATCAGCACGAACCCCAGGGAGAACGGGAATCCCAGATGCCCGTCGGTGACCAGATCGAGCACCGTGACGGCGAGGACCGCGATGCCTGCCAGCGTCGCCATGCCGCGGACCGTGAGGTCCTGGGCCGCGAGCGCGGCCGGAGTGCGAGGCGTGGGGTGGGACGCCGTGTGCGTCATGTCTATGACCGTAGCCCGTCGAGGAGCTCGGAAGCTGTCACCTGGCGGGGTGTCGTCTGGACGATTCTGGGCGGTTCGACCGGTTGATCGGACACCTGGAGGGCCGCCATGCGGCGCGCCGACACCAGGAACCGCGATTCGATGGACCCGACGGCGTCGTTGTAGGCCTGGACGCTGTTCTCCAGCGAGCGTCCCAATCGGTCGACGTGGTCGGTCACGGTGCCGATGCGGTCGTACAGTTCGCGGGCCTCGGACCAGATCTGCGCCGCGTTCTGCGCCAACTGCTCCTGGGTCCACGCGTAGGCGACGGTGCGCAACAGGGCGATGAGCGTGGTGGGGGTGGCCAGCACGACCTTCTTGCCCGCCGCGTACTCCAGCAGGGACGGTTCGGCCTCGAGGGCTGCCGACAAGATGGCCTCGCCCGGCACGAACAGCACGACGAACTCCGGTGAGGAGTCGAGCCGGTCCCAGTACGCCTTGGCGGCCAACTGGTCGATGTGGGTGCGCACCTGGCGGACGTGTCGTGCCAGGTGCTGGTCCGCATCGCTGTCGGTGGTGACCAGGTCGAGGTACGCATCCAGCGGCACCTTGGAGTCGACGACGACAGACTTGCCGCCGGCCAGCCGCACGACCATGTCGGGCCGCAGGACCGACTCGGTGGCGCCGGAACCGTTCGGGGTGGTGACCTGAAGGTCGAAATCGCAGTGGTCGAGCATGCCGGCCAGCTCTGCGGTGCGTTTGAGGTGCATCTCGCCCCAGCGTCCGCGCACCTGTGGTTTGCGCAGCGCGGTGGCCAGCGATGCGGTCTCCTTGCGCAGCGAGTCGTTGGTCAACCGCACCGCCTCGACCTGCTCACGCAGCTGGGCGTGCCATTCGATGCGGCTGTGTTCGAGATCTCGCATGCGCTCCTCGAACCGGTCGAGGCTCTGCTTGACCGGATCGACCGCCCGCGCCGTGGCGGCGATGTCGACGTCACCGGAGTTCCGGCGACCGATGAGCAGGCCGATGGCCAGTCCTGCGCCCAGGGCGAGGACTGCGGTCAACAGGAGGGGGAAGGCATCCATGGGGCCATCGTGACTCCGGGGTCGGACAGAAACGTGGCTCTTGTGACGCATCCGTGGGTGAACGCTGGATGGTTTGTGACGTCGGATGCCGCGGTGGTGGTCGCCCGTCGGGCTGTGGACGTGAGCCGATACCTCCGCTCACCTCGTGGGCCCTACTCGTCTCAGGAGTCACGGTCTCGGACGAAATTCAAGCACCCGGGCCCGTATACGGACCCCACGTGCGTGAACTCCGTCCCCCGGGCCGACTTACGTGACCTTCGTCGACCCACCAACCCCTGGGTGTTCGTCCTGGCCCGGCGAAGCCGGAACCCAGCCACGACTCCCACGGAAGGGTCAGAGAGGCAGAAACCCGCATCGAGCAGTTTTCGAGAAGCGCCGCAGACGTCCGCGCCCGTAGCGTCGAGCACATGAAGACGATGACCTGTCGCCAGCTGGGCGGCGCATGTGACCAGGCCTTTCAGGGCGAGGACGCCAATGTCGTGATCAAGGCGCAGGACAAGCACCTCAAAGAGGTTGTGAAGGCCGGCGACGAGGCACACATCCCCGCTCGCGAGGACATGAAGCGCCGCTGGCGCAATCCGCGGTGGGGCATGAAGTGGTACAAGCAGGCCCAGGCCGACTTCGCCAATCTCCCCGAGGACTAATCTCGATCCGGTGATCGAGACCGAGCGGCTGCACCTGCGGCTGGTGGGGGAGCAGGACGTCGACCTGGTGTTCGATCTGTTCTCCGATCCATCGGTGGCTTCGTGGAGCGGCACAGGTCAGCCCATGGAGTCCCGCGACGAGGCGACGGCCCGGGTCGAGCGTTATGCGACTCGAGGCGGCGGACACCCGTGGGCGGGAGTGTTCGCGGTCCGGTCGCGGCAGTCCGGCGAACCGCTCGGCCTGACACTGCTGGTGCCGCTGCCACCCAGTCGCGACGTACAGCGTGATGACATCGAGATCGGCTGGCACCTGCTGCCGTCCGCGTGGGGCCACGGGTTTGCCAGTGAGGCCGGTCGGGCGATGATCGCCCGTGGGTTCGAGGCCGGTCTCGACGAGTTGTATGCCGTCACGGACCCCGACAATGTCCGTTCGCAGGCGGTGTGTGAACGTCTCGGCATGACCGACCTCGGCCTGCGCGACGACTGGTACGACCGCACCCTCCGTGGGTTCGTGATCCGCCGGTAGGCTTGCGCCTTGTGGCTCTTTCCATCGGCATCGTCGGGCTTCCCAATGCGGGCAAGTCGACGCTCTTCAACGCACTGACCCAGAACGACGTGCTCGCGGCGAACTATCCGTTCGCGACGATCGAGCCGAACGTGGGCGTGGTCGGCGTGCCCGATGAGCGTCTCGCCACGCTGGCCGAGATCTTCGGCTCCGAGCGGATCCTGCCCGCCACGGTGCAGTTCGTCGACATCGCCGGCATCGTGCGCGGTGCCTCCGAGGGCGAGGGCATGGGCAACAAGTTCCTGTCGCACATCCGTGAGTCCGACGCGATCTGCCAGGTCACGCGCGTCTTCCGCGATGAGGACGTGACCCATGTCGACGGCGATGTGAACCCCGCCAACGACATCGAGACCATCTCGATCGAGTTGGTGCTGGCCGATCTGCAGACTGTCGAGAACGCGCTGCCGCGCCTGGAGAAGGACGCCAAGAAGGACAAGTCGCTGGTGCCGCTGTTCGAGGAGGCCGCGAAGGCCCAGGAGTCGCTCAGCGCCGGAACGGGCGTCCTTCGGGCCGACCTCGATCTGGACCTGCTGCGCGAACTGCACCTGATGACGTCCAAGAAGTTCTTGTACGTCTTCAACTGTGATGCCGATGAACTCAAGGACGACGATCTCAAGCAACGCATGCGCGATCTGGTGGCCCCGTCCGAGGCGATCTTCCTCGACGCCAAGGCCGAGGCCGAGCTGGTCGAACTCGGTGACGACGAGGAGGCCCAGCAGATGCGTGCCGAGATGCTCGCCGACATGGGCGTCGTCGAGCCGGGCCTGGACGCCCTGGCCCGCGTCGGTTTCGACACGCTCGGCCTGCAGACGTACCTGACCGCAGGGCCCAAGGAAGCCCGAGCGTGGACGATCCGGAAGGGCGACACAGCCCCCGAGGCCGCCGGTGTCATCCACACCGACTTCCAGAAGGGCTTCATCAAGGCCGAGATCGTCTCGTTCGACGACCTGGTCGAGGCCGGGTCGATGAACGCCGCCAAATCCGCCGGCAAGGTCCGCATGGAAGGCAAGGACTACGTCATGGCCGACGGCGACGTGGTGGAGTTCCGCTTCAACGTGTAGTCGTACACGGATTCGGCCCATGGCCGGACGGCGAAGTCCGGCTCTCGTGACTCATGTGACGTCGATGGCGGGTCGCGGTGAACGTCACGACCGGGGTCGCCTCAAGGGCTGAGGACGCGGCGGTTAGGCACCCGGTTTCTGGAGCCGGTCGGGACGGAGTTCACGCATGCAGGGTCCGTATACGGGCCTGGGAGCGTGGACTCGGTCCGGTGGGCCGAACTGCGTGAACTCCGTCAACATGCCTCATACCGGTTGTCGTACGGCGTGCGGGTAGTCCGATTCGCGGCCTTGGAAGCTCAGGATGCTCGGGTTGACGACGACGCCGTCCTGGATCTCGATCGCACGCGAGACGGTGAGGTCCTCTGCCCAGGCGGTCGGCCCGTCCATAACGGTGGGCAGGAACGGCAGGATCGCCTCGCTGATCTCCCAGGTGGCCGAATTCCACAGATATGACGGGGTGTGGTCGACCGCGTAGTAGTTGACCCCGGTGCCGACCGTGAACATCGGATCGTCGAACGTTGTGGGCCTGGCCCATTGGAATCCCATGCCCTCATCGCACGAGACGTCGACGATCAGACTGCCCGGAGCGAACTCGGCCAGATCCTCGGTTCGTAGATAGGTCAGAGGCGCCGCGACGTCCTGGAGCGTGCAGTTGACCACGATGTCGTGGGAGGCGAGGAACGTCGGGAGCAGGACGTCGCCGTCCTGGGTCAGGACCTCACTGAGATGCGTCGGACCCTCGTCGGTGTTCAGCTGGGTGATGTGGGCGGTGTGGATCGGCGAGGCGACCGCTGCGACGCCCCGCTGGGTGAGGATCTGGATGTCGTGGACACCATGTGCCTTCAGGGCGGTCACCGCGCCACGTGCGGTCGAGCCGAAGCCGATGACGACCGCGCTGAGCCGTGGCCCGTAGTCTCCGGTCGACCCGACCAGGCGCATCGCGTGCAGCACCGAGCAGTAACCGGCGAGCTCGTTGTTCTTGTGGAACACGTGCAGGCTGAAGTCGCCGCGGCGGGTCCAGTGGTTCATCGATTCGAAGGCGATCAGGGTCAGCCGACGGTCGATCGCCGTCTGGGTCATCGCGGTGTCCTGCACGCAGTGCGGCCACCCCCAGAGGGTGCGGCCCGCGGGGATCGCGGCCACGTCCTCGGCCTGGGGTTTCGGCAGGAGCAACACGTCGGCGGACTCGATCACCTCGAAGCGTTCGGCGACCTTGCCGACGCGGGACTCGACGTAATCGGGTTCGAGCTGGAAGTCGTCGCCGTAGCCGCGCTCGACGATCATCCGTGCACGCAGGTCCGGGTCGATCCGGTCCAGGTGGTGAGGATGGATCGGCAGCCGGTGCTCGTTCTCCATCGAGGAATGGGCGAGCAGCCCGAGAGAGCCAGAAGTGGAAGGTCGAGCGCCGGACATCCGGACTCCCGTCATAGGGGAACCGAGGTCACAGCTCCTGGCCTCGATGGTACGCGCTGTCTACCCCAGGCCCGGCAGGTCGGGCAGCAGGTCCTTGACCCGGGCGATGATCGAGTCCTTCACCGCCCGGGTGACCGCGCGGTTCACCTGATCCTCGACGGCGTCCTGATCGGACAGGTCGGTCAGCGGGGCAGGCAGGTCCAGCGCACCGATCGCGCGCTCGAGGACGTCGTCGATCCTGACCGTCGAGTTCACGATGCGATCGGGCAAAGCGCGGATCGCGCGCTCCAGGTAGCGGTTGAGGTCGGCGTTCGTCAGTGCCTCGTCCAGCAGATCCGACGCCTGGGGCAGCGTGCCGTCGGACTTCATCTGGCGCGTGGCGCTCAGCAGACCGTCCCGCAGCGCGTCGACCTGCTCATCTGTGACCGAACCCGACCGGGCGAGGTCGAGCGTCAACTCCTCGCGCGAGACACCCAGCGTGCAGGCGGCGTCGGCCAGACCGATCAGCACGAGGCGCTCGGTCAGTCCCTCCAGTCCTTCTGCCTGGGTCGTGACGGGGCGCTCGGCGCAGGCCGGTGGTGGGCTCAGCGGCTGGTAGGTTCCACCGCCTCGGGCGAGTTGCACCCCGATCACGCCCGCCACCACGACGACGGCGGCGACCGGCAACGCGACCCAGCGCGGAAGCGACGTCACGACGCCCTCCGCCTGGCCGGAACGAGCACGGTCAACAGTGCGAGGAGCGCGAGTCCTGCGCCGATCAGGAACGAATCGCGGAACGCCAGCGTCGCGGCACGCTCCAACTGATCGGTCAGGTCACGTTCCAGGGCATCGGTCGCGGCACGCTCGGCAGGATCGACCTCGAGCCCATCGAACGCGCTGCTCAGGTCGGGCACTTGGCCGTGCTGTGAGTCGAGCTCGTCGCCGAGGGCCTGGGCCACGGCGATCTTGCTCTGCGGCTGCAGCGGCGCGTCCAGGACGAGCGCCGTGATCGCCTGTTGCGCAGGTTCCTCGGCATCGGCCAGATCCTCGGTGAACACCGGAGTCAGGATCGCCACGCCGACGACGACACCGATGTGGCGTGCCGCGATCGTCCATCCGGC
>Ga0182747_1003245_pt1 | contig 10991 bp, 7 predicted proteins | sample eDN3rd30CBELigBY_FD_128526 | JGI IMG/M metagenome (GOLD analysis project Ga0182747, IMG submission 128526) | Enriched backyard soil microbial communities from Emeryville, California, USA - eDNA 3rd pass 30_C BE-Lig BY (version 2) (version 2) | ecosystem: Environmental > Terrestrial > Soil >...
CGAGGACCTCAAGCAGGACCTCGTCGGCTCGATGCAGAAGATGCAGATCGACGACGACGACACGCCCGACGAGATCGGCTCGCTGGCCCGTTCGGCGGAGGCCCTGCGCCTCACCGCCGCGACGCCGCCGCGCAGCCACAATCTGGGCGCCGATTACGACGGCTGAGCGCCGCCGCCATCGTCATTGCTGATGCTGATCGTGCCCGGTGCTGCCCTGCAGTGCCGGGTGCATCATTTTGGGCGGAGGCGCGGCGATGCGACGGGTCCGCACCAGCCCGGACTGCAGGAAAGGCTCCACGATCAGCCCCACCTGCCCGGACCGGCGGGAACCGATCGTGATGCCGAAGAAGCTGTTGGCGACCACATCGGCGATCTGCACGCCCGCCGAGCGCCGGCTGTCCACCATGCGCGCCGAGCCGCAATGGCCCAGCAGCCGCGCGATATCCTGCCGGACAGTCTCCAGCACCATGGCGTCGTAGCGGCCCTCGTCGATGACGAAATGCGCGCAATCGCTGCCCAGCGCGCCGAGCCAGTCGGTCACCAGCGCATCGAGCAGCGCCACATAGCAATCGAGATCGCGCGGCCGCTGCCCGCTCGCGCTCTTGTCCGATGGCATGATGCAGACCCGCGCCCGGCCGCCGAACCGCTCCAGCAGCTCGAAGAAATAGGCTCGCTCGACCATTTCGATGCGGCTGCCCTTGAGCTCGCCATGCAGGCCGGTGATGCGCCGGAAGCGCTCCAGCAGCCGTTCCGCGTCATCTGCGGCAATGTCGACTGCGGCCATGGTCATCGCGCCGGCAGGCAGGCTGCCGCTCTCATCGACGTAGATCGGCACCCTTCGCCCCGCTCCGCTTCACTGGCCAGATGGTCATGGCCCTGATGATCGTCCCGATATGGAAAAGGCCGGGCGTTGCGGCCCGGCCTTTCGCCATCGGGTTCAGACGCCTTGTGCGGCTGCGTCGCCGAACGAGCCCTTGCGGCGCCCGGTCTTGGGAATGGAGCTTCCGCCCACCGGCACCGCCTGCGGACGGATCGACTCGCCTTCCCGCACCAGTTCGCCCTTGTCGAGCAGCGTCTTGATCTCCTCGCCGGAGAGCGTCTCGAACTCGAGCAGCGCATTGGCGAGCAGGTGGAGCTGGTCGAGATGGTCGCTCAGCAGCTGCTTGGCCCGATCATAGCCGGTATCGACGACGCGGCGGATTTCCTTGTCGATCTTCTGCGCCGTCTCGTTCGACATATGGACGCGCTGGCTCTGCGAATAGCCCAGGAAGGTCTCGCCCTGCGGCTCCTCATATTGCAGCGGCCCCATCTCGTCGGACATGCCCCATTGCGTCACCATGTCGCGTGCGAGCCTGGTGGCATATTGGATGTCGCTGGAGGCGCCGGAACTCACCTTGTCATAGCCGAAGATCACTTCCTCGGCGACGCGCCCGCCCATGGAGACGGCAAGGTTCGCATACATCTTGTCGCGGTGATAGCTGTAGCTGTCCCGCTCCGGCAGGCGCATCACCATGCCCAGCGCGCGGCCGCGCGGGATGATCGTGGCCTTGTGGATCGGATCGGACGCGGGCTCGTGCACCGAGACGATGGCATGGCCGGCCTCATGATAGGCCGTCATCTTCTTCTCGTCCTCGGTCATCACCATGGACCGGCGCTCGGCGCCCATCATCACCTTGTCCTTGGCCGCCTCGAACTCGGCGCTGGCGACCAGGCGCTTGCCGCGCCGCGCCGCCATCAGCGCCGCCTCGTTGACGAGGTTGGCGAGATCGGCGCCCGAGAAGCCCGGCGTGCCGCGCGCGATGGTGCGCGGGTCCACGTCCGGCGCCAGCGGCACCTTCTTCATATGGACTTCGAGGATCTTGACGCGCCCCTCGATGTCCGGGCGCGGCACGACGACCTGCCGGTCGAAGCGGCCCGGGCGCAGCAGCGCCGGATCGAGCACGTCCGGCCGGTTGGTGGCGGCGATGATGATGATGCCTTCGTTCGCCTCGAAGCCGTCCATCTCCACGAGGAGCTGGTTCAGCGTCTGCTCGCGCTCGTCATTGCCATTGCCCAGGCCCGCGCCGCGATGGCGGCCGACCGCGTCGATCTCGTCGATGAAGACGATGCACGGCGCGTTCTTCTTGGCCTGCTCGAACATGTCGCGCACGCGGCTTGCGCCCACGCCCACGAACATCTCGACGAAGTCCGAACCCGAGATGGTGAAGAAGGGCACGCCCGCCTCACCCGCGATCGCGCGGGCGAGCAGCGTCTTGCCGGTGCCGGGCGAGCCGACCAGCAGCGCGCCCTTGGGGATCTTGCCGCCCAGTCGCGCGAATTTGCTCGGGTCCTTGAGGAACTCGACGATCTCCTCCAGTTCCTCGCGCGCCTCATCGATGCCGGCGACATCGTCGAAGGTGACGCGACCCTGCTTCTCGGTGAGCAGCTTGGCCTTGGATTTGCCGAAGCCCATCGCGCCGCCCGCGCCGCCGCCCTTCTGCATCTGGCGCAGCACGAAAAAGGCGATGCCCAGGATGAGGACGAACGGCAGCGACTGATACAGCAGGATCATCCAGAAATTGGGCTGCTCCTCGGGCTGGCCGCTATAGCGGACATTATGCTCGTCGAGCAGCGTGGGCAATGACGGGTCGGGCACCGCATAGGCCGTGAACTTCTGGTCGTTCTTGAGCGTGCCGCTGACCCGGTCCGTGCTGATCGCCACGTCCTTGACCTGGTCGGAGATGACCTTCTCACGGAAATCCGAATAGGCGATCGCCGTGCCCTTCTGGCTCATGCCCTTGCTGTCGAACACAGTGACGAACATGAGCAGCGCGAGAAACACGCCGGCCAGGATGAGGGCACTCTTGATCCAGGGATTGCCCTGAGGTTCCTTGTTGTCGTTCATCTCTTCTCGCTTTCGCGCTCAAAATAGGACATCGCCGCAGGAAGACAATGGTCTAGCGCTGCTTTCGTGCCGGGGCGCGCCGCACGGTCCATGCCGCCCCGCCCGCCACGACGCAATCGGCCAGGCTCACCGTCCTACCATGCAAAAGTTGAACAAGCGCTTGATCGAGCGATGGACCGCGCGGATTTTCGGCCCCGGGGTGCACATGGGCGATCATGCGCAGCAGCAGGCGGCGCAGCAATTCGGGCGGCAGATCGGTCTTTGAGAGGCGCGCCGTCCGATCGCCCAGATCGAGAAAATCATCGGCCAGCCGGTCCACCGTCCAGCCCAGCGCGGCATCGGCCTGCGCCAGCGCGTCGACGGACCGCATGAGCCCCTCCGGCTCGAGCCAGGGCGCGCCCGCCAGAGCGCCGCGCAGCCGCACCCTGTCGAAGCGCGCATCGCCATTGCTGGGATCGTCGACGAACGGGATGGCCCGCGCGACGCAATAGGCGCGCAGCACCGCGCGGCGCTCGCCGAGCAGCGGCCTCAGCAGGGCGCCGCGCCGCGCCCGGATGCTGGCGAGCCCGCCGACGCCCGCGCCGCGGTTGAGACGCAGGATCATCGTCTCGATCTGGTCGTCCGCCTGATGCGCCGTCATCAGCCAGGCAAGGCCATGCGCGGCCTGCCAGTCATCGAGCAAGGCATAGCGCGCCGCGCGGGCCAGCGCCTGGAGATTGCCGTCCGGCGAAACCTGCGCGGCCAGGATCGCATGGGGCACGCCCTGCGCCGCGCACCACCGCGCCACCATCTCCGCCTCGCCGCGCGCACCGGGCCGCAAGCCATGGTCGACCGTCGCGGCGGCGACCTGTCCGGGCCAGCATGTGGCGGCGGCGGCGAGCAGCGCCATGCTGTCCGCGCCGCCGGACACGGCGATGCCGATGCGCTCGTCCGCCGCGACCGCGCGGCCGATCAATTGCGCGGTGGCGGCGTCCAGTCGGGTTGCGAGGCCCTCAGGCACCGCATTTGGCGCGCGCCTTGCCGTCCGTCATCATCTGGCGGACATTGCCCGGCATGGTCGAGCCATATTCCTCGCCGATCTGTTCATAGACGACGCAGGCCCGGGTCAGGTCGTTGACGCGGATCAGCGCCTCCCCGGTCCAGGCCAGGCTCTCGGCCGCCCGATCGCCCTGCGGCCGCTTGCGATAATTCTCGTAGAAGGTCGTCACCGCCGTGAACGGCTTGCCATCATCCAGAAAGGCGCGGCCGAGCAGATTTTGCGTGCGGCTGGCGACCGGATCGTTCGGATAGCGATCGAGCGTCGCCTGCAACTGGGCCTGCGCCTCGGGGTAGAAACGCGCGTTCCACAGGCGGAAGCCGTAGGTATAGCTGTCCAGCGCGGCATTGCCGGTGCTCGGCCGCTCGATCGCCGCGACCTGCTGGTTGCGATCCGCCTGATCGCCCGAAGCGGCGGCGGCCGGCCTGGGCGTCGCCGGCGGCGGCGTGGCGCCGGAACCGCGCGGCGTATCGGGTCCGCCCGTGGCCGGCGGCGCGGCCGAGACCGGCAGCACGGGCGCGGGCGGCTGCGCGCTCAGCCGCGCGACGGTTTCCTCGAGCTGATGCAGCTTGTTCTGGCTTTCCTCGAGCTGGCCGGTCAGGCGCGCCATCTGCGCCTCGATCGCGCTCACCCGCACCGCCAGATCGGCGATCGGCGGCGCGGCGGGCGCGCCGGGCGATATGCCGGGCGTGGGCGTGGGCGTCACGTCGGGCGCGACCAACTGGCCCGCGCCGCCGGGAAACACCTTGCGCTGCACCGCGCGCATCTCCTGCTCGAGCCGGTCGACGCGGCTATCCACGGTCGTCCGCTGGGCAAGTGCCGCGCTGCCGCTCAGCAGCGACGGCAGGGCGACGCCCGCGATCAGCAGCGCGCGGAACATGGGGCGGAAAGAAGGCATGGCTGACATGGAATCCACTTCCTGAATGGGCATGCCGCATCCATAGGGCCGATCCCGGATGCGGGTAAAGCCGGAGCGTAGCGTCCGGCCGATGAACGGGTTCGATACGGCTCAGCCGCCGGCCCGGTTGGCGGGCGCCGGCGCCTCTTCATCGTCGGCCCGCGCCGCGCCGCGCGCGAGCAGGGCGGCGGCGCTCACCGGCAGATCGGAGACGGTGCGCTCCGCCGTGCCGAGCGGCGGCACCGCCTGTCCGCCCACCGTCACCGAGAGCGCATCGGGCCGGCCGGTGAGGATCATCGGATTGCGCGCCGTGGGCGGCAGCGTGAAGCTCTGGTCCTTGGCGAGCGTGCCTTCGAACAATTTGGTGCCGTCCGGTTCGTAGACGCGCATCCACACCTCGTTCACCGCCGTCATGACGACCGGGCCGACAGCCGGCAGCGGCGGCCGGGCGACGGGCCGCGCGGCGCCGTTCGGGTCGGCGATCCGCGTCTCCGTCTCGCGTTCGGCGCGCGATTGCTCGTCCGTGGGCGGCGTGTTGAGCTGCATCCGCCAGATCGCATAGCCGCCGGCGAGCAGGATGACGAGGACGGCCACCGTCCAGGCCAGCAGCCGTGGCGGCACGCTGCTCGGATCGACGGCTTCCTCGAATTCGTAGGGATCGCTCCCCATGCCGCCCATCGCGTCGATCTCGGCACGGACCTGCGCGACCAGCTCGCTCTCGTCGAGGCCCACCACGCGGGCATAGGCGCGGGAGAAGCCGGCGCAATAAGTGGTGCCCGGCAGCGCCTTATAGTCGCCTTCCTCGAGCGCCTCGAGATGGCGCAGCGGCACGCGCGTGCGCGTCGCCACGTCCTGCAACGTCAGGCCGGCGGCTTCACGGGCTTTGCGCATGCGCTCGGGAGCAGTCAAAGGCTCCGCTGCGACCTCGGCTTCCGTATCCGCCTCCTTGGGCATTCTGGCCATTGTTCGTCCCTCTTGGGTCGGTGACTGGCGCGGCGTTGTTTCACGGCTTGACGCATGGTGTCAACGCGCTTGCAGCCGAAAATCGAGCCTGTGACGCTATTTAGGCGAGCGCGCCTTCAATTGAGCTCGACGCCCTGCTGCGTCGCCCAGCCCAGCATCGGCTCGCGCAGATTGCTCGCCCCGCCGACCAGCCATTCCGCGCAGCGCGGCTGCAGCGCCGCAAGATCGAGCGAGCGCACCATCGCCTTCACCGAGCCGATCGACGCCGGCGTGATCGACAGCCGCCGGATGCCGATGCCGAGCAGCGCCATGGCCTCCAGCGTCCGTCCACCCATCTCGCCGCAGACGCCCAGCGGAATGGCGGCCCCCTCGCAGGCGCGCACGATGCGGCTCAGGAAGCGCAATATGGCGATGCTCAGCCAGTCATAGCGCTCCGCCAATTTGGGATTAGCGCGATCGGCGGCGAAGAGGAACTGCGTCAGATCATTGGTGCCGATCGACAGGAAATCGATTTCCGGCAGCAGGAAGTCGAGCATCTCGGCCAGCGCCGGCACTTCCAGCATCGCGCCATAATGCACCGCCTTGGGCAGCTTCTTGCCCTGCCCGCCAAGCCAGGCATGCTGCTGCTGGAACAGCGCCTTGGCCTCGATCAGTTCCCACGGCTCCGAGATCATCGGGAACATGACGTGCAGCGTCCGGCCCGCCGCCGCCTCGAGGAGCGCGCGCGCCTGCGCCTTGAGCAGCCCGTCGCGCTCCAGCGAGAGGCGGATCGCGCGCCAGCCCATCGCCGGGTTCTCCTCCTGCTCGCCATCCACCGAGCGCAGATAGGGCAGCGCCTTGTCGCCGCCTATGTCCACGGTGCGGAAGATCACCGGCTTGCTCCCGGCGGCGTCCAGCACATCCTTGTAGAGCCGCTGTTGCCGCTCGCGCTGCGGGAGCGTGGCCGAGACGAGGAACTGGAACTCCGTGCGGAACAGGCCGATGCCGTCCGCGCCGGTCACGTCGAGCGAGGAGGCGTCGTCGCGCAGGCCGGCATTGACCATCAGCTCGATCCGCGTGCCGTCCCTGGTCACCGCCGGCTCGTCGCGCAGCGCGGCGTGGGCGGCGCGGCGCTTCTGGGTGAGCGAGAGCCCGCTCTCGAAGGCCTCGTCCATCGGCACCGAAGGGCGGATGTAGAGCCGGTTCTGGTTGACGTCGAGCAGCAGCAGGTCGCCATCGTTGATGAGCTGGCGCGTATTCTTGACCCGCCCCAGCACCGGCACGCCCATGGCCCGCGCCACGATGGTGACATGCGCGGTGAGCGAGCCTTCCTCCAGGATCACGCCCTTCAGCCGCCGCCGGTCATATTCGAGCAGCTCCGCCGGGCCCAGATTGCGCGCGACGAGGATGGTGTCCTGTCGCAGGCCGAGCTGCGCGGCCGTGCCGAGCTGGCCCGAGACGATGCGCAGCAGCCGGTTGGAGAGATCCTCCAGGTCGTGCATCCGGTCCTGCAGCAGCGGATCGTCGATCTGGCGCATGCGCATGCGGGTGCGCTGCTGCACGCGCTCGATGGCGGCCTCGGCGGTCAGGCCCGCGTCGATCGCCTCGTTGATGCGGCGCGACCAGCCCTCGTCATAGGCGAACATCTTGTAGGTATCGAGCACCTCCTGATGCTCGCCATCCACCCCGAACTCGGCCTGCCCGGCCATCCGGTCGATCTGCTCGCGCATCTTGGCGAAGGCCGAATAGACGCGCTGCCGCTCCACCTCGATATCCTCGGCGACGGTATGCTCGATGGTGATGCGCGGCTGGTGGAACACCGCATGCCCGCGCGCCATGCCCATGACGATCTGCAGGCCGGAGAGGATCGTGGCGCCGGTTTCGAGCGGACGGTCCTCGCCCGGCGTTTCATCGACCAGCCCGGCATTGCTGATGAGTTCGGCCAGCACCATCGCCACGGTCTGCAGCGCCTCGATCTCGACTTCCTGATAGCCGCGCGGCTCGACATGCTGGACGCACAATACGCCCACCGCCTTCTCGCGCCGCACGATCGGCACGCCGGCAAAACTGTGGAAGGATTCCTCGCCCGTCTCGGGACGATAGGCATAGTCCTGATGGGCGGCCGCCTCCTCCAGGTTCAGCGTCTCGACATTCTCCGCGATGGTGCCGACCAGCCCCTCGCCGCGCCCCATCCGCGTGACGTGCACCGCCTCCTGCTTGAGGCCGCGCGTCGCATAAAGCTCCAGCATGCCTTCGCGCAGCAGATACACCGAGCAGACCTCGCTGGAGAGCTCCTCGGCGATGATCTCCACCACCTTGTTGAGCTTGGCCTGGACATTGGTGCGCGCCGCCATGACCTCCAGCAGGCGTTGCAGGATCTTGCGGGCCGCGAAGGCGGCCGCGCTGGAGGCGGGATCCGGTCGATGCAGCGATGTCATGCGAGCCTTGCTAACAGAAAGTCCAGCGGCTGACCAACAACAGGCAGGCCTGCCGCCGCAAGACTTTTATTTCACCCGATGAAGCCCGGCCGGGCCCTCCGGCACGCGCGCGCGATCAGCCCGCCGCCGGCGCGGGCTGCCCGCCATGCGCCAGCGGCGCGGCGACCGGTTCGGCCTCCGCCCCTTCCGCCGGCAGCGCCACCGCGCCGATGTTCGCGGCGTAGCGATAGGGGCCGAGCAGCCAGTAGAGCACCGTGCCGATCGCCAGGGAGACCAGCATGATGATGTAGCTGCTCGTATAGGAGCCGCTGCTCTCGAACAGCCAGGCGACCACCGGCGGCGAAGCCCCCATGGCGAAGGCGAGGAACATGTTCTCGAACCCGTGATAGAAGCCGAACGCCTTCAGGCCGAAGAAGCGCACATGCAGATAGGTGCCGATGGGCCGCGCGGTGCCGAAGGCGAAGCCGCCAAGGCCAACCGCGATGCCCAGCACATACCAGCCGCCGAAGCTCGCCGTCACCAGAGTGAACAGGAAGAGGCCGAGCAGGGAGACCAGCTGGAACGGCACCGCCACGCGGCTGTTGTTGAACCGGTCGACCGCCCAGCCGCCGATCAGCGTGCCGAACGGCGCGATCAGCGTGGTGATGCTCATATAGGTGACGGCGTCGGCCTGGGTGAACCCCTTCTCGTTGAGCATGGGCACCAGGAAAGGCATCATGCCCATGCGTGGCGCGGTGCCGATGATCGTCGCGATGACGATGAGCCAGAAGATGCGATCGCGCACGATCTGCTTCTCGGTCAGGCCCTCCAGCGTCGCCGCGCGATCGACCGGAACCTCGGCCCTGGGCTTGAACAGGCGGCGGTCGCTCCTGATCTCGCCCGGCTCGTCCATCGTGAAATAGATGAGCGGGATCAGCGCGAGCACGATGCAGCCGCAGATGATGAACATCTCGCGCCAGCCGAAATCGCTGATGAGCCAGTTGAGCAGCGGCGGGATGCCCGCGCCCGCCAGCGTCGATTCGATGCCGAGCAGCGCCATGGCCTTGCCGCGATGCTGGGTGAACAGCGCGCTGACGATCTTGGTGTAGCCGATCGCCGTGCTGCCGAAGATGCCGAGCAGCGCGAAACAGAGATAGAATTGCCAGAGCGCGCCGTCGATGAAGCCGATCGCCATGGTCGCCAGCGCCACGCCAACCGTGCCGAACAGGATCGGCAACCGGACACCCATCTTGTCCATGAAACGCCCGTAGAAGGGCAAAGTCACCGCACCACACCACATCAGCGCGGTCATGGCCCAGCTGTACTGGGTCTGCGACCAGCCGAATTCCTGCGTCATCGGCACGTTGACGAGCGTGATCGCGCCGAACGGCAAAAGGCTCGTCGCGAACATGTTGGCCATGGTGATGATGGTGGCGAGCTTGATTTTCCGGAAGGAAAAGTCGGACTCGTAGCGCGGCTCGGCCCCCGGCGCCCCCACTGCCGCCTCAGCCATGGTGCGCGGCCCGGCTGCGCATGGGGCCGCAAGACGACAAGGGCTTTCCTGGGCGCATGACTCTCTCCACTGATGCCGCATTCGACGATGCGATTTCGGACAAAATCAACATAAGCGATCATTCCGTCAAGCCCATTCGCGCATGGCGCGCGAGAATGAGCGTGAAGAACCGCGCGGAAACGGGCGGGCGGCGACCTGCGCTGCGTGTAAAAGAACGCTTTTCCCGGCGCGCGCGGGCTGGCACGCTGCGTCCGGCTTCATCCCCGGCCTGTGAAGGATCGTCATGACGGACCTGACCGAACGCTATCTCGACGCGATCCGCCGCGACCTGCCGCGCGCGGAGGCCGACACGATCATGGACGCGGAAACGCGGACCTTGCAGGACAGGATCGCCGAAAAGGAAAAAGTCCTCGGTCACGATCTGGGCGAGGATGAACTGGCCGACCTGATCGGGCAGTGCCCGCACCCGCGACTGGTCTCGGCGCGATATCGGCCCGGGCGGCATCTGATCGGCCCGGAGACCTTTCCCGTTTTCGCCGCCACATTGCTGAGCGTCACCATCGCCATCGCGGCCATCGTCGTCCTGGCGACGCTCGCGGCCGCATTGGCCGGGGCACGGGGGCAACTCCCCGCGATCCTCGGACACGGGCTGGGGAATGGCGTGCTGGCCCTCGTCAACGGCGCCAGCCTCACCATCATATTCTTCGCGATACTGGAGCGCTGCGGCTTCCCCGGAAAAGCGCTGGAGCGATGGCAGCCCAGGGACCTGCCGCCGGTCGGCGCCGCCCATGATCCCGCCTGGCTTCCGGCCATCGTCATCGGCCTGTGCCTCGCCCTGTTCGTCTGCTGGACCGGCCTCTACCGCATTGCGCTCGACGGCCATGCCGGCGGCGCGTTGCGGATGGAGGCCCATCCGGCCCTGGCGAATTTCACCTGGCCGATCCTGTTCCTCATCCTCACGCCGGTCGCCGCCTATGCGCTGGCCTGGGCGGCGCCGCGCCGGCTGGTGGCGCGCCTCGTGCTGAACGGCGCGATGCTGGCCCTTGGCTACGGCATCTTCGCCCTGCTGTTCCGCCAGCCCACCTGGCTGAGGATCAACGGCGAAGGCGTCGATCCCGCCCACATCGCCGCCGTTGAACGCGCGTTCAACGGAGCGATCGGTGCCGGCCTGCTTGCGGCATCGGGGATCTGGACGATCGCCCTTGCGATCGCGACCTATCGCATCCTCATGCGCCTGAAGGCCGAGCGATCGGCGGTCAGCCCGCCCGGCGCGCCAGTGCCGTCCGCGTCTCTTCCATCAG
>Ga0182747_1003246_pt1 | contig 10991 bp, 9 predicted proteins | sample eDN3rd30CBELigBY_FD_128526 | JGI IMG/M metagenome (GOLD analysis project Ga0182747, IMG submission 128526) | Enriched backyard soil microbial communities from Emeryville, California, USA - eDNA 3rd pass 30_C BE-Lig BY (version 2) (version 2) | ecosystem: Environmental > Terrestrial > Soil >...
GACCGGCTCCTTCGCGGTGCCGTCCCCGCTCGCGAACCCGTGGGGCGGGGCGTCGGTCGAGCCGCTCGCTGTCGAGCCCGAGCCCGAGCCCGAGCCCGAGCCCACACCCGCGCCCGCGCCAGCTCTCGATCCCGCATCCGACCTCGATGCCGTCGAGGACGAGTCGACCGTGCTCATCGCCGGGCGCGGGCAGGGACCGGCGCCGTGGCTGCTCATCCTGGACACGGGCGACCGGATCGGCATCGAGGCGGACTCGGTGGTGCTCGGCCGCCGCCCAGCCGCGACCGAGCACGGCGTCCCGGGCGTGACCGTGCCGGACCCGACCAAGACGCTCTCCAAGGTGCACGCTCGACTTGACCTCCGCGGCGAGCAATGGACCATCACCGATCTCGACTCGACGAACGGCACGGCCATCGTCGAGCCGGGCGGCCGCGAGCGGCTCCTGGAGCGCGGCGGCTCGGAGGTCGTCCGGGGGAGGTTCGTACTCGGCGAGGTCGGGCTCGTCCTCGTCCGCAACCCTGAGGCGCTGCGCCGCCCGGGGATGCAGCACAGTCCGGACTCCCTGCGATGACGACGACGATCCATCTCGCCGCGAGCGGCCTCGACATCGTGGTCGGCGCCGCGACCGACGTCGGCCTGAAGCGCCCGCACAACGAGGACGCCCTCCTCGTCCTCCCCGCGGTCTACCTGGTCGCGGACGGGATGGGCGGCTACGAGTCTGGCGACGAGGCGAGCCGGGCGATCGTCGAGGCATTCCAGCGGGTCGCCGAAGGCCGCGAGTCGTTGACGCTCGAGGAGCTCACCGCCGCGCTCGACCTCGCTGACGAGGGGGTCGCCGAGGTCGCCTCGCGCACCTCCCGCGGCGCCGGGTCGACGGTCGCAGGCGCCGCGGTCGTCGTCCAGCGCGGCACCCCGCACTGGGTCGTCTTCAATGTGGGGGATTCTCGCGTGTACCGGCACGCGGGTCAGGCACTCGAGCAGATCACGATCGATCACTCGCTCGGGCAGGAGCTGTATCAGGCCGGGCGGATCACGGCGGCCGAGTTCGCGGTGTTCAAGGAGCGCAACGTCATCACTCGCGCAATCGGCGCCGCCGACGCGACCGCCGACAGCTGGATGATGCCGGTGCGCAACGGCGAGCGCCTCCTGCTGTGCTCCGACGGGCTGACGGGCGAGGTCCCGGACCGGACCATCCTCGAGGTCCTCAGCCGGGACGCCACGCCCGGCGCCGCCGCGCTCGAACTCATCGAGCTCGCCAAGCGAGCCGGCGGCCGGGACAACATCTCCGTCATCGTCATCGATGTCCTTACCGGCGGGCTCGACTTCGACGTCGACGAGATGACCGAGGGTGCGGCCCTCGCGCGCGCGGACGAGGTCACCGACGAGAGCACGGCGCCGATCGGTGTCGTGGGATCACCGTCATGACGTCGGAGCGTGCGACCGGGAATGTGCCGGGCGAGATGCCGGAGGATGACGAGACCGTCGTGATGCGGCCTGCCGCGGCAGCACCGGCTGCGGCAGGGGATGACGATGCGACCGTCGCGATACGGCGACCTGGGGTTGCCGACGCCGGTGTCGCGGCCGACGCTGCCGCTGACGACGACGCAACCGTCCCGGTCAGCGAGGACGACACCGTGCGGCGCCCGCGCGACGACGATGCGACCGTCGCGATGTCCGGGGGCGCTGCGGAGCGGACACCGACGGCAGCGAGGAATGCGGGACCACCGCATTCGTCCGACCCGCGTCCCAGCGCCCCGCGGCGCAGCGGCAAGCCGGTCATGTCGGCTCCGAAGCGTCGCCGTCGCCGCGGGCTGCACCCGGCGCCCGTGCCCGCGGGCTACGGGGAGCGGGCCGTGCGCGCCAGCGGGGCGGGGGCGGTCTCGACGTATCGTGCCCGGGCGATTCCGCGCCCGCCCGGCGCCGCGCCCCACGTGCCCGGGACTGCGCTGCTCGAGCGGGTCACGGGTGGGACACCGTCAGTGCGTCGCGAGTCGCGGCGATTCGCGCGGGTGGCCGTCGCGGGATTCGCGGCGTCGTGCGTCGTCTCGGTCGTCGGGCTGACGCTGATCGTTCGGGCCGCATTCGGGCTCTGAGCGCCACCGCCACTGTCGGTGGCCCCGGCTAGGCTGTGCGCGTGGTCGCAGCCCTCTACCGTCGCTACCGGCCGGAGACCTTTGCTGAGCTGATCGGCCAGGCACAGGTCACCGATCCGCTGCGGACGGCGCTGCGCACCGACCGGGTCGGGCACGCCTACCTCTTCAGCGGTCCACGCGGGTGTGGCAAGACGACGTCCGCGCGCATCCTCGCCCGCTGCCTCAACTGCGCGGAGGGCCCCACCGATACGCCCTGTGGTGTCTGCCCGAGCTGCGTCGAGCTGTCCCGTGACGGTGGCGGCTCGCTCGACGTCGTCGAGATCGATGCCGCCTCGCACAACGGCGTCGATGACGCACGGGACCTGCGTGAGCGGGCGGTCTTCGCCCCGGCGCGGGACCGCTTCAAGATCTTCATCCTCGACGAGGCGCACATGGTGACGCCGCAGGGCTTCAACGCGCTGCTCAAGATCGTCGAGGAGCCGCCGCCACATGTGAAGTTCATCTTCGCGACGACCGAGCCCGAGAAGGTCATCGGGACGATCCGCTCCCGGACGCACCACTACCCGTTCCGCCTCGTGCCACCCGCGCAGCTCCTCGACTATCTCGCTGAGCTGTGTGCGCAGGAGGGTGTGGAGGTCGAGCCCGGCGTGCTGCCGATCGTCGTGCGCGCGGGCGGCGGCTCCGTCCGCGACACCCTCTCGCTGCTGGATCAGCTCATCGCGGGCACCGACGGCGACATGATCGGCTACGCGCGGGCAGTCGCTCTCCTCGGATACACCCCCGATGCGCTCCTCGACGAGACGATCGACGCGCTCGCGGCCCGTGACGGCGCGGCACTCTTCACCGCCGTCGACCGGATCGTGCAGACCGGCCAGGACCCGCGGCGATTCGTCGAGGACCTCCTGGAGCGACTCCGCGACCTCATCATCGTCGCGGCCTCGCGCGGCGGTGCCGATGAGCTGTTCCGCGGTGTGCCGGACGACCAGCTCGCGGCGATGCGCGCGCAGGCTGGCTCGTTCGCGCCCGCCGAGCTGTCCCGCGCCGCCGACATCGCCAACGACGCCCTGACCGAGATGGGCGGCGCCACCTCGCCGCGACTGCATCTCGAGCTCCTCGCCGCGCGCCTGCTCGTGGCGCTGGAGGGCGAGCCCGGTGTCGGGGCCGAGTCGCCTCGGGAGGCAGCAGTCCCGGCTCCGGCGGGTGCTGGAGCGGGTGCGAGGGTGGCTTCTGGCGAGTCGGTGGCGGCGGCTCCGGTAGCGTCCTCGGCACCAGCGGCCCCGACAGTGGCGGCGCCACGGGGCGCCGAGGACATCCGTGCGGTATGGCCCCGGGTGCTCGGCGCACTGCCAGCCGACGGCATCGCGGCCCGGGTCGCTGCGTTGGCGGAGGTTCGGGACTTCCGGGACGGGGTGCTCGCGCTGGGGTTTCCGACGCAGCGGGACATCGAGGCCTTCCGTCCGGAGAGCGAGCTGCTGCGGGATGCGATCCAGTCCGTGGTCGGCATCCGGGTGAAGTTCACGGCGAAGGCCGACGGTCAGGCTACCGGCGCTGTCCCGACCGTCCCGCCACCCGCGATAGCAGCACCCGTGGCCTCGGCGCCCGACCGGGCGGGGTCGACCCCCTCCGCGGCCGCGGCCGCCCCGACCTCGACCGTGCCGGCCCCCGACGACTGGGTCGTTGCGCAGATTCCGCAGTCGGACCCCGACGCGACGAATGCGGCACCCCCGACGCCCGCGGCCGCCCCCGCTGCGTCGACACCTGCGGCGCCGCCCGCTGCCGCCCCCATGCCCACCAAGACGGGCCCGACCCGCGGCGAAGCGGTCGTGCGCGACCTGCTCGGCGCGCGCTATATCGAGGAGCAACCGCTCCCGACCGCGACTGACTCGCCGTCGGGGGCGCCGACCGAATCGCTCGACACCGACGCGATTGCCTTCAACGGCTTCGACCAGTCGGGTCTGCCGGGGGCGAATCCGTCGACCGCGGGCTCCGACGAGCCCACCGCCGACGAGGCCCCTGCGTTCGACGACGAGCCCGCCTATGACGATTACCCGCCGGATGACGGCTGGGCGGAGGGCCGCTGAGCATGTACGACGGGATCGTTCAGGAACTCATCGACGAACTCGGCCGACTGCCGGGCGTCGGTCCGAAGTCGGCGCAGCGCATCGCATTCCACATCCTGCAGACCGAGACCTTCGACGTCGGCCGCCTCGCGACCCTGCTGACCGAGGTGCGCGAGCGCGTCCGATTCTGTGAGGTCTGCGGCAACATCGGCGAGGAGGCGCGCTGCGCGATCTGCCGTGACCCGCGCCGCGACCAGGGCCTCATCTGCGTCGTCGAGGAGGCGAAGGACGTCGTCGCGATCGAGCGGACGCGGGAGTTCCGGGGGCTGTACCACGTGCTCGGCGGCGCCATCAACCCGATCAACGGCATCGGCCCCGACAGCCTGCGCATCGCGAGTCTCGTCGCGCGCCTCGGCGACGGCAGCGTGCGCGAGGTCATCATCGCGACTGACCCCAACATCGAGGGGGAGGCGACCGCGGTGTACCTGACGCGGCTGCTGCAGTTCCCCGGACTCGAGGTCTCCCGGCTCGCCTCCGGGCTGCCCGTCGGCGGCGACCTCGAGTATGCGGACGAGGTGACGCTCGGGCGCGCGTTCGAGGGGCGCCGGCTCGTCGGCTGACGAGCACCATGCTGTCGGGGATCTGACGCGAGCTGCAACAGTCCCCCGGAGTGTCACCTCGGCCGGGTATGCTCATCGCCCGTGCTTGTCAGCCAGATCCCGACCGATGCCCGGCTCGTCGCCTTCGACCTCGACGACACTCTGGCGGAGAGCAAGTCGCCGCTCGAGCCCGAGATGGGCCGACTCCTCGCGCAGCTGCTGTCGATTGTGCCGGTCGCGGTGATCTCCGGCGGGCAGTTCGGCCAGTTCGAGACCCAGCTCCTCACGGGGCTCGAGGCCTCATCGAGCGCGCAGCAGGCGGCGTTCGGGTTCGGCCGCCTCCACCTGCTGCCGACCTGCGGCACGCAGTACTACCGCTGGCAGGACGCCGAGTGGCGACAGCAGTACGCCGAGGAGTTGCCGGCCGAGGCGCGGGCGGAGGCGCTCGCGGTGCTCGAGCAGGAGGCACGCCGCCTCGGCGACTGGGAGCCCGCGAACCCGGGCTCGACCGTCTGGGGCGATGTCCTCGAGGATCGTGGCACCCAGGTCACGTTCTCGGCGCTTGGGCAGTCCGCGCCCGTCGACGCGAAGCGCGCCTGGGACCCGACCGGTGCCCGCAAGTCCGCCCTCCGCGACGCCGTCGCCCCGCTGCTGCCCGAGCTGGAGGTCCGCTCCGGCGGCTCGACGAGCATCGACATCACCCGCAAGGGCATCGACAAGGCCTACGGCATGCGCCGTCTCGCCGAGCTGTCCGGCATCCCGATCGAGGACACCGTCTTCGTCGGCGATCGTCTCGACCCCGACGGCAATGACTACCCCGTCCTCTCCCTCGGGATTCGCGCCGTCGCGGTGAAGGGCCCGGCCGACACCGCTCGCGTCATCACCGAGTTCCTCGCCGCGCACTGACCGCGGCCCTGCCGCATTCCTCGCGATGAATGCGGCACCTCGCAACCGCTCTGGCAGGCTTGAACCGGGGTCGTGCGACGGGCGGTACGATTGTGGGCTTGTGAGCCTCATCGTGCAGAAGTTCGGCGGATCGTCGGTCGCCGACGCGCCGAGCATCCGCCGCGTCGCCGAACGCATCGCCAAGACGAAGCGGGCCGGGCATGACGTCGTCGTCGTCGTCTCCGCCATGGGCGACACGACCGACGAGCTCCTCGACATCGCCGCCCAGGTCGTGGGCGGCGCCATCCCCGCCCCGCGCGAACTCGACATGCTCCTGACCAGCGGCGAGCGCATCTCCATGGCGCTCCTCGCGATGGCGATCAAGAACCTCGGCCTCGACGCCCGCAGCTACACCGGTAGCCAGGCGGGCATGATCACGGACGAGCGACACGGCGCCGCCCGCATCCAGGAAGTCACCCCGATGCGCATCCAGGCGGCGATCGACGAGGGTGCGATCGCGATCGTCGCGGGCTTCCAGGGGTTCAATCGGCAGACCGGCGACATCACGACGCTGGGCCGCGGCGGGTCCGACACGACCGCGGTCGCCCTCGCCGCCGCGCTGGGCGCGGAGGTCTGCGAGATCTACAGCGACGTCGACGGCATCTTCACCGCCGACCCGCGCATCGTGCCGCACGCGCGGAAACTCGACTTCGTCACTGCCGACGAGATGGTCGAGCTCGCCGCGTCTGGCGCGAAGGTCCTGTACACCCGTGCCGTCGAGTTCGCTCGTCGGCACGGCGTCACCATCCACGCCCGCTCGTCATTCAGCGACGAGCCGGGCACGATCGTCCGCAATGCCCGAGAGGGGGAGACTGTGGAAGAACCAGTCGTCACCGGGGTCGCCACCGACCTGTCCGAGGCCAAGATCACGGTCGTCGGCGTGCCGGACATTCCGGGGAAGGCCGCGCGCATCTTCACGATCGTCGCGAACGCGCCCGCCAACATCGACATGATCGTGCAGAACATCTCGACCACGGGCTCCGGTCGTACCGATATCTCCTTCACGCTGCCGACCGCCGACCTGCCCCGGACCCTCGAGGCACTCGGCGCGGCGCAGGAGGAGGTCGGGTTCGACCGGCTCATCCACGACGAGGACATCGCGAAGGTCTCCGTCGTCGGCGCGGGCATGCGCTCGAGCGCCGGGGTGAGCGCCAGGCTGTTCACCGCGCTGAGCGAGGCCGGCATCAACATCGAGATGATCTCCACCTCCGAGATCCGCATGTCGGTCGTCACGCGCGCCGACCTCGTCCAGGCCGCCACCCGAGCGATCCACACCGCGTTCGGTCTCGACGGTGACACCGAGGCGGTCGTCTACGCCGGCACCGGGCGGTAGTACCGCATTCGTCGGAGGTGCATGTTCTCCTCCGATGTGCATCTGATCTGACGTACATCGGGCGGAGGTCGGCCTGACAGGAGGGCACGCCCAGCACGCCCCCGTACAATTGACGCCCATGAGCAGCAACCAGGGCGTTCGAGTCGGCGTCGTCGGAGCAACTGGTCAGGTCGGCGCGGTCGTCCGCGAACTACTCGCACAGCGGGACTTCCCGATCGCGGAGCTTCGTTTCTTCGCGAGCGAGCGCTCAGCGGGGACCACGATCGACTTTGCCGGCGCGCCGATCACCGTGGAGGACGCCGCCACGGCGGACCCGAGCGGACTCGACCTCGCGATCTTCAGCGCCGGCGGCGCCATGAGCAAGGTGCAGGCGCCGCGCTTCGCCGCCGCGGGCGTCGTCGTCATCGACAACTCCTCGGCTTGGCGCCTCGACCCGACGATTCCGCTTGTCGTCGCCGAGGTGAATCCGCACGAGATCGATGCCGCGATCGCGCCCGATGGCCCGCGCATCATCGCGAACCCGAACTGCACGACCATGGCCGCCATGCCGGTCCTCAAGGTCCTCGACGACGAGGCCGGCCTCCAGCGCCTCATCGTCAGCACCTACCAGGCGACCTCCGGGGCCGGCCTCGCCGGTGGCGAGGAGCTCGCCGAGCAGGTGCGCATCGGTACCGAGCAGGACCTCATGGGCCTCGTCCGTGACGGCCACGCGGTCGCGCTGCCGACGCCGGTGAAGTTCCCGCGCAACATCGCATTCAACGTCGTCCCCGTCGCCGGCTCGATCGTCGATGACGGCTCCGAGGAGACCGATGAGGAGCAGAAGCTCCGCAACGAGTCGCGCAAGATCCTTGGCCTCCCCGACCTCGCGGTGAGCGGCACCTGCGTGCGCGTCCCCGTCTTCACGGGCCACTCGCTGTCGATCAACGCCGAGTTCGCCGAGCCGATCACCCCCGCCCGCGCCCGCGAGATCCTCGCGACCGCGCCCGGTGTCGCGCTCGTCGACATCCCGACGCCGCTGGATGCCGCCGGCGCCGACCCGAGCCTCGTTGGTCGGATCCGTACCGACCAGTCGGTGCCGGGTGGCCGCGGTCTCGCGCTCTTCATTTCGAACGACAACCTCCGCAAGGGCGCCGCACTCAACGCCGTCCAGATCGCGGAGCTCGTCGCCGCGCGCCTCACCGCCGCGGCGGCCGTCGCCTGATCGCGGGTCGCGCGCCCCGCATTCGTGCATGAATGCGGTGGGTCGCCCCATCCGCTCGGTGAGGACGGGAGGACTGAGCGCGCTCGGTAGGATTGCAGGGTGAGCCCGGACGTCGATGTCGCCCTGATCGGCGGCGGAATCATGAGCGCGACCCTCGGTACCCTCCTCCAGCGGCTCCAGCCGGACTGGACGATTGCGATCTTCGAGGCGCGGGGCGACGTCGCACAGGAGTCATCGAACCCGTGGAACAACGCGGGCACCGGCCACGCGGCGTACTGCGAGCTCAACTACACGCCCGAGCAGTCGGACGGCTCGATCGCGATCGCCAACGCGGTGAAGGTGAGCGAGCAGTTCCTCGTGTCGCGCCAGTTCTGGTCGAGTCTCGTCGCGGAGGGGGCGCTGCCGGCGCCGCGGGACTTCCTCAGCCCGGTCCCGCACATGACCTTCGTGTGGGGGGAGGCGAATGTCGACTTCCTGCGCCGCCGGTATGAGGCGCTCAAGGACCACCCGCTCTTTGCCTCGATCGAGTACACCGAGGACGCAGCCGTCATCCGGCAGTGGGCGCCGCTGCTCATCCCGGGGCGCCGCAAGGACCAGCCGATCGCGGCGACCCGCATCGTCGGCGGCACGGACGTCGACTTCGGCGCGCAGACGCATGACCTCATCGATGGGCTGCTCGCACGCGGGGCGACGCTCCACACGGACCGCCGGGTGACGAAACTGCGCCGGACCCGGGATGGCCTGTGGCGACTGCACACTCGTCACGAGGTGGGGCGCACGCCGGAGCAGGTGACGGCCCGATTCGTCTTCGTCGGCGCCGGCGGTGCGGCGCTGCCGCTGCTGCAATCGAGCGGGATCCCGGAGATCCGCGGCTACGGCGGCTTCCCGATCAGTGGCGAGTTCTTCCGCACTGATGACCCGGACATTGTGCAGCGCCACCTCGCGAAGGTCTACGGCAAGGCATCGGTCGGCGCCCCGCCCATGTCGGTCCCGCACCTCGACACCCGCGTGGTGGACGGCGAGCGGAGCCTCCTCTTCGGCCCGTACGCGGGCTTCTCGACGAAGTTCCTCAAGCACGGCTCGCTGCTCGATCTCTTCGGCAGCCTCCGGTGGCACAACCTCGGCACGATGATCGCGGTCGGTCTCAAGAACGTTGCGCTCGTGAAGTACCTGATCAGCGAGGTGCTCGCGTCGAGGACGAAGCAGGAGCGGGCGCTGCTGGAGTTCGCCCCCGGCATCGACACGTCGAAGTTCCACAAGATCACCGCCGGCCAGCGCGTGCAGATCATGAAGCGCGGCGCCGATGGCAAGGCCGCGCTGCAGTTCGGCACCGAGGTGGTCGCCGCCGCGGACGGCTCGATCGCGGGCCTGCTCGGCGCCTCACCCGGCGCCTCGACGGCGGTCCCGATCATGCTCGACCTCGTGGCCCGCTGCTTCCCGGACCGGCTGCCCGCCTGGGAGCCAACGCTCAAGGCCCTCATCCCGAGCTACGGCGTCAAGCTTGCCGACGATCCGGCGCTCGTCACCCGCCTGCTCGCCGAGACGGACGCGGCGCTCCAGCTGTCGAGGTGACCACCGCGTATTCGGGATGAATGCGTAGGTCGGCTCCGCCTCAGCGTGCGGGGAGCAGATGGCGCGGTGGGCCCTCGAGCCGGGCAACCGAGATCTTCACCTCGACGAGTTCGCGCTCGACGCCGTCGATGCGTGCAGTGAGCTTCTCGTCGAGCGTATCGATCCGCGTGCTGAGTTTCTCGTCACCCCCGTCGATCCGTGCCCCGAGCCGTTGCTCGAGCCGCACCTCCATGGCGTCCATGCGGCGAATCATCCAGCCGAACGCACCGAAGAAGCTCAGCGGCAAGGCTGCAGCACTGATCACGGTGGTGATCGTCTCGACGGACATGGTCACGCTCCTATTGTGAAACGCTTGCTCCGATCCTGCTAGCGGCCGCCGACCCTGGCGCGCGGCGCCGGTCGTCCCAGTCGATAACTGGTCCGCCAAGACACCTGTGAGAAGTCGCGAGGGCGCGTTCTCAGTCCTGCCGGGACTTCCTCGGCGGCCGATCCCCCCAGGAACGGGAGGTCCCACCGCGCCCGCCCCGATCCGGCTTGATGTCGATGAGCCTGCCGCTGATCCGGGTCCCCGAGAGTCGGTCAAGCACGTCGCCGGGCAGGTCGGCCGGGAGCTCGACGATCGAGAAGTCAGGCCGGATGTCGATGCGGCCGAAGTCGTCGCGGCCGAGCCCGCCCTCGTTGGCGAGCGCGCCGACGATCTGCCGTGGCTCGACCTTGTGACGCTTGCCAACCTCGATCCGGTACGGCGCCATCGGCTGTGTCGACCGACCACGCCGCTCGCTTCGCGCTGGACGGTTGCTTCGGTCCCCGTGCTCGCCCCGTGCCGTCGGCGCCTCATCGCGTCCGACTCGTTCCCCCCGATGCTCCGTCCGCCGAAAACGCGGATCATCCGCCGCCAGCAGGAGCGGCTCGTCCCCCTGCGCGACGACCGCCAGCGCTGCGGCCACGTCCGACTCCGGGACATCGTGGTGTCGGACGTAGTGGTCGATGATGTCGCGGAAGCCGCTGATGCGGTCCGTCTGCGTCAGCGCCGCGGTGATGGCGTCATCGAAGCGGGCGAGTCGCGTGACGTTGACATCCTCGACGGTCGGCAGCTGCATCGGCGTGAGCGGCTGCCGGGTGGCACGCTCGATCGCGTCGAGGAGTCGCCGTTCGCGCGGGGTCACGAAGCTGATCGCTGTGCCGGAC
>Ga0182747_1003247_pt1 | contig 10988 bp, 5 predicted proteins | sample eDN3rd30CBELigBY_FD_128526 | JGI IMG/M metagenome (GOLD analysis project Ga0182747, IMG submission 128526) | Enriched backyard soil microbial communities from Emeryville, California, USA - eDNA 3rd pass 30_C BE-Lig BY (version 2) (version 2) | ecosystem: Environmental > Terrestrial > Soil >...
AGCAGGGCGTCCATTGGACCTGGTGGTCGTGGAACCCGAACTCCGGCGATACCGGTGGCATCCTGCAGGATGACTGGACCTCCGTCCATCAGAACAAAGTCGCCGAACTCCAGCCAATCATGTTCGACTTCGACACCGGGGGCGGGGGCTCGACGGTTGACGGCACCACCAATGCGGTCTTCACGGTGGAGTTGTCCTCCGCATCCGCCACACCGGTGACCGTCGCCTACAAGACCATTGCGGGAACCGCTGCCGACGGCGACTTCACGCCTGTCGTGGGAACGCTGACCTTCGCCCCCGGAGAAACGAAGAAGGTTGTCACCGTGAAGGTGGCTGGCGACGCGCTTCAGGAAGCGAACGAGACGTTCCAACTCGCCCTGTCCAGCCCGACAGGCGCCACCCTGACCAAGCCGTCGGCGACCGCCACGATTGTCAACGATGATGGTGGAACCACGACACCTCCGACAACGCCTCCCACCACTCCTCCGTCAGGATCGCCGCTCAAGGCGACAACGACCATTACCAACGACTGGGGAAGCGGGTTTACGGCGAATGTTACCGTGAAGAATACTGGCACGACGGCTGTCGACACTTGGTCGCTCAAGCTAAAGACCCCAATTGACATCTCCAATATCTGGAACGCTCAGATCGTGAGCCACAGTAACGACACCTACCTGCTCAACGACGCAGGATGGAACCACACCATCGCGCCGGGTCAGGAAGTGACCTTCGGTTTTCAAGCTACTCCCGGCCAAGTGTCCTCCGCATCGTTCGACTGGGTACTGTGAGCATTATCCCCGGGCACCCGCCATCTCACCGGATGGTTTCTGGCAGGCGGAGATCGACCGTAAGGTAATCCAGGATTATGGATTCAGAAGCTCGTCAATCTTTGGGATTATTCTCCACAATCGCCTTCAATCCAGCTCGGTCCGGGGTTTCCTTACTGGCGCAGCCGAGATAGACCTTTGACTGCAGGAAAGAGCGCTCGATCTTTTCCTTTAACCGGCTCGAGCCGTCAACGATCCCGAGAATTGTGAATGGCCGTCCTTACATTTAGCGCCGGCATGCCGGAGGGCCTCCGACTGCAGGCGCTGTTCTCGGCGATCGTGGACAACGCCGTCACTTATGGCACCGAGGCAGGCACTGACACCGGGCGTTTTCAGGTCACCATCTATAACTCACCCGTTGACGTCGTCTATCGGGGCAGCGACGTCACCCCGGTGCAGGGTGAGGTTTCTTCTCTGCAATTCGGACCCGGCAACGCGCCGTGGCTCACCTACAGCCATGCGGGCGGTGGCATTGCTTTCGTCTACGACAATCTGCTGAGCTTCCATGCTCGCGGTGCCAAATCGGCGGCTGCGGTGATGGCCGCGGATGACCAGCTCATAGGCTCCTGGCGAGGCGATTATCTCGAGGGCTATGGCGGCGACGACTGGATTGATGGCGGCACAGGCGCGGATACGATGGATGGAGGTACCGGAAACGACACCTACATCGTCGATCACAAGGATGATCGCATCTTCGAAGACAATGGCGGCGGCCATGATGTTATCTGGAGCAGCGCGAGCTTCTCGATGGCTCCTGATGCCGAGATCGAGGAGCTGCGAGCGGCGTCTGGTGCCTATTCCCTCGCATTGGGCGGCAACGGGTTTCGCAACCTGATCGTCGCGACCTTGGGCAACGACGAGATCGACGGCAAAGGCGGCATTGACACCCTGATCGGCGGGGCCGGGGACGATCTTTACATCATCAATGACGGTCTCGATGTGGTGCTGGAGAATGACGGGCAGGGATATGATACAGTTATCGCTGAAGCCTCTTATCGCTTGGGCGACCACATCGAAGTCCTGAAAGCTGCGGGAGGCCTGTCTCCCATCAATCTGCTTGGCAATGCGCTCTCCAACGAGATCGTGGGCAACCTGGGTGCAAACTGGATTGAGGGATATGACGGCGATGACCGGCTCTATGGCGATGGAGGCAACGACACCGTCGTCGGAGGCGCGGGACAGGATGTGATCTTTGGCGGAATGGGCCGTGATCACCTCGATGGGGGAGAGGGCAACGATACGCTCTACGGCGATATCGAGAACGACGTTCTGCGAGGTTTGTCCGGCCACGACAGCCTTTATGGTGGATCCGGCAACGACTCTCTCGCGGGCGGCGATGGCGATGACCAGCTTTACGGCGACGTCGGAAATGACACCATCGATGGCGGAACCGGAAATGATCGTCTGTATGGTGGAACCGGTAAGAACAAGCTGATCGGCGGGAGCGGGCACGACACCCTTTATGGCAGCATGCACAGCGAAACCCTCCAAGGGGGTAACGACAACGACAAACTCTATGGCGACGCCGGGAGCGATTTTCTCGAAGGAGGAGCTGGTAGGGATACGCTATCCGGAGGTTGGGGCAAGGACGCCTTCATCTTCAGGACCCCGCTCAGCGCCAAGACCAATGTCGATACGATCTCGGACTTCAACGTTCAGGACGACACGATCCGGCTCGACAATCTTGTCTTCAAGAAATTAGGCAGGGCGGGGAGCCTCAATCCGGAATTTTTCAGCGTCGGCAATACACCGCAGGACGCAAACGACTATCTGACCTACAATAAGAGCAAGGGCTATTTGACCTACGACGCCGACGGCTCGGGCAACGGGTACAAGCCTGTTCTCTTTGCCAAGCTCAAAGTAGGCTTGAATCTCACCAGCAAAGATTTTTACATCATCTGAGTTGAAAGATAGGAGCTCACTTGAAGGCTCTCCAAGGATTATATTCAAGATAACTATCGTGGCACCCCTGGCTGGGACTGATCAAAAGAAGTATTGCTGCGCTGCGGCAAACCTCCATGGTAGTACTGCCTCTGACAGCCAAATAAGCCAATATGAGGAATAGTTTCGATCCCTGAATCCAGCTTAGCTTAGATCATCTCGCACATGCGAGATTCCAAGATATCTGGAGGGGGCCATGCTGCGACTCTTCTCGCGCGGACTATACTTGCTTACATCGCTCATGGCGCTGCTCCTGGTGCTTCAACCAGTAGGAACCGATACCCAGTGGTCGATCGCCATCATGTGTCTGGCAGTTATGCTTGTGATCAAGATGCTGAACCTCCAGGGTTATTGGCGTCTTCTTTTCTTCACTTTGGGCGCTCTCCTGGTCCTTCGCTACGTCTATTGGCGTACAACTGCGACCATTCCCGATATGAACAACCTGTTCGATTTCGTCCCGGGCGTCATGATCTACGGCGCGGAAATGTTCTGCGTCGTGATGCTGGCACTGAGCCTTTTCGTTATCTCTCGTCCCATCCAACGTCCCAGTGCGCCGAGAGTGTCCGACAACGATGCGCCAACTGTCGATGTCTTCGTCCCGTCCTACAATGAGGACGCCGCGCTGCTGGCGCTGACCCTGTCGGCTGCAAAAGCCATGATCTATCCGGAGAATAAGCTGACGGTCTACCTGCTCGATGACGGCGGTACCGACCAGAAGGTCCAATCTCCCAATCCCGCGGTCGCCGAAGCGGCCTTAAGGCGTCGCGAGGACCTGCAGAAGCTCTGCGGCGAACTCGGCGTGCGATATCTGACCCGTGCACGCAACCTGCACGCCAAGGCAGGTAATCTCTCGAACGGCCTGCTGCATTCGAAGGGCGAGCTCGTTGTGGTCTTCGATGCGGACCACGCACCAGCGCGGGATTTTCTGATTGAGACCGTTGGCTTCTTCGCACGCGATCCGAAGCTGTTTCTCGTGCAGACGCCGCATTTCTTCATCAACCCTGATCCTGTCGAGAAAAACCTCTCGACTTTCGAGCGCATGCCATCCGAGAACGAGATGTTCTACGGCATGATCCAGAAGGGGCTCGACAAGTGGAACGCATCCTTCTTCTGCGGCTCCGCGGCTCTGCTGCGCCGCAGTGCGCTCGAGCAAGCGGGCGGCTTTGCCGGTACCTCAATCACAGAGGATTGCGAGACCGCTCTTGAACTTCATGCGACGGGTTGGAACAGCCTTTACGTCGAAAAGCCTCTGATTGCCGGGCTGCAACCGGAAACCTTCTCTGCCTTCATTGGCCAGCGGACTCGCTGGTGCACGGGCATGATGCAGATCTTCCTGATGAAGAACCCGATGATGAAGCGCGGTCTCACCCTCGCTCAGCGCGCGTGCTACCTCTCAAGCGCTATGTTCTGGTTCTTCCCAATCCCGCGCATGGTCTTCCTCTTCGCGCCTCTGCTGTTCATCTTCTTCAACCTGAAGGTTTACAACGCCACTGTGAGTGAGTTCGGCGCTTACACCTGCGCCTACTTGGCGGCGGCGATCCTGCTGCAAAGCTACGCTTACGGCCGCTTCCGCTGGCCGTGGGTGTCAGAGCTGTATGAATATGTCCAGTCGGTCTATCTGCTGCCTGCGATCTTCAGCGTCTTGAAGAACCCGAGACGTCCGACCTTCAACGTAACCGCGAAGGGCGAGGCTGCCGGCGAGGACCGTCTCTCGACGCTCGCTTGGCCCTACTTCGCCATCTTCGCGATCCTGCTCGCCGGCGCTCTCACCGTGCTCTACCGGCTTCAGTACGAACCTGAAGCGACAGGCATTCTGATGATCGCTGGCATCTGGAACTTGTTCAACCTGTTCATGGCAGGCCTCGCTCTCGGCGTCGTCTCCGAGCGCCGGGAGCGGCGTGGAACGCATCGGGTCCCAACGCAGGGGCGAGGCCAGTTTCACATTGACGGCGCCGCAGTGTCGGCCCAGATCCTTGACGTGTCTCAGGGCGGCATGCTGATCCGCATTCCTGGTAACAACCCGTTGCGCATGCAATCCCAGACTCGCCTTGCCGTGACCTCTCCTGAAGTGCAAGTCGCCGGCTCCATTTTGTCCGTGAAGGTCGTCAACACGCGCTTCGAGCGGAACAGTCAGCTGGTGGCTCTGAGTTTCCAGGAACTGCAGGCGGCGCATTACAGCACCATCTCGGCCTTGATGTTCGGCGATCTGAAACTGCTGCGGAACGCTCGCATGGCGCGGCAGCGCACTCGGAGCATCCTGGCAGGCACCATCGAAGTGATGGCATGGGCGCTTGGCCACACTTTGCGGGGTATGAGCTTCGCACTATTTCGCCGCACCGCAGGAGCCGAGTCTCCGGCTTCAGGCTCCTGATAGTACAAACTTCGCATTTTCCCGTTCCTCCTCATCCCCAGGAGTATCCCATGCGCCCTTTCTCGGCTCTCGCTATCCTCCTCATGTCACTTGCTGCAACCCAAGCTGGAGCCGTGGAAGCCCCGCGAAGCCAAAATGGGGGAGGCCTTGCTTCCCTCACAACAGCACTTCCGGAGTGGAAACGGCCTTTTTCGATGGTCGGCGAGGACAGCCGACTTGTTGGCGAGGCTGCAAGCCGCGAGTTTCCCATTTTTCTCACTGCCGGCGAAGCGGCTCGCACGGCAAAGATACAGCTGGCCTATCGCAACGCGATATCGGTTATGCCGGAAACCTTCAGGCTGATTGTCAGGGTCAACGATGTCGTCGTCGGTGAAACAGCTGTTCAGAATTCCAATCAACAGGAGGTTCTAAACCTCGGCATTCCGTTGGGCGTTCTGCAAGCCGGCTTCAATTCCGTGCGGGTCAGCATTCGCCAGACGCACCGCGTGGACTGCTCCGTCAACTCCACCTACGAATTGTGGACGCAGCTGATCCCTGAGCAAAGTGCCCTGCTTTTTGCTGGCGCCTCCGGTGAGATTCGCACGCCGCACGAGCTGGCTGCTGTCAATCCGGAGCGGGATGGCACGACCCTCATCCACGTCAGACAGCTCGGCACGAGCGAGCCTTCCGACCTTGACCGAGCCTCGCGCGCGGTCCAGGCAGCCGTGATGTTCGGGAACTTTAATTACCCGCGCGTGGAGCTGACCACGAAACCGAAAAGCGAAAGCGGGCTTGATGTGGTCGTGGGGACCTCGTCCGAGATCATGCGCGCAACCGGTCTGAAAGTTCCCGGGTTCGGATCCCGCCATCACGTTCAGCACAGCATTCAAAATGGCAGTGTTACGCTGCTCGTAACCGGCGACACCGCGGCTGAGGTCGACGCCGCCTTAGACGCGCTGTTGCAGCAGGCGCAAGAGGCTTCACCGCAGGGCGCGCCCGCCGGGATTCGGGCTCTTAGAAATGTGAGTGGGTGGAAGGCCGAAAGTGGAAAGACCATGACGCTCGCCGATCTTGGTCTCGAGACCGAACCGTTCCGCGGGCGGTTCCAGCGCCAGACCATTCGGCTTCAAATGCCAGCCGACCTTCTGGCCGCCGACTACGACCGGGTCACGGTCTCGGCCGATGCCGTCTATGCCCCTGGTCTTCTGCCGACGAGCAAGATGATCATCCGGGTGAACGGGGCCGCCATCGCCGATGCGCCCATGGGAGGAACGGCTGGCGCTGTTCTCAGCAAGCGGTCCTTCTTCCTGCCCATCAGCACATTCAAGCCTGGGCTGAACACGATCGATTTCGAGGCTGAGACGCGCACCAGCGCGGATGAAAAGTGCTCGCTGGAAGCCCTTGTCGACAATCGCGAGCGCTATCTGCTTTCGGGAACGAGCCAAGTGACCATCCCGTCCCTGGGGCGTGTGGGCGCACTGCCGAACATTTCGTCGGTCATTCCCGGTGGCTTGTCGCAGTTGTCCAAGGGAGGTGACCTGACGGTGTTCGTTCCGAAGGCCCGTCATGAGGCCATCGAGACTGCTTTGACGGCCCTGGCGAAGATGGCGACCGTCTCACGTCACGAGACCAAGGCGCATTTTGCCTTTGATATGGTCCCGACCGGCACCCCTCATGTGCTTGCGCTTGGGGCCTATGACGACATGCCTGAAGCAATCCTGAGAGAGTCTGGCCTTGACGTAGAGAAGCTGCGCAGGGCTTGGCGTCAGCCGGCATCGCGACTTCCGGAGATGACCGCTGCGCAGCCGCGTGTTCAGGTCGCCTCCATCGGGAAATCCATTGATCTCTCCTTGAACAATCAGTCTGAGCGGACGAGCGTGGAGAATACAGGCAGTCTGGCCGCCACGGTGGCAACGTCGCAACCGTCCAGGATGCTCAAAGTGTTTGACAACGATGGTTCCGACTGGCTGCATCCCTATGTTCAGTCCACGAGAGAGGCCATCTCCAGGCTCATATCCGGAAGCGTCAGCTATGCGAACCTTCTCGAAGTGGGGCGGCGGGCCGACCTGCCGCTGACGGAGGCAAGCACGCTGGTCGTGGCGCAGGGCGCGAAAGCCGACGGACTTGGAGGCCGCTTGCAATCGGGTCTGCTGCCGAACGTTAGCTCCATGACCGTGTTCCTCGCGCCGAGTCCGGAACACTTGTCCCATGGCGTCTCGGAGGTTCTGTCCGGATCGCTCTGGCAGCAGTTCGTCGGCGATGCAGCGGTCTACAATGCCAAGGATGGCTCCATCAGCACCCGGGTATCCGAGCAGATCCTACTCGTGCCGACCGAGACACTGAGCCTTAAGAACGTCCGTTTAATCGCCGCGGGTTGGTTGTCGCACAACGTGTCGGTTTATCTCGCCGTTCTGCTTGCCCTGTTCATCGTGATGACGGCCTTCATGCACTGGGTACTTCGCTCCTCGGGGGTGAAAGAGTCATGATGGCAAGGCAGACGGGAATGGCGCTTGTGATGTTGATCTTAGCGGCCGTTCTCCCTTTGGGCGCAGTCGCCGCCAGCTTGGGGGCGGAAAGATCCCAGGCTGCAGGTGACCTTGCAGCCAACTGGCTGGAGACGGCCTGGGGCGCCTACAAGAAGCGCTTCGTTCGGGCGGGGCGCGTAATCGATGACGTCAATCGCATCAGTCACAGCGAAGGGCAAGGCTATGCCATGCTGATCGCCGTCAAAGCCGGCGACCGCACCGCCTTCGAGGAAATCTGGCAATGGACAAAGCGCGAGCTTTATGTCGATCCGAGCGGCCTTGCCGCCTGGAAGTGGGATGACGGCGCCGCGTCGAAGGTGACTGACAAGAACAATGCCTCCGATGGAGACATTCTCATCGCCTGGGCCTTGGCGGAGGCAGCCGAGCGCTGGGGCAGCCTGCAGCATCGCCAAGCAGCTCGCGACATCATCCGTGCCATTGGCAAGGACAATATCGCATTGAGTCCAGCGGGACTTATCCTGACGCCGGGGCGGATCGGCTTCTCGCCCGAGGACCATTCCGACGGGCAGGTTCTGAATCTTTCCTACTGGGTGTTCCCGGCGTTCGAGCGGTTCAAGGCGCTGGATTCGGAAACCGATTGGACGGCCGTTCAGGCGACTGGGTTGAAGTTGCTACGCGAGAGCCGCTTCGGACCGCTTCGCCTTCCGGCCGACTGGATCGCCATCGGGGCAGGCCGGCCGGCTCCTGCGAAGGCTTTTCCTGCAAAGTTCAGCTACAATGCAATCCGCATTCCCCTCTATCTCATCTGGGCGAAGCTGAACCAGCCCGATGTCCTGCGCCCTTTTGTCGGGCTCTGGAATGACGAATTGAACGTCGGTCCATTCGAGGTCGATCTCACCTCCGGCAGCGCGCAGCAGACATTTGGCGGTATGGGATTCAAGGCGGTCATTGCTGCCGCAAAATGCGCGCTGCACAAGCAGAAGCTGCACCCGTCGCTGCGCAAGGTCGAGGCCGACTCCTATTACCCGACAACCCTTCACATTCTTTCACTGCTGGCTGTTCAGGAAAGGTACCCGGAATGTCTATGAAGTCGATGTCCCTTCTCCTCGGATCCATTAGTACCACGATCCTCATGACCGTCAGCGCGCCTGCGGCAGATCGATTGGGGTCGCGGTCCGGCATGCTTCTGAGCCAACTCGATAGTGCTGCACCTGGCGCACCGTTCGATCTCAAAGCCCCCCTGCCGGGCAAAACTGGCAGCAAATCGGCGCCGGCGGGCGGTCCTCTGCTGATGAGCACGGAGCGGCCGACCGCCTCTGCGCCGGCGCAGCCCGTGCGCGAGGCCGATGCCAAGGTCGATGAAAGCGCCCTGCGCTTCTACGCCTCCCAGAATGACTCGGCCCGCGTGGCTATGGAGATCAAGCGCATCAAGGTATTGAACCCAGCTTGGGAACCCCCTTCCAACCTTTTCGACGAGGCTGGCGATCCGGCGGTCGAGCAGAAGTTATGGGATCTGTTCGGGGAAGGGCGCTACGACGAGATCAGAGTTGCCGTTGAGAACATCCGGAAGGCTGATCCGAATTGGCGTCCGCCGGAAAAGCTCGTGCGGGAGTTCGACAGGGCCCAGGTTCGTGCGCAGATGATTGCGGCCTCGGACGCCAAGGACGCGCATGGTGTTCTCGCGATCGCTGAGTCTCAGCCCGAGATGCTCGTCTGCGCTGATGTCGATTCCATGTGGAGAGTGGCCGAAGCTCTCATCAAGACGAGCCAGGAGGATAGGGCGCAGGAACTCTACAAGTATATTCTCACGCGCTGCCAAAATTCGGCCGAGCGCCTTGCAACTGTTCAGAAAGCGATGGAATTGCTACCGGTGCAAGCCGTCAAAGCGCTAATTGCAGCGGCGCGCTACCAGAGCGACAACGGAAAAGCCCTGGAGACCGTGCAACTTGATCTCATGCGGCGGCAGATCGGCGCCGTCGCATCCGACGCTGCGGCAACCCCAGTGCCGTCGGCTGATCTGAAGGCATTCGAGGCCTTGGTCAAGCAAAAGAAAATGTCAAACGATGCGGATCTGCTGGGATGGCATTACTACGCCCTGAAATCCTGGCCTGTGGCGTCGGAATGGTTCAAGCTCGCGATGGATTGGGACAAGCTGCCGAAAGCAGCGGAAGGCTATGCGCTCACGCTGCGCCAGCAAGGACAGCTTGTAGAGGCGGAGACGATTGCCTACGAATGGCGCGATGCTTCGCCGCTGATTGCCAAGCTCTTCGTCGAGATTGTTGCCACTGCCGTCACGCAGGCAAATCCCACTTCCCTCGATGAGGCGCGGCTGGCAAGGATGGAGGATGTCGTCTCAACAGCCAAGTCGGTGAATGGCAGCCAGGCTCTCGGGTGGTACCACTACAACAAGAATAACTTCCCCAAGTCACGTCAGTGGTTTTCCTCCTCAGTCAGTTGGGAGGCGACGGAAACGAATACACTTGGTTTGGCACTTGCGGCCCACAGGACGAACGACATTGCCCTGTTTCGCAAGACGGTCTCAGATTACGGCAAGCAATATGCTTCTGTGTCGGCCTTGGTGGCCTACGACAAGCCTCCAATGGCGACAGGTAAAGGCAGCAAGAGCGCTCGACGCGGCGGAGGCGGAGGCGGCTCGCCGCAGGCTGGCCAGTTGGCCAATACGGCCGTCGAGCAGTTCAAGAACGGCCAGTATCGGGAAGCCTTGGCGACGCTTGACAAGCGTTCGGGCGTTGCCCGGGAGGACCATGGCCTCGGCGTTCTGCGCGGGTGGGCGCTCTATCATCTGAATCAGTACGACAAGGCTCGTGAGAAGTTCGTCGAGTTGGATAAAAAGCAATCAACACGCGATACCCAGTATGGCGTGTATTATGCGGGAGCCAAGTTGGATCCTCTTCATCGGGGCGACTGATCAACGCCGGCGAAGGCAATTATCATCCAATGAGGCATTGTTGAGAGGTGGGGGAGCCGCGTTCCGTCCGCACCTCTCAGTCATTGAGCTGTGTACGTGATCTCTTGGCGGTTTGGCAGCGAAACTAACTATGCCGGTGGCCCAAGGGTTGTATTGGATAATTCCCACGAGTGTTGAGCATCAGCACTCACGACACATTGCCTCGGCTGTGGACCGCCACGGTTATTTCCGCAAGAGCTCCCTATTCGTTTGTGCGGAGCAATCTCATCCGACGCCGGTTTGGAGCTTACTTTGATGACAGGCTATCTAAGTACGCAAGGCAATCAGATTGCCGATTCTTCTGGCGCTGGGGTGAAGCTTGCCGGCGTGAACTGGTTTGGCCTGGAGTCGAACCGGTATGCGCCGGACGGCCTGCAGGTGCGCAACTACAAGGAGATGATGCTCCAGATGGCGGA
>Ga0182747_1003251_pt1 | contig 10983 bp, 12 predicted proteins | sample eDN3rd30CBELigBY_FD_128526 | JGI IMG/M metagenome (GOLD analysis project Ga0182747, IMG submission 128526) | Enriched backyard soil microbial communities from Emeryville, California, USA - eDNA 3rd pass 30_C BE-Lig BY (version 2) (version 2) | ecosystem: Environmental > Terrestrial > Soil >...
CTGACGGTGGTCTTGCCGGCGCCCGAGGGGCCGACCAGCGCCACCAGCTCGCCCTGGTCGATGTGCACGGTGAGGTCGTGGAGCACCGGCCCGGCGCCGACGTCGGGTGCGGCGAGCTGGGCCGCGCTCTCGAGCGACGCCACCGAGGCCTCGAGGCCCGATGGGTAGGCGAAGGTCACGTGGTCCAGATCGATGACGCCGACGGGGGCGGTGAGGGCGACGGCGTCGTCCGCGTCCTCGATCGGGTTGGGTGTGTCGAGCACCTCGAACACGCGGTCGAACGAGACGAACGCCGTCATGAGGTCGACCCGGGCGTTGGTGAGGCTGGTGAGCGGGGCGTAGATCTGCACGACGTAGATGCCGAGGGCCACCAGGGTGCCGATCTGGATCGAACCGGACACCACCAGCTTGCCGCCCACCAGGTAGATCACCGCCGTGCCGACGGCGCCCACGAGGGTGAGTGCCGTGATGAAGGTGCGGGAGTACATGGCGCTCTGCACGCCGATGTCGCGCACCTGCCCGGCCCGGTCGGAGAAGCTGGCCGCCTCGTCGTCGTGGCGGCCGAAGAGCTTGACCAGCAGGGCGCCCGACACGCCGAAGCGCTCGGTCATGGTGGCGTTCATCGACGCGTTCAGGTCGAAGCCGTCGCGGGTGATGCCCGAGAGGCGGCGGCCCACCCGTCTGGCGGGGAGCAGGAAGATCGGGAGCAGCACCACGGCCAGCAGGGTGAGCTGCCAGCTCAGGACGAACATGGCGCCCAGGGTCAAGGCGAGCGTGACGATGTTGGACACGACGGTGCCGAGCGTGCCGGTGACCGCCCGCTGGGCGCCGATGACGTCGTTGTTGAGGCGGCTCACCAGGGCGCCCGTCTGGGTGCGGGTGAAGAAGGCGATGGGCTGGCGCTGCACGTGGTCGAACAGGGCCGAGCGGAGGTCGTAGATCAGCCCCTCGCCGATGGTGGCCGACAGGTACCGCTCGACCATCCCGATGAGGGCGATGGCGAAGGCCACGGCGATCATCAGCCCGGCGAGCACGGTGACCTGGCCGTCGTCCTTGTTCGGCACGGCGTCGTCGATGATGGACTTGATGAGCAGCGGGGGCACGAGGCCCAAGAACGCGATGGCCACGGTGACGCCGAGGAAGGCGAAGACCCGGGATCGGTAGGCGTGGGCGAAGGTCCACACGCGCCGGACGAGCCCCGGCGTCAGGGTGGCCTGCTTGACCGACGGGTCGGCGGTCATCATCCGGTACATCGAGGTCGGATCCATGGCCTGCGCAGGCTACGGGGACCCGAACCGATCCCCGCAGGTTTGGGGGCCGGTGGCTCAGCGGTGGGTCAGGAGGCGGGCCCACCTGTGCCCGGGCACGGCTCGCCCAGGCAGTCGTCGCTGGGACCGAGCTGGTCGTTGACCTTGGCGAAGGCGCCGGCGATGGTGGCCAGCTCCTCGGGTGAGATCTTGTCGAGGAAGTACTCGCGGACCCCGGCCACGTGGTGCGGGGCCACGGCCTCGATGGTCGCTCGGCCTTCGGCGGTGAGGACGGCCCACGTGCCGCGGCGGTCGTCGGGGCACGTCTCGCGGGCGACGAGGGCCCGCTTCTCGAGCCGTCCGATGTGGTGTGAGAGGCGGCTGCGGGATTCGACGGAGACGTCGGCGAGCTCGGCCATGCGCAGGCGGCCGCCGTCTGCCTCCGAGAGCGCGACGAGCACGCCGTAGTCGTCGTGGTTCAGGCCCTGGGCCTTGAGATCGATGTCGAGCTGTTCGAGCAGGCGCCGTGATCCGGTGATGAAGGCGCGCCAGGCGGCCTGCTCCGCATCGGTGAGCCACCGAACGGGTACGGAGGCTGCGGAGGAGGACATGAGGCCATCGTACCGGTGGCGGGAATGGTTGACACTTCAACAGTGTTCGGTATGGTGATTGTAAGTTCAACCATCAAAGCTTCAAGGAGCAAACGCCATGAGCACCCCCGAGATCCCCGCCGGCACCTGGACCATCGACCCCTCCCACTCCGAGGTCGGCTTCTCGGTGCGCCACCTGATGGTGTCGAAGGTCAAGGGAAACTTCGAGACCTTCGAAGGCACCATCACCATCGGCGAGGACCCCCTCGAGTCCTCGGTCACCGCCGAGGTCGACCTGTCCTCGATCAACACCCGCGACGAGCAGCGCGACGGCCACCTCAAGTCGGCCGACTTCTTCGAGGTGGAGAACCACCCGAAGCTGACCTTCACCTCCACCTCGGTCGAGCCCGCGGGCAGCGACTTCAAGGTCACCGGCGACCTCACCATCAAGGGCGTGACCAAGTCCGTCGTCCTCGACCTCGAGTTCAACGGCGTCCACCCCGACCCGTGGGGCGGCACCCGCTCCGGCTTCTCCGCCGAGACCGAGATCTCCCGCAAGGAGTTCGGTGTCGACTTCGAGATCCCCATGGATGGTGGCGGCGTCGTCGTCGGTGACAAGATCAAGGTCATCCTCGAGGTCGAGGCCGTCCTCGCCCCCGTCGCCGCCGACGCCTGATCGACGCCGAGCTCCGCTGAGGAGGCCCATCCCGCCGGGCCTTCACAGCGTGATGGGAGCACCCGGAGCCGGGCATCCCGCCGCCCGCCTCCGGGTGCTCCCTTGTCGTTTTCCGGCGGCGTCACACCGTTTCGTCGGCTTCTGGCCCGGTGGCCGACCTCTTCGGGCACCGACCGGACTATACGAGTAGGCTTAGAGCCTCGTGCGCCTGGACACCCCACCCGGCGGATTCGGGATCGAGCGAACGGAGTGTCGGGGATGGTCGTGCGACGGTGGGTTCAGATGAGGAGCATCGCTCGCCCTTCGCCTCGGACCTGTGGTGTCATGCCGCGATGACGGGGCCCGACTCCGAGCGCATCGACGAACTGGCGGCGCGGCTCGCCACGCTCGAGCTCGAGGTGGCGATGGTGCGCGCCAGCGTCGAGGAGCGGCTCCGGACGCGGCGGCTGGCCGTGGTCGACGAGCAGGGCGTCGAGCGGATCGTGCTCGACGCGAGGAGCAGGACCGGTTCGGTGCTGGTGCGGGTGGACGGGCCGGAGGGCCGCACGACCGGGGTCGAGATCTACGCCCAGCAGGTCGATGACGGCTCCCACGAGGTGGGCGTCTGCGTCGTGCGCGACGGCGACGTCGTCAGCCGGTGGTCGACGGACTGACCCCGTCGAACGTGGTGGCGAACCACGTGCCCGGTCCGATGCCGAGGCCCCGTTCGAGGCGGAGGATGTTCTTGGCCGTCAGGTTCCGCTCGCCCCGCTCGATCTGGCCGATGTAGGTCCAGTGCAGGCCGGCAGCATTGGCCAGCATCTCCTGGGTGAGGTCGCGCTCCAGGCGGAGATCCCGGAGCCGCTTGCCCAGCAGCACCATCTCGGGATCTTTGACCTTGGCGGAGCTCTTGCGTGCGGGAGGCATGGCCTGCCATCAAGCCAGACCGCAGACCGAACGTCCAGCGACGATCCATCGTGCCGCTCATCGGGAGCAGTGATGCGGCGGCCCCGACGCGAAGCGGCCCGGGCGCTGGGCCCGGGCCGCTCCTGGTGGCGGAGGGCGTGGGATTTGAACCCACGGTGACCTTGCAGCCACAACGGTTTTCGAGACCGTCCCATTCGTCCGCTCTGGCAGCCCTCCGGCTCCGACATTAGCCGCGAGGCGGTGCGAGTCCCCACAGCGGATCGGCGATCAACCGGCTGACCAGGCGCGACGCGCTCAGCGCCGGGCGGCGAAGAACGAGGTCAAGAGCTCGGCCGCCGCCTCGGCCTGGACCCCGGCCACCACCTCGGTGGTGTGGTTGAGGCGCTGGTCGACGGCCAGGTTGTAGAGCGAACCCATCGCTCCGGCCTTCAGGTCGGCGGCACCGAACACCACCCGGCCGACCTGGGCGGCCCACACGGCCCCGGCACACAGCGGGCACGGCTCCAACGTGACGACGAGCGTGGCATCTCGGAGGCGCCGATCGCTGAGGGCGGAAGCGGCGTCGCGGATGGCCAGCACCTCGGCGTGGGCGGTGGGGTCGCCGCTGGCCTCCCGCTCGTTGGCTCGCTCGGCGACGATGCGGCCGTCGAGCAGCACCACGGCGCCGACCGGCACCTCCCCGGCGGCGGCCGCGCCGCGGGCGAGCTCGAGCGCCCGGGCCATCGCCTCGTCGTCGCTGATCGGAGCCTCGCCGGGGGTGGTCACGAGGGCGAGCGTACGGGCCCGATCCGCCGCCCACGTCGCCGGTGGTCGCCGGGAGGCGGTGGGGTAGCGTTCCACCTGGCTGCAGGGGCAGCGGACAATGGAACGCCGGGGGGCTGAAGGTGCGAACGAAGCGTTGGCTTGCGGTGGCGGCGGTGCTGCTCGTGGCGGGATGCAGCTCCGATGCCGGGACGACGGCGTCCACCGACGACACCACCGCCAAGGCGAAGGAGGGGGCCGCGGCCGAGACGGTCGCGCTGCGCGGTCCGACCTCGCCCACCGAGTACGTCGGGCTCACCACGCAGATCCCCACCGACCGGACCGCGTTCGATCGGATCTCGTCGCAGCTCTTCGGCGAGGACGCGGCGAGCGGCACCTACCTGAAGGACCTGGAGGTCGGATCCGGCCTGCACCTCTCGTCGGCCGAGCACCCCGAGGCCGACGACGAGGTCGCCCTCACCGTCACCATGGACACCACCGGCGCCGAGCCCCCGACCCGCACCGTCGCCAGCGTCCCCGCCTCCACCGGGACGGGCAAGACCTTCATCGATGCCGTCGACGCCGCGCTCGTGCAGACCGACAAGGTGGCGAAGGAGGATCCGAACGGGCTGGCGCCGTGGCGCATCGAGTACCGGTCTCGGTCGGCGCAGGGCGGCAAGGTCACCGTCGGCGTCGTCTACGACCCCGCGACCGGTTCCAACCTCGAGATCCAGGCGCAGGGACCCACCACCTCGCTCCTGCCCGACAAGATCAACCAGGCGGCGACGGAGGGCAAGCCCTACGAGACCGTGTACGGGCTGGTCTGGTTCGATGTCGACCGCGACCAGTTCGACTTCTTCGCCAACCGGGCGTACGGCACCTCGGCGGGGAAGGGCCAGAACTTCAAGGACTTCGAGCTGGTGCCGCACAACTGGCTGCGCCTCACCGTGACCCCCGAGCTCGACCAGGACCGCGTATCGGTCGGGTTCGACGTGATCACCGTCGACGGTCGCCGGGTCCCCGTGGCCAAGGCACCGGCCTCGCTCATCGCCGGCGAGGAGTTCATGCAGACCGTGTTCCGCATGGCCGACAACACCGCTGCGCAGGAGAAGGCCAAGTCCGGCTCGTCGACCCCGTGGGAGGTGCCCTTCTACTACGACGACCCTGACGGCGGCGGCGTGGTCGAGGTCATCGCCCAGGGCAAGGACGGCACGTCGCAGATCGCCTACTCCATCGAGTCGCCGGCGAAGGAGCTGGTCGACCTGCCCTTCGTGCCCTACACCGGCAAGGTCGAGGTGCCCGACGACTGGGATGCCCCGCCCCCGTCGTGCAAGAAGCTGGGCTCGAAGGAGGCCGACGAGGGCGAGCTGCAGATCACGTTCCAGCCGTCGACCACCGTCCGCGGCTCGGACCTCAAGGCACCCCTGAAGGGCGACGTCTACGGCTCGGTCTACAAGGCCAGCGACGTGAAGATCACCGGGCCCATCGAGGGGGCGACGGAGGTCGCCGCGATCAAGGAGCAGGACGTCGACGTGGTCGACGGGCCGAGCAAGGCGTACCCGCTGGGCGTCGACCTCCCCGCCGGCAGCTACCAGATCCTCGGGTTCATGGACATCGACGGCAACGCCGACCCCAACGACCCGCAGCCCGACGAGGGCGACCCGGTCATGATCCCGATCGGCGGCTACGACCTGACGTGCGCGGTGCAGCCGGTGACCGCCGAGTTCGCCATCGTCCTCCCGCCCGGGGTCCATTGACGTCGGAGGGCGATGCCCCTCGGCCGGCCCGTCGGCGGCTGACCTGGGGGCTGCCGGCCCTCGCCATCGTGGCGGCGGTCGGCGTGGCCGCCGCCGTCGCCCTGCGTTCGGGTGACGATGCCGCCGGTCCAGCCGGCACGACCGCGACCGGCGTCTCGCGGTCGAGCACCATCGCCTGGTCCACCGGCGGTGATCGCCTCTGGCTCACGTCGCCCGATGACGACCGCGTGGTCGAAGCCGATCCCGAGACGCTGGAGCCCGTCCGACAGATCCCGGTCGGAGGCCAGCCGCGTGAGCTGACGGTGCTCGGCGATCGCCTGGTGGTCACGGCGGCGCAGAGCGCGAACCTGACGGTCCTCGACGGGCGCAACCGCGGTGGCGGTGGCGCGGGGCCGACGGAGATCGCGATCCCGTGCGGCGGGTCGCGCTCGGTGGTGACCGTGCCCGCGGGCGTCGCGGGGACTCGGGACCTGGCGGTGGCCACCTGCCCGACCGACGACCAGCTCGCGGTGGTCGATCTGGCGAAGGAGCGCACCGCGGGCACCGTGGCGTTGGCGGGCCGCCCGACCGGGATCGTCCGCGACGGCGGCACCCTCACGGTGACGACGGCGGGCGACGGGCGGCTGCTCGCCTTCGATGCCACCGAGCTGGCGTCTGCGGCCGCCTCGGGGACCGGCGGACCTCTCGACCTCAGGCCGACGTCGGCGCGCCGGGCCTGGGTGGACGGCGAGCGGACGGCATCGTCGTTGACGGCGCTCGACACCGGGCCCCGTGGCCCGATCGGCGTGTACCAGGTGGTGGACAACGAGCGGAAGCTGTCGAAGGCGGAGATCGAGGCCGGGTCCACCTACGGGAGCCCGAAGGACGGCCGGGCTCGTCTCGAGCCGGCGCTCGCCGGGGGGTGCGGGGCCCGGTTCTCGTCGCTCGAGGACGAGCCTCGGCGGCTGAGCGGGCCCGTCGCCGTCGCCGCGTCCCCCGCCAGCGACCTGGTCTGGGTCGTCGGCGAGTTCAGCCACTCGGTGTCGGTCGTCCGCTGCGACGGCGGACCCGAGTCGTCGCGGTCGACGACCGTCGCCGCGTTCGACGTGGGAGAGGGAGCGCGGGGGATCGTGCTCGACGCCGACGGCCGGACCGCCTACGTCGACGTCGGGTTCGACCACCAGATCGCCGAGCTCGACCTGCCCGTCGACGCCGCTTCGGTGCAGGCCGGCGATGCCATCGAGCGGACCGAGCCGGTGGCCGTCGGGCGGCGGAAGGTCGAGGACCAGTACTTGACGCCGCTCGCCCAGGAGGGCCGGCGCATGTTCAACGATGCCACCGACACCCACCTGACCCCGTTCGGCGTGGTGACGTGCGGTTCGTGCCACCCGTCCGCGGGCGAAGACGGGCTCAGCTGGCGGATCGAGAGCGCCGATGCCGCCACGCGCAGCATCGAGCGCAAGGTCCGCCGCACCCCGCCGGCCTGGCAGGTCGACACCGAGGTGAAACCGCTCCACTGGAACGGCGAGTTCACGAGCAGCGACGACCTCGCCCTCTCGACGATCCAGCAGCTGCTCGGTGGCGACGGCCTGCTCGTGGACACGGCGGCGATCAGCGCCTACATGGCCGAGGTGAGCGCGCCGCCAGCGCGTCCGACCGGTGGCGTCGACCAGACGGCGAAGGCCCGGCAGGAGGGTGATGCCCTGCTGACCGAGCTGGGCTGCACGTCGTGCCACGCCGGCGACGCCGGGACCGACGGGAAGCCGCACCACGTGCTGTCCCCCTCGACGGTGGCCGACGGCGACCTGCCGGCGGTCGTCACGCCCCCGCTGCGCGCCGTGCGGGGTCGGGCGCCCTACGGCCACGACGGGCGCGCGCCCGACCTGGCGTCCCTGCTCCGGGCCCACGGCGACGGCGAGGGCGGCTCGATCGAGCTCACTCCGGAGCAGCTGGCGGCGCTGGTCGCCTACCTCGACACCCGCTGACGCGCGGCGGGCTCAGCCCGGCTCAGCCGGATCAGGCGAGGGCGGTGAGGAGGCGGTCGACCAGCTCGGCCTGGGCGGGGTTGAGCTTGCGGCGGGCCTCGTCGACCGGGAACCAGCCCGCCCGATCGACCTCGGGGAACGTCTGACGCCGCCCGGACCGAGGCGGCCACTCCACCTCGAAGGTGTTGCTCGTGATCTCGTCGACGTCGAGCGTGCCGGCGCGGGTGAACGCCCGGACCCGCTTGCCGCTCTTCAACCGCACCTCGCCGAGGTCCCGGTCGGGCTCGTCGGCCGGGGGTGGGGGCGAGCCCAGCTCCTCTTCGAACTCCCGCAGCGCGCACGCGTGCGGGTCGTCACCGTCATCGTGCTCGCCCTTCGGGATCGACCAGGCACCTTCGTCCTTGTTCGCCCAGAACGGGCCGCCGGGGTGCACGAGCAGGACCTCGAGGCCGTCGAGCCCGGTGCGGTGGAGCAGGAGCCCGGCGCTAGACGATGGCATCGTCAGGCGAACGTGCGCATGAGGCGCAGCACGTCGTCGGCGTCGGGTCCCTCGCCGTGGAGCGAGGTGCCCGCCGCCGATCCCCGCTGGCCCGCGACCGTGCAGAGGTCGAGTGCCGAGCCGGTGATGGTGGTGGCGGCATCGGCGGGTTCGCCGAAGGTCCAGGTGGATCGGTCGGGTGCGTCGAGCGAGAACACGACGGGGCCAGCTGCCGAGATCCCCTCCTGGCCGAGCGCGTAGGGCACCGTCCGCCAGGTGAGCCGGGCCGTGTGCCAGAGCCGGTCGGTGGGCGGGGGCGGCGGCCCGAACGCCACGGCGATGTCGACCGTGTGGATCCACGTCTCGGTGAGGCGGGTGGTGGCGAGGGTTCGGGCTGCCAGCTCGCCGGCGACCCACCGCACGCGGGCGGCATCGTCGCAACCCTCGAACGCGGCGAGCTGGGCCTCGGCGCTGGCGAGCCAGCGGTCGCGGGCCGCCTCGGGCGTGCTGCGCTCCAGGTCGACGAGCGCGCCGGCCCAGTCGTCGATGCTGCCGGTCTGGGGGATGGCCGATGCGACCTCGTCGATGAACTCCGGGAGCCGGCCTTCGATGCTGGCCACCGCCATCTCGTTGGTCTGCGCGAGGTGGAGCAGCACGTCGGCCACCGACCACCCGTCGCACCGCGAGGAACGCTCGAGATCGGCGGCGGGCGCGGCGGCCACGTGGTCCGCCAGCTCGGCTTGCTGCCGACCGAGCGCGGTCACGGCGTCGTCCATGCGTGCATCCTCGCGAACCGCCGCCTCCGGCGCGTCGCGTGTGACCGATCACCACCCTCCGATCTGACACCGGGCGGACCGGACGCTGCGGGTGCACCTCGACGGGAGCACCCGCCGGATCGGCAGGTCGGTGGGCGAGCTCGCGGGATCGGACTCGCGGTGCGCGGTCGTGGTGGGCGAGCCTGGCCCGATGGCGTTCCCGATCCGACCTCGCACCGCTGCCGACCTCGCCGCCGTCGGTGAGCTGCTCACCGCCACGCACCACAGCGATGCCTACCCCGTGATCCTCCTCGATGACATGGCGGCGTGGGGTGCGGCCTCCGACGTGGTCGACGCCTGGGTCGCCACCGATCCCGACGCCGGCGGCCAGGTGGTGGGCCACGTGGTCCTGACCGATGCCGAACCCGGAGACGCCGCCACGGACCAGTGGATCGAGGCCACCGGCCAGCGCGTCGACGAGCTCGTCGCCGTCCGCCGCCTGGTGGTCCACGAGCGGGCCCACCGATCGGGGACAGGTGCGGCGCTCCTGGCCACCGCGGTCGCCGCCGCCGGGGCCCTCGGCCGCCGCCCGGTCCTCGACATGGCCGACAACCTGGCGGCCGCCGCCCGCCTCTACGAGCGTGCCGGCTTCGAGCACGTCGGCGCCTACGACCTCGACCTCACCGAGCACCTCCCCGTCGGCACGGAGGGCTGTGAGCGAGACAGCACCGTGATCCACCACCTCCACGTCCTCACCTGGATCGGCCCGCCCCCTCCATCGGGTTGACCGAGGGCTCGAACCTGACCCAACCCGCTCCCATCCGAGGGGCATCGAGGTGTTCGTTCGTGACCGATCCGCATGACACCGTTGTCGTCGTCGGTCGGGTTCGGTTCGAAGGTGCGGCAACCGCGCAACCTTCGATTTGCGACGCCCTCGTCCCGAAGCAGGTCGAAGCGCTCCTCGATCAGGGCCTCGCGATCTGCGACAAGGAACGCCCGGGAGTACACGGAGGTACGTGGCTACGGCGTCTTGGCGGAGCGGGAGTGATTCCGGTCCTGAGCCTGTGACCTGCGGTGCCGATGCGCGCGGGAGCAACCGCGGGAGCAACGCATCGGCGCAAGGGCGGCTTCGGGGTGCTCCGAGCCCATCGGTGGAGGTGGCGTCGGTAGGCTTGCGGCCATGGCCCGCCGAGCTTCCGAGCTGCCGACCGATCCGGTGATCGTGGTGACCAACCCCGACGAGGATTGCTCGCCGGAGCGGTTGCGCGAGTTCTTGGACGAGCTGCTCTCGACGGAGCCGGAGCTTGAGACGGTCCACGGAGCGGAAGCGGTGAGGGCGCTTCGCGACGAGAACGGGTGAGCCGGGTCGTCATCGACGCTTCGGCGGGCGTCGAGATCGTGCTCAACACCAGGCGGGGTCAGGCGCTCGCCAAGCTGGTACCGGGCGGAGCCGAGGCGTGGGTGCCCGAGCACTTCACCGTGGAGGTCCTCGGCGGGGTTCGGCGTCGGCTGCTGGTGGAGCGGGTCATCACCGAGGACCAGGCGAACGAGGCACGGGAGCGGTTGCGGCGCTGGCACCTGCGCCAAGCCTCGGTGCCTCCGCTGGCCGATGCCGCGTGGAAGCTCCGTCACAACATCTCGATGGCGGACGCGGTCTACGTGGTGCTGGCCGAGCACCTCGGCGCTCCGCTGCTCACCGATGATCACCGGCTCATCGGCGCGCCGACCTTCCCCCGCGACGTGGCGGTGCTGAGCCTCCCCAAGCCTGCCTGACTCGGGTAAGGGGGCTTGGCGAGCTCCACGCCGTTTCGCTTCACCTCGGCGACCCGAGAAACCCATTGGCGGAGCGGGAGGGATTCGAACCCTCGA
>Ga0182747_1003253_pt1 | contig 10980 bp, 9 predicted proteins | sample eDN3rd30CBELigBY_FD_128526 | JGI IMG/M metagenome (GOLD analysis project Ga0182747, IMG submission 128526) | Enriched backyard soil microbial communities from Emeryville, California, USA - eDNA 3rd pass 30_C BE-Lig BY (version 2) (version 2) | ecosystem: Environmental > Terrestrial > Soil >...
GGTGCTGCAGCGCTTCCGCGGCGAGCTGACGATCCTGGACAGCCGCGGCGGTGGCGGCGCCTCGGAGTATGGCGGCGACGAGGAGCCGGGCCAGATCGCCCGCGGCGGCGATTTCGGACGCTCCTCCCCGATGGAGCGCAGGCCGGAGCCGGCTGGATCCTCCCGGCACAGCGATTTCGACGACGACATCCCGTTCTAGAGAATCTCGCAAAAGCTTTCGAAATCCGGGCCGCGCGCCCGGATTTTTTGTGCCCGCTCAGGCTTCGGCGGAGGCCTTGCCGGTCGCATGCCGCGAACGCTGCGCCCGCTCGATCTCCCGCAGCTTGCGCGCCCTCTCCTGCAGGATTTCCCGGCTCGCCCACCACCAGCCCCTGGCAGCTCTAAGAGCGGGGTCGGCGTCGCTGCGAATGGGCCGGGTGCGGTAGATCTCGGAGAGTGTCGGCATCCTCCATCGCGCCCAGACGTAGCGGGACATGTCCCCTTTGATCTGCGGATAGATTTTCACCATCGACGGATCGTCGATGACGTCGCTCTCGATCTCCTCGAACACCACGACGCCCCACTGCCAGGTCGCCAGGGGAAAGCCGAGCGGCGGAAGATCGTCTCCCGGCACCGGATAGCGCCTGCGGCGGCGCTCGGCCTGGATGCGGCCCGCCTCCTCCGACGCAACCGCTTTCCCTTCCTCGCGCCGCTTCTTACGGGCCTCAGGCTCGTTGCGCCGCGCCGCCTCCTCGATCTCGGGCCAGCGTGCCTTCAGCTCCTCATAGGATCGGAACGGCACGCGCCAGACCCTCTTCTCGGGATCCCAGTGCGCCCAGGGGATCTGGCGCAGCAGGTCGACGATGGTGCGCGAATAGGGCGTGCGCACCTCGAGATCATCGGCCACCGTCAGGTAGGGGCTTTCCAGAGGATCGAAGGCGAACGCGTCCCGACCCTTTGCATCCGCGTGGCGGTCCAGCGTATCCAGTTCCTGAGCCATCCAGGCATCGAGCCGCCGCACGGCGGTCGTTCCAGGCACGAACCAGCGCTGCTCCGCCCCACGCCAGCGGGCCCGCGGGAAGCTCTCGCGAAAGCGCCGCACGAGGTCGCGGTCATAAGGGAAAGCGGCATAGGCGCCGGGTCGCTCGGAATCGTCGGTAGGATCGACCCGAAAGGCGAATGCAATCTCCATCGCGACCGGCTCTCCAGATCCCTTTTGCAGAACAACATTCTGTCAGAGGAATGGATCCGATCCAGCCCCGCGGATCAGGCTGTGGGACCTATGCCGTTACCGGCAATAGATATTGCCGGCGGCATCCCGAAAGGTGCCTCGGGGGCATGGACTGCGCGGAGCGGTCGCCGCGCCGACAATAGCCCCGCCTGCTGCGCCGACTGCAGCGCCCGCCAGCGCTCCGCTTCCCCGGCCCGTGGCCGCTCCGCCGATGGCGGCACCCGCGAGGCCACCGACGACTGCGCCGCCGGCAGCGCGTTCGCCCGACGTGTAGCAAGCGGTCATGGAAAGCACCAACGCACCCGCCGCGACGGCTGACATGATCTTCCTCATCGCACTTCCTCCCGTACTCCGTATTCTTGGCCCGCTATGGGACGAGAATGAGACGTAGCCTCTCGCGTTCGCGCTCGTTTGGCTATCCGGTGAAGTCCGCGTTCTGGCGGGTAAAGGCCGGATATCAACGGTTGGCGATAAGCAGAGCATGACCGGGTTTTACCCTACATCACCAAAATCCCGATCCGGGTTCAGGCTGAATCCCCCGTCGGCCTCGTGACAATCCTCACCCCGGCTCGGGGTTAGACCCGATAGACGATGACCGCACGATGCGCCAGCAATTCGTTATTTCGCGATGAGTTTGATCGAATGAGGATTATATTGAAGGCGGATGGCGGCGACGGAGGGAGGGTTCCATGGCGATATCGTTGGATGCTGCAGCGGAAGTGTTTCGTGAAGCGATGCGGGACACGGTCAAGCGTTACTCGCTGTGGTATCTTATCGAGGGACTGCTTCTGATCGCTGCCGGTTTCCTGGCAATCGTCTATCCCGTATTTTCCTCAACGGCCGTCGTCGTTCTGCTCGGCTGGCTTCTGGTGATCAGCGGCTTCGTCCAGGCGCTCAGCCTGATCAGCGCGCGGCACGTGCCGCATTTCTGGCTGCAGCTCATCTCCATCTGCCTCGCCGTGCTGATCGGCTTCCTATTCCTGCGCGACCCTGCCCAGGGGATGCAGACGATCACGCTCCTCCTCATCGTCTTCTTCATGATGGAAGGCATTTCGAAAATCGTCTTCGCCCTGACCATCCGGCCGTTCCCAAATTGGGGCTGGGTGCTGGGCAGCGGCATGGTCGGCATCCTGCTGTCCCTCCTGCTCTGGGCCAATCTGCCGGTGACATCCGAATGGCTTCTGGGATTTCTGCTTGGCCTCAATCTGATCAGCGTCGGAGCGGCGATCGCCTATCTTGCCTGGAGAGTGCGGACGAGTTGAACGGCGGCGAGCCGGTCTGCCGTCGAGACATCGGTCAAAAGCGCCAGATCAGCGGCACGAGGAAGACCGATAAGACGAAGAACCAGATCAGCAGGGGCAGTCCGAGCTTCCAGTAGTCGCCGAAGGCGTATCCTCCCGGTGCCATGATCAGGAGCAGATCGTTCCGCGTCTTCGACGCTCAAGAAACCGGGAGATACGACGTGGATCGACCTGAAGCTCCCTTGAACGAAACGCATCGTGCAGCGTCTGACTTTCTCTCCGTGCAATGGGCTTGGATCGTCCTCGTAATTCTCAGCCTGCTGGGAGCGGTTTTCGTCGCAAAGGCCGTTGTCGCGCCGGTTGCTTTCTCACTGTTCCTCATTGCGATGATCTGGCCGCTGCAGTCGCGCCTCCAGGCCCGTGTTCCGCGCCTCATTGCGCTGGCCATCAGCATCCTGGTGCTCGTGGTTGCCTTCAGCGCCTTCGCCTCGCTCGTCGTCTGGGCCTTCGGCCGGGTCGGGCGTTGGATCATCTTCAATCTGAACCAGTTTCAAGCGCTGTATAACCAAATGACGCTTTGGCTCGAGAACCATGGAATCGTGATGGCGAGCCTCTGGGCCGACCATTTCAATGCCCGGTGGATCGTGAGCTTCCTGCAAACGCTCACCGGGCAGGTGAACACGACCTTGAGTTTCTGGCTGGTGGTTCTCGTCTACGTCATTCTCGGCCTGCTCGAGGTCGAAGGAACGGCCAGGAAGATCCGATCCCTTCCCAGCCCACGCGCTGCACGCATTCTGCTTGCCGGCAGCGCGGAAACGGCCTTAAAGATCAGGCGATACATGATCGTGCGGACCCAGATGAGCGTTCTGACCGGTGCGCTCGTCTGGGCCTTTGCGATGCTCTTCGGGCTGCCGCTTGCTGAGGAATGGGGCGTGATCGCCTTCACTCTGAACTATATTCCGTTCATAGGCCCGTTCATCGCGACCCTGTTTCCGACATTGCTGGCGATGGTCCAGTTCGAAACCTGGCAGGCCGTCATCGTACTTTTCGCCTGCCTCAACGTGATTCAGTTCGTGGTTGGGAGCTATATCGAACCACGCCTCTCCGGCAGCGTTCTGGCGATGTCGCCCTTCGTCGTCCTGTTCTCGATCTTCCTCTGGACGTTCCTCTGGGGCCTTCCGGGCACCTTCATCGGGCTGCCGATCACGATCGCGATCCTCACCTTCTGTGCCCAGGATCCGGCGACCCGCTGGCTGGCGGTTCAGTTCGGTCCGCCTGATGAGGCTGATCTGCCCGCTCCTGCCCGTTCCGAAGGCTGACCATCACCCGCTCCGGTGCGGCGAGCTGCATCTGGCCGCCGTCCAGCGCGAGACGATGGACGAAGAACGAAACCTGGCCGTTCTCTGCTCTATCCATCACCGGAGAGGAAGCCGAGACGATGCGGACGCCACCGCATTGCCCGATCCATTCGGTGTGCCGGTGGCCGTGAAATACGATCGATCGCCCGGCGTTCGGACGCAGCTGGCGCACGAACCAGGAACCGTTGACGAGGGCCGTCCCGATGCGCTCGGAGAAGGCTTTGGCCGGCGTGGGATACTCCACCAGGTGATGATGGAGCGCCACGATCCAGCCGGCTCGCGGATATTGCTCCATGGCGGCCCTGAGAGCTTGCTCCTGAAGCACGGACACCATGCCCAAGGCGTTCGTGAAGGAAAAATGCGCTTCCGCATTCGAGTTGAGAAGCACGATGCCGAGTCCGTCATCCGTCGACGGCGGAAGGATCATTGGAAAGGCATCGTCCCAGACCTGAGCCAATGGATGCGACAGCCGGATCCCTCCTCGATCCGCGAAGGCTTCGATCTCGTCACGATGAGGACGCAGCCTCTCCGTCAAGGAGGGGCCGAAGCGATCCGTCTCAGAATCGAAGCACAGAACCTTGTCGCCATGCAGAGCCTCGATGGCAGACAGGGTGCGCAACTGGCGAAGCCGCTTTCCAGGGCTCGTCGGCAGTTCGAGCCGGGCCGGGTTGGCACGGTCGACGACGTTCACGTCATGATTTCCGGGCAGGATCAGAACGCGCTCGGCGAGACTTGGGTGAGCTGCGACGGCATCCAGGAACTCGGCCCATTCCGCGGAGCGTCCCGCATCCGTCATGTCGCCCGTGATCAGTATGAGATCCAGGGGCTGCTCGTCGTGAATAGTGTCCAGCCTGTCGAAGACCCGATGCGCTCTCCCATTGCCTTGCGGCCCCGTCCGCCCGCTTTCGATTCGGAACCCGTAACGTTCGCCGACCATATGAAGATCGGACAGATGCGCGACGCGCCATGTGCGGGTTCCGGAGCGGATCTCGTCGAATGCCATCAGATCCGCCGGCCGCCCCATCGCACCGTCCGCAAAAGCCCAGACGAGCGCGGCGATCGTGACGTAGCACCCAACGATGACGACGGCATTTGCGAGGACAGGGACAATCAGCTGGAGCGGCGCCATCAGGTCCGTCGCATCGCCCACCCAGCGCGACAAGGGCCAGGCCATAGTGACGAACCAGACGGACAGGGCGCTCGCCAATATGCCGCCGCCGACTGCAGCTGCCGCGTAAAGCTGCGTGCGGCGACGCGGTCCGAGATCGGGGACGAGCTTGACGCCGATGTGCCGCAAACCCTCTCGAAACAGCGCGTAGATCGGCTGAACGGCCAGAGCATTGAGAGACCAGAAGCTTTGCTCGGCCATCCGCAGCAGGGGCCTGCCGCCGAACCAGGCAAGGACGACGAGGCCGGCGGCGATCAGCAGCGACCAGAATCCGGCGCGCGCCGCGGCGACCCTTTCCGGCATCGTGGTCGCCCATCCCAGAACGATCAGCGGCGCAAGCCCCAGCAGGATGGCGGGCAGGCCGATCAGCATGATCCAGGCGACGAAGAGCTTCGGCAGACTGATTTCTGCGAGAAGACGCCCGCCGATGGCGACGAGGGACCGACTCTTGGTGCTCGCGACATCGTCCTCCGCATCCCCGAGGCGTGGGTCGATCAGCAAAGACTTGCAACGATGCATCGACGCCGGGCGGTTCGGATCCTGAGTATCCGAGTCGTCCACGCCTCGGAGGCCGCTCTTAACCGTCTGCGAGTCGATCGGCATGGCCTAGCTCCGAGGCTGGCATCCACAGCGATCATTGCTCCGCCTCATGTCATCGCCTGTCAAGAAGCTGGCTGCCGAGCGCGGAGGCCGCCCGAGCGAAGTCCTGAGGCCAATGGGGGAGTTTTTCGCACCGGATGAGGGTTTCACCTGATGGTCCCGCATGAGGGCCATTGGTAGCCTTACCGTCGCGCAAGGCGCAGCATTATCGATGCTTAAGGAGTGTAACCGATGGCTGAATTGGTGGTCGTCGGGTTCGACAACCCGACCGATGCGGATCGCGTCCTGACTGAGCTCACGCGTCTGCAAAAGGAATATCTCATCGATCTCGAAGACGCGGTCGTCGCCATCCGTGCCCAGGACGGCACGGTGCGCGTCAAGCAGAGCGTCAATCTGGTGAAGCTCGGTGCGACCTCGGGCGGCCTGTCCGGCGCGATGTGGGGCAGCCTGATCGGCCTGCTCTTCCTCAATCCGATCGCCGGCCTCGCCATCGGCGGCGCCGTCGGAGCAGGCTCTGGCGCTCTGTCCGGAAGCATGATCGACTACGGTATCAACGACGACTTCATCAAGTCGATCGGCGACACCCTCAAGCCGGATACCTCGGCCTTATTCCTGCTCATCCGCAAGTCGCAGCCGGAAAAGGTTCTCGCCGAGCTCAAAGGATTCAAGGGACACGTTATCCGCTCCTCGCTGTCGCCGGAGCAGGAAGCCAAGCTCCAGGCCGCTCTCGCGCAGGCTCATCCGCCGAGCCCGAGCGACGGCATGGAAGCCGCAGGCGCGGTGGCTGCCCAGCCGACATGATGATTCCGTGCCGCTCGGCAAGGGAGATCGACATGATCACGCGACGCATCCTCTTGAACTGGCTGGTCGGAGCAGCAGCGGCTATCCCGCTCGGCACAGTCGCATCGACCAATGCGGATGCCCAACCCCGTCGCGAAAGCCGTCCGCCGCGACCCACGCGTCCAGGAGGCCCTCCCCCGCCGAGACGGCGGGAGCGGCGCCCGCCACACCGTCCCGGCTTCGTCTGGGTGCCTGGCCGCTGGGTCTGGAGTTCTCGCCGCGGACGTTGGGTCTGGACGTCGGGTCATTGGGTTCGCCGCAGAGGCCGGTGGTAAGCGCTCCGACGCCGCCGTGACCGTCCCGCGATTGCCAGAGGGAGCTGAGGCATGGACTTGCTCAACCCGATCGTGAAACCCGGAACCTCCTTCGTCTCCACCGGGCGCCTGCCGCCGGCGGACGACATCAAGCGGCTCGTGGTCGAAGCGCACGAGCGCTTCCGTTCGCTCGACCAGGGACATGTCTCCCAGATCTATCCGGCGCTCGCGCGCGTGCCGCGTGACCTTTTCGGGCTCTGCGTTGTGGGCGCCGACGGCGGCGTCTTCTCCGTCGGCGATGCGGAGCACGAATTCACCATCATGAGCGTCTCCAAGCCGTTCATCTTCGCGCTGATCTGCGACCTGATCGGTGCGACGGGCGCGAGAGAGAGGCTGGGGGTGAACGCGACGGGGCACGCTTTCAACTCGCTCGCCGGCATCGAGCGCAATCCCGACGGCCGCACCAATCCGATGGTGAATGCAGGCGCCATCGCGACCACGAGCCTCGCGCCTGGCGAGAACACCGATGCGAAGTGGCGCTTCATCCATGAGGGTCTCTCCCGTTTCGCCGGGCGGGAGCTATCACTGAACGAGGAGGTCTATGCCTCGGCCTCGGAGACGAACTTCCGCAACCGCAGCATCGCATGGATGCTCGAGAGCGTCGGCCGCATCTACTGCAATCCCGCCGAGGCCGTCGATCTCTACACCAGGCAATGTTCGTTGAACGTCAGCGCGAAAGATCTCGCGGTCATGGGCGCGACTCTCGCCGATGGCGGCTTCAACCCGGTCACACGCGAGCAGGTGGTCAGTCCGGACGTCTGCCATTATGCGCTTGCCGTCATGCTCACGGCAGGGATGTACGAAACCTCCGGCGACTGGCTCTACGAGATCGGCCTGCCGGGCAAGAGCGGCATCGGCGGCGGCATCGTCACGGTCTCCCCGGGCAAGGGCGGTCTCGGCACCTTCGCCCCGCCGCTCGACGAGGCCGGCAACAGCGTCAAAGGGCAGTTGGCGGCACAATTCCTGTCGCAGCGCCTCGGCCTCGATCTGCTCGTCTCGGCGGCACAGACGTGAGCGCGCCCCGCCATCCATCACGGAGACATCCATGACAGGCGCAACGAGCGTCAATCACGTGCACACGGACGAGAGAGCGTCCTGGATCCCCATGATCGCCATCGCGCTCGGCCAGGTGATCATGTCCTTCAACGTGGCATCCCTACCGGTTGCGCTGGGCGGAATGGTCGAGAGCTTCGGTGTTCCGCCGACCACGGTCGCCACGGGCATCGTGGCCTATTCCATGCTCGTGGCCGGCTTCGTCATGCTCGGCGCGAAGCTGGTGCAGCGCTACGGCGCGTTGCGGGTATTCCGCGTCGCCGTCGTGGTGTTCGGCCTTGCGCAGACCTTGATGACGTTCAGCCCGAACGCGACGGTGATGATCACGGCGCAGGCCCTGTGCGGTGCAGCCGGCGCCGTGATCGTGCCGTCCCTGGTTGCGCTGATCGCGGAGAATTACCACGGCAGCCAGCAGGCCGCCGCCTTGGGCGCCCTCGGCTCGGCGCGTGCAGGCGCAGGCGTCGCGGCGTTTCTGATCGGCGGCATTCTCGGCACCAATATCGGCTGGCGGCCCGCCTTCGGCATCCTGATCGCGCTGTCGGCCCTCGTGTTCCTACTCAGCTTTCGCCTCAAGCCGGACCATGGACGCCCAGAGGTGAGAATCGATCTCGTCGGCGTGGTGCTTGCAGCCGGAGCCATCATCCTCATCAGTTTCGGCTTCAACAATCTGAACGGCTGGGGCATCGGGCTCGCGCGGCCCAACGCCCCGTTCAACCTGCTCGGCGTGTCACCCGCACCGGTGATGATCGTCATCGGAGTGTCGCTCGGACAGGCCTTCCTGATGTGGACCCGCCGCCGCGAGGCCAGCGGTCAGACGCCGCTGCTTGCGCTGCAGGTCTTGGAATCCCCACAGGAGCGCGCAGCCGTCTATGCCATGTTCTCGGTCGTCGCGCTCGAGGCGGCGCTCAATTTCTCGGTGCCGCTCTACATCCAGATCGTGCAGGGACGCTCGCCTCTCGCGACGGCGGTTGCGATGCTGCCCTTCAACCTGACGGTTTTCTTCGCCGCGATGGTCATCGTCCGGTTCTACGACCGCTTCACGCCCCAACAGATCGGCCGCTTCGGCTTCATGCTCTGCGCCGCGGCGCTGCTATGGCTCGCTTTCGTCGTTCGCAACGATTGGAGTGCGGTGCCGGTGCTTGCGGGCCTCGTGATCTTCGGCATCGGGCAAGGATCGCTCGTCACGCTGCTGTTCAACGTGCTGGTGACGGCCTCGCCGAAGGAGCTCGCCGGTGACGTCGGCTCCTTGCGCGGCACTACCAACAACCTTGCCGCCGCGGTCGGAACTGCCGTTGCCGGCGCACTCCTTGTCGGCCTGCTCAGTTCGGCCGTCATGCGGCGTGTCGCCGAGAGCCCGCTGCTGCCGCCCGAGATCCAGTCGCAGGTGAATCTCGACAATGTCACCTTCATCAGCAACGACCAGCTCGAGAGCGTGATTGCCAGGACCAGCGCGACACCGGAGCAGAAGGCCGAGGCGCTGCGTGTCAACACCGAGGCTCGGCTCCAAGCTCTCAAGATCGGCCTTCTGGTCATGGCTGGTCTTGCCCTGCTCACGATCCTGCCGGCGAGCCGGCTTCCGAACTACCGTCCGGGAGAGATCCCCTCCGAATGATGCGAGGCGCCCATGTTTGCCTGTGAGCCTGCAGATCAAGTTGGCCTTTCCGGTTCCCTGAGCTGTCACTGTTGTCAGCCGCAGCTCCGGGCCGCCGCGGATCGGATCGACAGGGACCTTTCCCGGCGCGGGTTCATCGCCGGTGCAGGCGCGTCTCTGGCATCGCTCGGGCTCGCCCGCCCGGCGCGCGCGCAACCCGTCTCGCCTCGCCCGATCGTGTTCGCAAATTTCCGGCTGTTCGACGGCAGATCGAAATCTCTGCGTGGAGGGCTTCGCCTCCTCGTCGATGGCAATCGCATCAAGCAGATCGTCAGCGGCGATCCTTCACCGCCGGACGGCGCACAGATGGTCGATTGCGGCGGACGGGTTCTGATGCCGGGCCTGATCGACGCGCATTGGCATGCGGTCTTCGCAGCGCTCCCCATTGCCGCGCTTCTGACGGCGGATCTGGGCTACATCTTCCTCGCCGCGAGCGCTGAAGCCGAACGGACGCTGATGCGCGGGTTCACGACGATCCGGGACCTCGGCGGCCCGTCCTTCCCGTTGAAGCAGGCGATCGACGACGGATTGGTCACGGGTCCCCGCATCTATCCGTCGGGCGCCATGATCACGCCCACCGGCGGCCACGGAGATCTGCGCTCCCTGTCCGATCTGCCGAGGAGCCCCGGAGGCCCTCTGAGCTTCATGGAAAAGACGGGCGGCGCGAACATTGCCGACAGTGCCGATGAGGTTCGCCTGCGCGTCCGCGAACAGCTGTTTCAGGGTGCCTCGCAGATCAAGCTCGTCGGCGGCGGAGGCGTGTCGTCGCCGCGCACCACGCTGGACATGCTGACCTTCAGCGAGCCCGCGCTCCGCGCAGGCGTCCAGGCGGCGGCGGACAGAAGCACCTATGCCGCGGTGCATGCCTATTCGGCTGCCGCGATCCGGCGGGCTCTCGCCGCAGGCGCGCAATGCATCGAGCATGGGCATCTGATGGATGAGGCGACCGCCAAACTCATGGCGGACAACGGCGCATGGCTCAGCACGCAGCCCTTTGTCAGTGATGAGGATACATCTCCTCTGACCGGGCAGAGCCGGACGAACCTGCTGCAGGTGATCGCCGGCACCGACACGGTCTACACGCTCGCGAAGGCTCACAAGATCAAGACCGCCTTCGGATCGGACCTGCTGTTCTCCCGTGTGATCGCGGAGCGGCAAGGCATCATGCTGACCCATCTGACGCGCTGGTACGACAATGCCGATATCCTGGCGATGGCGACATCCGGCAACGGCGAGCTGTTGGCGATGTCCGGACCGCGCAACCCGTATCCGGGAAAGCTCGGGGTCATCGAGGAAGAGGCCTTCGCCGATCTGCTGGTGATCGACGGCAATCCCCTCGACGACATCGCGCTTGTCGCCAATCCGGGAAAGACCCTCATGGTCATCATGAAGGACGGAAAGATGTTCAAGAATGCATTGCCGGCCTAGAGACTGTTATGGATCTTGGTTGAGGTCACAGCCGTTGGGGCGGGATGACCTCTGCTCGCAAACCTTACCCCTCCGATGTCTCCGATGAAGAATGGGCGCTGGTGGCGCCCTACCTGA
>Ga0182747_1003256_pt1 | contig 10976 bp, 18 predicted proteins | sample eDN3rd30CBELigBY_FD_128526 | JGI IMG/M metagenome (GOLD analysis project Ga0182747, IMG submission 128526) | Enriched backyard soil microbial communities from Emeryville, California, USA - eDNA 3rd pass 30_C BE-Lig BY (version 2) (version 2) | ecosystem: Environmental > Terrestrial > Soil >...
CCATGTTCGTTCGCCTCGCTCGATTGTCCCCAACTTAGGGCCAACGGCCGGCTGGACTCAAGGCGGCCGTTCTGCTTTCGTTCCGGCTGAGGTGAGCCATGGCCGACGGAAGCGGAGAGCGTTGGAGTGCGGTCGTTGGCAGCGGCCGACACGCGAACCTTGTCGAGGGCCTCAGCGCCAACCGCCACCTGCGCGCCCGTTGCGACTGCTGTGGCGCCCGTGAACCCTTCGTTCCTGAACCCGCGCTGCTGCGCCAGGTGGGCGAAGACGGTCTAGCCTCGCTCTATAGCCGGTTCAGATGCTTCTGCGGCGCCCGTCAGGCGTTCCTCGAGGTGTGGACTGGCACGGCCCCGCAGGTTGGCGAGGAGCCACGGATCTGGCTGTTTCGGTAACGCTGTGGGCCACAACGGACCTAACCCTGAGCGCTGGACCATCTAGATGTGGCGCGCGTCCGCCGAGACCGTGTGGCTGATGGCCGAGCACGAATGGCCGGGCGGGCCGCCGCCAAAGCAACGGGTTCCATGCAGTTCGAGCGGGTAGCTCGGCCCGGAAGGGGCCTTCCCGAAGGTCACTGAAGGGTGGTTAGCTGCCGTTGCACCGGCGATAATGCGGCATGTCCTCTTTGCCAGACCAAGGTGCGCCATACCCCTCACCAGATGCTGGACCGATTGATGAGTGGTCCGAGCGCGCCTACGCAGCCATTCGCGATTGGCCGTTGGCGCGCGAAGGCAACTGGACGCGTTGGGAGCCCGGATATCTGCTTCTCACAATCAGTCGGATCGATAACAAGGATGTGGAGCCCATCTCGCTGTACACAGCCGACGAGGAGCTAACAGTCGAATTTGGCTACTGGGAAACCCACAATCCGGAACCGTTCGACCTCATTGATCCTGAGGTCGAAGTCGTAGTCGCTCATGCAAAGGCGTTGGTTGAGGATTGGGTCGAAGGTCGGTTGAAGACGGCCGTTCTGACAAACGCCGAGGGGGGGTGGTGCGGGACCACCACAATAGAGCCGGGCGAACTCTTTCCCCAGCTAAAGAGGGCCGCGCAGTGGGTTCGAAATTTTCAGCCCGTTGCAATCGAGGTGCGTACCTTGCTGAAGCGCGATTGGCAGCATTTCGAGGTTGAACCTGACTGGCTCAGCCCTCCCTCTCTGTCACCGGATCGACTATCAAGGTGAGCTGGAACCAAGGGCCGCATTGGGCCGGGAACCGTCTTCAAGCCACGCCGGAAGCCGAAATCGGCGACGACGTGCTCGACTTTCTCCATGTGCAATCTCTGCGCCCAGATGCGCGCACGGGCCGAAATCCTGGCGACTACCTCGATGAAACTCGCCCCCTAGCCTTCTTCGCCGGGATATGGACATCCTTAGGGGAGCGTGCGGAAGATCAAGACCGGCTGGGAGGACTGCGAACTGTTCGGCTTCCTGACCGCGGACGCCAACGCCAACGTGGCGCACCTGCAGCGCCCGCTCCCCAACGGCGCCCTTCAGATCGTCGGCCGCGGCGAGCGGAAGGACGAGACGATCCCTGCCTGATCGAACGGCGGACCCTTCACCGGCGCAGCGCGTTTGGGTGGGATAGGAGATCCGCCATGGCCACCGCCCCGACATATGGCGCGCCCAAGCCCCAAAAGGGTCCGGCGCCCAACGACGAAGCTTCAGCGCAGCGGTCGAAATCCCACACCACGAAGAACGGTGCCCCGAAGAAGCTGGATGGCGCCCCGAAAGGGGATGGGTTCCCGGCTGGCGCCGGCTAGAGGCCTGATCACCGGTCCAGCCCCGGGGTTGTCGTAAGCGTGCAGAAAGACGGCGGTGTCTCTCGGCCCGCGGCTCAATCATCTATCATCGAGGCGATTAGCTTCACGATAGCCCTACGCTTTCGCGGGGAAAGCTGGGCGAGGGGGGCTAGGTCCGTCAGGTGCTCGCTCAGGATCGCAAACGTAGCCGTTGCTTCGGCCGTCTCCTGGGCCGCGGGTTGGTCGAAGATGGGCGCGCCCGCGAACAAATCGGATGGCTCGATGCCAAGGCAATGTGCCGCCTTCAACATCATGGAGGCGCTGAGGCGATTGCTCGCCTTCTCGTACTTCTGGACCTGTTGGAACGTCAGGCCCAACGCGGTGCCGAGCGTAGACTGAGACATGCTGGCGGCGCGGCGGAAGTAGCGCAGGCGGGCGCCGACGTGAACGTCGATTGGGTCTGCTGCGTCGGTCGCTTTACCGCCCATTGGTAGGCGTTCCCATCAGGTAGTCCAACTCAGTTTGTTGCATCTCGCAACTATCAGGAGCCCCAAGGGTGCCGCAAGCGACTTGCTCGTTCTAAGAGGCGGCGCTTGACCGAAGAGCGCGATACAGGGTGGACCGACCAACCTTCATCGACTGGGCAACCGAAGTTGGGCTCTCGCCGGCCTCGACCAGCTTGCGGGCGTGAGACACTTGCGCCGGGCTGAGGCTCGGCAATCGGCCAAGATGCACGCCCCTCGCGCGCGCGGCGCCCATGCCGGCTTTCGTCCTCTCGACGATCAGCGCCCGCTCGAACTCTGCAAGGGCGCCCATGATGTGGACCACCAGCCGCCCGCCCGCAGTCGTCGTGTCGATACTCTCGGTGAGCGACTGGAAGCCAACGCCACGGTCGCCCAGCCCTTGGATGGTGCTGATCAGGTGCGGCAGTGACCGACCGAGGCGATCCAAACGCCAGACAACGAGCGTGTCGCCGCCACCGAGCTTCGCTAGGGCTCCGTCTAGGCCCGGCCGCTTGATCGAAGCTCCGGTGGCCTGATCCTGAAACGTCTGTTCGACGCCTGCTGCGGACAGAGCGCGAAGCTGCAAGTCCAGGTTCTGCTCGTCCGTGGAGACGCGTGCATAGCCAATTTTCATGGAGTCATTTAGACATGCCCTTTTGGGACGCGCAACGCGTTGAAATCGCGTGGAACGATTTGGCGTCCCAAAAGGGAGGGGTTTTGGGACAATGCACGCGAGCACATCCTTGGTTGCGTGCGCGGAGTTTGGCCCGGTATGGTAGAGCTTTGCTCGCCAGGGTTGGGGGCGCTGATGGCGGAAGATGCGGTAGCCGCGGCGCTCATAGACGGCGCAAGCGCGTTTGGAAGCGTATCGGCTTTTTTGGTCGCTGCGCTGGCACTCTGGCAGACGGTCGCAGCGGATACCGAGCGCGGGCGGACGGAGCGTATGCGACTGCCGCCCATCCAACACGATGACTGGCTTCCATGGGGTAGCGACCGGGCACCCGGTGGGAGGCGGCTGCTTTTACGTCGTCTATAGCCTCGGGCTGATCTTCAGCTCTGTCACTTGAGGAGATCGTCCCAAGGGTTAGCTTCCTCCTCTATGGGCAGGTCGTCAAAAGCCGCGTCAATCGCGAACCGATCCCAGACCTTGCGCCCGTCGATCCTACGCGGTGGCGGCATCCGGCGGTCTGCAACCATCTGATCGAACTTCGTCGGCGACACACCGATGTAACGCGCCGCCACCTCGCGTTGGAGCCCTCTGGGCTCAAGGGATAGGCGCATGGGGGGGCGGAGCAGCGCTTCGCCCTCGACGTCCGACTTCGCCACCTCGCGCGCCTCCTGGGGCTGGCCTGGGGTCGCGATCAGGCCATGACTGACTCAGCTCCGCCAGCCCGGCGACGTGGTGCTCTGTGATCGACTATTCCTGCCCGACTAGGCGGGAGACTATTTCCATTCAGGCCTTAGGCGGCCTGTATGGTTCGACGATGGCGACGCAAGCAAAGCCCCCACCTGGGTGGGGGACCGATTACCTGACGCATTACCTGGAGGCCGCCTATCGGAGCCGATGGGCGACGTTCGCGAGGAAACAGCCAGCTTTCGACGCGCTCGCGGCCGTCGACGACTGCTTCGTCAAGGTGTCCGCCGACTGGACCAATCCCCAACACCAAGTGCCTGCGCTACTGCTGATCCGATCCCACGCCGCCTTCCGGGGGGCGGTTGAGCACGCGATGGCATCGCAGATCGGAGAAACCTATCCTCTGATCCGGCTGACGCTTGAGTGTGCGGGATACGCTCTGCATATGGCGAAGAACCCCACCCTCGCAGAAACTTGGCTGCGCCGGCATGACGGCGAGGCGGAAAAAGGCGACGTTCTTAAGAGCTTCCGCTTCGGTGCCATCAAGGACACCATCCGGGCAGTGGACCAGGTCGCGGAGCGCAAGTTCGCCCAGCTCTACGAACTCACCGTCGACTTCGGCGCGCACCCGAACGAGCGCGGCTTGACGGGCACGCTCACCGTGGAGGAGGGGCCGAGGGAGCGAAGGGTGGAGACAGCCATGCTCGCCGGTGATGGGGCGGCGCTGGACTACGCGCTGACGGCAACCTTTGCATCGGGAGTGTGGTCGCTGACGGTACTGGGTGAAGCCTTTCCGGCGCGGTTCGAGCTGCTGGGCATCAACCATGCGCTCTCACCGTTGCGGCGCCGGCTACGGAATTGGCCTAGCTGAACCCGTGGACCAGTACGCGCACGCGCGCGAGGTTAGCGGGGTTTTTGTTAGTCCCTAAAGGCCGACGCCTGGCCCCGACGCGAAAAGGCCGCCCCGGAAGGCGGCCAAGTCGTCCTGATGGGCTGGATCAACGCGCCAGCGTCTCGTTCACCTCCAGGTCGCCCCACTCCCACGCCGAGCCGGTCCGGCCTGTCCCTTGGGGCGCAACCAGCCAGGGTTCGTCATCGCCGGTCATAGCGCCCTCATCCTCGCAGGCGGCTTCACGGTCGCCGCCGTCTTCCAGATCAGGGTCGCCATCCAGGGCGTCGAGCGCGGCAACCGCGGCGTCTATCGCTGCCTCCAGCTCCTTTCGCAGTTGGTGGGTGCGGCGGGTGCCGCGCGGGGCCGTGCGCGCCGTCCTGGACGCCCGGATGCGATCCTGCAGCGTGCTCATCGGCTCGCCCTCTTCGCGCGCCGCTCTGTTCGTGCGGTGGCTATCGCGCCCAGCCAGAGGTCGGCAATCTGCCGCTCCGCATCGGTCGGCGTCCGCTTGCGCTTGCCGGCCGCGACCTTAAGCGGATCAGCCAGGTATTGCGTCTCGGCGAGAAGGCGGAGCTGATTGGCCAGTTCCTTGGCGGTGGGCGGGTCCAGGGCCATCAGCCGCTTACGGGCCGCAACATACCCCTCCCAGACCCGCCAGACGTGAGAGGCGTTGGCGATGCGGGACACGTTCACCGAAAGCGGGGGGCATGGCTGCACCGCGAGGAAGAACAGATCCTTCGCCGTCAGGTAGGCAAGCGCGGCGGCGTCCCACTCGGCGTCCTTCGTCGCGAAGGAAGGGGCGACGTGCAGGATGTAGACCCGAGGCCATGCGCCGGCGTCGTCGATAGCCTTCGTCATGCCGCACCGCCTTCCGCCAACGCGTCCGCAACAAGGGAAAAGGCGAGCTGCGTCGGGAGGTCCATCTCGTCGCCGGCCTCAGCGGGACGCAGGCTGACCGCCATACGCGCTTTCGCACCCCGCCCGGCCGGGCCGGTAGCGCGTAGCGCCGCCGCCCGTTCAATTAACTCCCATCGATCGTCCATCAGGGCGACGAACCGGTCATGGGCGGCGCCGAGGCCCAGGCGGTGCTGAAGGCGAGCGCAACGGCGAAGCCAACCGTCATAGGCGCAGACGATCTCCTCGCATCGCTGCAGCCTCTCGGGCGAGACGCGGAAGTTGCCGGATAGCGCACGCCACTCAGGTAGCTTTTCGCGGATGAGCGCGACGGAGGTGCAACTGTGGAAGCCGTCCGCCCGCGGCGTATGGTGGCCAAAGTCGTTACGCCGACGCCGCAGGGCTTCCGGGCGTATGGGCTGGCGCTCAAAATAGATGCCGCTGAGACGATCCTCCTCTTCACGAGCCGCTGTCATCAGCGCGGTCAGCTCGTCGAAGCGCTGACCGAGGCGGATCAGTTCGGCGTCCAGTTCGCCCGCGTAGGCCGGCGAGCCTGCGCATCCCGATGCGATCAGGACGGCGGGCACAGCCGCCGCGGCCGCTCCAAAGAGCGCGCGCCTTGTGGTATTGGTGTCGGTGGCCATCAGGCCCTCCCTAGCGATGGGGTGAAGAGCGGGCGGCGCATCGTTTCCAGGCGGGCGCCGCCCTCTCGCTGTGTTGCGGTGTGGCTGACCGAGCCGCGGGTGGTCGGGTCTCCGTGCTCAAGCTGCGGTGCGTCCGCAGCGCCGGGAGGTTCACCGCGAAGCCCCGGGCCTAAGCCCGACCTCCCCACCTCCAAGGTCCCAACCGCTACCGGCTCGCCGGCTTTGTCCGCGCTTGGGTTCGGGAAAAAATCAGCCGCCGAAGACGGCGGACGTGTAGGCGGCCTGAAAGTCGCGCGCCCGGCCGTAGCGCTGGCCGGCGCTTGCCTGGCGGATCGGCGAGGCGATCAGCGACTTGGACAGGCGGACCTGACCGCCGCCGGCCTTCGCCGCGGCGAGGATGCGGGCCGCCTCCTGCGCCGACTGCTTCGCCATCCGCCACGCGGCACGCAGGCAATCGGCGAACGAGCGCACCGGCTCCGCACGGCGGAAGCTCCAGGCCATCAGCATCAGGCAGCTCAACTGGGTGAGGCGGGTGGTGTCCATGGCGGCATATCCGGTAGGGTTAACGTCAACACAGTAGACGATATGCCTCGGCCACTTGTCAACATAACGTCTACGCTGTAGACGGAAATGCTTGATCGGAGGAGCCATGGTGAACCTGACCCCCGAAGCCTGCCGAGCCGCTCGTGCTCTGCTGGGTGTCGGTGTGCGTGAGCTAGGCGAGGAGGCGGGCATCGCCTTTGAGACCATCTCCAAATTTGAAAATGGCCGCCCGATGCGGGACAGCAACAAGGCCCGTTTGGTGGAGATCTTTGAGGCGCGTGGCGTCGAGATCCTGAACGGCGACGCGCCAGGCGCCCGGATGCGCCCACGTTGACCAAGGCCGCCCGCTTCCGTCAAAGCGACCTGGAGCGCGCGCTTCGCGCCCTGCGCGCAGCCGGCGAGACAATCTCCGGCGTGGAGATCAATCCGGACGGCTCGTTCCGCGTGTTGACCGGCAACCTCACACCGAAGCAACCTCGCGACGAGTACGAGGAGTGGAAGCTGCGGCGCAGTCACCGTGCGGCCGACCCACCTCCGTCAACAGGCCCTGGAAAGTGGTGAAGAGCTTCGGCATCCTGGACGGCCACGTGCCCGGCAGGCGGTCGCGCACAATTGCGGAGATCGCCAATGACCGAGGATGAGGGGAACGCTCGGCTCCACGCCCTGGCGGAGGCGATCACCAGGTTCGGGGAAACCTCCGGCCTCGCCCGCCGCCGGGTCAAGCAGCTAGGCGACGAGCTCACCGAGGCCTTCCGGGCCTATCTCGGAGAAGAAGCTCGCGTCTACGCGGTGCCGCCCATGGGGAAGTGGGACCCGGCCACCTACTTTGACCAGGCCTTCAGCTATCACGGCCGCCACCTGCTAGGGGTGGAGCCGATCAAGATGGGCCTCGCCGTCTGCATCCCGCACATCAAGGACGATGGCGCGATGTGGGTACGCATCGTGCTCACCTTCGAGCTTCATCGGAACGAAGTGGTGGTGACGGTTGGCGATCATCTGGCCGTAGGGCGGGTACAGGAGACCTACGACGCTGCGATGCTGACGGCCCTGTGCAGCGGAATCTATGACTTCTTGCTCAGCATTTTCGCCGATCCGGTCCAGAGCGCGGTTGAACTGCAGCACGGACGGATCGGCTTCCTGCCCGCTGGCTAACCCAGATCGTCGGAGATCGTGAACGCCACTGGCGCATAGCGCGACAGTGGCCGGCTCCGCAGCAATTCAGGACGATATGGAGGGCCTTGATGGTCAATTTTACCTGGGGTCAGGCTGGCCTCTGCGTCGACATCGTCGGAGCCCTGCTGTTGGCCTTCAGCTTGGCGTCGACCCAAAACAGCGACGTCCAACGCGCAGCCAACCCGACAATTGCTGAGGTGACGGACGTGGCCGCGATGGTGCTCGCTCGGCAAGACACGCGCGTGGGTATCGGTGTCCTCATCGCGGGCTTCTTACTGCAATTCGCCGCCTCATGGCTCCCGGCCTCAACGTCCTGGGCTGTGACCGCCAGCTTGCTCGCTGGATTTAACGGTGTCGCGTACGTCCGCGGCAGGCACCGCTGGGCGGCAGACGAAATCGCGCGTGTTCGACAGCAGCTCGGCGCCTCGCGGATTAACGATCACATGCGCGGTCAGATGTTCTCCATCGCCGCGTTCATGGGCTGACCATCCAACGCTGACGTTATCGCGTTCGACCCTCTTCCCAGCCTTTGGGACACTGCCAAGGCGGCATAAGCCGCGCCCTGGCAGGGGATCGGCATGGATACGAGCGCAACTCCCGAAGTCCACCCTCGCAGCGTCTCGCTCGCCGAGCTTGAGCGCGCGACCGCTGAGCACCTGTCGCCGGCACTCGCGCTGCGCGTCCGTACGGCCTTCAGCGAACTGCGCGGCTTCCCCCACCTGGACGAGCGCGTGTCGCCGATCCAGATCGGCCAACTCCTCACCGACGCCGCGCGTCCCCCGTCGCTGCAGAGCCCGGCCGACTTCCTTCCGCTCTATCGGGTCACTCTGCGCGAACACGGTGAGGCCACCGACCTGCCGCCTGCCGAAGCCGCCCGGCATCCGTTGCTAGCCGCTTGGGTGACCCCCGATTTCGGGTGCCTGATTGCGGACCTTTTGAGCGCTGCGAGCGGGGGGCAAGGCCCCGCGCTGGACCGGCTGGAAGGCTTGTCGATGAGCGTGGGTGGCAGCGAACTGCTGGTCAAAGGCAGCCTCACCGTGGCGTTCGGGAACGACGCCCGGACGGTCTCCACCTTTGACTATGGCGACGCGAGGCTGGCCTCACATCAGGTGTTCGAGGCCACTCATCTTGGCGGTGCGGCGATGATCGGTCTCGGCGAGGCGCTGTTTGGTCGGTCCGTGAAGCTTCGCCGGCCGTCACGGCCTCGTATCGAGCCCCGTTCCGCAACGGCCCGCTCTCTCAATGCCACGCTGCACTAGTGCGGATGATGCAACTCGCCCTTCGCGCCCCTCCAACCGCGCCGGTGCGCGCGGTTTCATTGGTGCAGGCTGACCGGCGTCGCCGGACCATGATCCGCCGCGTCTTCAACGCCGCTTTCTCAAACATCATCGCCAACCACCCAGATGTTCGCCCGTGGCTCGGCGGAGAGGGTTGGCTTGATACTGCGCCCTTGATCGAGGATCGCCGCAACTACGCCCTGGAGGGCGAGCACGGGGTGATCTTCTTCCACCAGCAAGACCGCCCTGGCGTCTTCGAGCTGCACTATCACTTCCGGCCGGCGGGTTGGGGCTGGGAACCCCGGGCCGCCCTGGCATCGGCCCTTGGCTATATTTTCGAGTTCATCGGCGCTGACCTGATCGTTGTGAGGACGGCGGCCGACAACCCCCGCTCCCGCCGGCTGATCGAACGCGCTGGGTTCGTCCACCACCTCAATCAGCCCGGTGTCTGGCCCTCACGCGGTCAGCTCGTCGACCTCGCAACCCACCACCTCACCCGCGCCCAGTGGGCGCAGACAGTCTAGGAGGCGCCCATGCCCTGGATGGCCGCGGCTATCGTTGGAAGCTCCATCATCGGGGGCGCCGCATCGGCAATCGCGGGCGGCAAGGCGGCCAGCTCCGCCCAAAAAGCCGCCGACGCCCAGGCTGCGGCGTCTCGTGAAGCGACCGAACTCCAGCGCCAGCAGTACGAGCAAACCCGGGCTGACTATGCGCCGTTCCGCCAGCAAGGCCTGACGGCGCTCGCCGCCATCAATCAGCGGATGGGCCTGACCAACCCGGCCATCGGTGACGCGATCAGCGCCTATGACCCTGCGGCCACCAACGCCGCGCTCGCCGGAACCCCGAAGGCCGATTTCGCATCGCAATACCTGACGGACAACCCCGACGTGATGGCGGAGTTCCAGCGGCTCAGCCCCAACAACCTGAAGAACAACTACGGGATCACGACCCCGCAGGAGTTCGCTCAGTGGCACTATTCCAACTATGGGCAGCAGGAAGGCCGCCAGTGGGCTCCGGAGGCCGCAGCTCAAGCCCCGGCCACCAACGCCGCGCTGGTGAACGGTGGCGGCGCGCCGGCCGCGCAGGGCGCCGGAACCGGAACCTACCTGGACGCTGCGAAGCAATCGGGGGTCTATTCCTCGGGCACGTCGACCACACGGCCGGAGTACACCCGGCCGGCGGAGACGACCCGTCCGGAGTTCAGCGCCGCACCGACCTATCAGGCCCCTACGCTGACGGCCGCGCCGACTTACAACGCCCCCACGCTGACCGCTGCGCCTACCTACACGTCCAAGCCTCTGAGCGCCGCGCCGACGATGGAGCGGCCCGAGATGGCCCCCCTGGACGTCTCGAAGGAGGCCTATATCCCGTCGCCCGACTACCAGTATCAACTGGAGCAGGGGAACCGGAACGTCCTCGGCGAACTGTCGGCCCTGGGCGGCCTGGAGAGCGGCGCAGCCATGAAGCGGCTGCAGGAGGTCGGGCAAAACACCGCCCTGGCCGACTACACCCAATGGCGGGACTACACCACGGGCCAGTACAACCTGGACCGCAACCGCTCCGACACCAACTATGCCTTCGACGCCAACCGCGCGGATCGAAACTGGCAGTTCGGCGCTACCTACGATCAGAACGACAACCAGTTTGGGGCGTCGCTGGCCAACAGCCAATGGCAGTTCGGGAACAACTTCAACCAATCGAACGCGCAGTTTGGGGCCAATCTCGACAGCTCGAACTGGCAGTTCACCAATAATTTCAACCTCAACAACGCCCAGTTCGGCCAATCCCAGGCCAGCGACAACTGGCGCTTCCTGACGGCGGCCGAACAACAGGCGTTCGAGAGCGACCGCGGCCGGGCGGACAGCATCTTCGCGCAGGACCGGGCCTACGGCACCGACGTCTACAACCTGGACCGGGCCTACGACACCGAGCGCGATGACACCGCCATCAATCAGCTCC
>Ga0182747_1003258_pt1 | contig 10971 bp, 11 predicted proteins | sample eDN3rd30CBELigBY_FD_128526 | JGI IMG/M metagenome (GOLD analysis project Ga0182747, IMG submission 128526) | Enriched backyard soil microbial communities from Emeryville, California, USA - eDNA 3rd pass 30_C BE-Lig BY (version 2) (version 2) | ecosystem: Environmental > Terrestrial > Soil >...
ACGAGCCCACGGTGGGTCTCGATCCGGTGCTGCGCAGGGATCTGTGGGAGCAGTTCCGGCGGCTCGCGGCCGATGGCGTCACGCTCCTCGTGTCGAGCCACGTCATGGACGAGGCACGCGAGTGCGACCGGATCGTGATGATGCGGGAAGGACGGCTCCTCGCCTCCGACACGCTCGACGGTCTGCTCGCCCGGACGGGGACGGCGGACATCACCGGTGCGTTCCTCGCGCTCGTCGCCGCCGACGAGCAGGAGCTGGCGTCGTGACCGCTCCGACGCCCACCCGCCCGGTGGAGGTCGACCATGGTCGGATCCTCCTCGCGACCGCTCGGCGGGTCCTGTCGCAGCTCCGTCACGACCCGCGGACCATCGGCCTCCTGCTCGTGGCGCCGGTGCTCCTGATCGGGCTGCTCGCCTGGGTGCTGAGCGGGCAGGAGGGGGTGTTCGACGAGTGGGGCGCCCTGCTCCTCGGGATCTTCCCGCTGCTCGTGATGTTCCTGGTGACGTCGATCGCCACGCTCCGGGAGCGGACGGGTGGCACGCTCGAGCGGCTCATGACGACGCCGATGGGCAAGGTCGACTTCCTGGGCGGGTACGGCCTCGCCTTCGGCGCGGTGGCCGTGGTCCAAGCCGTGGTGGCGTGCGCCTTCACGTTCGGCCTCTTCGGGCTGACGATCGCCGCACCCGTCGCCGCCGTCGCGCTCATCGCCGTGCTCGATGCCCTCGTGGGGACGAGCCTCGGCCTGTTCGTGAGCGCCTTCGCCCGCACCGAGTTCCAAGCGGTCCAGTTCCTCCCGATGCTGCTGCTGCCCCAGTTCCTGCTGTGCGGCATCGTCGCCCCGACGTCGTCGCTGCCGCAGCCGCTCGAGGCGATCGCGAAGGTCCTCCCGCTGACCTACGCGATCGACGCCATGAAGCAGCTCACCGTCGAGGCCGAGGTCACCGGCGAGGTGTGGCGGGACGTCGCCGTGCTCGGCTTGTTCATCGTCTTGCTCGTGGCTGCTGGAGCGGCCACGCTGCGCCGCCGGACCGAGTAGGCCGGCCGGTACCCCGACGCGCGGGGGTTCGCCGCCACGACGGTGCGCGAGGCGGCACCGGGCGCTGGTGTGGACGGAGGGCAGGAGCGGGTAGCGGACAGGGCCATGGATCACGTGCAGCACATCGCCCTCCTCGGCCTCATGGGCAGCGGCAAGACCGTCGTGGGCCGACTCGTCGCCGATGCCCTGGGCTGGCCCCTCGTCGACAGCGACGTGGTGGTCCAGGACCGGACCGGGATGACCGTCGCCGAGCTCTGGGAGCGCGGCGGCGAGCCGGCGTACCGGCCCCACGAGCGCGAGGCCGTGACCCAGGCCCTGGCCGGACCCGGCCCCGACGTCGTCGCCGTCGCCGCCGGTGCCATCGAGGACCACGTCGCCGTCGCATCGATCCGTCAAGACGGCGTGTTCCGCGTCTGGCTGCGAGCGCAGCCCGAGACGGTGGCGCAGCGGGTGACCCTGAGCGATCACCGGCCGCTCATCCGCGACGACCCCTTCGCCGTGCTCGAAGCCCAGGCGGGCGAGCGGGCCCAGGCCTACGGGGCGGTCGCCGATCTGGTGCTCGACGTCGAGGCCCGGACACCCGACGAGCTGGCGGACCGCATCGTCGCCGAGGTGCGGTCCCCGTCGTAGCGTCGCGGCCGTGACGGCCCCCGGTGGGTGGCTCGGCGGCCGGGTACGTCAGGTCAGCGCACGCGCCGGCGCGAAGGAGGGTTGGCCGGAGCCCGCGCTGGGAACGGGTCTGCCATGGCCCTGGCACCGAGCTCCGACCCCGTTCCCGAGGGCGTCGATCCGGTCCTGCACCTGACGGTCCGGGCCGGGCTGCACGCCCCGGCGGTGGCCCGGTCGTTCATCCGCTGCGCCGTCGAGCTCCTCGGGTCGTCGGCGTCCGACGACGTCCTGCTCCTCACGAGCGAGGCCGTCACCAACTCGGTGGTGCACGCCGCGACCGGGGCGATCGGCGTGTCGCTCTGGCGGGGCGACGGGCACGTCCACATCAGCGTCACCGACGACGATCCGGAGGAACCGGCGATGCAGCCGGTGGACCCGACCAGGATCGGCGGCTTCGGCGTCCGCCTGATCGACCTGCTCGCCGACGACTGGGGCGTGGCGCGGACGGGCGGTGACGGCAAGTGCGTCTGGTTCGAGGTCCCCGTCGCCGAGGAGCTCGTGGTCGTACCCTGACCTCGAGGGGCGGCCCCGACGCCCTGTGGTCTGGGAGAGGCGACATGGCCCACGCGATCGAGATCGAGCAGCTCACCAAGCGGTACGGGAGCGTCGCCGCGATCGACGGGCTCGACCTCACGATCGACGAGGGCGAGGTGTTCGGCTACCTCGGGCCCAACGGCGCGGGCAAGTCGACCACCATCGCCATCCTGCTCGGCTTGATCCGGGCCACGTCGGGGTCCGCCCGCATCTTCGGCCAGGACGTGTGGCGGGAGGCCCCGGCGCTCCACCGGCGGATGGCCTCGGTGCCGAGCGAGGCGAACCTCTGGCCGGCGCTCACCGGCGAGGAGGCCCTGCGGTTCCTGGGCAACGTCCACGGCAGCGTCGACGAGGCCTACCGCACCGAGCTCATCGAGCGGTTCCAGCTCGTCACCGACAAGAGGATCCGGGCCTACAGCCACGGCAACCGCCAGAAGGTCCTGCTCATCGCCGCCTTCGCCAGCCGGCCCGACCTGCTGATCCTCGACGAGCCGACCACCGGCCTCGACCCGCTGATGGAGCAGGTCTTCCAGGCGGCGGTGCGCGAGGCGGCGGCCAACGGCCAGACCGTCCTGCTGTGCTCGCACATCTTGAGCGAGGTCGAGGCCGTCTGCGACCGCGTCGCCATGCTCCGCGAGGGGCACCTGATCGAGACCGGCCACCTCGATGTGCTCCGGGGACTGGTCGCCCTGCGGGTCCACGCTGCGTTCGACGGGTCGGTGCCGGACCTGAGCGGGGTGGACGGGGTGACCCACGTGGCGGTCGACGCCAGCAGCGTCGAGTGCGAGGTCACCGGGTCGGTCGAGCCGCTGCTGCGGGCGCTCGCCGACGGTGGCGCCGTGCGCCTGACCACGCGGGAACCGTCGCTCGAGGAGCTGTTCGTCTCGCACTACGGCGCGGGCAGCGAGGCGTGAGCCGCTCGCCCGAGGCCGCGATCGCCCGGCGGTCCCTCAAGCAGCTGTGGCTGGGCGCCGTGATCTGGTCCGTCGCGTTCGGCGGGACGGTGGCGGCCTCGGCCGTGTCCTACGTGTCGACGTTCCCGACCGAAGCCGAGCGCCAGCAGGTGGCCGCCGCCACCAGCGGCGACGCCGGCCTGTCCGTCCTCCTCGGACCCACCACGGCCATCGACACGGTCGGCGGGTACACGGTCTACAAGTGCTTCGTCTTCCTCACGACCATCGGCGCCATCTGGGGCCTGCTGGCCGCCACGAGGCTGCTGCGCGGCGAGGAGGACGCCGGGCGCTGGCAGCTCGTCTTGTCGGGCAGCACCCGGGCGGGTCGAGCCACCGCCGCGACGCTCCTCGCGCTCCTCGCTGGCGTCGGGATCTTGTTCGTCGGGACCACGGTGCTGACGGTCGCCGCCGGCCGAGACCCCGACGTCGGCTTCGGGATCGCCGAGTCGGTGCTCTACGGGTTGAGCATCGTGATCGCGCCCGCCGTGTTCGTGATGGTCGGGGCGGTGACGTCGCAGCTGTGCCGGACCCGTCGGATGGCCAGCTCGTGGGCGATGGGGGTGTTCGGTGCCTGCTTCCTCGTCCGGATGGTGGCTGACGCCGGCCCCGACACGCACTGGCTGCGGTGGGCGACGCCGTTCGGGTGGACCGAGCTCATCGAGCCGTTCACCGGGAACGACGCCTGGCCGCTGCTGCCCGCGATCGTGGCGGTCGTCGTGCTGGCCGTCGCTGCCGTGGCGCTGTCGGCTCGGCGCGACGCCGGCAGCTCGGTGTTCGCCTCGAACGACGTGACCGAACTGCGGCCCTTCGGCTTGGCGTCGCCGCTCGGTCTCGCCGCCCGGCTGGACCTGCCGATCCTGATCGCGTGGTGCCTCGGTGCCCTGGTGACCGGCCTGTCGTTCGGCCTCATCGCCAAGATCGCCACCGGTGCGGTCCCGGAGTCGCTCAGCGACACGCTCGACCGGTTCGGGGCCGGCGGGAGCTTCGTGGAGCAGTACTTCGGCGTCGCCTTCTTGCTGGCGGCCACGGTCGTCGCCCTCATCGCCGCCGGCCAGCTGGGTGCCGCGTCGGACGAGGAGTCGACGGGCCGCCTGGTCCACCTCCTCGCCGGACCGGTGCGGCGGGCGACGTGGTTCGGCGGCCGCCTCGGTCTCGCCGCGGCCGGCATCGTGGTCGCCGGGCTCCTGGCCGGCGTCGGCGCCTGGGCGGGTGCCGTGACCCAGGGGGTCGACCTCGGCTTCGGCCCGCTCGTCGGCGCCGGGCTCAACGTGGTGCCCACGGCGCTGCTCGTGCTGGGGATCGGGGCCGTGGTCCTCGCCCTCGCGCCGAGGGCCGCGGCCGTCACCGTCTACGTCGTCGTCATCGGCTCGCTGCTCGTCGACCTGCTCGCCTCGATGGTCGACGGGCTGGCATGGACCGCCCGCATCTCCGTCTTCCACTCCATGGCCCTCGCGCCCGCCAGCTCGCCGGATCCGGGGACCCTCGCCGTCACGACCGTCCTGGGTGTGGGCCTCTGCGCCCTCGCCACCCTCCTCTTCGTCCGGAGGGACGTCGCTCTCGGCTGACCGCCGACCGTCAGTCCTCCGCGCCGCCCTTGGGGCCGGTGACGATCACCGAGCACGGCGCGTTGCGCACGACGTGGTCCGACACGGAGCCGAGCACGGCCCGCTTGAGCCCGCCGTGGCCTCGGGACCCGATGACGACGGCGCCGGCGCCGACCTCGTCCGCCAGCATGCAGATGGAGGCGGCCGGATCGCCTCGGAGCACCTTGATGTCGGCGCTGGGCAGGTTCAGCTCCCGCTGGGCCTGCGTGGCGATGGCGGTGGCGTCGGTGCCGGCCTCGACCTCGAGCTCGTCGAACGCCTCCGGCGACATCACGCCGCCGGCCATGCCCGAGCCGGTGACCAGCGTGGGATCCGGCTCCGCCATCACGGTGACGATCACGAGCGGGGTCGCCGGGTCCAAGAGGGCGACGCCGGCTGCCAGCGCCGCCGTCGAGTGGTGGGAGCCGTCAGCGCACAAGAGCACGGGAGCAGTCATGGCCGAACGGTACCGCGCCATCCGCTGGCAGACTCCTCCCATGGCCACCGCACTCAGCCCCTCCGAGGCACTCGACTGGGTCTTCGCCCAGGCCCGCACCGCGAAGATCGGCGTCGTCACCAAGTCCGGCGCCCCGCTCGTCGCTCCCATCTGGGTCGCCCGCGACGGCGGCGCCCTGGTGTTCAACACGGGTGACGGCACCGCGAAGGGCCGGGCCATCCGCCGCGACCCGCGGGTGTCGCTCTGCTTCGACGACGAGACACCGCCCTTCTCGTTCGTGACCATCGCCGGGGTGGCCGAGATCATCGAGGACCTGGCCGAGGTCCGACGCTGGGCGGCCGTCATCGGCGGCCGCTACATGGGCGAGGACCAGGCCGAGGCGTACGGCGAGCGCAACGGCGTCCCCGGCGAGCTCCTCATCCGCGTCACCCCCACCAAGACCACCGCCGCGCTCGACATCGCCGACTGACCGGCGACTCGGCTTCCGGTCCCGTTCGGGATCGGTCGGGAGGCCGCGGGTTGCGGGGTCGCGCGGTTGCGGGGCCTCAGTCCGCCAGGAGCGCGGCCACGTCGGCCTTGACGACCTTGCCGAGCGCGTTGCGGGGGAGGGCCTCCACGAACACGATGCGCTTGGGTCGCTTGTAGGGCGCCAGCTCCGACCGGGCGAGCGCCAGGAGGACCTCGACGTCGGCACTGCTGCCCGAGCCCTCGACGGCGGCGACGACCTGCTCGCCCCACTCGGGATGGGGCACGCCGACGACCGCGGCGTCGTGGACCGCCGGGTGGGTGCGCAAGACGTCTTCCACCTCGCGGGGATAGACGTTGCTGCCGCCGGAGATGATCAGCTCCTTCGTGCGGCCGACGATGCGGAGGTACCCGTCGCCGTCGAAGGAGCCGACGTCGCCGGTGGCGAACCAGCCGTCGCGGAAGCTGGCGGCGTTCGCATCGGGCCGCTGCCAGTAGCCCGAGAACACGTTCGGGCCGCGCACCTCGATCTCGCCGGTCGCCTCGGCGAGGCGCAGGCCCACGCCCGGGATCGCCCTGCCGACGGTGCCGGCGCGGCGGTCGCCGTCGTAGGGGTTGGAGGTGAGGATCACCGTCTCGGTCATGCCGTAGCGCTCCAGGAGCGCGTGGCCGGTCTCGGCGGCGACGGCGGCGTGCAGCCCGGGGTCGAGCGGGGCGGAGCCCGACACGCCGAGGCGCAGCGCCGCCAGCTCACCGAGGCGCCCGGTCGCGGCCAAGCGGCTCCACATCGTCGGGACGCCGAACACGAGGGATCCCCGGTGGGCTGCCACGGCGTCGAGGGTGTCGACGGCATCGAACGACCGGCGGAGGACGACGCTGCCGCCCGCGGTGAGGGCCCCGTGGAGGGCGGCGCCCAAGCCGTGCACGTGGAACAGGGGGAGGGGCAGGACGAGGCGGTCCTCGGGTGTCCAGCGCCAGGCCAGCCCCAGCGCCTCGACCGACGAGAGCAGGTTGGCGTGGGTGAGCAGCGCGCCCTTCGGTGCGCCGGTGGTGCCCGAGGTGTAGGCGAGGAGCGCCGGATCGTCGGGGCCGACGCCGTCGAGCCAGGCCGGGTCCGGGCCATCGGGGAGGGCGACGTCGGGGCCGGTGATCACGATCGGCGCCTCCGCGGCCGCTTCGACCCACCGGCCCCGCTCCGCGTCGTCGACGACGGCGAGCGACGGGGCCGCGTCGCGCACCAGGTGGGCCAGCTCCCGCTCGCGGTAGGCGGTGTTGGCCGGGAGCACGACGAGGCCCAGGCGCAGGGCGGCGCCGTGGGCGACGACGAGCTCGGTCGACGCGCCGGCCGACAGCAGCATCCGGTCGCCCGGGTGCAGGCCAGCCGCCGCCATCCGGCCGGCGACGGTGCGGGTCCGCTGCTCCAACTCGGCGGCCGACACCCAGCCGCCGACGTCGTCGAACAGGGTCGGGTGGTCCGGATCTGCGGCCCAGCGCTCGGTCCACGCGGCGGCGAGGCTCCGACGGCCCAGGTCCTCGACGGCCTCGGGTGGTGTGCCCGCCGGCAGGTGCACGTCCCAGGGCGTCATGGTCCGTCACCGTACCGAGCGCTGCCTCCTGCGCTCGCCCGGCGACCGGTCTGCGCCGCCACCCCGTCCCGGTGGCCGAGTGCGGCGTGGCGGCCGCTGCTCAGGTGCGGGCGTCGACCGGCACGCCGGCCGCGGAGGTGATGGCGTAGTGCGACGGGTCGAACCGCCGGGTCTTGTGGCGGTAGACGAACGTGAAGTCCGGCCACAGCGAGGTGTTGCGTCCCTGCTTGTCGAGGTACCAGCTCTGGCACCCGCCGGTGTTCCACACGGTGCCGGCCACCTTGGCCTGGACGTCCTCGTTGTAGGCGGCCAGCGCCTCGGGCCGGACCTCGACGGTGGCGGCACCGAGGCGGTCCATCGTGCGCAGGGCGTCCATCACGTAGTTCACCTGCGACTCGATCATGTAGACGATCGACGTGTGGCCGAGGCCGGTGTTGGGGCCCACGAGGAAGAACAGGTTCGGGAAGTTGTCGACCGTGGTGCCCAGGTAGGCCGCGGCGCTGTCGGACCACTGGTCGGCCAGCTTCACGCCGCCGCGGCCCCAGATGCTGTGGGCGGCGGGGATGTCGGTCACGTGGAAGCCGGTGCCGAGGATGATCGTGTCGGTGGGCACCTCGGTGCCGTCGTCCGTGATGATCGACGTGGGGGTGATGCGGGCGATGCCCGACGTCTCGACCGTGACGTTCGGCTGGGTGAGGGCGGGGTAGTAGTCGTTGCTGAGCAGCACCCGCTTGCAGCCGAGCGTGTAGTCCGGCGTCAGCTTCTCCCGCAGCTCCGGGTCGCTGACCTGCGAGTGGAGGTGCGCCCGGGCCAGCTTCTCGCCCCGCTTGAGGATCGACGGCCGGCGGGTGAAGCCCACCGCCGTGAGCTCGCGGATGGCGTAGACGAAGGCGCGGGTGGCAGCGAGGGCGCCGGGGACGTGGCGGAAGGCGAAGCGCTCGAAGCCCTTGATGGGGCGGGCGGTGCGGTGCATCACCCACGGTGGCGTGCGCTGGAAGAGCGTGAGGTGCCCGGCCTCGGGCTGGATCCTGGGCACGAACTGGATGGCCGACGCGCCCGTCCCGATGACGGCGATGCGCTCCCCGGCGAGGTCGTGGCCGTGGTCCCACTGGGCCGAGTGGAAGACCGTGCCGGCGAAGGAGTCGATGCCCTCGATGTCGGGCAGGCTCGGCTCGCTGAGCGGGCCGAGGCCGGCGACGAGGACCTGGCCCTCGTAGGTCCCGTTCGTGGTCTCGACGATCCAGACCCGGCGGTCGTCGTCCCACCGGGCGCCTTCGACCGTGCGGCCGAAGCGGACGTGGGGGAGCAGGCCCTCGTCCGCCGCGACCTTGCGGAGGTACGCCCAGATCTCAGGCTGGGGCGAGTAGGTGTTCGACCACTCGGGGTTGAGGGCGAACGAGAACGAGTAGAGGGCGCTCGGCACGTCGCAGGCGCACCCCGGGTAGGTGTTGTCGCGCCAGGTGCCGCCGACGTCGTCGGCCCGCTCGAGGATGAGGAAGTCGTCCATGCCCGATCGCTTGAGCCGGGCGGCCATGCCGAGACCGGCGAAGCCGGTGCCCACGATGATGATCCGGGCGGAGGTGGCGGTGGCGTCCGGGGCTGTCGTGCGGGTCGTGGCGGCGGTGGGCACTGGCGCGCTCCTAGTCGTGAGGCGGCAACCTTGTTGATCGCTGGTCAACAGCGTATGGCAACACTGACCCGTGGTCAATAAGCTGGTGCCGTGACACCCGCCACGCCCGCGGTCCGCAGCCGCCTGAGCCCTGATGAGCGCCGAGCCCAGCTGATCGGCCTCGGCCTCGATCTGCTGCGGAACCGTCCGCTCCACGAGCTGTCGGTCGACGAGCTGGCGGCTGCCGCCGGCATCTCGAAGGCCCTGGTCTTCCACTACTTCGGGTCGAAGCCCGAGCTGCTCGAGGCCATCGCCGCCGCGGCCGCCGACGAGTTCATCACGGTGACCGAGCCGGACCCGAGCCTCCCCCTCGACGAGCAGCTCGACCAGTCCATGGCCGCCTTCGTCCGGTACGTGGCCGACAACCAGGTGGGCTACGTGATGCTCGTGCGCGGCCCGGCCAGCACCGACGACGCCATGCGGGAGCTCTTCGAGCAGACCCGCACCCGCGTGGTCGACCGGATCATCTCGAAGCTCGGCGCCCTCGAGCCGGAGCCACCGGGGTTCCGCCTCGTCGTGCGGGGCTGGGTCGCCTTCGCCGAGGAGGTCACCACCACCTGGGTGGCCGATCCCGCGGTGGGCGAGGACGAGCTGCTCCGGCTCCTGCGCGACTCGCTGACCCGCCTGGGCGAGCTGGTGCTCGTCGACCCCCTCGGCTGAGACCCGGCCGGATCCGGCCCTGGGTTCAGGCGGGGCCGGCCACCACGCCGCGGAGGCCGTCGGTGCCGAACAGCGGCTCGATGGCCCCGGCGAGCGACGGGCCGCGGCGCAGGCTCTGGCCGCCGTCGACGCTGATGACCTGGCCGGTGAGCCACGTGGACTCGGGCCCGACCAGGAAGCGGACGAGGGCGGCGATGTCGTCGGGCTGGCCGACCCGGCCGATGGGCGTGTTCTCCCGGTACGAGTCCAGGACCGGACCGCCCGCGGTGATGAGCTCCACCAGGTCGGTGTCGATCAGCCCGGGGCACACGGCGTTGACCCGGACCCAGCTGGGGCCGAGCTCGTCGGCGGCCTGACGGCACAGCTGGTTGATGCCCGCCTTGGCCGGGCCGTAGGCGCCGAACCACGGGTGGACCAGCGATCCGGCGGTGGAGGAGATGGCCACGAAGGACCCGCCGCCGCCCCGCACCAGCGAAGCCGACCCGTGCTTGAGGGCGAGCATCGTGCCGGTGAGGTTGAGGGCGGTGGTGGCCGCCCACTCGTCGACGCCGAGCTGGGTGACCGGGCCGATGGACGTGCTGCCCCCGGCGTTGGCGACCACGGCACCGAGCGGGCCGCCCGCGTGCTCCTCGGCCGTCCGCACGGCGGTGGCGACGGCGTCCTCGTCGGTGACGTCGGCCACCACGGCGTGCAGCGAGCCCGGACCATCCGCGAGACCGTTGGCGGCGACGGCGGCATCGAGCCGCTCCGCCGAGCGCCCGCAGATGGTGACGGTGGCCCCGTCGGAGGCGAGCCGGGTGGCGATGGCCAGGCCGATGCCGCTGCCGCCCCCGGTGACGAGCGCGCCCGTGCCCGCCAGGGCGTGCGTCTCGCTCATGGCTTCTTCTTCGCCGGCAGCAGCGCCGAGACGATGATGAGCACGCCACCGGCGATCGTGAGGTAGAAGCCGACCGCGGTGGAGGCCTTGAAGCTCGATGGGAAGTTGTCGGTCACGAAGCTGGCGATCTCGTTCCAGTTCGCGGCGGTGACGCCGATGATGGCGAGGCCGAGGAGCACGGCCAGGATCCGAGCCACCGGACGGGCGATGCCCGTGAAGAGCACGAGCGAGACGATGACGGCCGCCGCCGCGAAGGCGAGGATCACGTAGGGCGTCTGGGTCTTGAGCAGTCCCTCGCCTTCGGTGAGCGACCACGCGGTGACCGTCCCGGTGTTCCCCAGCTTCACCCAGCCCGAGAAGATCCCGACGAGGGCCAGGACGGCGCCGATGAGCCCGACCACGCCGCCGAGCACCGAGCCGCCGGCCGCGGCTGGTGCCGCCTCAGGAGCAGCGCCCCAGGGAGCAGCACCGGGCGCGGCCGG
>Ga0182747_1003260_pt1 | contig 10970 bp, 5 predicted proteins | sample eDN3rd30CBELigBY_FD_128526 | JGI IMG/M metagenome (GOLD analysis project Ga0182747, IMG submission 128526) | Enriched backyard soil microbial communities from Emeryville, California, USA - eDNA 3rd pass 30_C BE-Lig BY (version 2) (version 2) | ecosystem: Environmental > Terrestrial > Soil >...
AAGATTCGCGTCGAAGCCGAAGCGATGAAGGACGCAGCCGAACGCGAGACGGCGGCAACCAAGATGCTGGCCGAAGCGGAATCGGCCAAGCAGGCGGCTGTCGGACTGGCCGAAGCCCGTGTCCAGGAAGCCAAAGCCGACTCGCTGCAAAAGGAAGGGATCGCCCAGGCCACGGTGCACGAGCGAAAGGCAATCGCCGAAGCCAAGGGGATCGAAGCCAAAGCCGAGGCCTATCAGAAGCAGGGTCTGGCCGAAGCGGCCGTGGCGCTGGAAAAGTATCACAGCGAAGCGACCGGCATCACCGAAAAGGCCGAAGCGATGAAACAACTCGACAGCGTCGGCAAGGAACACGAAGAGTTCAAGCTGCGGCTGGAGAAAGAACAGAATGTCGAGGTGGCGGCGATCAATGCTCAGAAGAACATCGCCGAAAGTCAGGCTGGAGTGGTCGGCGAGGCGCTGCGAGCGGCCCGGATCGACATCGTCGGCGGCGATGGCCAGTTCTTCGAGCAAATCACCTCGGCCGTCAAGGGCGGCAAAGCGATCGACCGCTTTGTCTACAACAGTCGCGTGGCAACGGATATCAAGGAGACCTTCTTTGATGGCAATCCCGGCTACTTCCGCGATAAACTGCTGACGCTGGTGGCGCAGTTCAACCTCAGTACCGACGACATCAAGGATTTGTCAATCGCCGCACTGATCGCGCAGTTGCTCGGTGCCGCCAAGAGCGATGACCTGCGCTCGCAACTGACCAGCTTGCTCGGCATGGCGGGCTCAGCCGGGATTGCCGATCAGCGGGTTTCTAAACTGGTGTTGGATGCTCCCAAAGTCGCGCAAGTTACCAGCGTCAACGGCAATAGCAAGAAGTAAGCACCCGGAGACAAGTTTGTTCCATGAAGAGGTTTCGCACATACGGCATGTATCGTGCTCAGCGATATCTCTTGCGACAAATTACTTGTGTCCGGCCACTTAAACCGTTGTCTTGAAATCTGCTGTGAAGCGGAGAAGAAATTGACCCTCAGAAAAATTCAATCAGCCGGCACGCATTAGCGTCCGGTTCTCATGAACCCAGACGTTCAGCATGACGACCGACAACGACCTCTCCGGCGGTACTTATGAGATTTTGCGGAACCGTCTGCGCGACGGCGCGACGGTCCTGCGCGATCGGCTCGGTGGGCTCAACGGTGATCGCGCAGCCGTCTTTGGCAACATCCAAACCACGCTGCTGGCCACTGAGCGGGTGACCACCGAGCATAACTGTGTCCCCCGCGACCTGGTGGCGATCGGCGACCGGTTTTTGTTTGGCTACAACGTCCAATTCGGCCTAAAATCGGAAACGCATCTGCAGGATGTATTCGCCTGTTACCGGCTCGATGGTCTGGAGTTTCATCCCCAGTCGCTTGACGGCCTACTGCAGAATGAGCGTTTCGCCACCGATTTTGCCGACCTCTATCGCTACTACAAACACACCGCGTTCAGTCGCTTCTTTGTCAGCGGTCCGTTCATCTACTTCGTGTTTCAAGTCGGACGCACCGCTGCAGATATTAAGGCCTTTAAGTGGCGCTCCGCTGGCGATCAACTGCAGTACATCGACAATCGTAGCGAGCACGAGATCGTCCAGCCCCCGCAGCATGAATTCATCTGGAAACGCACGACTCGGGATCAACATCACTACGGACGCCATCCGCACATCTCCATCGATGATCGGGTGTTCGTCGAGACGGTTGGCGGCGATTTGACCATCAAGGTTGAAAACAACACCGAGTCTGGCGAAGGGATCTACAGCGAACCGGTCGAGCATGCCGACCAAACCCTCGACGATGCGGAAATCTACTATGCGCTGCTAGGCAATCTCATTCTGCTCAAAATTCGCCCCTATCAGGAGCAACGATTCCGGTTTCTCGTCTTCAATGCCAAGCTCAATACCGCGATCCGCATGGATGAGATTGAACAAGCCTGCGTGATGCTGCCGGATGATCAAGGGATCATCTTTCCCGGTGGTTATTACTTACAAACCGGTGAGTACAAGCGTTTCGATCATGGCTTGAATCAAATGCGCTATGAACGCACTTTGCCGGCATCCAATGGCGAAGATTTTCTGTATCTGTTCTATCATCGCGACAGCGGCACCTACATTCAACTGCGTTACAACCTGATCCGGCAGAGCGTTGACACGCCGATGATCACCAGCGGGCAGACCTTTTTTGGCGACGGCAAAATGGTCGCCTTCAAAGCCAGCGAGCAACCGCAGAAGCATCACGCCGTCCAAATCTGGCAAACCCCGTTCACCGGACCCGACTTTGTCGCGGAAAGCAACTCCGATTCACTGCTATTTAAGATCGGTAACAAAGAACTGGTTCGCTGCATGGCCGAGTGCAGCGAGATTCTGCAACTGATTGACAAAGAAGACAACTATGAAGGGCTGTATGTTGATCTGGTCAAACGCAGCGGCGACGTGCTCGACAGCTACTTCTGGATTGATAAGCCTGAGACCCACCGACTCAATGAGCCGCTGCGCACCATTCGCGAGGCGGCGTCGGCGGCGGTCGAAGAGTATGAGAAGGTGGTTCGCTTACGCCGCGACACGAGCAGTCGCACCGTAGCGGTTCAGCAGACAACTGACGCCTTGATCAAGGAAATCGACCTCGGCCGGTTCGAGGCCGTGGACGATTTCGTCCGTGCGCTGACGAAGCTCCGCGAGCAGCGGGGAGCGGCGATCGCCCTGCGCGAGCTCCGATACGTCGATCTGCATGTCGTTGAATCGTTGGAAAAACTGATCGCCGAGCGAGCCGCACGGCTGAGCCGCCGTTGTGTCGATTTTCTCGCCACGCCCCACGCGCTCGATCCATATCGCCGGCGGGTCGATGAAGCAGCCGCTGCGGTCACCGGGCTAGAGCGGGTGACGCAGGCGAAGGAGTTGCAGAAAACGATCGATGACGCGGCAAGCCAACTGGAGTTGCTGACCGAGACGGTCAGTAACCTGCAGATCGAAGATACGACCAAGCGGACGGAAATCATCGATGGCATCAGCGAAGTCTTCGCGGCGCTCAACCGGGTCCGAAGCGGCCTGCGGTCACGACTGTCTGAATTGATGGGCAGCGAGGGCCGAGCCGAATTCGCCTCGCAGCTCAAGCTGCTGCAACAGACGGTCAACGGCTACCTCGATGTCTCCGACACTCCCGACAAATGCGACAACTATTTGACGCGGCTGATGATTCAATTGGAGGAACTTGAAGGTCGATTTGCCGAGTTCGACGAGTTCGTCAGCGAGTTAACACAGCGTCGTGAGGACATCTACACCGCGTTTGAATCGCGGAAAGTGCAATTGGTCGAGGCGCGCAATCGCCGCGCTGAAACGTTGGCATCTTCTGCCAATCGGATCTTACAGGGGATTCAGACCAAAGCTTCATCCTTTAAGAGCGTTGACGAAATCCTCGCCTACTTTGCCGCTGATTTGATGGTCGATAAGGCCCGCGGGATCGTCGAACAACTGCGAAAACTCGATGATACCGTTCGCGCGGAGGAGCTCGAAAACCGACTCAAGACGGTGCGTGAAGACACCATTCGGCAACTCAAAGATCGCCAGGAACTCTTTGAGGACGGGGGCGACACGATTCGTTTGGGACGGCATCGGTTCGGAGTCAACAACCAGCCGATCGACCTGACAACGGTGGTGCGAGACGGTGTTCTCAGCCTGCATGTCACCGGCACGCAGTATTTTGAGCCGCTGGACGATCCCGATCTGCTGGCCGCTCAAGACCTGTGGAATCAAGAGTTGATCAGCGAAAACGCCGACGTCTATCGTGGCGAGTTCCTGGCGACCGATCTGTTCGAAGTTTGGAAACGGTCGGCTGATCATCCCGCCGCTGCCGTGCCGACGCTGGAATGGGTTCAGCAGCAAATCGCCGGTCGGTTTTCGGAAGGTTTCGCCAAAGGCGTGCATGATCATGACGCGGCGCTAGTCCTCGAAACGCTGGTGCGTCTGGACCAACAAATCGGCTTGCTAAGGCACCGGCCAAGTGTTCGCACCGCAGCAACGCTCTGGTGGCAGCGGCTGATTTCCAAGTCCAATCGCAGTGCGCTGACCAGTTGGATCGGTGGCTTTGCGCATCTGGCACGGGCATTTCCCGGGGCGCGTCCAGCGACCGAGTTCCGTCGCCGGATTTCCGAATTGGTGGGTGTTCCCCAGCAGGATTACGGGCTGGCGCTGGCCGATGTTTTTCCCGACGTCACCGCGAGGATGATCGCCGACTACCTATTTGATGTGTTGACGTCGGAGCCAGCCACGCCGGTGTTTAGCTCGACCGCCGCGCGGTGGTATGAGACGTTTTGCGACTCGATGCCACAGGCAGACCGTAAGGCGTGGATCACCGACGTACTCAGTGTAAGTAGTACTCGCCCACTCGAATCCTTTGTGCTTGCGCGCAACTGGGCCGATGCATTTTTGACGCATCAAAAGCATGAAGCCGATTTTTTCGATCCACCGGCGGACTACCGCGATGAACTGGCACTGTTGATTCAGCAAGATGGCGCTGGTCATGACCCGGTGATCACGGCTCGCGTCGCTCAGCCCGTGGAAGGATTGGTGGGCGACCATCGCCGTGTAGCCAGCGGAAAGCTGGTTGTCCACTATCACGAGCTGCTGGAACGGCTACGCCGGTATCGTGAGCAGGTCGTGCCGCGGTTCAAACGTCTCGGGGCAGCCAAGCATCAAGTCTTAGAGCGCTCGCGCGCGGCGTTACGGCTGGATGAGTTTCGCCCTAAGGTGCTGACCAGCTTTGTCCGCAACCGGTTGATCGACGAGGTCTATCTGCCGATGATCGGCGACAACCTCGCCAAACAGCTCGGCGCGGCCGGAGAGAACAAACGCACCGATCGGTCGGGGATGCTGCTGCTGATCAGTCCGCCGGGCTACGGCAAGACGACGCTGATGGAATATGTCGCCAACCGACTTGGCGTGGTGTTCATGAAGATCAATGGTCCCACCATCGGCCACGCTGTCACCTCACTCGATCCCAACGAAGCACCCAATGCGGCGGCGCGCGAAGAAGTGACGCGGATCAACCTCGCGTTGGAAATGGGCGACAATGTGATGCTGTACTTGGATGACATTCAGCACACCCATCCGGAGCTACTGCAAAAGTTCATTTCGCTGTGCGACAGCACACGTCGGATCGAAGGCGTGCGCAACGGCCGCACCAAAACGTATGATCTTCGCGGTCGTCGGTTTGCCGTGGTGATGGCGGGAAATCCTTATACCGAAAGCGGTGAGCGATTCCAGATTCCCGATATGCTCGCCAACCGTGCCGACGTTTATAACCTCGGTGAAATCATCGGTGATGCGAGCGATGCCTTCGAGATGAGCTACCTGGAAAATTGCCTGACCAGCAACGAGCACCTGGCGCCGCTCGCTGCCGGCAATCCTGAGGATGCCCGGCAGTTGATTCGCGCCGCCGGACGGGATTCGATTGAAGGTGCGGAGCTAAAGGGCAACTACTCGGCGGACCAAGTCCGGTCGATGTTCGAAGTGCTGCGCAAATTGATCCGCGTTCGCGACGTGGTCCTCAAGGTCAATCGCGCCTACATTCGTTCGGCGGCCCAGGCCGACGCCTACCGCACCGAGCCGCCGTTCAAACTGCAGGGTAGCTACCGCAACATGAACCGGATGGCGCAGAAGGTCGCCCCGGTCATGAATGATGCTGAATTGGGGACACTCATCTACGCCAGCTATGAACAAGACGCGCAGACCCTCACCACCGACAATGAAGCCAACCTCCTGAAGCTCAAGGAGTTGCTGGGAACGCTCACGCCCCAAGAACAGGAACGCTGGGAGGCGATCAAGTACGCGTTTGTGGAAAACGTACGGATGTCGGGCATCAGTACCGAGGATCAAGCCGGCCAGGTGCTGCGGCAACTCGCCTCGATGCGCGATGGGTTGGAGTCGATCCGTCAGGTGATTGCCCGAGCGATCACCAGTCACGGCGAAGGAGCCGAGCAGCGGATGGATGAGCGGTTTGATTCACTCCGCAGCGGCCTGATCGCCGCTACCGATCAACTGGCCGTGGTGCTGCAGTCGACTGCTGGGCAACTGCAAACGATCAGCGAGTTCCAGGCGGCCAACCCGCCGGAACAAAACGTCACAGTGCAGCACAAGGTGCCGCGCGTGATGCTCGACCTGATCCGCGGCCAATTCCATCTGATGCAGGAATGGCTGCGCCCGATCCTCGAAGGTTCAGCGGTCCAACAACGTGAATTGGAGAGCCTCCGCGTGCGTGTCGAAAGCTTGCTTGACACCTACGTACGCCTCCAATCTGAGCTCGAATCCGCCGCTGATAAATAGCGAGCGTTGACAACCGTAACCGTACACCAGGACCAGTAATAGGGGCATTCCACGGCGGTTCACGTCGCGCTGAACAATTAGTACGTAGCCCAGCAGGGACTGGCGAGCCTCGAGGAGATTTGGAACAAGTTTGCTTCCAAGAAGCGAACCGCCGGATGCGGACCCGCATGTCCGGTGGTGTGGGGCGGGCGGCCCGCAAGGGCCGTCCTTACCCGATTATCGGATTCTTAATCAATCCCAGTAGTTGAAGATGATCTCGCCGGACGTGCGTGGTTTATGCACGATGATTTGATCGTATTCTGTGTCCGAGATGTCAGCAAGCTCCATATCGTGCGGCGAAATGGTTAGGTCAGCAACACGCAGTAGCGAGTAACCATCAATCGCGTCCCAATAAGTGGCAAAGTCAGGTCGCTCAATGAATTTGTGAATCACATCACCAATGGGCATCTTTTCCGCGAAGGCGAGAACCGGATAGTGGGCATTGAACAGAATCACGAAAGTTTCGGTACGAGTCTTCAAAGTGGCGCTGGAGAAGTTCTTTTCTGTCGTCCCCACTTTGCGGTCGATAGCGACGACTCTCGCGCCTATGTGTCTTGCAAATGCGTAACAGTGGTTAAGGAACTCGGTTTCATCGGTCGACGGTGGTGGCGGATCGAGATAGTAATGAAACCCCGTGATACCGTAGGGAGGCCTGTGCATTTCAGGGAGGTTCCTCTTCCGATAACGCCAATGTTGACCGAGCCCCCGCCAACACGGCATCTATTTCGAAACCGACAGTTGGGGGCTTCGGTCCAACATTTTGTGTACGCCCGGCATGGGCATGATTTTATGGGGTATGAGTCCCCTGTGCGAGACCGGGAGTCTCAAGGAGTTCAGAATACCAAATGAGCGCTCCGATTGACAAAGCACGAGGCGAAGGCAACTGCGCCCGGGTGACCGGGGGTGGGAAGGAAGCCGGAGCCAAAACTGCGAGGCTACGAACAGAAACGCGGTACAAGGCCGCAGTGGTCAGGCGAGTGAGCACAACATCACGAAGCCGTCCCCAGACGACCGCTGAGGTAAACCACGAGCTTGTGCAGCGAAAGATCATGCCCTTATCCGCACAAGACCTGCACAGCTTGGCCACGGCCAAGCGTCGCTCCCGCAAGTAAGGCTTGCCTGAAAGTGTGGAACGGACCGGCGAAAGCCGGTTCGAGCGGTGCAGGGGTCAGCAGAGGTCGTATTACTGGCGGTCGCACACCAACGACTCCAGGAAGGACGCTGGCGATGAAGAACAAGGAAGAGCCTTCGATCGGCTCGGCGTTAGGGAACCCCTCCAGGCCAGCGGACCGGCACAATCCTGGCCGCGTACGCATGGAGACCACAGGTTCAGCAGTCCGCCAGGACGGTGCGGCGCCGGCGCAGGTTGAGAAACCAGCCTTGAGTTTAATTCCAGAGTCTCTGACCGAAGCGGTGGTCGATCAGGCCAACGTCGAACAGGCCTGGCGGAACGTCAAAGCGAACCGTGGAGCCCCTGGCCCCGACGGCATCACCTTGAACGACTTCCCAGAGTGGTTTCGGCTGCACTGGCCAGCGATTCGGCTACAGCTTCTCGATGGCACGTATCGGCCCTCACCGGTGCGACGCGTGAGCATCGACAAACCCGATGGCGGCACACGCGATCTCGGCATTCCGACGGACACAGGCAAAAGCACACCTGTGCAGTCAGCCTTCGGGCTTCGTTGAGATCGTTCATCCGTTCCATCCGCTGCGTGGACAGCGGTTCACTGTGCTCAAATGCCGAACAGTTGCGGGGGTAGAGTGTGCGGTCTTAAAGGGCTCCCCCTCAGGAACCTTTTCTGTTCCCAAAGATTGGACCTCCGCTCGCTCCTGTGATCATTACCAGGATGCTAGCGTACCGCCAGCAATCCTTCGTTGGGAATGCTTGATCGAGCTACGGAGGCTCATCGATGCGCTGACCAAATCAAACTCTTCAAGTTAGCTTCGCTGTGGTCTATTGGGCGAGGCTAGTCGTCGGTCACTAGCCGTTTTCATTCTCCTCACGGCGGCTCAGTCCTCTCGTCCGTCAACGACTTTCTGAGCTCATTGATCAGGAGCCACGGCCATGACAGCAGGGCAACAGAAGTCTGACTACACGAAGCCTCCACTGCTACCAGCTCTATCACGAGAGTCCAAATATCAACTTGCCAGTTTGATCGCAAACTTGGTCGAATTGCATCGAAGCAGCCGATCTGCTGCCAACGTTCAATGCCCTGTCGCCCAGGACCGTTTATCTGACGATAGCGACGATTCCACCAATAGCATAATCAAGGAAGATTGCCATGCAGACCGCAGACCAACGCTCCGCTAAAATCCTCAATGCGCATCTACAGCGAATCGCTTATGTCTACCTGCGTCAATCGAGCATGGGGCAGGTTCGTAACCATCGCGAAAGTACGCAGCGTCAGTATGGGCTGCAAGAGCTCGCGCGGAATCTCGGCTGGCCCATCGGACGCATCGTTGTGCTTGACGGAGACCTCGGAAAATCGGGTACGTCTACCACCAATCGCGACGACTTCAAAACGCTGGTCGCCGATGTCTCACTCGGCAAGGCCGGAGCCATTCTGGCGATTGAGGCTTCACGGCTGGCACGTTCTAACGCGGATTGGCACCGATTGATTGAAATCTGTGGCATCACGGGAACACTAATTATCGACGAAGACGGCTGCTACGATCCGTGCGATTTCAACGATGGGCTTTTATTGGGACTCAACGGAACCATGGCTCAGGCTGAGTTGCACTTCATCCGGGCACGCCTGCAAGACAATAAACTCAACAAAGCTCGTAAGGGCGAGCTGCGATTTCCGTTGCCAGTCGGCTACGTGTTCGATGAATTGAACCGTATTGTCAAGGACCCCGATACGCAAGTACGCTCAGTGATCGAGTTGGTCTTTGACTACTTCCAACAATGCGGGTCCGCGTACGGTGTCGTGCAGCGATTTGCCAAAGAAAAGCTCGATTTTCCCAAGCGGAGCTATGGTGGCACGTGGGCCGGTAAGTTGCACTGGGGAAGGCTCACCGATGCGCGAGTCACAGCCATCTTGAAGAACCCTTCCTACGCCGGCGTCTATGCGTTTGGTCGTCATCGATCCGTCAAGGAGATCCTGGAAAACGGCGATGTCCGCTCCCGTATCAGCTGCATGCCTGAAGAGAACTGGCTGGTAAACTTGCGGGGCCATCATGAAGGCTATATCACCTTCGAACAGTATACGATCCATCTGGAACAATTGTCACGCAATCAAACCAACACGAAGGAGATGGTTTTGAGCGGTCCAGCACGAGAAGGGTTGGCTATGCTGCAAGGTCTGCTGATCTGCGGTTGTTGTGGGCGCCGCTTGACACCTCGCTACCGAGGCAATGGTGGTATCTATCCGACGTATCAATGCAACTGGCGAAAGCGAGAGGGCCTGTCGACCAAGGCTTGTTTGACAGTACAGTGCCAGCCACTGGATCATGCTATCGAACAGCGTGTTCTGGAGGTGATTAGCAGCGAGCAGGTGGAGTTGGCAATCAGTGCGCTTGAAATTGTCTCCAGCCGGCACGAACAGGTTGATGCTCAGTGGAAGATGCGTCTGCAACGAGCGGAGTACGAAGCGTCGCTGGCTCAGCGTCGTTATGAACAAGTCGACCCAAACAACCGCCTTGTGGCTGGGACGCTTGAGCAGCATTGGAACGACGCACTGATTGAACTACAAGACGTCCAAGATCAAATCGATCGCTTGAAACAACAGTCTCCGAGTCTTACTTCTCAGCAGCGAGATGAAGTGTTTGAGCTTGTTCAGGATATCCCCAAGCTATGGCGAAACACTGCTACCGCATGGAGGGGTAAGAAGCGAATCATACAGCTGCTGATTGCCGATATTACCGTCTTAAAAGCAGAGCAGTGTGCTGCCACGTTGCAAGTGCGTTGGCAAGGTGGTGTATGTGAAGAACTTCACGTTGAATTACCGCGGCCGGTTGCCGATCGTTGGCGGCATGATGATACGTTGATTGAGCGTGTTAGAGAGCTTGCTATGACCCTGGACGACGCACAGATCGCCAGGCATTTGAACGAGCAAGGACTCGTGACGAACAAAGGGAACGCGTACACGATCAAAAGTATTAAGTGGATTCGACACAAGCATCGTATTGATTGTGCCGATGATAGAAGGGAAGGTGAGATTACCGTGAAAGAGGCCGCGGAGCGTCTCCGGGTTAGCCCGGGCGTGATCTACTCGTGGATCGATCAAGGGCTACTGCCAGGGCGTCGGCGCAATGCCGGCTCGCCATATTTCCTAGCGATGGGTCCTGAAATCGAGCAAGAGCTAGCAAAGCGAGTCGCTCAGTCAAAACGCATCAAACCGCAGTAACTCTCGTGATTTGGCAATTTCTATCCCTAGAGCCGATTGGAAGAGGTGCAGTATGCAGCCACCGTCCCAAACCTGATCGACCGCCTTATTCAACAAGCCATTCTTATCGTCCTAACGCCAAACTTTGATCCGGAGTTCTCCGAGTCAAGCTTTGGATTTCGTCCCAATCGCTCGGCTCACGAAGCGATCCATCTTGTTCAGAAGCACATTCAGGCGGGTTACCGCTGGTGTGTCGACATCGACCT
>Ga0182747_1003266_pt1 | contig 10961 bp, 13 predicted proteins | sample eDN3rd30CBELigBY_FD_128526 | JGI IMG/M metagenome (GOLD analysis project Ga0182747, IMG submission 128526) | Enriched backyard soil microbial communities from Emeryville, California, USA - eDNA 3rd pass 30_C BE-Lig BY (version 2) (version 2) | ecosystem: Environmental > Terrestrial > Soil >...
CGAACAATGGATCGCCATGGCGAAGCGTCTTTACCGCCTCAATTCGGGGGGGCGTATCGTGCTGGACTATGACATGCGCGTCGCCGAACCCCTGCGCCTGACCGGCGGAGAGGAAGCGGCTCCCGACATGTGGCCCGTCATGGCCGCCTTTCGCGGCATTCCGACGCAGATATTGCGGGGGGAGCATTCGGATCTGCTGAACGACGCCACCGCGCGGCGCATGGTCGCGGAAATAGGCGAAGGCGCGGAACTGACCGTGGTGCCCCGCGTCGGCCATGCTCCCGCGCTGGACGAGCCGGAATCGGTGGCGGCGGTCGATCGTCTGCTTGCCCGCGTCCTCCGTGGCTGAAGATTTGGCGCGGCCGCCCCGGCTGCTTCATGTGCATGGCAGCTTCTCGCTGGGCGGCAAGGAAGCGCGGGCTGTCCGCCTCATGAACCTCTGGGGCGATCGCGCCCATCACAGCATCGTCAGCGCCGCGCCGGACGCCATGGGCGCCCGCGACGCCATCGACCCGGCGCTACAGGTGGACTTCCCCACGCCGCCGCCTCTCGCGGGCCGTCCCGGCCTGCGCCGCTTTCGCGAGATCGCGAACTTCCTGAAAAGTTTCGATTTGATACTGACTTACAACTGGGGCGCGATGGACGCCGCAATATCCCATCGCTTCGCCACCTCATTCATGCATTTGCCTCCCCTCATCCATCATGAGGACGGCTTCAACGCCGACGAAGCCAATGGATTGAAGCCCCAGCGCAACCTCTACCGCCGCCTCGCCCTCCAGCGCGCCGAGGCTCTCGTCGTCCCCTCCGTGCGCCTCGAAAGCATCGCCCGTCAGGTCTGGCGACAACCGGCGGACAAGGTCCACCTCATCCGCAACGGCATAGACGTGGCCCGTTACGTCACGCCGCCCGCGCCCGATGCCATCCCCGCCCTTGGCCGCACGCCGGGCAAACTGCTCGTCGGCACACTGGCGGGCCTGCGCGCGGTCAAAAACATTCCCCGTCTTGTCCGCGCGGTCGCCGCCCATCGCGACCGCCTGCAACTGGCGGTCGTCGGCGAAGGCCCGGAACGCGACGTCATCCTCGCCGAAGCCGCTTCCCATGGCCTGGACGATATCTGCCTTGCCGGTTTCATGACCGACCCGTGGCGCTTCGTCGGCCTTTTCGACATCTTCGCTTTATCCTCGGACAGCGAACAATTCCCGATCTCACTGGTAGAGGCAATGGCGGCGAGCGTCCCCGTCGCGGCGATGGATGTCGGCGACGTTGCGAATATGGTCGCGCCTGAAAACCGCCCCTTCATCGTGCCGGATGAACAGCAGCTTGCCGCTGCCTTGGGTGCGCTGGCGGATGATGCCGGACTGCGCGCCCGACTGGGCCGTGCGAACCAGGAACGCGCCATTCGCGATTTCGACGAAGCGCGAATGGTCGATGCCTATGCCGCGCTTTACGGGAAGGCGCTGGCCCAGCCGGACATTTTGCGCTAGGGGCCGCGCGAAAATTCGTTATCCGGCCAATAATCTGCTATGGGTCGGCCTTTACGTGGCTGGGGGAGCCACTTGCTGTTGTGCGGGAGATGTCTTTGTTCAAGGGTTTGAAACCCATCGTCTATGGTGGTCGTGAGGTTTGGCCGCTGGTCGAAGGCGGAAAAGGCGTGGCGGTTTCCAACCACGCCAGCTCCGGCGCATGGGCTGCGGCAGGGGGAATCGGTACCGTGTCCGCGGTGAACGCCGACAGTTACGACAGCATGGGCAATGTCATCCCGCAAATCTATCATGGCCGCACCCGTCGCGACCGGCATGAGGAATTGATCGCCTATGCCATAGACGGCGCGGTGGAACAGGTGAAGCGCGCCTTTGAAATCGCGGGCGGCAAGGGCGCGATTAACATCAACGTCCTTTGGGAAATGGGTGGCGCGCAGCGCGTTCTGCACGGCGTACTCGAAAAGACCAAGGGTATGGTGTCGGGCGTTACCTGCGGAGCGGGCATGCCTTACAAGCTGAGCGAAATCGCGGCATCCTATGGCGTGAATTATCTGCCTATCGTCAGTTCTGCCCGCGCTTTTCGTGCTTTGTGGAAGCGTGCCTATTCCAAGGCGTCCGAATGGCTCGCCGCCGTGGTTTATGAAGATCCGTGGTTGGCAGGCGGCCATAACGGGCTTTCAAACGCGGAAGATCCGCGGGAGCCGCAAGATCCTTATCCCCGCGTGAAGGCGCTGCGGGAAACCATGCGTGAGGGCGGCATTTCCGATGATGTGCCGATCGTGATGGCAGGCGGCGTCTGGTATTTGCGGGACTGGAACGATTGGATCGACAATCCTGAATTGGGCGCCATCGCCTTCCAGTTCGGCACCCGGCCGCTCCTGACTCAGGAAAGTCCCATCCCGCAGCCGTGGAAAGAAAGGCTGATGCAATTGGAATCGGGTGACGTGCTGCTTCACCGTTTCTCGCCCACCGGCTTTTACAGCTCGGCCATTCGAAATCCCTTCCTCCGCAATCTGGAGGCCCGATCGGAACGGCAGATTCCTTTCAGCACCGAGCAAGCGGGCGATCACACGCATCAACTCGACGCGGGGGTGAAGGGCAAGAATTTCTGGGTAACCCGCAACGACCTTCTGCGTGCTCGCGAATGGGTGGGGCAGGGGTTTTTATCTGCGCTGAAGACGCCGGACAACACGCTTGTCTTCGTGACGGAAGAGGAAAGGGCCGAAATCCGCAAGGATCAGACCGATTGCATGGGTTGTCTTAGCCAATGTGCTTTTTCGAGTTGGATGGACAGCGAAACTAATTCGACCGGGCGCCTCGCCGATCCCCGCAGTTTCTGCATTCAGAAATCCTTGCAGGAAGCTGTGCATGGCGGATCGCTGGATGCCAATCTGCTGTTCGCGGGCCATGGGGCCTATAATTTCAAGAAAGACCCTTTCTATTCCAACGGCTTCGTTCCGACGGTGAAGCAATTGGTCGATCGGATTCTTACGGGCGACTGATGGCGGATATTCAAGGACTTGCGGTGCTGCACTATGATACGCCGCATTTCGAAGTGGTGCGTCCGGGACAGTTCGTTTTATGCGCTGTTTCCGGCGCGCGCATCGATCTTGAGGATCTGAAATATTGGAGCGCTGAATTCCAGGAAGCCTATAGAGGGGCGGATGAAGCTACCCAATCCTTTATTCGGCATCGGGGTTTGGCTTCCTTAACCAGCTGAATTATTTGGGGATGGTTGTTCCAGATTGAGGCAAGGAATGGCGTTGCGCTGCTTCAATGGTTTGCGCCCACCGCTCGTCGTCAATTTCGTGCATTTCATCGTATCTTTGCTATTCCTTCCCGAGGAAAACTGCTGTAGTCTGGGAATAAGGCGTCAGAAATGAGAGCGCCTGACTGGAAGGATGTCGAGATGTCGCGAATTGACGTGTTTGGCGATCGGGTGTGCATAGTTACGAGCCTGCTTATCGTGGGCTGGTTCATCTACACAGCGGTCTTCTAATCCCGTCCCGATGGAGGACGGGCTGGAGGATGTTCGTCCAGGCGTTCTGGTATTTTGTCGCTCTCTCCCGTAAAAACGTACGTTAATTTTCAGAGCGATTTTTCCTCAACGGAATATAACGGTTTTCCTGCCGTTCAGCAGCACGCGGCGATCTGCGATCCACCGAACTGCCCTTGCCAATACCTGTGTTTCTATGTCGCGTCCTATGCGGACCATGTCTTCCGCCGTTGCGCGATGATCGATCCGCTCGACTGCCTGTTCGATGATCGGTCCCTCGTCCAGATCCGCCGTCACGAAATGAGCGGTTGCGCCGATCAGTTTGACACCGCGGTCATGCGCCCGATGATAAGGACGCGCGCCCTTAAAGCCCGGAAGAAAGCTGTGATGGATGTTGACGCATCGACCCACCAGCTTTGCGACCAGTTCTTCCGATAGAACCTGCATGTAGCGCGCCAGAATCAGGTAATCAGAGCAGGTGCGTTCGAAAATATCGAACAGGGCCGCTTCCTGAGTGGGCTTATCGCCATTGGCAGGCAATTCATGATAGGAGATGCCATGCCATTCCGTGATGCGGCGCATGTCGGGATGATTGGACACGACGCCCATAATATCGACTGCCAATGTGCTCGTTTGCCAGCGATGCAGGAGGTCGGCGAGGCAATGAGACCCCTTGGACACGGCGATGAGAATGCGTGGACGTTCATCAACGTCGGTAAGCCGCCAATCCATAGCAAAATAATCGCCTATAGGCGCGAATTCCACCCGCAGCCATTGCGTGCCGCCGTCCATGCGATTGTCGGTCGCTTCAAAGGCGACGCGCATGAAGAAACGCCCCGATTCCCGGTCGGCATATTGCTGGCTGTCGGTAATGAAGCCGCCGCGCTCCGCCAGAAACTGGCTCACTGCGGCGACAATCCCGACGCGATCCACGCAAGCAAGCGTCAAGACCCAGGATGAAGCAACAGGACCGTTCAACGCATGCCTCCCAATAATGGATAGGGAGCGTTGCCTTAATCTGTTTCGGTGATCAACCCGCTAACCACGACTGCTTCGACCTTTCCGGCTTTGAAGCTGAGAATGGGGCAGGACAACATGGCAGCACGGAAGATCGGAGAATTTCGGTCAGGGGGCTGCGCTTGTCATGGCGAAGATGCCGGTGGCATTACCCGTGTCGAAGGCGAGATCGAGCGCTCCAACGGCCGGATCGACATCGCGGCTGATGAACTCGTAGAAGGAACCCGGCACGGTCCGGAATATCCCATCGGCAAAGGGTCTTTGGACGCTGTCCGCGCGAAAGGCGGTCTGGCGTACGCGTCCGCTGGCAGAGATTTCCAGTTTTTCCTTCATGGGGCGATTTTCCGATTTCAAACGGCTGGCCAGAGCGGCCACGTCCGGCACGCGATCGGTTGCATGATTGAAGGCGTTGCCTTCGGTCGCGATCCACGCGGCTTCGTTCGAGCGGGATCGCAGCAACTCATAGTCTTCAAAAGCAGCCGGTTCATGTTGTCGATCGAACGCGGCGAGAATGGTCGGCAGAACTTCCGTGGCCGTTTCCAGATTGACGGGACGGCCTGCCGCATAATCATCCAGCAAAGCCTTGGCTTTGTTATCCAGGGGGTCGCGAGATGTTCCGAAAACACGCCATGCCACCTCGCCAAATGCCGGATCGAAACGGTCGACATGCAGTTCCGATAGGAAAAATTGGGGAATGGCCTCTGGAGCGTCTATGTGGCGATAGGCGCGGCCAGTCATCCCAAGCCGGTCGAGCGGGTAAATGGCGGCCATCTCATAGCCGAGTGGGATGAAAATCCTTGCAAAGGCGTCTTGCCCCGCTGGAAGACCGCCGGTCGGTCCTTCGGCAAAACGCACGGTCCGCAACGCTCCGTGATCGAACGTGACGCGGCGGTTCTGTGCGGCGACATCCCTGACATAATCAGCGCCGCTTGGCACACGGTCAAGCAAATCGTGGAAAAGCGCAACATTCATGGCCATGGCGAACGCAGCGCGCGAAACTTGATTGCCACGCTCATTCAAGAGAGCTTCTTCAATGGCTAGGCAATTTAGTACCCGTTTTCCGTTCCCTTCCCCCAGAACGGACGTTACCAAAGCATATATTGCCCTATCATTCCCGGAAATCATGACAAGCTCCTTGGCGTTTGGGCTATTATCTCAGATTCCATGGCATGGCTCAAATTCTCATTGCCCGATCGCTGGACTTCGCATGGCGCTGCGTGAGATGGGTAAGGGAAGGCGTCGATCAGATGCGCTTGCCCTTCCCTTTGTCTGCCTGCGTTCGTCGGAGCAGGGGCATAGGCCCGAAACGGTGTTGGGAAAGGATGCCTTCACATGTTTTCGAGCGGGATCATGTCCAGCATGATCCCCTGATTTAATTCTTTTTCGCTATGCAATCCGCGCCGGCAGATTTGATGCGCGCGCAAAGCTGCGCGGCATCTGCTGAACTGCCCAGAGGACCGGCCTGGAGCCGCGTGATGCCGCCTGCCGCTACATAATAGGGCTGATAGACGGAAAGGCCGCGAACCTTGCCTGTGAGTTGCGACCACATTGAGCGGGCACGCGCGTCCGCGCTGAATGCGCCCAGCTGGACCCGCCAGGGGCCCGAAGCGGCGCGGGCAGGGAGTGCTGTAGGAGCCGCAGCCTGTCTGGGAGGGGGCGGCGCTTTGGTTTTGGGCGCTTCGGCGCGAGAGGGCGTGGTTGACGGCGCAATTTCGGCAGTCCGCAGGGGAGAGGGAGCCGGTCGCGTCGCGGGGCCGGTGCTTTCCGTCCTTGTCGGCGCGGAAGCCAGTAAGGCGCCCTTGTCTTGCTGCATTCCTGCAGCGAGGGCTTTTGCCTGTTCGCGCTGTTCGTCGGAGATATATTTGTTCATCTGTTGCAAGCTGGTGTTTGCTTGCGACAGTCCTGCCGCCGATGCACGCGTCATCAAGGCATAGGCGCCGACCCAATCCTTCTTAACGAGATCGCCGTTGAACAGGGCTGTCGCATATATATATTGCGCGCGTGAATCCCCCCGGGACGCCGCGCGTTCCAGATAAGGCATGGCTGCGGCGCGATCGCCCTTTTGAAACAAGCTGAGGCCTAGATTGTCTTCGGCGCGCATATGACCCTGCGCGGCTGCCTTTCGATACCACTGGATCGCCGCGTCCAGATCTGATGACACACCGCGTCCCAGCTTATAGGCCTGTCCCATGTTGAACTGGGCATCCGGGTCGCCCCCCTCGGCAAGGGCGCGCCATTCCGCCACGGCCTTTGCATAGTCACCCTGTTGCCACGCATCTACGCCCAGTTTTACGTCAGCCAGAAGCGGCTGGCTCAGACTTAACGTTGCGATTGCGATAAGCGCGCCTCGAAAATTGTTCATGAAAGGGCTGCTCCAAATCCACGGCATTCACGCCATTTTATCGCGGATATTGGTTAAAAGGCTATTAGCATCGTGCGCGGGGGTGACGCGCCCTCTTGCGGACCATGGCGGGGGATGTCGGTTAACTGAATTTTAGGTGCTGCCATGACAATCTCGACCGGAATTGGATTTCCTTGGGGGGCAGCGCGTGCGCATCTTGGCACTGGCATCGCAGAAGGGCGGATCGGGAAAGACGACGCTTTCCGGACATCTTGCCGTGCAGGCGCAGCGAGCGGGACATGGGCCGGTCGTTCTGATCGACATCGATCCGCAAGGATCGCTCGCGGACTGGTGGAATGAGCGGGAGGCGGAATTTCCAGCCTTTGCTCAGACTACGGTAGCGCGCCTCGCCGCAGACCTCGAAATTCTGCGGCAACAAGGTTTTAAGCTGGCGGTCATAGACACGCCTCCCGCCATCACCATGGCGATTCAGAGTGTGATTTCGGTGGCGGAACTGATCGTCGTTCCCACACGCCCCAGTCCGCATGACCTGCGCGCCGTAGGCGCCACGGTTGATCTGTGCGACAGAGCTGGAAAGCCGCTGATCTTCGTCGTCAACGGTGCGACGCCCAAGGCGCGGATCACGTCAGAAGCAGCCATCGCTTTGTCTCAACATGGAACCGTCGCGCCTGTGACGGTTCATCATCGCACCGATTTCGCGGCGTCGATGATCGATGGCCGCACAGTCATGGAAGTGGACGCGAAAAGCCGCTCCGCGAGCGAAGTCGTTCAGTTGTGGAGCTATATTTCGGATCGCCTTGAAAAGAATTTCCGGCGCACGGTCTTTTCCGTTCCGCATGGGAGCGTCGGGACAATGGGAAGCACGCGACCGGCCGGGGGCGGCTTTGGCCGCCGTGTTATCGGATAGTAAGAAAGGAACGCATCATGCCTGAAGCAAAGCCGATCGCGTCCCTGACCTCTGGTCTTCTTGCACGCAAGGGAGCGGCTCAGCCCGCCATGCGTAGGCCCATGCTTGGTCTTGGTCGTATGGCCGTAGCGCAGGACGATTTGGGCTGGAACGACATGGGCAACGACATGCCCATGGATGCCCTGCCATGTTCGCTGGAGCCTACGCCGATTGCCAGCCTTACGCCCATGGGCAATGCCGTTGCGAAGGGCGCGCCCGTTCCAGCGGTCGTTGTGGAAAGGCATGAACTTGCCGAACGCGTGGCGGATACACTTGCGGTACGAAATCACAGTACCGGGGCGGCTCGCAAAACCGCGTTCACTCTGCGGCTCGACGCCGGCAGACATCTTAGGTTGCGGCTTGCCTGCGCTGTGGCCGGGCGATCAGCCCAGCAGATCGTTACCGAGGCTGTCGACAAATATCTCAGCGATTTGCCTGAAATAGACCGGCTGGCGCAGCAAGTGCCGCCGATGCACGGTCGCAAGTAAAGGTGGGAATGATTATGAAGCGTTCTGCATTTGGCAAGGCGGCTGCGTCCTCCCTGATCGTGGCTGTCACGATGGTGGGTTGTACGGGGGCTGCATTTCGTCCGTCGATGACGACAGCCAGCCAGAAGGGCGATGCCAGTAAACAGGCTCTGGCCGCGGAAAAGGCGATGGCGGGACATGATGCCGTCCGCGCCATCCGCGCTGCCGAGGAAGCTGTCCGGTTAAAACCGGACAATGCGGCATATCGGCAGTTGTTGGGGCTGGCCTATGTTGCGGGCGGGCGTTTCGTCTCCGCCGAAACCGCGCTTTCCGATGCAATGGCGCTGGGAAATCAAGAAAGCCGGACCATCGTCAATCTGGCGCTCGTACGGATTGCACTTGGCAGGAGTGCCGCCGCGCAGACATTGCTTGCGGCCAATGCGGACAATGTTCCGACTGCCGATTATGGTCTGGCGATGGCGATGGCAGGCAATGCGCCGGAGGGCGTTCGTATCCTTTCCGAGGCTATTCATGATCCTTCGGCGACGGCGCGCACCCGCCAGAACCTTGCCTACGCCTATGCTCTGGCGGGGCGCTGGAAGGATGCGCGATTGGTTGTTGGCATGGATCTCGATCCGCTCGCAGCCAATCAGCGGATTACGCAATGGGCGACGATTGCGGCCCCCGAACTCGCGCCGATGCGTGTGGCGTCTCTGATGGGCGTGAGCGTAGCCAGCGACGATGCAGGGCAGCCTGTAGCCCTGGCGCTCGCTCCAGTGGCTGTGCCAGTTGATGCGGTTTCCGTGCAAATGGCAGCCGTTGAAGAGGACGCTCCGAAGCAAATAATCGAGACCGCTGACGCTGTGCCGATTATAGCTGCCGATGCCAGCCCTGTGCGTGTCGCTCTTTCTCCAACTCCGGTCATGCCGGACCGAAATATCATGTCCGGCAACGCCATCTCGAAACCGCTGCCGCGCAAGGTTAATGCACCGCCGCTGCAGAAAGCGGCGTTCATTCGCCCCGTCGAAAACGGGGCGAGCAGTTGGGTGGTGCAGTTGGGTGCTTATGACAGCGCTGCGATTGCGCGTGAAAAGTGGATCGGCATGTCGCGTTCGAACGAAGTGCTGGCCGCATTTCCGGTGATAACGAGCCAGGCAACGGTTAATGGAATCACCTTCCATCGTCTGGCCATCAAGGGATTTGCCAAACGTGCCGATGCGATGAGTCTTTGCCGTTCGATTCAGGCGCGGAAGGGACAATGTTTCGTGCGTGAAGGCGCGCCCAACGCGGCGCCTCTTCAGTGGGCGGCTGCAAAAGGGCGTCGGTTCGCTTCACGCTGAAATGAAGGATCGATAAAGTAAGATTCGATAAAAGCATGAAACCCCGGAAGATCTGTCTTCCGGGGTTTCATGCTGTCACCAAGTCTGTGATCATGGCCGCGTGCCTGCGGGATTGGTTTCGTCGGGTGGATAGGTGCCATGGCCTTCGCGCACTTTTCCATCTGAAAAGATCAGAACTTCGCTAACCACGATATTCTTCTGATTCCGATACTGGATGACCAATATGTTTAGGCCGGCAAAAATCCGTTCTACCGTGAAATGCAGGTCCGGAATATGTTGCAGGCCTTTCGACCAATATCCCCGAAAGGATTCCTTTCCGCGAATATAGCCTTCCGTTTTCGGAAGCAGCCCTGCGGCCACGGGCGACGTGAAGACAATATCTTCGTGGAAATGATCGAGTAGCCGCTCCAGATCATGGGCGTTCCAGGCGCTCTGCCATTCTTCCGCGAATTTGGCCCAATCGATTATGCCGGAATCCATGGACGTTCGCGATACCATTTGGTGATGACGTGCTTCACCCCTGAACGTACCTTCATGCCATGGTGCAGGCTTGAAGGGTTATAGGCTCCCGGCGCCAGCCGATTATTCCACGCAAGCAGCTTGCCGGTTTCCGGTTGAACCGTCTTCCCGATCTTGATGAAGCGGGTTGCGCCGCCAGCTTCTGGCTGGTTGAGATAGATCATCAAGGTCCAGGTGCGATTGCCCGCCGTTCCGCAATATTTATCGAAATCGGCGCCCTTAGGATCGAAATAATCCGTATGCGCCTTGAATTCTTGTCCAGCGGCATATCGTTGCCCCTGCATCGGTTCGCCATGGACGGGATCGATCCCAGCAAAGGCCGCGAGCCTTGCGTCGATTTTTGCGACAAGTGGTTCGGCGGCGTCGAGTTCACATGTTTCGCTGGTGCGAAAATAATGATCGCCATTGGCATCGGCAATTGTCGATGGACGCCGCTTGGCATCGATCAATTGCATGAGACCGCCACATTCCTCCGGCGACAGGAAATGACGAGCGATGAACAAAGTCAGTTCACGATTAGGGACGTGCTGGACACCGGGATGTCTGGCAATCCAGTCCGGATTGCCATCGGGAGATAGGGGGCTCTGGCGGTCCGACATGACGAATCCGAACTGGTAAAACTTTCTTGGCGGCCCGCTAGCTATCGCTCGACGCTATAAATGCAAGGCTGACAGCTTCGCTATTGCGCTTGTCATAAATGCGACATGTAACTGTCATCATTGCGTAATCGCCGTTGCCTAGCAGGCGTCGGTGGCCAAAAGGGGGCGGTATCATGCATTTGCCGATCGGCGAAGCGGCGCGAAGATGGACAGGGCGCCTGCGCCCTATCGGCG
>Ga0182747_1003267_pt1 | contig 10960 bp, 10 predicted proteins | sample eDN3rd30CBELigBY_FD_128526 | JGI IMG/M metagenome (GOLD analysis project Ga0182747, IMG submission 128526) | Enriched backyard soil microbial communities from Emeryville, California, USA - eDNA 3rd pass 30_C BE-Lig BY (version 2) (version 2) | ecosystem: Environmental > Terrestrial > Soil >...
AGTTCGGGAGATCTCCTTGGCTCGTACCAAAGTTACATCGACGCAAAAAGATGCTCAGCGGGACGACGGAGATACATATACCGGTAATGTATCGACCAGTCCACAAACAACGTTAGCCGGCTCGCTGGAGCAGAGCGGCAGAAGTGGACGGACGACTGCAGCGGCGGAGCAGCAGTATGAGCGCATCCAGAAGATCGCCGCTCAATTGTTCGCCAGCAGCGGCTATCGCGCTGTAGGCGTTGCGGAAATCGGCGATGCGGTAGGGCTGGGGCGGGGTGCCCTTTACTACCACATCAGCAGCAAGGAGGAGCTGCTGTTCAGCATCGTGGTGCGGTACATCGAGGAGTTGGTCATAAGCGGCCGTGAGGCGCTGGAGAACGAGCCCGACCCTCGCAAGCGCATTCACCTGCTGAGCCGGTTTCTCATGCAGTGTATTTTTACAAACCTTCCCGAAATGACCGTTTGTTTCCGCGAGGCGGATTGCCTAACCGGGCAACGGCATAGAATAGTTTCTGACCTGCATAAGGCCTACCAGGATATCTGGTCCGAGACTTTGCGCGAGGGTGAGAAAAAGGGCATTTTCCGCCCGCTGCCGAGCGTCGCAATAAAGGGCATCCTTGGAATGTACTTTTATAGCTTCCTGTGGCTCAAACCGGGCGGCAAGCAATCGGCGAACGACATCGCCGATATCTTCGCGAAGATGGCGCTTTCGATTGCCGAGGCGAAGGAATCCATCTAACGGCGGGCAACCGCGCGCGGCGCAGACGACCGACTCGTTCCGCCGTCGTCGCGAGGCGCAACGTTTCTTAGATCGAGTGCCCCATGCGTACGCGCTTAGTCTCTAGATAGCGCTCGTTGTGGGGATTGGGGCTGCCGGTGATCGAAATTCGCTCGACGACGTGAACGCCCAGCGACGTCAGCGCTTTCGCTTTCGCGGGATTGTTGCAAAGCAGTCTCACCTCATTCAGCCCGAGGTGGACCAAGGCCTGCGCCGCGAGCCGGTAATCCCGTGCATCTACCGGCGCACCGATCGCGATATTCGCGTCGACCGTATCAAATCCCTGCTCTTGCAGGGCATAGGTCTGCACCTTCTTGAACAGTCCGATCCCGCGACCTTCGTGATACGGCAGATAGACGATGGCGCCTAAAGAAGAGGCGAGCACAATCTCGAGACACGTCTGCAGTTGCTGATAGCAATCGCAGCGGCGGGAGTGGAAGATATCGCCCGTCACGCAGCCTGAATGCAGGCGCACTATAGGCAATGCCCCGCCAGCACTTGCGCGCCCGTGCACGAGTACCAGGAGCTGCTCCTCTTCACGCTGCCCCTGGAACGCATACGCGCGAAATTGAAATTCAGCGCCGCCGAACTCTACCGGCAGAACGGTTTCCACTACCTGGAACTCGGGCACGTCCGAAGCCCCGGTTGTCTTCTCAGGAAAGCGTGTTTCAGCAGTATTCATTTCTTTGCCGGTGGGGCTTTCGCTGGACGATAGATCAGCCGATCGGGTCCGGGATCCACATAGAAGCCGTTGGCGTTGGGCATCTTCACCTTCGGCAATGACTGTGCGTTCATCACCTCGCCCTCACCGATGACCTTTCCGACGGAGAGGATGTAGGCGGAGAGCGCATAGACCTCGTCGGCCGTCAGCGAGCCCGGCTCGTGGAAGGGCATCGAGCGCCAGATATAGTCGTAGAGCGTGGTGGCATAGGGCCAATAGCTCTCGATCGTCTTCAACGGCTGCTTGGTCGCGAGCGACTTCGCACCACCCGCGAGCGGAGGCGCTCCGGTGTCGTAGATCCCCTCCAGCTTTTCGCCGTGGCACATGGCGCACTTCTCAGCGTAGATCGCCAAGCCTTGCACAGCGTTGCCGCTTCCTGGGGGCAGCCCTTCTCCGTCCGGGAGAATTGCAAAAAATGCCGACAGCTCCGCCTCGGTGACGGGCGTACCGATGTCCTCATCGTCGCGAGCTTGCACCGGTACTGACAATGCGAATAGCGCTGCGATGAAAACCGAAAGAAGCGTCCTAGACGTGTACATTAGCCACGCTCCCGTCCGCAGCAACGGCCCAGCTCTGAATGGCGTTGTAATGGTAGACGAAGTGCTCACCGCGCAGAGCGACGAGGTCTGTGCGCGTAGGCTGCACATATCCGGAATCTTCGATGCAACGGCTCTGCAGGATCGCGGGCTTGCCGTCCCAATACCAAGGATAGCTGAAGCGGACCGTGCACATCGGCTCGGGCACATCATCGAGCCGCGCCGGCACCCAATTCTTGCCGCCATCCAGGGAGATGTCGACGGCTTGCACGCGTCCGCGGCCCGTCCATGCAATCCCGCGGATCTGGTAATGTCCAGGCTTCGGCAGCATCATCTCTCCCGACGGGAAGGTGATGACGGACTTTGCATCCATCGCGTAATAGAACTGGCGCGCCCGGCCATCGGGCATCAGACCCGTATACCGCCCAGTCTCTTCGCGCGTCATGAAGGGGCGATCGCTGACCTGCAAGCGGCGCAGCCACTTGATCATCATGTTCCCTTCGTAGCCAGGGAGCACCAGGCGCAGCGGATAGCCCTGCTCGGGCCGGAGGGCCTCTCCGTTCTGCCCATACGCGATCAATCCATCCGACAACATTTTGTCGAGCGGAATGCTGCGCGTCATGACGGCCGCATCGGCACCTTCGCCGAGAACCCAGGAGGCATTATCCTTGAGGCCGACGTGGCGCGCGAAGGTTGCGAAAGGAACGCCGGTCCATTCGGACGTGCTGAGCAGTCCGTGCGTCACCTGAACGGTTTTGCCCTTCGGCTTCGACCACTCGTCGAGCGTGTTACCCGAGCACTCGATGAAATACTTCCGCGTGATGGAGGGAAGCCGCTTGATGTCGGCGACGGAGAATTTCTTCGGCCCATCCACGAGACCGTGCACGTAGAGGTAATGCTTAGCCGGATCGATAGCCGGAATGCCGCCGTGGTGCCGCTCGTAGTGCAGGCCCGATGGCGTCAGATTTCCGATGGTGTCGGCAAGCGGCGTAAATGACCAGGAGGTCATGTCGTTGGGATTATCGGCCCGCATGCGCACGGCGGTCTCGAACTGCGAGCGCGTGCCGTAGCCCCCATCTTCGAGCAGCGGCCGGCCCATGACTTTTGTCGCATTCTCAGGGACGTCGTAGAGAACCGCGCCCGGAGGCGCCTTCGCCGGCGTCGCAGCGGCCAGTTGCCCGGGCATCGCGGTGATGGCCGCCGCGGACAACAGCAGGCGGCGGCGTGCGACGTCGACGTCCGGTTTCATGCCCTCTTTGCAGGGGCATTCTTCAATTTCTTCCTGAGCGCGCGCTGGCGTTTCACTACGTTGCGACACTGCTCGCTCCCGCTATGCTCCGACTATGTGCTGAGACGGGCCCGCCTACTGAAAGCAGAGCGGGCCCCCTCAGCGTCTCTGGCCCGCTGAACCAGCTCAACCTGGCAGCTTGGCCGCCAAAACTTCGATCGGCTCGATCTTAGGCGCGGCGCTGAGCAACTGGTCGGCGTGCGCCATCAGAGCGGCGGCGATCTCGCCATTGAGGTGAAGCTGACGGCCTTCTTCCGTGGCGAAGGCATCAAAGATTCCAAAGTCGCCGTGGCCGAACTTCAGTGCAAACCAAACCGGCGTCTCAGTCTCACGCTCTGCTGCGGGAAGCGCGCCTTTCAGAAAATTCTCCAGGACGTCTTCCTGGCCTTCTTTGGCTACGAGCCTGACATACAGTCCACACTTCGCCATCTAGGAAATCCTCTTGGTAAGAAGGGTTCGACGATCGCACCTGGCGCTGCGGCCATCGATATAACGCAGACATCGATCTCCAAGCCCGCCGGCACTTCGTGCGTTAGTGCGGTCGAGCGGAGCTTGGCGCTCCGCTCGACACGGCCTTTGCCGCTAGCCTGCGATGGAAATCTTCGCGTCAGCGAAAGGCGACGGGAGAGTCCGATCCGCTACGCTTTCCTTGCCCGCATAGGCTCCGCGGTAGGCAGCAGCCGGATGTGAGCTCTCCACCATGCCATCGGCGGTGCCGATCATCTTGCGGCGGAACGTACCCGGCTTGTAATGATCCTGGGCGCGGCCACGCTTGCGCAGCTCCGGAACGATGTAATCGATGAAATCGGTCACAGAGCCCGGTGTCACTGCATAGGCGAGGTTGAAGCCGTCAACGCCGCCCTCATCGACCCAACGCTCAAGCTCGTCAGCGACCTTCTGAGGTCCGCCGACCAGCACGGGGCCGAGACCACCGATGCAGCGCTCGCGGATAACGTCGCGAACCGTCCACTTCTTCGCATCGGCGCCGTGCGTGAGAGACTCGAGCGTCGTACGAAGGCTGTCGTTGGCCATCGCCTGCAGCGGCTCGTTCGGATCGAGCTTCGAGAAGTCGATACCCGTCCACCCACCATAGAGAGCCAGCATGCCCTCCGGATTGGCGTACGACAGATACTCCTGATATTTGCGCTCGGCGGCTTCGTCGGTGTCGCCCGTGACGACGGTCAGGAGCATGAAGATCTTGATCGAGTCGCGGGCGCGGCCCTGTGCTTCCGCCTGATTGCGGATGTCGTCCGTGATGGCGCGCGCCTGCTCAACGCTCGTGGTGAGGATGAACATGCCCTCTGCGTGACGCGACGCGAACTGCCGGCCCCTGCCGGATGCGCCGGCCTGGAAGATCACCGGCGTGCGCTGCGGTGACGGCTCGCAGAGATGGAAACCGGGAACCTTGTAATATTTTCCGTCGTGCTTGATCGGATGGACCTTGCTGCCGTCCGTGAAGACGCCGCTGGCCTTGTCGCGCTTCACAGCGCTGTCTTCCCACGAGCCTTCCCAGAGCTTGTACATGACTTCCATGTACTCATCGGCCATGTCGTAGCGCTCGTCGTGTGCGAGCTGCTTGTCCATGCCGATGTTGAGCGCGGCGCTGTTGAGGTAGGACGACACGACGTTCCAGGCAATGCGCCCCTTGGTGAGGTGGTCCAAGGTGGAAAGGCGGCGAGCCAGAAGATAGGGCTGCTCGAACGTCAGTGCAGCGGTGACGCCGAAGCCGACGTTTTTCGTGACAGCGGCCATCGCCGAGATCGCGCCGAAGGGATCGTTGACGGGCACCTGGTCGGCATCACGCAGGGACATTTCAGCCGAGCCGCGATAGACGTCATACACGCCGACGACGTCCGCGATGAAGAGACAGTCGAAGCAACCACGCTCCAACTCCATGGCCATGTTCGTCCAGTAGTCGAGATCATTGTATTTCGACGCCTGGCTGGAGGGATGACGCCACGTGCCCGCGGACTGATGGCTCACGCAGGTCATGTCGAAGGCGTTTAGGACGATTCTTTTCTTCATCGCGTTTCCTCTTTTCATTCATTGAGGCAGCTTGTTTCCAGCTGCCCCGCCCGTCGAAAGCGGTTCCAATCCCGTTGCAAGGCAATGCGCCTGCGGATCGTCGCGTACGTCAGCGACACGCACGGTGCAGGTTGGATGGCTGCCGCACGCTGCAGGTTCGCCGAGGCGTCCTTGCCTTTTGTACCGACCGATCCATATAGCGCAGAGACAAAAATAATTGCAAGCGTTTTGCTGCAAAGATTCTCGCTAATGAGGGATTGGTGAATAGCGCTTCGAAGCCGAATAGCGCGCGCCTACCACGGCATCAAAAGAGAAAAAATAGCCAGCGGCCGTAAATGGCCGCCGGCTACAGGTATTGGCTGACTTACAGAAATGGTCGTTCGTCCAGCTCAATTGGCCATCTACGCAGCCATGCCATCGGAAACCGCGGCAAGCGTGTCTCTGGCCGTAGCGCGATCGATCTCCATCTGCCGGATAAGGGCATCGATCCCGTCGAACACCATTTCGGGCCGTTGGTAGGCGACGAATTCCACGCGCACGAAGGATCCATAGATAACCCTGGCGAAATCGAGGATGTGCACTTCAAGCAGTGGCGCGCCGTTGTCGAACTGCGGACGTGTGCCGTAGCTCGCGACGCCGTTCAGCACCTCCCCGTCTAGATGGACGCGCACGGCATAGATGCCATGAGCAAGGTTCACCTCGTGGGCGAAGGGAACGTTCGCTGTAGGAAATCCCAGTTCGCGTCCGCGCTTGTGTCCGTGAACGACGGGGCCGGTCACAGCCCAATATCTCCCCAGCAGAGCCGCGGCAGTCCGAATATCGCCGGAGGCGAGGGCGGCCGAAATCCTTCGGCCGGAAGCAACACCGCAGTTGCTTCCAACGACCATCGCCGGCAGAATCTCGAGTGGTACGCTGTCTTGCTGCGCGCGCGAGGCAATGTGGTCGACCTTGCCAAAACCTCCTGGCCCAAATCTGAAGTTCGCGCTCATCGTGATCGATTTCGGCTCGAACTCCTTCACCAACTCGCACAGCGCCTGGGTATCCAACCAGCTTGCGTACTGGCTGAAACCGAGTGCAACCACTTCCACTCCCGCTTCGCGGAGCAGCCGGATCCTCTCGGTTTTATCGTGGACGGGAGGGATTGCCTTTCCCTCAGATGGGTCATCGAACAGGATGGCCACCACCGGCTCACCTTCACCAAACGCCTTTTCTGCTGCCCGCCTCAGAAGCGCACGATGGCCCAGATGGACACCATCGAAGCTGCTGATGACGAGGTGCCCTCCCTTAAGGTGGCTGGCATCGGCTTTCAGGTCGCGGAACTGCCAAGCCATCGCGGCCGTCATGGCTGCGACGTGGCTCATATCTGGCCCTAACGCAGTTATTGTCATCTGCCGCACCACTCAGAGCTGCTCGATCAGGCCGTAGCGCGCATTGTAGTAAACGAGTGGCGCGCGGCGCTCGAAACCGGTTCCGATCACCCTGCCGACGAACAGCGTGTGCGTGCCGATGGGGATCTTCTTGTAGACCTCGCACTCGAGATGAGCGGCTGCATTGGCAAGAAGGGGAATGCCCCGCTCGCTGAGCCTGTAAGCTGCAGTCTCGAACTGATTGTCGCCCTTGGTTGCGAAGTGCTCCGCCACGCCCTTTTGATCTTCGGAAAGCACGTTGATCGCGAACGCGTCCTTCTGGTCGATATGCGGATGCGTTCTGGCGGACTGATTGACGGCGATCAGCACCGTCGGGGGGTCGGCGCAAACACTGCACACAGCGGTGGCCGTAAACCCGTGCAGCTTTCCGCTTCCTTCGGTGGTGATGACAGTCACAGCGCCTGCAAGCTGGCGCATGACAGAACGAAACGCGTCGGCGTCGACGTTACGCTGGGAGAGCGTGTATTCACCAGAGCTTGCTGAATTCAGAGACATTGCAGTTTCCGTTTCCCCCGTGTTGCCTGATTTTTAGTTGAGCGCTTTAATTGAGTGTTTCTTGACCGATAACTGAGAGCCCATATCCCTCGATGCCGACGAGCGTCTGCTCGCGTCTCGAGAGCATGATCATGTCGCGCACACCAACATCCATCAGGATTTGTGCGCCTATCCCATACTCGCGAAGCTGCGGATCCGGCCGCGAATGGGGGCTGCTGCTCTGTACGCGCCGAGACAGCGCAGCGGGACGATTGTCGTTCACAAGAACAATCGCGCCGCGGCCCCGGCGCAGAATTTTGAACATGGCGTCGTGCAGGCCTTCGCCTTCTCGCGCGAGCAAAACATCGCTGACGAAGTCCGAACGATGCAGGCAGACCAATACCGGTCCGGGCTGGGCGTCCTCGACACGCGCGTCAACCTCGCCTTTGATCAGGACGACATGCTCGCCGCCATCGACGGTGTCACGGTAGATCCCCATGCGCCATTCGCCGAAGCTCGGATGGTGGATCCACGACCAAGCGACCTGCTTCACCAGGCGCTCATTGCGGAGCCTGTATGCGATGAGATCGGCGATCGTACCGAGCTTCATGTGATGCTGGCGGGCGAACTTCAGAAGATCTGGCAGACGCGCCATCGAGCCGTCTTCGTTCATCACCTCGCAGATCACGCCGGAGGGGTTGAGGCCCGCAATGCGCGACACGTCAACGGCGGCCTCGGTATGACCGGCCCTCACGAGGACACCACCTTCACGGGCGATCAGTGGAAAGATATGACCGGGTGTGACGATGTCTTCAGGCTTGCTCTCAGGATTAATCGCAACCGCAATGGTGCGCGCCCTATCGGCCGCGGAAATTCCGGTCGTCACGCCCTTCCGCGCCTCAATGGAGAGCGTAAAGGCCGTCTGAAATCCGGTGTCTACGCTCTGCGCCATCGCGCTGAGCTTGAGATGCGTGACGCGCTGCGGCGTCAACGCAAGACAGATGAGGCCCCGCGCATACCGAGCCATGAAGTTTACGTTTTCGCGGGTGGCGAATTGTGCGGGGACGACGATGTCGCCCTCATTCTCGCGACTTTCGTCATCAACAAGAATGAAGCAGCGCCCTGCCCGGGCCTCCTCGATAATTTCCTCAGCCGAGCTGATTTCGTCTGCGATTGGGTGCTTGGCCATGAAGTTCATGACTTTCTTTCCTCACCTGACAGGGCCTTTCTCCGTACGCCCTTGTCATCTTGCACTTGTCGTCCGTCAATCAGTCATCTGAAAATGTGATCCCTGCTGCTGAACACTAGACGATCGTGAACTTGCCCATCGGATCGGCGCGCTCCAACTCACGCACCAGGGGAATGACGCGCTCGCCGAAGAACTTCGTTTCCTCATGGAAGTGGAGGAAGCAGCAGAGTACGAGGTCGACGCCGATCTTGCGCAGGTTGACGATGCGCTCGGCGATCTGCTCGGGGGTTCCGATCAGATTGGTCCTGAAGCCGTCGTTATATTGAACAAGGTCGCGGCTCGTGGAATTCACCCACATGCCGATCTTGTCCTTGGTGGCCTGACCGGCTTCCTTCACAGCTTCCTTGAACTTCTCTACGGCGGCGACATCCGCTCCAGCGACGATCCGCTCGTACTCGGCCTGCGCTTCGGCCTCCGTCTCTCGCGCGATGACAAATGCGTTGACGCCGAAGCGCACGCGGCGGCCGCGCTCGGCTGCTAGATTTGCGACGTTGTCGATTTGAAGCTGGTGTTCCTCCGGCGTGTCGCCGTTCATCAGGTACCAGTCACATACAGCAGCGGCCATGCGCTGCGCGGCTGTCGAAGTTCCGCCTTGGAAGATTTCCGGCGTCGGGCGATCCGGCAGCGCCAGCGGCTTCGGCTTCACCGTGTAATCGCTGATCTGCCAATACTTGCCATCGTAGTTGAAGTTGTCTTCCGTCCATACGCCGCGCAGGATGTCGACGAATTCTGTTGAGCGGATGTAGCGTTCGTCGTGCTCAACCCACGGAACCCCGAGCGCGTCAAACTCCCTGCGGAACCAGCCGCTGTTGATCATAATCGACCATCTTCCGTCGAATATCTGATCGGCGGTGGCGCCGTGCTTCGCTACGACGCCGGGATGGAATATGCCGGGAAGAATGCCGCTTATGATGCTTATGCGCGTCGTATTCGCCAGCAGCGCTGCAGAGAAGATGAGGGAGTCGTGCTGGTATTCGGCCCCATAGTTGCCCAAGAAGCGAATTTGCGTCAGCGCGTATTCAAAGCCGACCGATTCAGCTATCCGCACCAACTTGACGTTATAATCCAGCCCCCAATCCGTTCTTTGCGGAACCTTGCTCACAACCAAGCCGCCACTGACATTGGGTATCCAGTGGGCGAATTTCATCGGCTGTTTGCGACATAGTTTAGCCATGAGCGTGCAAATCCAGGTCTCGCTGCTATGGGATGATAGGGTGTCCCCGCCTAGTGATGGACACCTTCGATGACCGGCACGCGAACGGGCGTGAATGCGGCCACAACCTCATCCGCGACACGCTCAACGCGGTTGGCGAGGGATGGGCTCGACACTTGGCCGTCCATTATTTCCTCGCTCTGGCCGAACAGGCCGGTGGTCATGGTGTGCATCGAGAAGAAGCTCATGAGGGGGCGTAGCTGATGCTCGATCACCAGCCCATGCAGCGCCGAGCCACCCGTTGCACACAGAACAGCCTTGCGATCACGCATGGCATCTCGGTCGACAAGGTCGAAGAAATGCTTCAGAATGCCTGTATAAGTCGCACGGTAGACGGGGGTCCCCACGATGAGGAGATCGGCCCGCTCGGTGATACGCAGCAGTTCCTCTCCGCGCGAGGTGATGTCAGGCCGAGTCAGCCCGCTCATGAATTCGTGGCCCACATCGGCCAACGTAATCGAGTAGGTGGTGAACTGCATTCTTGCGGCGACAGCGCCGGCGACCGCGTTGAGGAGGACGCCCGTGCGCGAAGGTTTTGTCGGGCTGCCGTTAATAACCACCAAAGTCCGCATTCACCTGTTCCCCATAGACCCCATGGTCGCTTTTTAAGCATCCGATAGATTGTATCGATCGGTCCATCATGGCTCCAAATTATGATGGATGCAAGCGTCGTTTTTGCACATTGCAAATTGCAGAACTGCTCTTTTGCTGAATTAACTCCAGCAACAATTCCGCAAAAAAGATGACCCGAGAGACAACTCTCGGGTCAAGTCTGGGAGTAGCGCGTAGCTTTCGCTCAGAAGTTGATGAATGCGCCGAATACGACGGTCTGCATCGGCTTTGTATCGACGCCCGGCACGTGGACTTCGTGATCGCGATAGCGGAGCCACACCGACATCGCCGCGGCATCGATTTCCTGCACGGCACCCACGCCCCAGAAGGTCGCGTACGAGCCATCAATCACCCTCGACGTGTCGTCAGTAACGTCCACCGGAGTGCCGCCATCGTTTACGATGTTCGCGCCGTTGGTTCCGCGCAGGTATTCGCCATACGGAATCGTGGCACCAATCGACATGAGATTGAGGCGCACACCGGTCTTGGCGTAGTAGGTGTCCGTCGCCGGGTTGTTCAGCGGATTGGCGGTCTGATCGAGGTGTCCCCAACCGCCGATCGCGAACCAGCCGGACGGCATATGCTGCAGATAAAGACCGGCCTGGGTGTACTCGAGCTTTCCACCCAGCGGAGCGCC
>Ga0182747_1003268_pt1 | contig 10960 bp, 10 predicted proteins | sample eDN3rd30CBELigBY_FD_128526 | JGI IMG/M metagenome (GOLD analysis project Ga0182747, IMG submission 128526) | Enriched backyard soil microbial communities from Emeryville, California, USA - eDNA 3rd pass 30_C BE-Lig BY (version 2) (version 2) | ecosystem: Environmental > Terrestrial > Soil >...
GCGCCCGCCGGCACGCCCGCGGACAGCGCCCGCAGCGACACCAGGTACGAGTCGCCGACCGGCGTGCGCTGCACGACCCGCGCGCGCACCCAGGACACCGCGCCGTCGATGACGGGCTCGCCGGTGGGCAGCGACGTCCAGCCGCCGGCGGCGAACCGGTCCAGCCCGCTGGTGGCGAACCGGGCGGACACGTCGTCCTGGTGGTCGGCGAGGAAGCTCACGGCGACCGTGGGCGCCGCGGACACCGCGGGCCAGGACGACGAGGTGGACGCGAGCGAGAAGGCGAGCAGGGGCGGGGCGGCGGACACCGAGATGACCGAGGTGGCGGTGAACCCGACCGGCCGCCCCGCGTGCCGCAGCGCGACGACGGCGACGCCCGCGGGGTGCCGGCGGAACACCTGCTTGAACTCCTGCGGGCCGAGCTGCGGCTCGTCCTGCTCGGCGAGCAGCCGCTCGAGGGGCCCGAGGTCGGTGCGCTCGGCGGTCACCGGACCGCCCCCGCCAGGTCGGCGGCCGGCGCGACGTCGGCGGCCGCGCCGAGGGCCCGGCGGAGCGGGGCGGCGGCGCGGACCAGCCACGCGTCCAGCGCCGGGCCGAGGTCGCCGAGCTGCGCCTCGGTCAGGGTCAGCGACCGCGCCGGGACCACCGCGCCGAGCTCGACGAGCACGGGCCGCAGGTGCACCTCCCCGGCGAGCGCGTGCGCGGGGCTGCCGGACACGACCAGCGGCACCGCGACGACCCCGGCGAGGCCGTCCGCCCGGTACAGGTCGAGGAACGCCTTGAGCAGGCCGGTGTAGGACGCCTTGTACACGGGCGTCGCGATCACCGCGAGGTCGGCCGACGCGAGCCGCGCGAGGGCGGCGTCGGCGGCGGGGTGGGCCGGCGCGAGCAGCTCGCCGGCGAGCGCGGCGAGGTCGACGACCTCGACGGCGGCGGGGCCGCCGGGGTCGCCGGGCACGAGCGCGGCCAGGCGCTCGGCGACGGCGCGCGCGGCGGCCAGGGTGCGGGACCCGGCGCGCGGGTTCCCGGAGACGACGACGACGGACGGGGACGACATGGTGGCCTCGCAAGCAGGTCGATCACGGTTGCCGTGCGGCGGAGCGGCGCGTGCCGGCCGACGGCCAGGTCATCTCCCGGAGCACCCCGCCGTGACGTGGGGTTGCTGCCCAGCCAGCCGGGGCTTGGCGCTGGGACTCGTGACCTCGGGGCGGAGGTCTAGCACCCGTGCGGCCGGGCCGTGCGCGGCGGCGGGGGAGTTCTCACGATCCGGGACCGTGCGAACGCCCGGGGCCGGCGTCCCGTGACATCGCTCCGGCATGCGAGACGCGACCCGCCCACCGTTGACGGGCCCGGGCCCGGTTCGTAGGTTCCGGGCACCGGTTCACCACCGGGGTGCGCCGCACGGCGGGCTCCCGGGGGCACCGGGTGGTCATGAGCTCCGACGCGAAGCCCCGGCTGGTCGGACGGCAACCCCCCGCGCGGGTGGGTGCCCCGGGTGAGGACCAGGTCCGTCGCCGGCCGGCGACGGACAACACGCGGACCCGCCCGCCGGGCGGGGGCACACGAGGAGAACGCATGAGCCGGACCGTGCAGGCGCCGTGGGCGCCCTCGGCACCCGCCCTGCCCCGCGCCGCCGCCCCGTGCGGGCGCTGTCGCTGTCGTCGCTGACGGCACCGTCGTCGCTGCTGCCGCCGCGCGTGTCCGCGCCCGGCGCGTGAGCCCGGCGCCCCGCGCGGCCTGAGCCACCGGCCCGGGCGCGCACCCGGCGCGCGCCCGCTCGTCCCGTCCCGTCCCCCCACGCCGCCGCGCGCCCGCACCGGGCCGCCGCCGGCCCCCGTCCGCCGCCCGACCGGCGCGCCGGAGCGCCCCGTCGCGCCCGCCGCCGTCCCCGAACGGAGCCGTCATGCCCTTCTCGCCCCGCACCGACCGCCGCCCGCTGCTCGGCGTCGACCTCACCGCCGCCGGTGCCCGCCCCGGCACGCACGGCGCGGTCGGCGTCGTCGCCGCCCGCGCCTTCGACGGCGAGCGGCTCGCCCGCCTGGTGCACCGCGCCGACCGCGGCCTGCTCGACCTGGTCGTGCTCGGCGAGGGGCTGCTGCTGCACCCCGGCCGGCGGCAGGTGCCCGGCCGGCTCGACGCGGCCGTCGCCGCGGCCCGGGTGGCCCCGCTCGTGCGCACCGCCGCGCTGGTGGCGGGCGTGCCGCACGAGCAGGTCGAGCCCGGGCACCTGGCCGGCGCCGTCCGCGGCGTGCAGGGCGCCGCCGGCGGCCCGGCGGGCTGGCAGCTCCCCGGGCCGGCGTCCCGGGACGCCGCGGACGAGCGCGCCTGGGCGCTCCGCGCGGCCGGGGCGGTCGACGCGGTGCTCGCCGCCTGGGACGCGGGGGAGCCCGGCGCCGTGCGGCGGGCGGCGGACGGCCGGTTCCGCGTCGACCACGACGGCGTGCGGTTCGCGGTCCGGGGCCGGGCGGCCGCCCGCGGCGACGCGTCCGGCGGCGGAGTGGCCCGCGGCGACGCGGCCCCGGCGACCCCGGACCGGCCGCTCGTGGTCGTCCCGGTGGCGGGTCCCGCCGCCGAGGCGCTGGCCGGCCGGTACGCCGACGTCGCCCGGCTGACCGCCCCCGACCTCGTGGCCGCCGCCGCGGCCCGGTCCCGGGTGCGCGCGGCCGCCGTCGCCGCGGGGCGGGCGCCGGACGCGGTGCGGGTGCTGCTCGACGTCGACGTGGCGCTCGCCGACGACCGGGACGCCGCCCTCGCCCGGCTCGACCTGGTGCGCTCCGTCGAGCAGCCGGACCTCGGCGTCGCCGGCGCGGTCGTCGCCGGCACCGGCGCCGACCTGGCCACCGTGCTCGCCGACGCCGTCCGGGACGGCGCCGTCGACGGGTTCGTCGTCCGGCCGACCTCCGCGGAGGCGGACCTGGCGGCGCTCGTCGAGCGGACGGTGCCCGCGCTGCAGCAGGCCGGCGCCTTCCGGCTCCGGCCGGGCGGCGACGGGCCCGGGCGCGGCGCCGCCGACCCCGCCCCGCGCGGCGCCCGGGCCCTGCCCGCCGAGGCCCCCTGGTCCGCCGCCCCGTTCGCCCTGACCTGACGGCCGCGCCACCGCACCCCGTCCGCCGCCGCACCCGACCGACCGACCCCGAGGTGACCCGATGACCACGACCCCGCTGCGGGTGCCGGTGCCCGACCCGGCCCCGCTCGACCCCGCCCCGCTCGCTCCGGCCCCGCTCGCTCCGGCCCCGCTCGACCCGGCGCGGCTCAGCGTGCGCGCCGCGCGGCTGGACGACCCGCTGGTCGGCCCGCTGCTCGACGGCCTGGCGCACGAGTACAGCACCCGGTACCGGGGCCTGCTCTCGCCGGCCGAGCTCCGCGACGAGCTGGCGCACCACGGGGCGGAGGAGTTCGCCCCGCCGCACGGCGCCCTGGTGCTCGTGCTGGAGGACGGTGCGCCGGTCGCGGGCGGGGCGTTCCGCCGCCGCTGGGAGCCGGAGCACGGCGAGCCGGCCCGGCTCGCCGACACCGCCGCCCGGGACGCCGCGGGCGCGCCCGCGGTGCGGACCGCCGAGCTCAAGCGGATCTGGACCCACGCGGCGCACCGCCGCCGGGGCCTGGGCCGCGTGGTGCTCGCCGAGCTCGAGGCCCGCGCCGCCGCGGCCGGCTACCCGCGGCTCTACCTGACCACCGGCCCGAAGCAGCCGGAGGCCGTGCAGCTGTACCTCGCGGCCGGCTACACCCCGCTGTTCGAGCCCGCCGCGTACCCCGGCGACCTGGTCCCGCACGCCTTCGAGAAGTGGCTCGCCCGGTGAGCGCCGCGACCACGACGCCCGCCCCCGCGCCCGGCGCCGCCCCCGCTCCGGCCGTCGACGCCGGCGCCCTCGCCGACCTGCCCGTCCTCCCCGCCCGGCACCCGGGCCGCTGGGTCGCCACCGCCGGCGTGGCCGTCCTGGTGGCGATGGTCGCCAGCTCGCTGCTCACCAACCCGCAGTGGGAGTGGGACGTCGTCGCGCAGTACCTGACCTGGCCGTCCGTGCTCCAGGGCGTGTGGGCGACCGTGCGGCTCACCGCCGTCGCGGCGGTGATCGGCTTCGGGCTCGGCACGGTCCTCGCCCTGATGCGGCTGTCCCGGTCCCCGCTGCTGCAGTCGGTCTCCTGGGCGTACTCCTGGGTGTTCCGGTCCGTGCCGCTGATCCTGCAGCTGCTGCTCTGGTACAACCTCGCCTACCTCTACCCGCAGCTGTCGATCGGCGTCCCGTTCGGCCCGGAGTGGCTGCAGTTCGACACCCTCGACGTCGTCGACAAGTTCGGCGCCGCGGTGCTCGGGCTCGGGCTGTCGCAGGCCGCGTACTCCGCGGAGATCGTCCGCGCCGGCATCCTCGGGGTCGACCAGGGCCAGCACGAGGCCGCGGCCGCGCTCGGCCTCCCGCGGGGACGGCAGCAGTGGCGGATCGTGCTGCCGCAGGCGATGCGCACCATCGTGCCCACGTCGGTGAACGAGATCATCGGGCTGCTCAAGGGCACGTCGGTCGTCTACGTGCTGGCCTACGGCGAGCTGTTCTACACGGTCGGCGTCATCTACGGCCGGAACCAGCGGGTGGTCCCGCTGCTGATCGTCGCCGCGATCTGGTACCTGCTCACGACCACCGTGCTCACGGTCGCCCAGTACTACCTCGAGCGGTACTACGCCCGCGGCGCGCTGCGCACGCTGCCGCCGACCCCGCTCCAGCGGCTGCGCTGGACGGTCGCCGTCGCCGCGGCCCGGCTGACCGGGCGCCCGCTGCCCGCGGACCTGCCGCCCACGTTCCTGGCCGGCGCCCGCCGCGGCCACCTCACCCGGACCGCACCCCGCACCGACACCGGAGGCTCCCGATGACCAGCGTGCTCCCCGCCCCCGCCGCGGCCCCGGCCGCCGCGCCCGCCGCGACCCGCGCCCCCGCCGGCGGCCACCTCCGGGTCCACGGCCTGTCCAAGTCGTACGGCACCCTCGAGGTGCTGCGCGGCGTCGACCTGGAGGTCCGCCCGGGCGAGGTCACCGTGATCCTCGGCCCGTCCGGCTCCGGCAAGTCGACCCTGCTGCGCCTGGTGAACCACCTGGAGCGCCCGGACCGCGGGTTCGTCGCCCTGGACGGCGAGGTCATCGGCTACGCCCGCCGGCGCGCGGGCTGGGGCCGGCGCCGCCGCGAGGTGCTGCGCGAGCTCACCGAGCGCGACGTGCTGCGCCAGCGCACCCGGATCGGCTTCGTGTTCCAGAACTTCCACCTGTTCCCGCACCTGACGGCCCTGGAGAACGTCGTCGAGGCGCCCGTCTCGGCCCAGGGGCGCCCCCGGGCGGAGGTGGAGGCCGAGGCCCGCGCGCTGCTCGCCCGGGTGGGGCTGTCGGACAAGGCCGACGCCCGGCCGCGGCAGCTCTCGGGCGGCCAGCAGCAGCGGGTCGCGATCGCCCGCGCGCTCGCCGTGAAGCCGGCGCTGCTGCTGTTCGACGAGCCGACGTCCGCCCTCGACCCCGAGCTCGTGGGGGAGGTGCTCGGCGTGATCCGGGACCTCGCCCACGACGGCACCACGCTCGTGGTCGTCACCCACGAGGTCGCGTTCGCCCGCGACGTCGCCGACACCGTCGTGTTCATGGACGACGGCGTCGTGGTCGAGCAGGGCCCCGCGGCCCGGGTGCTCGGCAGCCCCGCGCACCCGCGCACCCGCGCGTTCCTCGACAAGGTCCGCTGACCCGTCCCGCCCGGCGCGCGCCCACCGCCCGCGCCGACCACCCTCCCGAGAGGCCACCCGCCATGCGCACGACCCGCACCCGCCCGCCCGGCTCCCGCCGCCGCCCGCACGCCGCCCTGGCGCTCGTGCCCGTCCTCGCCCTGCTCGCCGCCTGCGGCGGGACCTCCGACGCGGCCGAGGCCGGCGGCGGCGACCTCCAGGACGCGGCCGAGGCCGCCGGCCTCGAGGTGGACACCAGCCCGGAGCAGGACCGCATCCACACCGCCGAGAACCCCGCCGCGATCGCGCTGCTGCCGCCCGGGCTCGCGGAGCAGGACACGTTCACCGTCGCCGTCAGCGCCTACGTCGCGCCCCTGGCGTTCCTCGCCGACGACGACCAGACGCCGATCGGCAACGAGACCGACATCGCCCAGCTGGTCGCCGACGCGCTCGGCAAGGACCTCGACCTCCAGGTGAAGGCCTGGGCCGACTGGCCGCTCGCGGTCCAGTCCGGCGACGTCGACGCGACCATCTCCAACGTCACCGTGACCGAGGAGCGCAAGGAGCTGTTCGACTTCTCGTCCTACCGGGACGACGAGCTCGGCTGGCTGGTGAAGGCCGGCAGCGACATCACCGCGATCGACGAGCCGGCCGACATCGCGGGCCTCACCGTGGCCGTCGGGTCGGGCACCAACCAGGAGAAGATCCTGCTCGCCTGGGACGAGGAGAACCAGGCCGCCGGCCTCGACCCCGTGCAGGTCGAGTACTTCGAGAACGACGGCGACACGATCCTCGCGCTGCAGTCCGGCCGGATCGACGTCTCGTTCGGCCCCAACGCCACCGCCGCGTACAAGGCCAAGGTCTCGCCGCAGGACTTCACCGTGGTCGGGACGCTCAACGGCGGCTGGCCGGACACCGCGCAGATCGCCGTGACCACGCTCAAGGGCAGCGGCTGGGCCGACGCCGTCACCGCCGCCCTGCAGGGCGCGTTCGACGACGGCAGCTACGAGCAGGTCCTCGAGCGCTGGGGCCTCGAGGCCGAGGCGATCGACGCGCCCGTCACCAACCCGCCCGGCCTGCCCCGGACGTCCTGACCGCCGACGGCTCGCCCGCACCACCCCGGAGGAGAACCATGTCCGAGAACCCCCGCGTCCCGCTGTCCGTGCTCGACCTCGCGGTCGTCCCCGCGGGCGGCACCGGCGCCGAGGCCGTGCGGGCGGCCGTCGACCTGGCCGTCGACCTCGACCGGCTCGGCTACCGCCGGGTCTGGTACGCCGAGCACCACCTGTCCCCGGGCGTCGGCTCCGCGTCGCCCGCCGTCCTCGCCGCGGCCGTCGCGGCCCGCACCGAGCGGATCCGCGTCGGGTCGGGGGCGGTGCTGCTCAGCACCACCAGCCCGCTGGTCGCCGCCGAGCAGTTCGGCACCATCGCCGCGCTGCACCCGGGGCGGGTCGACCTGGGTCTGGGCCGGGCGTTCACGCCGCCGCGGTCGGCTCCGGACGGGCCGGCCACGGAGCCGGCGGCCGTCGCCCCGGCGCCCGCGGCGCGGCCGGTCCTCGGCCCCCGCGTCGTCGACGGCCTGCACGTCCCCGGTGCCCCGCCGGTCGACGGCTCCGACTCCGTGCTGCGCGAGCGGCTGCTCGCGCAGAAGCGCGTCGTCGGGGCCTCCCGCACCCCGGCGGCGTTCCGCGACGAGCTCGGCCTGGTCCTCGGCCTGCGCGCCGGGGACTACGCCGAGGCCGACGGCACCCGGCACGTGGCGCCACCGGTCGAGGGCGCCGACTTCGACCTCTGGGTGCTCGCCTCCTCGGCGGGGGAGAGCGCCCGGGTCGCCGGCGAGCTCGGCCTGCCGATCGCGGCGAACTTCCACGTCAGCCCGGCCACCACCCTCGACACGATCGCCGCCTACCGCGCGGCCTTCCGCCCGGGGGTGCTCGACCGGCCGTACGTCGTGGTGTCGGCCGACGTGCTGGTCGCCGAGACCACCGCCCGCGCCCGGGCGCTCGCCACCCCGTTCGCCGACTGGGTGCTGTCCATCCGCCGCGGCGCCGCCGGGGCGATCGCCTACCCGCACCCCGACGACGCCGTGCCGTGGGAGGCGCGCGACGCCGAGGAGCGCGCCCTCGTCGCCGACCGGGTCGACACCCGCGTCGTCGGCGCCCCCGGGCACGTCGTCGACCGGCTGGCGACGCTGCAGCGCGTCACCGGCGCCGACGAGCTGCTCGTCACCACGGCCACGCACGACCCCGCCGACGCCCGGCGGTCGTTCGCGCTGCTCGCCGAGGCCTGGGGCGTCGCGCCCGCGGCCCCGCCCGCCGGCACCGACCGCCCCGCCCTCGCCCTCGTCCCCTGAAGGAGCCCGCCATGACCAGCACACCCACCACGCCCGCGCCCACGACGCCGGCGCCCGCCACCCCCGAGGCACCCGCGGCCGCCGCGCCGGCCGACGCCGCGCCCGCGCTCCGCCCGCCCGTCGAGGCCGCGGCCGAGGTCGCCCGCGGCGCCCTGCTCGTCGACGTCCGCTCCGCGGGCGGCCGCGCGTCGCACGGCGAGATCCCGGGCTCGACCCTGCTGGACCGCACGGACCTCGACGCGCTGTTCGGCCCCGCGCACGCGCCGGTGATCTCGATCGACACCCCGGTCGTCGTGGTGTGCGGCTCGGAGAACGGCTCCCGCCCGGTCGCCGAGGCCCTGGCGGCCCGCGGCTACACCGTGTCGCACGTCGACGGCGGCTTCCCTGCCTGGCGCGACGCCGGCCTCCCCGCCGAGCCCCCGACCGACGCCCCCGCCTGACCCCCACCGACCCGCCCGTGCCGCCGAGACAGGACCTCCCGGCCGAGGGAGGACCCGCGACGGACCTCTCTCGGCGCGCAGGCCCTCTCTCGGCGAGAGAAGCGAAGGAGCACCCCACCATGCCCGTCGAGTTCCTCGGCATCGCCACCACCAACGACGCGTCCGAGACGCGCGCCGCCACGACCCGCCCGTTCGACCCCCGCTACCTGGAGCGGATCGTCCGGGCGCACGAGGACCACGGCTGGACCCGGGTCCTGTTCGCCTACGGCTCGTCCGGGCCGGAGCCGGCGGCCCTCGCCGCGTACGTCGCGTCCCGCCTCGACTCCATCGAGCTGCTGCTCGCGCACCGGCCGAACGTCTCGTACCCGACCTACGCCGCCAAGACGTTCGCGACGCTCGACCAGCTGTCCGGCGGGCGGCTGTCGGTCCACTTCATCACCGGCGGCAACGACCACGAGCAGGGCCGCGAGGGCGACACCCTGACCAAGGACGAGCGGTACGCCCGCACCCAGGAGTACATCCAGATCGTCAAGCGGGCGTGGACGTCCACCGAGCCGTTCGACCACCACGGCCGGTTCTACGACTTCGCCGACTTCCACCTGGACACCAAGCCGGTCGACGGCCACGTGCCGACCGTCTCGTTCGGCGGGTCCTCCGACGCGGCGTTCCGGGTCGGTGCGGCGGAGGCGGACATCTACGCCGTCTGGGGCGAGCCGCTGGACCGCACCCGGGAGCAGATCGACCGGGTGCACGCCGAGGCCGCCGCCGCGGGCCGTGCGACGCCGCCGCGCATCCACGCCGCGTTCCGGCCGATCATCGCGCCGACCGAGGAGCTGGCCTGGGAGAAGGCCCACCGGGTGCTCGGCGCGATCGAGGCGCGCAAGGCCGCGCTCGGCGGCGTGCTCAGCACGCGGCACCCGGTCGACGCCCCGGAGAACGCGGGCTCCCAGCGGCTGCTGGAGATCGCCGCGCAGGGCGAGCGGTACGACTCGGTGCTGTGGACCGCCACGGCCAGGGCCACCGGTGGCGCGGGCAACTCGAACGCGCTGGTCGGCACGCCGGAGCAGGTCGCCGAGGCGCTGCTGGCGTACTACGACCTCGGCGTCCGGGTCATCTCGGCCCGCGGCTACGACCTGCTGGACGACGCGGTCGACTTCGGCCGGTACGTCATCCCGCTGGTGCGCGAGGGCGTCGCCGCGCGCGACCGCGAGGCCGCCACGTCGTCCGCCGCGGCCTGACCGGGGGCCGGCCCGTGCGCTTCCAGCTGCTCGACATCGTCTTCAACCCGCCGCACCCCGTCACGGGCGAGGCGGTGCCGCCGGCCGACCGGCTGGCCCGCACCGTGCGGCACGCCGTCCTGGCCGAGGAGCTCGGCTTCGACTCGTTCGCCGTGGGGGAGCGGCACGCCGGCGACGTCCTGTCGTCGGCCCCCACCGTGATCCTCGGGGCGATCGCCGCCTCGACCAGCAGGATCCTGCTGTCGACGGGCGTCACGGTGCTGTCCCTGCTCGACCCCGTGCGGGTCGCCGAGGACCTGGCGACCGTCGACCAGCTGTCCCGCGGGCGGCTGGAGATCGTCATCGGGAAGGGCAACGAGGTGCTGCAGTACCCGCTGCTCGGCCTCGACCTCGCCCGGCAGTACGAGTACCTCGAGGAGAACTACGAGCTCCTCCGGCTGCTGCTGTCCGAGGAGGACGTGACCTGGGAGGGCCGGCACCGGCACCGCCTGGAGCACGCGACCACGGTCCCGCGGCCGTACGCCGGGCCGTTCCGGATCTGGCACGGCTCGGCGACCTCCCGGTTCGCGGTCGAGCTGGCCGCGCGGTGGGGCGACCCCGTCGTCACCGCCAACGCCCTGCAGCCGCGGGAGAACTACGCGGTGCTGCTCGACCACTACCGCGAGCGGTACGCCGCGCACGGCCACGACCCGGCCGGCGCGTACGTCGGCGCCGGCTCGGGCGGCCTGTTCCTCGCGGACACCACCGAGGCGGCCGTCGCGCAGTACCGGCCGCTGTACCAGGGACAGGTCGAGGCCGCCGCCCGTCGGGGCCACGGCGCCGACGCCGTGGGGAGGGCGCCGTCCTTCCGCACGCTGGAGGACGCCGTCGAGCGCGGCCCGGCGCTGGTCGGCTCCCCGGAGCGCGTGGCCGAGAAGATCCTCGACTACCACGCGACCTACGGGCACGTCCTGCAGTCGGTGTCCGTGAACCACCTGCTCGACCCGGCGCAGCAGGAGGACGTCCTGCGCCGGTTCGCCGAGGAGGTCGCGCCGCTGGTCCGCGCCGAGGTGCGCACCGACCTGTGGAGCGCCGCCGACCCGCGCCGCGCCGCCGGCTTCACCGCCGTCGACCACGCGGCGCAGGCCCCCGTGCCCGTCGCCGGCTGACCCGCCGCGCCGACTCACCACCCCCCGCCCCCCCCCCCCCCGGAGCCCCCTGACCCCCCCCCCCCCCCCGCCGGGGGCCCCCCCCCCCCC
>Ga0182747_1003271_pt1 | contig 10957 bp, 13 predicted proteins | sample eDN3rd30CBELigBY_FD_128526 | JGI IMG/M metagenome (GOLD analysis project Ga0182747, IMG submission 128526) | Enriched backyard soil microbial communities from Emeryville, California, USA - eDNA 3rd pass 30_C BE-Lig BY (version 2) (version 2) | ecosystem: Environmental > Terrestrial > Soil >...
CGGCGGGCAGCATGCGGCGGCCGGATGTACACAGGGGAACGGATGGGCAACGCAAGAAATTAACGGCGAAACGCGGTGCCGGAAGGTGCAGAAAGTGAACTGCATCACGGCTGTCGGCTTAGAACTGAAACTAACGGATACTGATTAAATTTCGTATTTGACAATCATTATCATTCTGAATAGTTTGTCGCACGTCGTAGGAAGCTTCCCCGCCAGGGGTGCTCCCTTTCCCTTCCGAGACAAGGTGATTTCCATGGCGGAACAGCTATCCACAAGTAAGTGCGATTCACCATTACTCCAGGCGTTCGTCGACAACCGCAGCATTCTGGTCAAGATCGCGGCACGCATCACCGGTTGCCGCTCGCGCGCCGAAGACGTGGTGCAGGACGCCTTCTTCCGGCTCGGTTCCGCCCCCCACATCACCTCGTCGTTCAAGGCCCAGCTCAGCTACCTGTTTCAGATCGTGCGCAACCTGGCCATCGATCACTACCGCAAGCAGGCAATGGAGCTGAAGTACTCCGGCAGTGAGGAGGAAGGCCTCAACGTCGTCGTGCTCAACGCCTCGCCGGAGGCCACCCATATCAATCTTGCCGCCCTGGAGCACATCGCCGAGGCGCTCAACGAACTGCCCCCGCGCACCCGCTATGCGTTCGAGATGTACCGCCTGCATGGCGTGCCGCAGAAGGACATCGCCAAGGAGCTGGGGGTGTCGCCGACCTTGGTCAACTTCATGATTCGCGATGCGCTGGTGCATTGCCGCAAGACCGCTAACCGACAGGGCTGAAGTTCGGCGTCGCCTTCATCGCCGGCAAGCCGGCTCCCACAGGGATTGCACCGTTCTTGAGGCCTGTGCAGTACCTGTGGGAGCCGGCTTGCCGGCGATGAAGGCGACCCGGTTTCAAGCCAGCTTGCAACGCTCGAAGAACCGCTCCCGCCCAAGAATCATCAGCGCTGCCCGCTTGTGCGGGAAATCGAACGCTTTCTCGCAATGGAAGCACTGGTCGTGCATGTAGCCGATCATCTTGCCATTGTCGGCACGCGGCTCGGCCACCACCCGCTGGGTGCGCGGGTCATCGAGGAACAGGTAGTGCACCAGCGCCGACAGCCAGCTGGCGACCTTGTGCGGCCCGCGGTGGTTCTCCTCGCCCACCAGCATGTGCACGCCACGGTCGTAGTCGTCGGCCGTGTAGAACGGTGCAATGCGGTCTTCCTTGGCCCAGTAGGCCTCGAAGTAGGCGAACGGCTGGTCGTCGAAGCTGCCGATCAGGGTCAGGGTGTGCGGGTCGGCTTCGAGCTTGGCCAGATACTCCCTGTGCTGCTCCAGCGAGCCGCCCTCCTGCCAGAACTTCTCTACCCGCGGGTTGTTCTGCCAGCGGTTGAATCGCGCCAGGTCCTGGTCGATTTCCAGCGTCCGCAACGACACCCAGCTGCCCAGCCGGGCATCGAAACGGCGATAGACCTCGCCACGCGGCTTGGGCGCCCGGCGGGGGTGGCGCTTGCCATCGCTCAGCTGCATCTGCTGTGGGTAGGCGGCGGTCGACGCCTGACTCAGCCAGGGATGCGGCAACTGCCAGAACAGCGTGCGCTCGCACCGGTACACGCCTGGCCTCTCGCCCATCACCAGCAGCCCGCTGGCCAGCGCCTCGGGTTGCGGCTGCGGCAGGTGCCAGGTCAGGCGCTGGCAGGCGGGGTCGCGTGACAGCAGCCAGTAGCAGGCGGCCCACAACGCTTGCTGGGGGCGCTCGGGGCAAAGGCTTTCAATATGGACCTCAAGGGTTTCGCCCGGCACCAGGCGCACCTGGATCAGGGGACGGTCCTCCAGCGTCAGGCTCAGCCAGCGGTCGCCTTGGTCGGCGCTGAGGCTGTGCCAGCGAGGCAGTGACAACGGCTGCGAAGCGGCATCGAACGGCATGGTCTTGGCTCACGGTGAGTGAAAGAAAGGCTCACGGATGAAAACGTGGCCGCGACCTTGGAATTTACTCGGCGGGCGCCGCGACGGTGATCCGATAGGGTTGGAAGATCCGCGTCAGTTCGCCGGTCTCGCGCAGGTAGCGCAGCAGCACGGAGAACTGCTCGGCGCTGATGGGAGCGCCTGGGCGCAGCAAGGCGTAGTGGTGATAGACCTGGTCGATACGCTCGGACGCCATCAGCGTGTCCAGGCTGGTGGGGTTGCGCACCAGGAAATCGCTGAGGTAGGAGCGCGTGACCAAGGCGATGTCGGCGCGCCCGGCCTGGACCATCAGCAGGTTGCTGTCATGGGAATAGGTCAGGGTCGCGTTGTAGGTCGCGCGCAGGTGGTCAGGGTCGGGGTCGAAGCGGGCGAAGGCGTAGTGATAGCCATTGAACAGCGCCAGGCGCTTGCCCTGCAGGTCATCGAAGTAGTGCTGGTCACGGCCGACGACCTTTTTCGCGACGAACACCTCGGCATCTTCCAGGCCCATGTCCACGGTCTGGTGCGGGATCTGCTGCCAACCCCAGGCAGGGTTCTCGAAAATCGCCATGTCGGTACGGCCTTGCTGCAAATCGCCGAAGCGCCGCTGAATGGACGTGGGCACCAGCACAAAGCGGTAATCCGGCTGCAAGTGGTTCAAGGCCTGGACCAGTTGCGGCAACAGCCCGGTGTCAGCACCCTGCTCAGGGCGCACGGTATAAGGCGGGAAATGTGCGGCACCAATCTTCACTTCGATGGCGTCGACAGCCCATGTCGGTGCTGCCAGCCCGGCAACGGCCAACAGCAACAGGGTGGCAAAAACCTTCAGGCCGGGTGCAGGAGTCAAGACGGGCACTCATCACGGTTCATACCTGGTTGCGCCTAAGCTAGGCGTTTTCGAAAAACACCACAACCGCTGGAAACGCCAAAATGAGGGCATTTTGCCAGAGGGTGCCATGAGGCCGGACATTGGCTACGCTGCTCTAGCATGTATGGCGAGGGAGCCTGGTATGGGCCACTGGTTGGTGATCGACCTGGAAGCCACCACCGATGACGGTGGCTGGCCGGTCACGGAGATGGAAATCATTGAAATTGGCGCCAGCCTGGTGACCCGCGAGGGCCGCGAGGTGGACCATTTCCAGCGCTTCGTGCGGCCGCGTCGGCGGCCCCAGCTGACGCCGTTTTGCCGCCAGCTGACCAAAATCAGCCAGGCCAGCGTCGACAGCGCTGCGACGTTTCCGGAGGTGTGGGCGCGCTTCGAGCGCTGGCTGGGGCACCATCGCGGGCAGTTGCAGGCCTGGGTCAGTTGGGGTGACTACGACCGCCAGCAACTGTTGCAGGAATGGCAGCAGCATGAGCTCGACAGCCTGTTGCGCAACCTGCCGCACATCAACCTCAAGCAGCGCTTCGCCAAGGCCCGCCACCTGCAACGCCCGACCGGGCTCAACGGTGCCCTGCACCTGGCTGGCATGCACTTTAGCGGCCAGCAGCACCGGGCGCTGGAGGATGCGCGCAATACGGCACGGTTGCTGCCCTTGAGCCTGCCGGGCCTTTGAGGGCGGGGGCGCCTGAAAGCAGATGACGGCGTGAATGGGCTTGGGCATACTGGCCAGCCCTTTTTCATCCCCCTCTCTTTTCAGGAGTCGCCCCATGTTCAAGGTCAACGAGTACTTCGATGGCACCGTCAAGTCGATCGCCTTCGAAGGTGCTGAAGGTCAGGCCACCGTCGGCGTGATGGCCCCGGGCGAATACGAGTTCGGCACTGCCAAGCGTGAAATCATGCACGTGGTTTCCGGTGCGCTGACCGTGAAGCTGCCGGGTAGCGACAACTGGGAAACCTTCAACGCTGGCGACAAGTTCAATGTGGCTGCCGACAGCAAGTTCCAGTTGAAGGTGGCGGTGGATACCGCTTACCTGTGCGAGTACCGCGACTAAGCGGTAGCCTGTACCGGCCTTATCGCCGGCAAGCCGGCTCCCACAGGGATCGCACCGCTTTCGAGGCCTGTGCAGTACCTGTGGGAGCCGGCTTGCCGGCGATGAAGCCAGCGCTATTTCTGCAGGAACCCCGCCACCTTCTCGGCCGCCGCCTGCAAATGCTGCGCATGGCTGAACCCCGACGCCTTCAGCGGCTTCAGGTCATGATCCCCCGCCACCAGCCAGTTCACCTCGATCGACGGTGACAGCACGTACCCCTGCACCGCCTCCCGATTTCCCAACGCATCCCGCTCGCCCTGCACGATCAACGTCGGCGTCTTCAATTGCGCCAGGTGCTCCACTCGCGGCTTCTCGGGTTTACCCACCGCATAGAACGGATACCCCAGGCACACCAATGCATCGGCACCCAGCTCGTCAGCCAGCAGGCTGGCCATGCGCCCGCCCATGGACTTGCCGCCAATCGCCAGCTTTCCCGTGACCAAAGGTCGCACCTGCCGGTACACCTCGCGCCAGCATTCGAGCAGCACCTTCTGCGGATTGGGCGGCCGTTTGCCGCCCCCGACCCTGCGCTCGGCCATGTAGGGGAACTCGAAGCGCACCACGCCAACCCCAAGTGCCGCCAGCCTTTGCGCCATTTCGTTCATGAATTCGCTGTCCATCGGCGCCCCTGCGCCATGGGCCAGGATCAGGCACCCCGCAGGTGCGCTATGTCCCTGATTCGATGGGGAATCGCAGCGCAAGCCTGGGACATTTCCGATCTTCGCCCATTGATCCCCGTCAATACAGGCATTTTGCCCATTAATCATGCTTGCCTCGCTATAAAGCCTGCCAAATAACCGTGGATGGGAACCCATACATGAACACAACAAGCAGTACCGCCTATAACTACAAGGTGGTCCGCCAATTCGCCATCATGACGGTGGTGTGGGGAATCGTCGGGATGGGGCTCGGCGTCTTCATTGCCGCCCAGCTCGCCTGGCCTTCCCTGAACTTCGACCTCCCCTGGACCAGCTTCGGCCGCCTGCGTCCCCTGCATACCAATGCGGTGATCTTCGCCTTCGGCGGCTGCGCGCTGTTCGCCACCTCCTATTATTCGGTGCAACGTACCTGCCAGACCACCCTGTTCGCACCTAAGCTTGCCGCGTTCACCTTCTGGGGCTGGCAGCTGGTCATCCTGCTGGCAGCCATCACCCTGCCGCTGGGCTACACCAGCTCCAAGGAATACGCCGAGCTGGAATGGCCGATCGACATCCTGATCACCATCGTCTGGGTCTGCTACGCCATCGTGTTCTTCGGCACGATGATGAAGCGCAATACCAAGCACATCTACGTCGGCAACTGGTTCTTCGGCGCCTTCATCCTCACCGTGGCGATGCTGCACATCATCAACAACCTGGAGCTGCCGGTCAGCCTGACCAAGTCGTACTCGGTGTATGCCGGCGCGACCGATGCCATGGTGCAATGGTGGTATGGCCACAACGCGGTGGGCTTCTTCCTGACCGCAGGCTTCCTGGGGATGATGTACTACTACGTGCCCAAGCAGGCCGAGCGCCCGGTGTATTCCTATCGCCTGTCGATCGTCCACTTCTGGGCGCTGATCACCCTGTACATCTGGGCAGGTCCACACCATCTGCACTACACCGCGCTGCCCGACTGGGCGCAGTCGCTGGGCATGGTGATGTCGCTGATCCTGCTGGCGCCGAGCTGGGGCGGCATGATCAACGGCATGATGACCCTGTCCGGTGCCTGGCATAAGTTGCGCAGCGACCCGATCCTGCGCTTTTTGGTCGTGTCCCTGGCGTTCTACGGCATGTCCACCTTCGAAGGCCCGATGATGGCCATCAAGACGGTCAACGCCCTGTCCCACTACACCGACTGGACCATCGGCCACGTACACGCCGGCGCCCTTGGCTGGGTGGCGATGATCTCGATCGGTGCGCTGTACCACACCATCCCGAAAGTGTTCGGCAAAGAGCAGATGCACAGCATCGGCCTGATCAACGCGCACTTCTGGCTGGCGACCATCGGCACCGTGCTGTACATCGCCTCGATGTGGGTCAACGGCATCGCCCAGGGCCTGATGTGGCGGGCGGTGAACAGCGACGGCACGCTCACCTACTCGTTCGTCGAAACCCTGGTGGCCAGCCACCCTGGCTTCATCGTGCGCTTCGTCGGTGGTGCGATCTTCCTCAGCGGCATGTTCCTGATGGCCTGGAACACCTGGCGCACCGTGCGAGCCCCGGCCGCCGTCGCCGCCCCTGCCAACGCGCAACTGGCCTGAGGAGACCTGCCTGATGAAACATGAAGTGATCGAGAAGAACGTCGGCCTGCTGGCCTTGCTGATGGTGTTCGCCGTCAGCATCGGCGGCCTGACCCAGATCGTCCCGCTGTTCTTCCAGGACGTGACCAACAAGCCGGTCGAAGGCATGAAGCCCTACACCGCGCTGCAGCTGGAAGGCCGCGATATCTACATCCGCGAAGGCTGCGTCGGCTGCCACTCGCAGATGATCCGCCCGTTCCGCGCCGAAACCGAGCGTTACGGCCACTATTCGGTGGCCGGTGAAAGCGTGTGGGACCACCCGTTCCTGTGGGGCTCCAAGCGTACCGGCCCGGACCTGGCCCGGGTCGGTGGCCGCTACTCGGACGACTGGCACCGCGCGCACCTGTACAACCCGCGCAACGTGGTGCCGGAGTCGAAGATGCCGTCCTACCCGTGGTTGGTCGCCCAGCAGGTCGACAACAGCCACACCGACACCAAGATGCGCACCCTGCGCACCCTCGGTGTGCCGTACAGCGACGACGACATTGCCGGTGCCCGCGAGGCGGTCAAGGGCAAGACCGAGATGGATGCCCTGGTCGCCTACCTGCAGGTGCTGGGCACCTCGATCAAGAACAAGAGGTGAGTGCGATGGAAATGGACATCGGCATGATCCGTGGCCTGGGCACCCTGGTGGTGATGATCGCCTTCATCGGCCTGACGCTGTGGGTGTTCAACCGCCGCCGTGACCGTGATTTCGCCGAAGCGCGCCTGCTGCCCTTCGTCGACGACCGCCTGCCCCCTGCTGGGCAGAAACCTGCTGCCATGACTGCTGCGATGAGGAGTAAAGGGCAATGACCACCTTCTGGAGTACGTACATCAGCGTACTGACCATCGGCAGCCTGATCGGCCTGGCGTGGCTGTTGCTTTCGACCCGCAAGGGCCAGAGCAAGAACACCACCGACCAGACCATGGGGCACAGCTTCGATGGCATCGAGGAATACGACAACCCGCTGCCCAAGTGGTGGTTCTGGTTGTTCGTCGGCACCCTGGTGTTCGGCGCCGGCTACCTGGTGCTCTACCCGGGCCTGGGCAACTGGAAAGGCATGCTGCCCGGTTACGAGAACGGCTGGACCGGCGTCAACGAGTGGCAGAAGGAAATGGACAAGGCCGACGCCAAGTTCGGCCCGATCTTCGCCAAATACGCCGCCATGCCCATCGAGGAAGTGGCCAAGGACCCGCAGGCACTGAAGATGGGCAGCCGCCTGTTCGCGTCCAACTGCTCGGTGTGCCACGGCTCGGACGCCAAGGGCGCCTATGGCTTCCCCAACCTGACCGACAAGGACTGGCGCTGGGGTGGCGAGGCGGAAACCATCAAGGCCTCGATCATGAATGGCCGCCACGGCGTGATGCCGGCCTGGTCTGAAGTGATCGGCGAACAGGGCGTGGCTGATGTGTCCGCCTATGTGCTGACCAACCTCGATGGCCGCAGCCTGCCGGAAGGGATCAAGGCTGACGCGGCGAAGGGCAAGGAGATCTTCGCGGCCAACTGCGTGGCTTGCCACGGACCTGAGGGCAATGGCACCCCGGCCATGGGGGCGCCGAACCTGAACCATCCGCAGGCGTTCATCTATGGGTCGAGCTTCGCCCAGCTGCAGCAGACCATTCGCTATGGCCGCCAGGGGCAGATGCCGGCCCAGGCGGAGATTCAGGGCAATGACAAGGTGCATTTGCTGGCGGCTTATGTGTACAGCCTGTCGCAGGAACCTGAAAGCCTGACTGCCAAGTAACATTTCCAGGGCCGCTTTGCGGCCCAATCGCCGGCAAGCCGGCTCCCACAGGGATCGCAGCGCTGCAAATCCTGTGGGAGCCGGCTTGCAGGCGAATGGGCTGCCAAGCAGCCCCCAGCCCTCTCCCGCCCTACTCCCCGCCTTGCACCACCCCCCAACCGAACTAAGCTTGTTGCCTCAGTGGGCTTCGCTGCCAATCCAGCGAAGCAGACGCGGCGCATAGCCTGACGCCGCCCGCAGAAAAAGCTTGACCGATCGATCAGAAAAAGGCGAAAAACGGTACACATTACAAATATTTATTTGTGTACAATCGTCCGCACCTCGTTGCCGCGGGACATCGGCAACAGGGCCCGGACACGGGTCGGCGCAGGTGTCCTTGCGTTGCCATAACCCTGGTGGTTAACGATACTGGCGCCGATTTTCCAACCAACAAGAACACCAAAACCGTGGAACCTTAGCAATGAGCACAGCAATCAGTCCGACTGCTTATAACTACAAGGTCGTCCGCCAGTTCGCCATCATGACGGTGGTCTGGGGGATCCTTGGCATGGGCCTCGGCGTCTTCATCGCCTCGCAGCTGGTGTGGCCACAACTGAACCTGGACCTGCCCTGGACCAGCTTCGGCCGCCTGCGCCCGCTGCACACCAACCTGGTTATCTTCGCCTTCGGCGGCTGTGCGTTGTTCGGCACCAGCTACTACGTGGTGCAGCGAACCTGCCAGACCCGGCTGATCTCCGACAGCATGGCCGCCTTCACCTTCTGGGGCTGGCAGGCGGTGATCGTCGGCGCTGGGATCACCCTGCCGCTGGGCTACACCACCTCCAAGGAATACGCCGAGCTGGAATGGCCGATCGCGATCCTGCTGGCCGTTGTCTGGGTGACCTACGCCCTGGTGTTCTTCGGCACCATCGTCAAGCGCAAGACCAAGCACATCTACGTCGGCAACTGGTTCTACGGCGCCTTCATCGTGGTTACCGCGATGCTGCACATCGTCAACCACATCTCGCTGCCGGTGAGCCTGTTCAAGTCGTACTCGGCCTACTCCGGCGCCACCGACGCGATGATCCAGTGGTGGTACGGCCACAACGCCGTGGGCTTCTTCCTGACCACCGGCTTCCTGGGGATGATGTACTACTTCGTGCCCAAGCAGGCCGAGCGGCCGATCTACTCGTATCGCCTGTCGATCGTGCACTTCTGGGCGCTGATCACCCTGTACATCTGGGCCGGTCCCCACCACCTGCACTACACCGCCCTGCCTGACTGGGCACAGTCGCTGGGCATGGTGATGTCGATCATCCTCCTGGCACCGAGCTGGGGCGGCATGATCAACGGCATGATGACCCTGTCCGGTGCCTGGCACAAACTGCGCACCGACCCGATCCTGCGGTTCCTGGTGGTGTCCCTGGCGTTCTACGGCATGTCCACCTTCGAAGGCCCGATGATGGCCATCAAGACCGTGAACTCGCTGTCGCACTACACCGACTGGACCATCGGCCACGTCCACGCCGGCGCCCTCGGCTGGGTAGCGATGATCTCCATCGGCGCGGTCTACCACATGATCCCGAAACTCTACGGCCGCGAGCAGATGCACAGCGTCGGCCTGATCAACGCGCACTTCTGGCTGGCCACCATCGGCACCGTGCTGTACATCGCCTCGATGTGGGTCAACGGCATCACCCAGGGCCTGATGTGGCGCGCCATCAACGATGACGGCACGCTGACCTACTCCTTCGTCGAAGCCCTGCAGGCCAGCCACCCAGGCTTTATCGTCCGGGCCCTGGGCGGTGCGTTCTTCGCCTCCGGCATGCTGCTGATGGCCTACAACGTGTTCCGCACTGTACGCGCCGCCAACCCGGCGCAGGCTGAAGAAGCCGCCAAGATCGTCGTCGTGGGAGCGCACTGATGAAGCATGAAGCCGTCGAGAAGAACATAGGCCTGCTGGCCTTCTTCATGGTCATCGCCGTGAGCATCGGGGGTCTGACCCAGATCGTCCCGCTGTTCTTCCAGGACGTGACCAACAAACCCGTCGAAGGCATGAAGCCGCGCACCGCGCTGGAGCTTGAAGGCCGTGACATCTACATCCGTGAAGGCTGCGTCGGCTGCCACTCGCAGATGATCCGCCCGTTCCGTGCTGAAACCGAGCGCTACGGCCACTACTCGGTAGCCGGCGAAAGCGTCTGGGACCACCCGTTCCTGTGGGGCTCCAAGCGTACCGGTCCGGACCTGGCCCGGGTCGGCGGCCGCTACTCCGACGACTGGCACCGCGCGCACCTGTACAACCCGCGCAACGTGGTGCCGGAGTCGAAGATGCCGTCCTACCCGTGGCTGGTCGAGCACAAGCTCGACGGCAAGGACACCGCGAAGAAGATGGAGGTGCTGCGCACACTCGGTGTGCCATACACCGACGCCGACATCGCCGGCGCCCACGACGCGGTCAAGGGCAAGACCGAAATGGACGCCATCGTTGCGTACCTGCAAGGTCTTGGCACCATCATCAAAAGCAAACGGTGACGCTGATGGATATCGGGATGATTCGCGGCCTGGGCACCGTGGTGGTGATGGTGGCCTTCGTGGGCCTTGCGCTGTGGGTGTTCAACCCACGGCGCAAGCGGGAGTTCGACGAAGCCACGCAACTGCCCTTCGCGGATGATCCCGAGGCCAAAAAGCACGTCGAGCAAGCGCAAGCAAAAGCTGCTGGGAGCAAACAACAATGACAACCTTCTGGAGTCTGTACGTCACCGTCCTGACCCTGGGCACCATCTTCTCGTTGACCTGGCTGCTGCTGTCGACCCGCAAGGGCCAGCGCGAAGAGGTCACCGACGAAACCGTCGGGCATGCCTTCGATGGCATCGAGGAATACGACAACCCGCTGCCGAAATGGTGGTTCTGGCTGTTCGTCGGCACCATCATCTTCGCCCTCGGCTACCTGGTGCTGTACCCGGGCCTGGGCAACTGGAAAGGCGTCCTGCCGGGCTATTCGTACCTGGATAACGACAAGCAGACCGAGTTTTCCAACGGCCAGCCGGGCTGGACCGGCGTGCACGA